>RCUS01000104.1_pt1 | contig 66408 bp, 61 predicted proteins | sample 2166221 | NCBI WGS metagenome assembly RCUS01 (sample SAMN09932758, study PRJNA488358) | compost metagenome | isolation source: compost soil in cyclohexanecarboxylic | place: Germany: Experimental Botanical Garden
GGAGCAGCACTTTCCTTCAGGGTTGGCGAAGGCTGAACAGCGGTTGGCTCCTGTTGTTCAAAACAACCTGTAAGCGCTAACATTAATAATGTGGCAAGTCCCAAGCAGCTAAACCTATAAATCCAGTTTTTGACCATCTGATTCCCTCCATTTAATAGTTCAAACGTTTGCATCAAATTACAGGGTCTTCTAATTCATAGCCTCCGCATCTATGATCCTGCTTATCGTCCCGTAACTGATAACACTATTATAGCGGGAGTATTACCAGAGGAAAACTATTCCAGAATTTTTTTTCGTTTTGGTCTTTGCTTCCCAGGCTTCTTCTACCAATGCGATAATCTTGGCATACGTAGTATGGTCACCTTCTTCTGTCGATCTTCTTGGAATGACCAGGACAGCTTCCAGCATGCGATCTATTATTTACATTAATCAACACATAAGTTACAATCATTCCCATCTACCGAAGGGAGAACAATTTCTATGAATATAGCCGTCAAGCTGATGCGCAAATTCAAAGACCGAGATAACCAGAATATGCTGAAAGTCTATCAGGACAAAACGAAGCTTATCAGGAAGCGGAATTTGGAAGCCTGGGACGATGAGCAGCTTCAAGCGGAATCCCTTCGGCTGCGACAGGAAGCACAATCGGGTACACCTTTGGATGAGCTGCTTGTCGATGCTTATGCGTTAGTCTGCGAGGCCGCGAAGAGAAAGCTCGGATTACAGCCTTACGATGTCCAGATCATGGCTGCCATTGCTCTGCACGAGAGATATTTGATCGAGCAGCATACCGGTGAAGGAAAAACACTCTCTGCAGTTATGCCTGCTTATCTGAACGCGCTGACCGGCGAAGGCGTTCATGTGCTCACTTTTAACGATTATTTGGCCAAGCGGGATGCGGAGTGGATGGGCCCGGTTTACCGATATCTCGGGTTAACGGTGAGCCCGGTCCAAGCGGGCATGAGCCTATCCGAGAAGCGGGAAGCATACGCCAAGGATATCACCTATGTTACGGCTAAAGAATCGGGATTCGATTATTTGCGCGACACGATTGCACTGAGCGAAGCCGATACCGTGCATCGCCCCTTCCACTACGTCATCGTCGACGAAGCGGATTCACTGCTACTCGACGAAGCGCGGGTGCCGCTGGTCATCAGCGGTGAGTCGGGCTCTTCCAAGAGCGACGGTTTTCTTTTCGCAGACGTGGCTAGGCAGCTACAGCAAGACGAACATTACGATTTCGACGAGTTCCAGCGGAACGTGTACTTAAATGAAGCAGGCGCAACAAAAGCGGAATCGCTGCTGGGATGCGGCAATTTGTACGATAGCCATAACAGTCACTTGCTGACGTCATTAAATTGCGCGCTGCATGCGGAATCGTTATTAAAGAAAGACATCGATTACATCGTCCGTGACGGCAAAATCGAGCTGATCGAAGAATATACCGGCCGCGTGGCGGAGAACCGGTATTTGCCGGACGGGCTGCAAACCGCGCTTGTAGCCAAAGAAGGGCTGCAGTCCTCGGGCGGCGGAAAAATTCTCGGAACAATTACCCTTCAACATTTCATCAGCCTGTATCCGGGGATTTGCGGGATGACAGCTACCGCGCACGCTTCGGCAATGGAATTCGAGAGTATTTATTCTCTGCAGGTCGTGCGAATCCCGCCGAACCGGCTTAACATCCGGATCGACCATCCGCACCGGATTTATACCCATCAAGCGGCCAAGCTTAAGGCACTTGTACAAGAAATCTCGTCCGTTCATAGAACGGGACGCCCCATTCTTATTGGTACGTCAAGCGTTGAGGAGTCCGACATGCTGGCAGAGGCGCTGGCAGTTGCTGGCGTACCCTGCCATGTTCTGAATGCGAAAAACGACGCAGAAGAAGCACAGATTATCGCCAAAGCTGGAGAAATCGGCGCTGTGACAGTGTCTACGAATATGGCGGGACGCGGCGTCGATATTCGGCTCGGCGGCGGCGACCCCGCGCAAGCGGAAGTAGTCGCCAGGCTGGGCGGGTTGTATGTGATTGGTACGCATGTGAACGAAAGTGTGCGGATCGACGACCAGCTGCGCGGGCGTTCCGGCCGCCAAGGCGACCCGGGAGCTTCCGTATTTTATGTAAGCCTGGAGGACGATCTGCTGCTTCGTTTCGGCATCCATAAGGTGATTCACGCCCCAAAGCAGGATGAGGCTCTCGAAGAGCCGATACTCCGCAGCAAAATCGAGCATATTCAACGCGTTATTATGGGCCAGAACTTCGAGATCACACAGGAACTGAACGGTTATTCGGATATGGTGGAGGATCAGAGGCGAATTCTATACGAGGAGCGGCTCGGAATTTTAAAAGGCGAGCAGCCGATGAGCCCTGCGGAGCAGCGGGTACGGCTTTTTTATATCGACGAGTTCTGGGCTGACCACCTGGCATACGTTTCTTATCTTCGAGAAGGCATCCACTTGGAGAGTCTTGCCAGCCGCAATCCGATCGACGAATTTCATACGCTAATCACCGATGCATATGACCAAATTCCGGATAAAGTAAATAATGAGTCGGTGAATATGCTTGCAAGGCTCGGAGGCTCGAATGATCCGGCAAAGTGGGAAAGCTTCGGTCTGAAGAGCCCCTCTTCCACCCGGACTTATATTATCAGCGATCAATACCTCCAGAATAAGCGCAGCTCATGGACCGGAACGACCGTATTTGCTTATTGGCTTCGCAAGATAGCAAGGCCGATATTCAAGTGGTCAGAATATTGATGAGCGTATTGGTAATAGATCGACATGTCCTGGACTACCGGAGGTTCCCGTTAAGCGGGAGCCTCTTTATTTTAACGATACAGATTCCAGAATTATTTGGTTGAGGATATTTCACACCCGCTTTTTATACACCCTCATTGCAAAGAAATAGGCTACAAGCGTAATCCCAACGCACCATGCAAGTGCGACCCAAATCTCATTGCCTACCGGCTGGCCTGACAGCAGCGAACGGATGGCTTCTACTATCGAGGTCACCGGCTGGTTATCAGCAAACGCGCGAACGACTGGCGGCATCGACTCGGTTGGCACGAACGCCGAACTGATAAACGGCAGGAAGATAATCGGGTAGGAAAAGGCGCTTGCGCCATCTACCGATTTTGCAGACAGTCCGGCAATCGCCGCGACCCAAGTCAATGCCAGCGTGAACAGCAAGAGTATGCCGGCGACCGCAAGCCAGGACAGTATCCCCGCCGGTGAACGAAAACCCATAACGAGCGCTACGAGAATGATGACGGCGACCGATATGGCGTTGGATAGAAGCGAGGTCAGCACATGCCCCCACAGCAAGGTGGAACGTGAAATCGGCATGGTGTGAAACCGCTCGAATATGCCCCGCTGCACATCGGTGAATAGTCGAAAAGCTGTATAGGATATCCCGCTGGCAATCGCAATCAGCAGTATGCCGGGCAACAGGTAATTCACATAATTATGTGTTCCGGTCTGAATGGCGCCGCCGAACACGTAAACGAACAGCAGCATAAACGCGATTGGCATGATGGTAACCGTGATGATGGTGTCCATACTGCGGGTAATATGGCGCATGGAGCGCCCAAGCATAACACCCATATCGCTGAAAAAATGGTTTTTGGCCGCCTCCATTTACATGGCCTCCTTTTTACCGACGATCGCGAGGAAAATCTCCTCTAATGTCGGCTGTTTTTCTACATACTCCACCTTTGCGGAGGGGAACAGCTTCTTCAGCTCGGCGAGCGTACCGCTGGCGATAATCCTGCCCTCGTGCAAAATGGCAATCCGGTCGGCAAGCTGCTCGGCCTCTTCCAAATACTGCGTGGTCAGGAATACCGTCGTGCCGCCGTCGGCAAGCTCCTTGACAATCTTCCAAACCTCGATACGCGCCTCGGGGTCAAGCCCGGTTGTCGGCTCGTCGAGAAAGACGATCTGCGGTTTTCCTACAAGACTCAAAGCGATGTCGAGCCTGCGGCGCATGCCACCCGAATAAGTAGACACCCTGCGATCGGCGGCATCTGTCAGGCCGAAGCGTGTTAGCAGATCGTCCGCAGCCTGACGCGGATTATTGAGGTATCGCAGCTTGGCAATCATGATCAGATTTTCTCGTCCGGTCAAAATTTCGTCCACGGCGGCAAATTGCCCGGTCAGACTGATCGCCCGCCGCACATTTTCGGGCTTAGATGCAACGTCGAATCCATTTACAGTGACGGTTCCGCTGTCTTTGTTGAGCAGCGTGGTTAGGATCTTGATGACAGTTGTCTTGCCCGCCCCGTTAGAACCGAGCAGCGCGAAAATACTGCCCTTTTCCACCTCGAAATCTACGCCCTTCAGAACTTGCAGCTGCTTGTAGGACTTTTGCAGTCCAATCACTTGAATTGAATGATTTGACATAACTCCCCACCTCCTTATCGAACAATAACCTTGGACAAATCGGCCCCCAAGCCTTTAAGCGAAGCATAGGTCAGCTTATCCATGACAGCGCCGTCGAAGCAGATGGTTTTGATGGCACGGTAATATTTCTTGGACAAAGTAAAGCCGGAAATGAACGAGACATTTTGGAGTATCGCGCCTTTAAACGAAACTTCGTTCAGCGCCGACTTGTCAAAATTAACGCCGATGAAGGTCTGCCCGTCAAAACGCTGCCCTCGCAGATCACCATATTTGAAGTACACTCCGTCAAATGTGCATCTGTCAAAGATTGTTTTTCTAAGATCAGTCATAGTTAACTTGACGTCTGTTAGCTTAACATCTATAAATTTTGCTCCGTCCAGACCCGATTTGCTGATGTTGGTACGTACAAGGATGGACTTATGGAAGCTCGAATCCGTGAGGTCATTGGTAGATAGGCTGCAGTCAGTCAGATTGGCATGGTCAAAAATGGCTTCCCGTAGATTGCTGCTCGTAAAAGAGCTGCCCGTCAAGTCAGCACCCGCAAAGTCGGAGCCCCGTAACGCACTCGCTGCAAATTTGGCTTGATGCGCGATAACGCCAGCAAAGTCGCTCTTCGTCAGGTCGCTTGCGCTTAAGTTGGTCACCACTTGACGTTCCAGCGAGCGGGAGAGATTAGCCACCTCTTGTACCGTTTGCTCAATGTCGCCGATGCTGTCTATGGTCATCTCAAAGGCTGTCTCATCGTCCTTGCCTTCGGCTTTGAGTTCGCGGTACCGCTCCTGCAAGTCGGAGAGCAGGTCAGACTTTAATTCGGTGACGCTCTTTACTCCATCGTACGGTGCGAACACGCCGTTCAAATAGCCCCTCAATCTCTCAGTCATCGCCCAACTCTCCTTATAATAAGTTTTCAAGCACGCGCTTTGCGTACTCCCAGTTGCTTTTGTTGCGGGCGTAAGTCGCTCTGCCCTTCTCGGTAATCCTGAAATATTTTCGCCGTCCACCCTGAGATTCGTCGCCCCAATACCACTCGATATCGCCATCCACCTCAAGGCGCCGGACACTGGAGTACATTGTGGCTTCCTTTAATTCATACTCACCGCCAGAGCGCTCGGCAATCAGCTTGACAATCTCATAACCGTAGCAGTCAGCTTCGGATAAGAGCCGCAAAATCATCGTATCGGTATGTCCGCGCAGCAGGTCGGAAGTAATTTTGTTCCCACTCATCTAATCACCCCGCATTTGTATAGTACGACACACTACTATGACTGTCAAGGTAGTATTACCGATAAAATACTTTGAATAAAAACATGATATGAATGCATAGCGTTTTGCGGAATGGCAACGGCAACTCTATAATTAATACCGAAGGGTCCTGCAGGACCAGCTATTACCAACCCAAAGGAGGCGGTTTCGCATATGGAACTGATTTATCACGGCCATTCCACAATCCAAATAATCACCAATGGAAAATCACTGATTATTGATCCTTTTCTTAGCGGAAACAAGCTAGCAACTGTCAAACCCGAAGAAATCAAAACGGATGCCGTTCTGCTGACCCATGCGCATGCCGATCATATTCTGGATGCCGCTCCCATTTCCAAGGCTAACGATGCGCCTGTCATCGCCAACCCCGAATTAGCGACTTATTTGTCCTGGAAAGGTGTTCGAACAGTGGGCATGAATATTGGCGGCACGTATGACCTCGGATTTGCCACCGCCAAGATGGTCCATGCTTTTCACAGCTCCGGCATCATTGTCGAAGAACAGCAGAGCATTCTGTACGGCGGTATGCCTGCCGGGTTCATTATCCAAGCGGAAGGGCTAACTGTGCTGCATGCCGGTGACACCGGCCTGTTCGGCGATATGAAGATGATCGGGGAACGGCACTCGATTGATGTCGCGTTCATTCCAATCGGGGATCATTTCACGATGGGGCCGGAGGACGCGCTGCAAGCAGCCGTGTGGTACAACGCCAAGCTCATCGTGCCGATTCATTACGACACCTTTCCTCCGATCAAACAGGATGCCAATCAATTTGTTGCCCAATTGGAAGCAAGCGGCTTAAACGGCAAGGTGCTGCACCCCGGAGAGAGTCTTTCACTCTAACAAGAAGTAGAGTCTTGCGCTTTGCCTCTGAACAGGATAAGGCCGGCAGCCCCTCAATGAAGAGCGGTTGTCGGTCTTTTTCCGCTCAATTGAAAATGGATTGTAAATCATCATTTTGTTCATTGTACAAACCATCATTCGGTCGTATAATTAATTCCATTGATTCCATTAAAAGTTATTTTGATGCATCAAAATCTCTCAAGAGAGGATGAAAGAGATGTCAAATGTACTTTTTTTGAGTGTGCCTGCTCACGGCCATGTCAACCCGACGCTGGGACTGGTTCATGAATTGACCAAGAGAGGGGAGCGCATAACCTACTTTTGCTCAGAAGATTTCAGGGAGAAGATCGAGCGTTCCGGAGCGGAGTTTATCAGCTACAAAAATTTACCCGATTCCGCGAAGGGAAATGCCCCGGACCCCCAAGGCAACCAGGCCAGCATGCTGTTCGACCGGATTGATGGTATCCTGAAACGAAGCGACAGCATGATCTCAGATGTGCTGGATCAGATCAAGGATCGGACTTTTGACTATGTGATCTACACCTCTATGTATCCGCTTGGCAATATCATCGCCCAAATTCTAAAGCTGCCTTCCATTGCTTCATTCGCCGTGTTCGCTACTCCCAAAGAGCTGATGGAGAAACATCATCATTCCTTCAACCCCGAGGACCTCCGCAATCATCCGGTCCATACGACTCTCAAAGAGACACGCGAGCATATCAAACGCCAATACAACGCCGAACTGCCTGAAGATCTCATGCAGCTCTTCTTTATCAAGGGCGATTTGAATATTGCCTATACCTCCAAGTACTTTGTTTCACACGCGGAGTATTACGACGACAGCTTTATTTTTATCGGACCGCCTATCTATGACCGCAAGGAGAATCTGGAATTTCCGTTTGAACGTCTGAAAGGCAGAAAAGTGATTTACATTTCACTCGGAACTGTATTCAACTCCGATCTGAAGCTGTACGAGATTTTCTTCAAAAGCTTCGGAGGTACCGACGCGGTGGTGGTCCTTACAGCCTACAAAGTCGATCTGTCCAGCCTTACGATTCCGGATAATTTTATCGTCCGCAGCTTCGTCCCGCAGTCGGAAATTTTGCGATACACCGATGTTGCCGTCACGCATGCCGGAATGAACAGTACCAGCGACCTGCTGTATGCCCAGATCCCGTTTGTCGCTATTCCGATCAGCGCGGATCAGCCTTATATGGCGGGCAGAGCCGAGGAGCTTGGAGCCGCCATCGCGCTCGACAAAGATACATTGACTCCTGAGTTGTTAAAAGATGCGGTTGACAAGGTATCCAGTGATCCCGGCTATGCGGAGAATCTCAAAAAAATCAGCGATTCGTTCAAAGCAGCGGGCGGTTATCCCAAGGCAGCGGATGCCATTTTCAGACTTGTTGAAAAACAACAGCTTCAAAAATGATCTCCTAAGCTCGGTTACCGCTTTACCGCTCATCATGTAGGTGAACCCCTTTGAATACAAAAAACCGCAGGGATGGTCGCTTGATTCAAAGCTTCCACTCTGCGGGTCAACATTACGGCATCCTGTTCATCAGACTGCCCCATGATGCAACAGCCTCATTCATTCGAATATTCATTCAGCACATATTGCTTGAACCGCTCCGCCGCAGGCGAAAGAAAGCGTCCCTCCATCCAGGCGATCCCGATTTCCCTTCGGCACGGCTGATCTTCGATAGATAGCCAGCTAATCTCCTCCTGATCCAGCCCGATATATTGCGGCAGCACCGCCACTCCTAGGCCCGATGCGACCAGTCCGGCAATTGTGTGGACATCCTCTCCCTCAAACACAGTGGGCGGCGATATGCCGGCCTCTTGCAGCAGATGATCGGTGATGACGCGCAGCCCGTAGCCCGCTTTGAACGAGATCATCGGTTCAGCGGCGATTTCTATCAGAGCCGTCCGCGAACGGTCTCCAAGCCGATGACTGGCGGGAACTGCAAGGAATAGTTCTTCCGACCACAAGTGAGCCCAGCCAATATGCAGGCCGGTGTCCTGCGGGGAAGCCAGACATAAATCAACATCTCCGCTATTCAGCAGCTCCAGCAGATGATGTGTGGCGCTCTGATGAAGCTGAAAGCGCGTGTGGGGATACACTCTGCGGAAGCCGCCGATCATTTCCGGGATATGATGAATCCCGAGCGTATGCAGAAACCCGAGCGAGATTTCTCCCTGTCCGGGGTTCAGCAGATCGTCAATCTCACGCCTCGCGTTCCGGTACTCCTCCAGAATGACCTGAGCATGACTCAGAAAAATACGGCCATACCGGTTAAGGCGGATCGAACGCCCCTCCCGTTCAAACAGCGGAACCCCCAGTTCCGTCTCAAGCCTGGCGATGGAGCGGCTTAAAGCCGGCTGTGAAACATTCAACGCCTGCGCAGCATGCGTCATATGCTGCAGGCGGGCGGTTGACTCAAAATATTCAAGCTGCTGCCATTCCAATTTACGTTTCCCCCTAAACCGATTCATTACATAGCGTATATGAAAATGATGTAATTAATGCATTTTACAGCTTGCTTTTTTCTATTTTATACTTGCAATGGCTCTTTTGAAAGGAAAAAAACAGATATAGATGAAGAACGGGAGAGAAGCAGTATGAGCACTATCGAAATCGGAAGCTCTGCGCATCGCAGAACTTCGGCAAGCATGCTGATGGGCAGCATTGTCGTATTTGCCGTGTTATACAGTCCGCAGCCGCTGATCCGTCTTTTTTCAAGCGAGTATCACATTACACCTGCGGAAGCCGGCCTATCTGTATCCTTGGCCACTATCGGTTTGGCAATCGGACTGATTCTGATCTCGGCGTTATCAGGGGCATGGGAAAGAAAAAAATTGATGAGCTTCTCGCTGATTTTGACTTCAATCCTCACCATTATCTCCGCATTTATCCATTCGTTCCCGGTATTTCTGGTCGTGCGGTTTATGGAAGGGATCTGTATTTCAGGGTTTCCGTCCATAGCGATGGCTTACATAAACGAGGAATTTCATCCAAAGGACATTGGAAGCGTCATGGGCAGCTACATAGCGGGCACTTCAATTGGCGGATTTGTCGGACGGATCGTGATCGGGGCGTTGACGGACCTGTACCGCTGGCAGATTGCGATGTTGATTCTGGGAGTGGTAAGCCTGCTGTTCAGTTTCTTGTTCTGGACCTATCTTCCGGAATCCCGGCATTTTTCACCATCCAGACTTTCCTGGAACCGGTGGGGTACAGGGATGCTTAACAACCTGCATCAAAAGCGGCTCTTTCTTCTTTTTCTTACCGGGTTCCTGTTTATGGGCGTGTACATTATGATTCTGGATTACATCGGTTACCCGCTCACAAGCAGTCCTTATAATTTAAGCCAAACCCTGTTCGGCTTCCTCTTCGTCGTCAATCTGCTGGGGACATGGAGCTCCATGTGGTTTGGCAAGCTGGCAGACCGGCATCCCCGCTCGCATGTCATCGCCGTGGCGATTGCGATTTTTGCGATGGGAGCCCTTCTTACGCTGGTTCCTAATCTTGCTGTCAAAATACTGGGTGTCGCTCTCGTCGCATTCGGCTTTTTCGCGGGACATTCCGTTGCAAGCGGATGGGTTGGACTAATTGCGTCTTCCGAGCATAAAGCGAAGGCGTCCTCCCTCTATCTTCTGTTCTATTACGGAGGTTCCAGCCTGATCGGCTGGTCCGGCGGGCTGTTCCTCCATCATTACGGCTGGAATGGCATAATCGGCTTTGGTGTGCTGCTTCTTGCCGCAGCCGCGCTGTTCACTTCAATTGTAGGCAGCACCGCTCCTCTGCGGCATGCCCAGGCCAAGTAAGGATGGAATACTCAGCCTCTACTGTTCCGTCATGTATTGACTAAGAACCGGAATAACCGATCTTAAGCTGGTCAATGATTCTGTGAAGTCCGGTTATACGCTGCAAAAAACGTCAGCTTCCCGATAGAGCGGGAAGCTGACGTTTTTAGTAATAGTGTTCAGCAGATTATGGCCGGTCGAGGTATGCGTCCGCTTCCGCGAGGGTTTCGCAGTATTCGACACCGTCTTTAAACATACGCCGCCATTGCATCTTATAGACAGGATTGTTCGTAACATAAGCCCATTTCTTCGAAGTCGTTAAACCTTTGTTAAGTGCGAGCTCCATGGTCGGAGCCAGCTTCTGTGACACCTCTTGCGAAAGCACTGAGGACTCCGTCACGTCCGTGCAGCCGGTGAAACCTGGTTTTGTTTGATTGAGCACTTCTGTAAAATCTTTTATGTATTGATCTGCATTACTTTCATCGATTTTCTTCACTGTGACGACAATTCTATTCTTCACCGGATTGTAGTTGATCGTAAAAGACATATGTTTTTCCCCTTTATGTAAAGTATAAAAAAGTATTGAACAAGTATCCTGAACCTCTGTTACGTCACCCAATCGATCGTAATATCTTTTTAATTCCACGAAAGATTACTGCGTCAATAAATTGGGTTCAGTTCCAGATGGTTACAGCTTGTTCCGTAATAAGCCTACCACCATTCGACAATTTTTTCAACATTTTCACAATTCCTTCACTAGTTCTTTCGACCCTCAATTAAACATAAAGATCATTCTAAATACCCAATCTAGTCTATGAGGTGATACTTAAGGCTACTCTTATAGGTGCAGGGTTCGCGATATATGTCGAGAAGCTCCTCGATTACGATTGTTCCCGGGCTACGTCCTAAATGCGTCCCCGCAACACTTAAAGGCTGCCGGTGACTGGCAGCCTTTAAGCCCAAGCAATATTATTTTGCCGATTTGGCCAGGAATTCGTCAATCTGGCGCTGAACCTCAGCGATGATTGCATCAATTCCGGCTGCCTTCACCTGCTTCTGGAGCTCAGCCAGCCCCTTGTCTACATCCTTCATCATGCCGTACTCCAGCGGAATGCCGTAGCGGAGCATCACATTGCCAACATTCGCAACCTCTGTCTTCACCTTGCTGTTATCGAACACGAACGTTTCCAGCTGATAATGGTATACCTCACCCTCCCATTTATCGGTCAGCGCATTGGCCTCATCAGGGAAGGAAGCGTTCTCACGATTCAGCGGCGAGTTGAAGCCCCAGTTGGAGAATCCGGTGAAGTTGGCGTTCTTCTCTGCATTCGTGTACTTGTCATCCCCGACCGGATTGTAATGCGTTCCGGAGATACCGTTCATGATCAGGTCATGCAGTTCTTTGTCGTTCTGCAGCAGATCGATCATCATCAATGCCCGCTCGGGATTCTTGGAGGTTGCATGAATGGCGATCCCGTTCTGGGTGGCGACGGCTACCGACTTCTTCTTGTCCGGCGTAACGTCGGCCAGCGCCAATTCATATGGCGAGTTCTTCTCCCGCATATCGGTCATCAACGAGCCAAGTGTACCCAAGTTGTGCGTGATCGACGCCGTCTTGCCTTCCTTGAGCTCCTGCTGGTGATCCAGCTTGCTGTTCAGCGAGCTCTTCGACCAGGCGTTGTGGTCAGCGAGATCTTTATAGTAGTAGACCAGTTCCTTGAATTCCGGCGTTTCGTATACGTTGAATACTTTGCCTGTAGGATCGTCCAGCTTGAAGGCTACGGGCAGATCAAAGTCGAGCATATTCCATTCATTCTGCTGCTTCAGCAGCACACGGTCCAGATTGTGGAACTTCCAATCGCCAGTCTCCGGCGTGAACGGCATGACGCCCTTCTCCTTCTCGGCGATCGTTTTGAGATAGTTCGCATATGCTTCCGGACTGTTAATCTCCGGCAGGTTGTATTTCTTTCGAAGATCCTCCCGGTACAGAATCAGCTTCTCAACCGTTTCTCCCCGGTTCTGCGGCACCATGTAGAGCTTGCCATTCACCTTCGCCTGATCCCAGTTCACCTGAGGCATCGCCTTCCAAGTCTGGGGCGCATACTTTTGCAGCATGTCATCGGTCAGCTCCAGGAAGCCGCCTTTGAGCGCCTGATCGTTGTAGCCTGCCCAGTTCGCAGCGTAGATGAGGTCAAAATCTTCGTTGGCCGCGAGTTTAAGCGGATATTTCTGCGCCCAATCCGACCAGTCCAGGAACTCGCCTTCCACTGTCGCATTGATCTTCTCTTTCAGCTTCTTGTTGATCTCCCCAAATACCGTATCGTAGTCGACCGGCTTCGGCCCCACGAAGATCATCTTCAGTGTGACCGCCTGTGATGTATCCACCTTGCCGGAATCTCCCGCTGCCTGCGTACCGCTGCCTGCCGTCTGTGTCGCAGCTGCCGAGCTTTGCGGTTCTGCCGCGTTCGATCCGGCATTGCCGTTATTGTTGCCGCCGCACGCACTGAGCATCGACAGCATCAGAATACCGGATAGCAGTGTCAACCCTCTTTTATTCATCTGAACTCCCCCATTGGTTAGATGTAATCGCTTACAAGGCTAGTATATAGAAAAAAGATGGCTCTCCGGGATAGAGGCGGGCAACGATTATGCATACTTTTACAACGACTTTTATAACAAACATCCTCTGTATAGGTCAGCCAGCTGAAAAATACCCCCGACTCATTTCGTTCCAATTCAAAGCTTGATCCCATCACCCGAAGTCACCTTGCAAGAAACATATACTCTTCACATACTTGTCCCACAGAATTGCCGGATTTGGTTGTTAAGCTAAGATCAAATCCAAACAAGAGGTGATATTGAAATGAACAAATGGACAAAACAAGCGGCAGCCCTGCTGACCGCCATCAGTGTACTGGGAGCAGGTACAAGCGCTTTTGCCGCGGCTCCGGTCAAGACTGCTGCTCCGGCAATCAAAGCTGCAGCCCCGCTCAAGACGGTAGTACAGCCAAAGGTCGCTGCTCCGGCTGTGAAGAAGGAAGCCAAGGCTTCGGTGAAAAAAGTTGCCGTTAAGAAAGCTGCGGTTAAGAAAGCTGCTGTGAAGAAAGTTGTGGTTAAAAAAGCTGTCGCTAAGAAAGCTGCGGTCAAGAAGACAGCAATCAAAAAAACCGCAGCCTCCGCAGTCAAGAAGACAGCTAAGCCAGCACTCAAACCGGCCGCCAAGACTCCAGCCAAAGGAAAGACAGTCCTTAAAGCATCTTCCAAAAAGCCGGTAGTAGTGATTAAAAAGTAGAGCTGGCCACACTTAACCGAATCTGCATTGCCTGACGGGAGATCCAATGGACTCCCGTCTCTTCTTCTCTTATAGTTAGTTAAGAAGCTTGAGCGGCTGGAATATATTCACAGGAAGGTGCTCGCAGGCAGCCGCTCGCAGATTGTTTGAGGAGAGAAGCCGAATGAGCAAGATCGTAGTCGTGGACGACGACCCATTTATTTTGCAGTTGTTATCGGAATACTTACGCAAGGAGGGCTACGAGGTTGCCTCCTTTTCAAGCGGACAAGGTCTGGTCCAGCATATTCGTCAAGCCATTCCGGATTGTCTGATCCTTGATATTATGATGCCGGGGATTGACGGATTGACGCTGCTGACCGAACTGCGATCCTTTACGGAAATGCCGATTATTATGATCTCGGCCCGCGGAGAGGAAGACGACCGGATACAAGGGCTGGAGCTTGGCTGCAGCGACTTTCTGAGCAAGCCTTTCAATCCCCGGGAACTGGTGGGAAGAGTGAAATCAATGCTGAGGCTTACTATGGCCGGTGCGGCCAGAAGCACTGCCGAGGGACAAGCTCCGGGCAAAGTATGGACAGCGGGCAATGTCAGGATCGAAGTTGAATTCCGGAGAGTGATGATCGAAAAAGCAGAAGTGGCGCTTACCTCCCGGGAGTTCGAGCTGCTGCTCTTTCTTGTCTCGCATCTGGAGCGCCCATTCGAGCGTGAGCAATTGATTCGGCAAGTATGGAACTACGATTTCATGGGTGACGTCCGGGTTGTCGACGACCTGGTCAAACGGATCCGCCGCAAGCTGTCCGATTACAGTGCTTCTCTGCTGATCGACACCGTGTGGGGCTTCGGTTACAAAGCCTCAGTCAGACAGGCATAGCATGAGAACAATCCGAAGCAAGCTGCTGTTCTCCATGTCCGCCGCGATGCTGATCTCCATCGGCATTACCCTTGTTCTGTTTATTCATCTCATCGACGGACTTATCGTCAACCAGGCTAAAAGCCAGCTTCACGGCCAGGTTCCCAAGGCTCTCGAAACGCTGGATGATGGGGATCTAAGCGATTTGGACCGGACTAATTTCAAATACGTCGTGCGCGGCGTCATGCTCGATGCGGATTATATGGTGCTGGATGATCAGCGGCGAGTGATCGCCGCAAGCGATTCCGGCGAAGAGGGTACCCTCTTTATGGGAAGATCTCATAATGGGGAAGGGGTTGCGACGCTCCACGGTACGCGGGTGCTGTATTCGCAGGCCCGTCTGAAAGGCCTTCCCTACTCGATCTTGATCTATTCCCCGCTCTCATCCATCAGGGCACTGTCCGGTTCCATCTTAAAAGCAACGCTCCTGTCCATATTAGCTAGCTTTGCCATCATTTTATGCATCGGTCTGCTGACCGTCTCCCGGATTGTCAAACCGCTGAACCGGCTTAAAGAAACCGTTAGCCGTTATGAGCCGTACCATCCCCTTCAGGGCCCTTTTCCGAAGGAGGACCGAAGCGAAATCGGCGAACTAAGCCGCACCTTTCATCTAATGGCCGACCGGATCTCGAACCATCACCGGCATCAACGAGAGTTTTTGCAGAACGTGTCACATGAATTAAAAACGCCGCTCATGTCGATTAATGGATACGTATTTGCGATCCGGGACGGCGTTGTCGCCCAGGAGGACGGACTTAAGATCATCACCTCACAATCACAGCGGCTTGTTTACATGGTGGACAAACTGCTTACGCTGTCCCGTCTGGAGTCCATGGAAGAGAACTGGCCTGAAGAAGAGCTGGAGATCGGGGAAATGGTCCGGGAAGCCATCGACCTTATGCGTCCGGCGGCAGCCGAACGGTCGATCTCAATCGAGCTGGCCGGATGCGGCTTTACGGTCAGGACGGCCGGTGAACAGTTGTTCCGCATCTTGCTCAATCTGCTTCAAAATGCCGTTCGGCATACTTCCAGCATCGTTCGGGTTACCATGGAGCAGGAGGGTGAATACTGGGCCTTCCATGTGGACGACGACGGGCCGGGTATTGCCGAAGATAAACGAACCGAGGTGTTCGGGCGCTTTGTCACCGGAGCCAACGGGGTCACAGGTCTGGGCCTTGCCATCAGCAGGCAGATCGCGATTCGCCTCGGAGCAGAACTCTCCTATTCAGATTCACCGCTCGGAGGAGCAAGATTCAGCCTGACCTGCCGAAACGGCAAAACCTTGTAAGCTTGGCATCACCATTGAAAAAGAAGCTTTGTCCAAGCGCTCTCACCCGCTCTATCCCCTATCACAACAAACCGGACTTGAATTCAAGAGCCGTATTAATTACGGTTCCCGTTCTCCAAGTCCGGTTCCTGTTGGTGCTATTGCACGTAATATTCAGCGAGACCACGGTATTTTTTCAAAACATATCCCGGCAGTTGTTCTCGCTTCAACGCTCCACCGGCAATATAGACAATACCTTAAGTGTTACATCTCAATGATCACTTCAAAGCTGCTCTCGTTCCCGCTCCGGCATGACTCCAGCTCATCACGTTTGATTTTCAGCCCTCCGGTACGGTACGGATTAGCGATCCGCTCACCGGTCAGCATCCGTCCGTTCACCGTCAACGACCGGACGCTGCCGGTAGAGATGCGGTAGGTGAATGAAGCCGGCAAGCCCCCGATTGTAAAATGCAAGGTCATCCCGTCAAGCTCGTCCGGAAGGACAGGGTCGATGACGAGATTCCCTCCCTCCTCGCGAATGCCGAGCACATTGCAGATCAGCTGATGCATATAGATTCCGGGGCCGCTGGAGTAGATGCGCCAGCCGCCTTTCACCGGAACCGAACCGGTGCGCAGCTCGCCGAACCGTCTCTGCGCCTCGTAGCGATCGGAGAACTTCCCGTCAGAGCTGCTGAAATACGCATTGCTCTGCCGCAGCTCCGCGTTCGGCACCACTTCGCGGATGCCGACCGGATTGATCGCGGCGAGTCCACTCCACACCTGGTCACGTTTGCCAATCTTCGCCATTGCTTCAACGAACCGGATATGGGCGTGCACATACTGCAGTCCGATCTCACGGCCGAAGTTTGCGGCCTGCTCGGCCCGTTTAAAATGCGTACTGACACCGCCCTCGTAGGAAGCCGGTCGATTCATAAGCCGCACGCCGTCCGGACACAGGAACTGCTCCGTGATCAGCTTGTATTGAGCCTCCATCCGTTCCGGCGGAAGCAGCTCGCCGATCATGCTCCGGGTCATCGGCAGCAGCCGGTACTGAATGCCGGTCTCCCGGTCTTCCGGGTGCAGCATAAGCTTCGGCGCCTCCGGATCTTCGAAGTACAGAAATCCCGGAATAACTTCCGTTCCCAGCATGTACCGGTTGAAGTCCCGCTTAATTCCCTCCGCCATCTCCAGCAGTTCGGCGGACCAGTCCGCCTCCGTAGCCTTCAACACACGAGAGAGGCCCAGCACCGTCTGGTAGGTCAGTGCAACGGTCCAGCTGCTGACCATATATTGCTTCAGCTGTGCATTGGCCGGCTGGAGCGTATCGTCCCAGTCTCCGTCACCGTATGAGGACAGATACGTATCATGCAGAAAATGCGAGACGATATATTGAAGCTCTTTTTTGGCGTGATCGCGGATCGTGGCGGCAGATTCCGTGAAGGAGAAGCCTTCTTTTACCGTGTAAGGCACTTGTTCGTCCAGCACCGAGTAGTCCGATGTCGCGCGCAGGTAGTCTCCCAGCACTTTGAGCGGCCAGACTATGATGTCTCCGTGGCTGTCCTCCTGCTGGATTGCGCTGTACTTGTCGAACATGAACCACTGGGGCCAGCTGCCGTCATCCTCATACTGGTGTGCGAAGACCGTCCGTATAATCTCCCGCACCTGCTCGTATTTTTGCATGGACAGGAAATATTCAACCGGCCCCTGGCACACATCTCTCGTCCCCCAAGCGGCCCCGCCATACTGCTCCAGACCGTGAGGCACCGAATAGTGCACCAGCATATTATGCGTATACCACCACGCCAGGGCGTTCACCTTGAACAATCTCTCTTCTTCTCCACCGGGGGCGGTCAGCTTGAACCCGTTCATTAATCCTGCGAAAAAGTGCCGGTATTTTTCCGCCTCCCTGGAAGCCGTTGTCTGTACCGGAGTGCGCGTTCCGCCTTCAAGCAATCCCTGCAGAGTCAGCGTCCATTCGGCGGAAGCCGCCAGCTCCAGCACGACAAGGGAAGCGCCGTCCACACCCGGACCTTGTGCCAGACATGAACCGTCATGTACGGAATAATCCGCACCATCAACCGATATCGTATAAGCCAGCTTCGGATAGATTTGGCTGCTCGTGCTTCCTTCGGAAGCGTTGAAGGTCAGGATGCGACCCTTATCATCCCGTTCCATACGGAACGGAACCTCGTACTCCGCAACATGCATCGTAATCTGGCTGCTGATGAGGAAGCGGTATGATCGTCCGCTGGCCGCGGACAGATGCAGCTTGAGTTCCGGGGAATCGGCTACTGTATAATTCGTAATGACAAAGGTCTCATCATGCGTCTTGTAGTGCCAGCGCGCATAATTGAAGCCCATCTCAAAGAGCGAAGGCATGGTCAGCAGCCGGAATTTTCCGTCAAGCTCTACATAGATACGCTGCCCGGAGGTCTTCTGGACATTGAGCGCATTTCGCATATTGGACATCATTTTGTTGAAATTGGTATTCCCCACCACCACCTGCGAGTTAAAAACCCCGTACATGTAGGAGGTTGTGGTCAAAACCTCGGGATTCAGAGTGGCATTGCTGCCGCTCATCAGGATCGTTCCGTGAGGCCGTTCCACCTGGAGCTCCTTGCTCTTCAGAACGACATGCTCATACGTTTCCGTGAAAAAAGACAGCAGTTCCCCGTCCCGCAGCTCTTCCTGAGCCCGATTCGGGTAGAGCGTGTCGAGTTCCTCCCGGGTCAGCGGAAGCGTCTGCACCGGCTCCCCGATGGTTTCAGCCGGAGTGACAGGTTCCAGCCATTTCCCCTGCTCCGCTTGCTCTGCCGAAATCCGGACTACGCCCAGCGCCTGGTTTAGCCGGTCTTCGAATTCAAGCCGGGTAACCGCTTCAGGATGATCTCCTTCAAACAAGCCATAGAAGGTAAAGCTGGCGGGCTCTTGAGCGAGCCGGACCGTCTCCGACTGCAGCGCCGTATAGGCGAACTCATATTGATAGACCTCGCTCGGCAGCGTTTTGCGGGCAAGCGCCTCCGGCCGGTCGGTTTCTTTATAGGACAGCCCGTAGAACTGAAAGCCGTCGGTGGAGTATCCCGAAGCTCCGTTCAACAAACCCTGCTGTAGATATGGAAAAGCGCCATTCTGCGGCTGGTTTTGCCGGGAACATACGACATACCCTTTCTCCGCATCGTTAAAAACCCGGTGATCGATATATTGCGACAAGTAGGCTTCGTTGCTGCGGACGGCGCCCGGCCCGGCGATCCCCACATCCTGGGCATAGATCACATCGGCGGTCTCTCCCGCCCCCGTAACCTTCACCTCCCAGAACCAGACGCCTTGTTCCGTCAGGGTGAAGACGACCTGATATTTAACAGAATCTTCTTTAATCTCTGAATGAGATGCCGGAAGGGCTCCTTCCCATACCAGCGACTCGCCATCCTGCCGGAAACGGCTGGACGACTTCACGCCAAGCAGCGGATAAGCTACAATATCCTCCTCCCCATGAATTCGAAGATACAGATTGCCAGCCATACCGTCCACGGCGTTCGTCAGCAGCTGATTGATCATAATACCGCCGCCAAGCGCCTCATACAGATCACCGCTCTTTAGAAAAGTAAAGGTCAGTTCACCTTTTTGCAGCGTTATATGGTTGTCTGCTCCAGTTGCCATTTCTCTCACATCCCCTTATTATCTATAAGTTCGCTTCCTTCTCACACTTGCGCTAACAGGTGAAATGCCGCTTCCAGCGTGTTTCGGCTGTTAGGGCCGACATAGATGCGAAATTCTCCCGGATCGCTTCCGATTGAAAGATCGCTGTGATGATACCGGAGCTGGCTTTCGGACAGTGTGAAGCTGATTTCCCGGCTTTCGCCTGTTTGAAGCTCGATCCGGATGAAGTCTTTAAGCTCCTTCACGGGCCGGACAACTTCGCCAGACACGTCGCGAACATACAGCTGAACCGTCTCGGTTCCGGCCACAGCGCCCTTATTCGTAACGGTGACGCGGATTTCAAGCGGGCTATCCGGAGACATCGTATCTGCCATAAGCTTTAGTCCATCGTAAGCGAATTCCGTATAGGAGAGTCCGAAGCCGAAAGGCAGCAGCGGCTCATTGGGAATGTCAAGATACTGCGAAATATACCGGTTGTCCGTCGGCTCCGCCGGTTTCGGACGGCCGGTATTGAAGTGATTGTAATAGACCGGAATTTGTCCCGTTGTATAAGGGAAAGACATGCTAAGCTTACCGGAAGGGTTCACATTCCCGTACAGCAGATTGGCGAGAGCCGCTCCGCCCTGGCTTCCCGGGAACCACGCCTCCAGCACCGCGTCGGCGATATCGTACACGCCATGAAGATCCAGCGGACGTCCGTTGAACAGCACGGCTGCCATCGGCTTGCCCAGCTCCTTCAGCCGACCGATCAGCTTAAGCTGTGCCTCGGGCAGCCGAATGTCGCTGCGGCTTCCTGCTTCGCCGCTCATTTCCGATTCCTCGCCGAGCGCCAGCACGAGCACATCCGCATCCTCCGCGATTCGTACCGCGTCTGCGAGCTGTTCCTCCGAGATATCGTGGATTCCGCAGCCCTGCGCAACAGTAACCAGTTCCGGCGATTCGCTTGTCGCTTGCATCGCGGCTGCGAGCTTGACTGCCGTTTCCTTGGAGCCCTGCCACGACCAGAAGCCCAGAATATCCCCGCTGTCGCCAAAAGGTCCGATCAGCGCGACCTTCTGTTTCTTGCCAAGCGGCAGAACACCGTTGTTCTTCAGAAGCACACAGGATTCCTCGGCCAGACGCCGCGACACTTCCATATGCTCTTCGCAGCAGATGATGGCCTCCTCTTTCGCGGGATCAGCACCCCGGTAAGGGTTCTCGAACAGTCCGAGCTTGTCCTTCAGACAGAGGATGCGCAGCACCGCTTCATCAATCAGCACCTCATCCACAAGTCCCTCTCTGACCAGCCCCGGAAGATGATGCACATAGCATGGCGTCATCATTTCGATGTCCACTCCGCTCTGGATTGCCTTGAACGCCGCATCCCGGTCGTCCTCGGCCGCGCCGTGGGCGATCATCTCGCGAATCGCAGCCCAGTCGGAGATCAGAACCCCGTCAAAGCCCCATTCCTCGCGCAGTATGCCGCGCATCAGCTTGCGGTTGCCGCTGGCCGGAATGCCGTCAACCGTGTTGAAGGAGGTCATCACCATTTCGCAGCCGGCGTCAATCGCCGCTTTGTAGGAGGGCAGGTAATACTCACGAAGCTGCCGCTCCGACAGATCGACCGTGTTATAGTCCCGTCCACCCTCGGCAAGTCCGTATGCGGCGAAATGCTTAACGCATGAAGCGACCCGCTCCATGTCGTTCTTCAAATCCCCGCCCTGAAAGCCATCAACAAAAGCGCGGGCGAATACGGAATTCAGATAAGGGTCTTCGCCCGTGCTTTCCATGACGCGCCCCCATCTCGGGTCCCGGACGAGATCGACCATCGGCGCGAACGTGACATGCACGCCCGATACGGCGGCTTCGCGCGCGGCGGTCTCTGCGCTCCGCTTGGCCAGCTCCGGATTCCAGGAGCATCCGATGGCCAGCGGAATCGGGTAGATCGTCTTGAATCCATGGACGATATCCGCCATGAACAGAAGCGGGATGCCGTGCTTATCCTGTGCAAGATGAGCTTGCTGCACCGCGATAACCTTCTCCGCGCCGGACAGGCCCAGTGCCGAACCGGCCAGGCGGGCCGTCTCGGGACCGATGCCGAGCTCCTCCATCGGCCCTGTGATCTCTCCGTCATCCGCTCCCTCGAAGAAGGGAGCCGCCAGCTGCAACAGCTGGCCAATCTTCTCTTCCAGCGTCATATTTTTCACATATTTCTCATACAGCTCATGCTTCCTTTGCAGGTCATGGGTCATCCGGAATCCCTCCATCCTTCGAATCGTTTCTAGTCTATTAATCCTTATTTTTCAAGTGTTATTTCAAATTATATATGCCATTTAGTGAATCGTTTTTATTCATATATACAGATAAGCAGCATAGGTTTCGTTTCGCAGCATTACTTTGAAGGCTCCGGGAATGGGAAACTATCCGAAGACTCCGCAGCAGCATCCTGAATCCCCGCCTTGTCATGTTCACCATCCCGCTCAGGCCCGGGCAGAGCAACACTCCATCTCCCGAGCCTTGCGGACCCGAATTTCTTTCTCAGATGCGCCTGTTCTTACGAAAACCGTGAAATCCGGATACCCGCAATCTCTACGCTTCTCCTGTCGTGACATTCCTGACCTTTAATACGGATTGCCGTTCCACCAGTCCGATTTTCAAGGAATAAGAAGCCTCCACCTGATCGCCGTTCAGCATCTGGAACAGCAAATGCCCGGCCAGTGAACCGGATTCGTTCATCGGCTGGCGGATCGTCGTCAGCGGCGGCTGGATATATTCAGCCAATTGAATATCGTCGAACCCGATCAGCGACACTTCACCCGGCACCGAAACGCCCGCTTCCTCGAACGCTTTCAGTCCTCCGACCGCCATTTCATCATTGGCGTAAAAGACGGCGGAAGGCAGCTCGCCCTGCATAATCATCATCTTGGTCGCTTTATATCCGCCTTCGCGGATGAAGCTTCCGCTCAGCTTCCATTTCGCTTTCTCCTCAAGTCCTTCCTCCCGCATTGCCCGAAGAAAGCCTTCGTAACGGAGCGCATTGTCATAGGAGTTGGCAGGACCGCTGATATAGGCGATGGAGCGGTGTCCCTGGTCGATCAAATAACGGGTCGCGCGGTATCCGCCCTCCTCGCCGTCGACCAGAACATTAACGAGGCCGTTTCCGGTTATAGGGCGGTCCATCACCACAATGGGGAACCGTTCCCCGGCGGCGGCGCGAAGAATATCATCCGTTATGTTATGGGCCAGCACGATCGCGCCGTCCACTCTTTTTTCCAGCAGAAACCTTACAGCTGTCGAATCCTCGCCCCCCATGGAGCTGCAGGCGATCAGATCATAGCCGTTGGACAGCGCCACATCCTGAATGCTCCGAATCAGCTCCGAATAGAAAGGGCCCGAGAGATCGGTGAGGATCAGCGCTATCGTATTGGTCCGGCTCTTTTTCAAATCCATGGCAAATCCGTTCTTCCGGTAGTTCAGCTGCCGGGCCGCCTCCAGTACCTTCTCTCTCGTCTTCGTGCTGACCTTGCTGTCGCCGCTTAGCGCGTACGAGGCAGTTGAAAGCGCCACCCCCGCAAGCTTCGCCACATCCTTGATCGTAGCCATACCTCTTCAATCCTTCCCCAGTCTACTTCTAGCTCTCTATTGTTATTTTATCCCTGAGATCGTATATCCTTCTATAATATGCTTCTGGAAGAAAATAAAAATGATGATGATCGGCACAACCATGAACGCCGCTCCCGCCATTTGCAGCCCGAACTCGGTGCCGTACTGCCCTTTAAGCAGCGACAGACCGACGGATAGCGTGTACAGCCGCTCGTCGTTGGCGATAATCAGCGGCCACAGGAAGCTGTTCCAGGCGCCGATAAAGGTCAGGATGCCCTGAACCGCGAACACCGGCTTTACCACAGGCACAATCAACTGGAAGAAAATCCGCAGCTCGCCTGCGCCGTCCAGTCTGGCCGCCTCCAGCAAATCAATAGGAATCGTGGACATGAACTGGCGGAACAGGAAGATGCCGAAGGCCCCGACCAGACCGGGCAGCACAATGCCGGCCATCGTGTTGACGAGATTCAGCTTGTTGATAATGAGATAGGTCGGAATCATGGTGACCTGTCCCGGAATCATCATCGTCGCCAGGATCAGATAATAGAATTTGTTCTTGCCCGGAAAATCAAATTTGGCAAAGGCGTAACCCGCCATCGCATTCAGGAACATCCCTGCAAAAGAGAACAGCACGATAACGAGCGTATTCTCCAGATAGGTCAGAAACTCCAGCTTGATGAACAGATTGCGGTAATTATCGAAGGTCGGATGATGAGGTATGATTGTAGGCGGAATAATCGTAAATTCATTTTCCGGCTTGAATGACGAACCGATCATCCAGATGAACGGCACCATCATCAGCACTCCGCCAATGACGAGCAGCAGCACCATAAAGCTTTTTTCCAAACGTTTGACAGCCATCTTTCATCCCTCCTAAGCAGCCAGGCGCGGCTCTCGCCAAGGTCTGGTACGCCTGCAACACTAAATGCGTAGAGTCTACTCGGCGCGCTTTGCGCCGCAATGTTGTTGAATCCGGTGCTTGAATCCGGTGCTTGAATCCAGTGCTTGAATCTGATGCGATACTTCTGGCTCGAAGTCTCCTAATACTCGACCTCTTGCTTCTGGATTTTGAACTGGGCCAGTGTGGCCAGAATAATAATGATGAACAGCACGAACGAGCCTGCCGCGGCATAGCCGAAATTGCTGAGCTGGAAGCCGTTGTTGTAAATAAAGAGCGCCATCGACATCGTCGCATTCAGCGGTCCGCCCTTCGTCATCACGAGCGGCTCCTCGAAGAACTGAATCCAGCCGATCAGCGTTGTGATAACGACAAAGAAAGTGGCGAACCCGAGCAGAGGAATCGTAATGTAGCGCAGCTTCCGCCATCCGGTGGCTCCGTCGATTTCGGCGGCTTCATAGTAAGAACGGGGAATCCCCTGAAGCGCCGCCAGGAAAATAATCATATTCAGCCCGATCGCCTTCCAGAAAGCCAGGAGGATGAGCGACAATTTGGCAAGCATCGGGTCCTGGAGCCACTGCTGGGCCGGCAGCCCGAACCAGGAGAGAATGTAGTTGAACAGCCCGTAGGTGCCGTTATAGAGATAACCCCATACAACCGCAACGGCGACAATATTGGTGATAGATGGCATATAGTAGACGACCCGAAAGCTTTTGAACAGCCAGCTCGTCCCGTAATTCAGCAGCAGTGCAATGCCCAAAGCGGCGGCGACAACAAGCGGCACGCCGATAAAGACATAGAATGCGGTATTATAAATCGACTTCAGGAATACGGGGTCCTTGAACAAATTGATATAGTTGGATAATCCGACCCCTTTGATATTGGAGTAATCGGCCAATCCCATCAAGTCCATATTCGTGAAGCTGATGACAAGGGCAATTACAATCGGAATAATCGAAAATACAGTCAGAAGCACAACCGCAGGCGCGATAAACAGATACGGGTATTTGTGCTTATTCCATTGACTCGCCAAATGCTTCACAGTCCTTCACTCCTTTGCCTGTCTTTCATCCCCTAGCATCCGATGGATATTAGTGCCGCCGGACTCCCTTCTTGCCGAAGAGGGCCCGGCGGCTTCGCCATGGACGGAAGACTTACTTATTGCCCAGCAGATCATTCGCTTTGGCGTTCAGCTTGTCGAGCTCTGTCTGGGTATCCGCTCCCCCGACCGTAATCTGTTCGAAGGTAGCGAGGAACGCCTGGGAGATGGCATCCCACTCCTTGACCGTCGGAGCCGGCTTCGTGTTCTCCAGCTGCTTGCCGAATGCCGCGATCATCGGGTCCTTGAGCGCCTCGTTGCTGTAGGCCGCTTTGAGAGCCGGCATGGAGTTCGAGGTCTCAAAGAACTTCAACTGCGCCTCTTGCGTGGACATGAAAGAGATGAACTTGGCCGCCTCGTCCGGATTCTTGCTGTAGCTGAAGATCGAGAGGTCCGAGCCGCCGATCGAAGACGTATTGGTCTTCTTGGCAGGCAGCGTCGTGACGGTCCACTTGCCGTCGATTTCCGGTGCCTTCTCCTTCACGGTGCTGATCATCCAAGGTCCGCTGATGAACATCGGAATCGTGCCGTCTTTAAAGCCGGCCACCGTGTCCATATCCGTTCCCTTCGGCGACAGCCCTTCATCATAGAAGCTCTTCAAATAATTGATCGCTTCAACATAAGCCGGCTGGTTAAACTGGGCCTGCCGGTTGCTGTCGATAACATCGCTGCCGTTCTGCCAGGCGAAGATTGTCGCATAGATCGGGTCCTTGGCTTCAATCGGCATCGCATAATGGCCCGGGCCGCCCTTCGCAACAAGCTTCTTGGCCGCATCCTTTAGTTCATCCCATGTCTTCGGTCCTTCCGGATAACCGACCTCGCTAAGCAAATCTGAACGATAGAACAGAGCGCGTGTCTCTACATACCATGGGATGCCGACGGTTTTGCCCTCGTATTGGGTCGTCTTATTGGCGCCGTCAAAAAAGTTCTCGGGCTTCAGGTTGGCGTCCTTCTCCACATACGGCGTCAGATCCTTCAGCGCTCCGGCGGCCGCAAATTCCGGAATCCAGGTAGTGCCCATCTGAATGACATCCGGGCCACTCTTGGAGGCTACAGCGGTCAGCAGCTTGTCATGGGCGCTGTCCCACGGAATGGCCTGTACCTCCACCTTCACTCCCGGATTCTTCTCCTCGTACATTTTCGCAATCGGCTCAACCGTAGCGGATTCCCCCATGAACCATACCTTTAACGTTTTGTTTCCGCTGTCCGAAGCCGCATTATTTCCGCTCCCGCAGCCCGCCATAATCACTGAAAATGCCGTCATAGCAGCCACTGTGAGCAATCCTGTTCTCTTCTTCATCCGATTCACCCCATTTGTAGTATGAGCCAAACTGTTTCCCCCTAAAAATAAAGCACTTACATCGAAACGTTTCGATTCATTTCGAAAAAAAATCTACGCCTTACTGCCTTACGTTTGCCTTTCCCTGCCTTGCGTTTGCCTTTTCCCTTCCTTGCGTTTGCCTTTTCGGCATACTGTTTCAGCCGAAAGCGACAAACCCCAAAGGGTTTTAGGTATTGCTAGCGGTTTCACACTTCATTTTCTCAGAATAGATGAATGACACAAGAATCTTTGAGTATTGGTAATCGAATCGTTTCGATATGCTTATTATAAAACCTCTTGATAGCGATTTCAAGTCTTAGCTCCAAAAAAATTCATGCATCTCTTTCAGGCCCATGCCATATGGCTGGCCTTCAACAAAACATATGGAGGAACCGGTGCTTAGAAGGTAGAATGAATTAATGAAGATGGATTAGCGAAGATGAATAAAGAGGTGAATTGTTAATGAATACTTTGTCATTCCCCCTTGGTCCTTTCACGCCTGAGGATTGCCCGACCCCGGACACCCGAGCCGCATGTATAGCGGATATCGCCGCTCTTCCCGGTGACCTGCGGGCTTCATTGACTGGCTTGACTGATGAGCAGCTGCTGGTTCCATATCGTCCAGGCGGCTGGACGGTCAAGCAGGTTGTCCATCATATGGCCGATAATGATATGAACGCTTATATCCGGTTCAAACGAGGGCTGACCGAGGAAGCCCCGATCGCCGGTTCTTACAGACAGGATGTATGGGCAGAGCTTGCCGACTACCGCGACACCAGGATTGACACTTCGCTGCTGCTGATGGAAGCGCTGCATGAACGTTTTGTGATCCTGCTCCGCTCCCTGGCTCCGGCCGATTTTGCCCGGCCGGTTACCAGCCCTACTCACGGCGATATGACGCTGGAGATCGCCATGCAGCGTTATGCCTGGCATAACCGCCACCATCTCGCCCAGATCCAGTCCTTGAAAGACCGGATGGGCTGGCTAATCTGACCGTTCATAGAGCAGGGCCGGATTTTGCTTAACTGCAAGAGCCGGTCCTGCTCATTTTTTTTGAAAAATTGAAATAATTAAATCGGCGCTGCATCAGTTTTCCCGGTATAATGATAATGATTATCATTTGCATAGAGAGGATGCTGAATTATGCCCCCGATGCCTCCCCTTCTCCCGCCGGATGCGGGACGATGGACACTTCATCTGCACAGCGCCGAGCTTCAGCGGGTTAAGCCGTCAACCGGTATGACTCAGCTTATGTCTCTCCATACAACACTTATCGTTCTGCTCGAAGGGCGCTGCCTTCTTACCAGAGGGACAACAATTTCACGCATGACCGAAGATACCGTCTATGTCTGTGCTCCCGGCAGCACGTATGAATTCAAGACAAGAGGCGGCTCCCCCCTGGTGGCGCTTATCCGGCTGTCCCAGTATGAGCCGAATGGGCACGAGGGCAGTCTGAAAGCCTCTGACTCATCACTTCTGCTTCCGCTGCTGGGTGAATCGGCCGTGCTTCCGCCCGGTGCAGCCGGAGACCGCTGCCGTTCGATATGCGCTCATTATCAATCACCTGATCCGATCCTTGCGCTGCGCGCGCAGGCCGACGCTCTGGAGCTGGTGCTGGAAGCAGCCTCCTCTCCCTGCAAGAGCGAGTCGGACGGGCTTGAGCAGGCGAGAAGGCAACTCGAAGAGTATCCCGAACAACCGCTGTCAACCGAGAAGCTGGCCAGAGCGGCCGGTTTGAGTTCCCGCCATTTTGCCGAGTTATTCAAGCAGTCTTACGGCAAGAGCCCGCTCGAATACATCACCAATGTACGGCTGGAAAAAGCAAAGAAGCTGATGCTCTCTTCCGGACGCAGGCTGAAGGATATAGCGCACGAAATCGGCTACGAGGATGAATTCTATTTCAGCCGGGTGTTCAAGAAAGAGTACGGCTTCTCCCCTTCGCATTACATAAGCCGTCGCAAGCGGATCATCGCGGCGTACGGATTAGCTGATACGCTTGGTTACCTTCTGCCCCTTGACCTGCTGCCCCATATCGCTCCAATGCACCCGAAATGGACCGGGTATTATTTGACCCGTTACGGCGCAGACATCCCTTACCATCTGGAGTACGGCCTGGCGGAGCATAATCGGGAGCTCCGGCTGTCCCAGCTGGCTGAGACGAAGCCTGAGCTGATTGTGTGCCCGCCAAGCATCAACGGTGAGGAATTTGAGCAGGTGTCCGCCGTTGCCTCCGCCTTCACGCTTCCGCCCGAATCGCCCGGCTCATGGAGAACAGGCCTTCGTCAGCTTGCTATGCGGATGGGCATGGAGAAGGAAGCGGAAGCCTGGATGACAAGATTTGACCGGGAGACCGGAGCTGCCCGCCGCAAGCTGGTCGGTTCCGGCAAAGCGCCGTCCATTCTGTTCGTCCGCATGGCAGGATGCGCTCTGTACGGGCTCGGCTCGCCGGGCATTCTCGATTTCGTGTATCACGAGCTCGGAATCGCCAGACCGGACGGAGCCCCGCCGGATGCCCATCCGAATTACCCCGTAAGGCTGCAAGCCTTCGATGCGGACGATGTGGATTATATCTGCCTGCTCATCCGGCAGGATTCCGCAACACTGGAATATTGGCGGAAGCTGACCCGCTCCTCGCGATGGCATTCACTCTCTGCAGTGAAGGAAGGCCGTGTACATTTTCTGTCGTCCAGTCCATGGAGAGAGTATTCGCCGATTGGACTTGAACGAATACGGGAGGAGCTGGCAGCGGAGTTCGCGGAAAATAATCCATGCCAAATCCGCGCTTTATCTATGGAGAAAGATTGGAACCGGACCTATCCTAGTTATTGAGAATTGTTCTCATTAAATAAATAGGGAGGTCATTCAAGATTATGAGAAAATTATTTACCGGACTGCTACTAGCCACCGTGGTTGCTGTATTAGCGGCCTGCGGCAACAACGCAACGGACAACTCGGCATCGGGCAAGGCAAGCCCCTCCGCTTCGGTTCAATCGGCCGCACCTGCTGCAGCTTCTACCACAACTCCGAGCGCGGCTCCGAGCGATGCTGTGGCAGCAACAAAGACCATCAAATATTTGGATGCTGAATACACGGTGCCTGCAACTGCCGAGCGTATCGTCATTACGGGCGCTATGGAAGCAATGGAAGATTCCGTCCTTCTCGACATTCATCCGGTAGGAGCCATCGCCGTTTCGGGCAAATTCCCAGAGATGTTCTCCTCCATCACGGACAAGGCGGAATCGATCGGCGAGAAGACAGAGCCGAACTTCGAGAAAATCCTGTCGCTGAAGCCGGATGTTATTCTGGGGTCGACTAAATTCGATCCAGCGGTCCTGGAGAAGCTTGAACAGATCGCTCCAACAATTCCATACTCCCATGTCGCTACGAATTGGGATGCCAACTTGACCCTGCTCGGCGAGCTGACTGGCAAACAGGAGCAGGCTGCGAAGCTGATCGAGCAATACAAAACAGATCTGGCAGCTGCCAAAGAGTCGGCGGTCGCCGGACTGAAAGATAAAAAGGTATTGCTGGTTCGCATCCGCGAAGGCGCAATGTTCATTTACGGCAAGGACCTGTATTTCAATCCTTCGCTGTACACCGATCTCGGTCTTGCACTTCCGGATGCCATCGCCGCCGCCAAGAAGCAGGAGCAGCTCTCGATCGAACAGTTCGCCCAGATCAATCCCGATGTCGTGTTTATCCAGTTCTCTGAGGACGAGAACTCCAAGGCGACTGGCGCGCTGGACGAGCTGCAGAAGAATCCGATCTTCCAGAGTGTCTCGGCCGCCAAGAACGGCAAGGTCTTTGTGAATATCGTCGATCCGCTGGCACAGGGAGGAACGGCTTATAGCAAAATCCAGTTCCTGAAAGCCTTCCTGACCGCCGTGGAATCCTAATCCGCCATGGAACTTGGCATTCGCTCCAACAGGCTGCCGGCTGCTATCTTCGCGATAGCGCCGGCAGCCGCCGTATTGACGGTTGTCCTCTCCATAATTTACGGCGCGGCGGATATCAGCGCCGCCGAGGTCTGGCAGGCGGTGTTTGCCTTTGATCAAGGCAATATCAACCATCAGATCATTATTCATTCCCGGCTCCCGAGGGCCTGCGGCGCGCTGCTGATCGGCGCCTGCCTCGCCGTCTCGGGAGCCGTCATGCAGGGCATTACCCGAAATGACCTTGCCTCCCCTTCCCTGCTGGGTGTATCGGACGGCTCGGTCTTCGCTGTAACCTTCTGCATGATTTATTTCCCTCAAATTTCCGGCGGCAGTCTCGTGCTGGTCTCCATGATCGGCTCCCTGCTTGGAGCACTGCTGGTCTTCGGCCTAGCCCGGCTTATACCCGGAGCGGAATCGCCTGTCACGCTGGCCATACTGGGTACGCTTATCGGCATGTTCCTGAATGGCGTATCGGATGCCGCCGCGATGTACTATCATATTCCGCAGCGTATCAGCTTCTGGTACAACGCCCGTCTGAACCAGATCGACCCGACCCTTCTTCTGCTCTGTCTGCCCTTCGCGCTCGCCGGGCTGGTCCTTGTTCTCATGCAGGCCAAATCCGTATCGGCACTCTCGCTAGGCGAAGAAATCTCATCGGGGCTTGGTCAACGGGTACGGCTTGTCAAAGGACTTGCGATGATATCCGTCGCGCTGCTGACCGGGATTTCGGTAGCGCTCGCCGGCAAAATCGCATTCATCGGCCTCATCATACCGCATATTGCGAAGAAGCTGGGCGGGGCCGATTACAGGATGGCCATTCCGCTATCCGGTGTGCTTGGCGGATTGTTTCTGGCAGTCTGCGATTTGATTTCGAGACTGATCAATCACCCTTTTGAAACGCCTATCGGTGTTGTGACCGCGATGTTCGGCGTCCCGTTTTTTCTCTACTTGATCCGGCGAAAAGGGGGCGGTCGCCGTGGGTAGCTCTTCATTGCCGCGCTATTCGATAGTTATATTCGGGTGCAGCCTGTTCATAGTTCTGTTTATCATCCTCGGCCTTACTACGGGCGAAATGGGCTTGTCCCTGCGCGAGGTGCTGACATCGCTGCTGCGGCTCTCGGCGCACCGGGAGAATGATCTGGTGATCTTTCAGTTCCGGCTTCCGCGGATTGCGCTTGGCGCCCTTCTTGGCTTCGGACTCGGGCTGGCCGGGTCAGCCGTTCAGAGCCTCACCCGCAATGGGCTTGCCGATCCCGGCATTCTCGGCATTAATGCGGGTGCCGGCATGTTCGTCGTTATCTTCATGCTATTGCTGAAGGACCTGCTCCCTCCTTCGGGAACGGCCCAAGTGATGCTGATGCCGCTGTTCGGCATGACCGGAGGACTGCTAGCCTCCGCATTGATCTTCCTTCTGTCCCGAGACCGGGATGGGATTAATCCGCAGAAATTGCTGCTTGTCGGAATCGCCGTCTCCTCAGGGTTCTCCGCCGTAACGCTGTACGCCTCGCTCAAAATGAATCCGACCGATTTCGAGCGGGCCGGAGCCTGGCTGTCCGGCAATCTGAATTCGGCCAACTGGCAATTCGTGGCTTCCGTGCTTCCATGGACCCTGCTGCTAACGCCGCTGCTTCTGTCCAAGACCCGAACGCTGGATCTGTTCCGGATGGGAGACAGCAGCGTTGTCAGCCTCGGCGTACCGGTCCGCCGGGAACGCGGCCTGCTCCTGCTCGCAAGCGTCGGCCTCGTCTCGTCCGGAGTGGCAGTCGCCGGGAGCATCGGCTTCGTAGGCTTAATCGCGCCGCATATGGCGGTCCGGCTGACCGGGCTGTCGCATCGCAGGTCGCTTCTCGTTAGCGGATTACTGGGCGCGGCGCTCGTTCTCGCCGGAGATTTTATCGGCAGGACAATCTTCTCCCCGGCCCAGCTGCCGGTCGGCATCGTGCTGTCCGTAATTGGCGCTCCCTACTTCGTCTGGCTGCTGGCATCAAGACGCCTACGGACATAACTCAGCTCAAGAAAGGACGATTCATGTGTTGGCGGAACTCACTCATTCCATCGAAATAAGCGGCAGACGGCTCACCATCTGGCTGCCGCCCTCCTATCCCCGTTCCAACAAGCGCTATCCTGCCGTATACATTCACGACGGCGGCCAGCTCATGCTAAGCAGCTGCAATTTCGTACAGATGCTGTTCAGGGAAGGCAGGCTGGAGGAACTGATTTTGGTCGGGATATCAACGGCCTGCCGGACCGACGACTACTCGCCCTGGCCCGCCGAAGCGCTGAAGGAAGGCCGTCCCTCCTTTGGCGGTCATGGCCCGGCATACGTCGATGAAATCGCCGACCGGATCAAGCCCTATGTGGACGCCCATTACCGGACTGCCCCCGAACCGGAGCACACGGGAATGATCGGCGGATCGCTTGGCGGACTCGTTACTGCGCTGGCCGCCTACCGGCGTCCCGACACCTTTCGCAGATTCGGCATGCTCTCCCCTTCCTTCTGGTTCGAAGGCTTTCGGGCCTTTGCGGAGCAGACGCCCCTTCCCTCGCAGGATATCCGGTTGTATATCTCGGCAGGCAGCCTTGAAGGCATCTATAAAGAAGGCATACAGAAGCATGCCTTGAGCAGTATTCGGGACACGGCTGACCAATGGCGCCGCCAGGCGCTCCATTCCGGCACGCTTAAGCTTCATATCGAAGATGAGGCGACCCATGATCTGGTGTTCATGGCCCGGCAGTTCCCGGAAGCGCTTCGCGAGCTGTATCCTGCTGCCGCCCTACCGGAAGAACCGTTACAGGTACGCAGCAGCGAATTTCAGGATCAGAATGCCGGTTCATCCCGGCACCATCAGCGGTATGCCGTGCCGAGGACCGAGGTCTTTGATTTCAGCTCGGCAATCACAGGCCGCAAATACCGTATCTCCGTCTATACGCCGTCCATGCCGCCTCCTGAAGAAGGCTTTCCCGTTCTGTATACAGTTGACATGAATGCCTATTTCGGATCAATAGCCGAAGCCATGACCCTTCAGACAAGGCATCCCAAGGGACTGAAGCCCGCCATGATCGTCGGCATCGGCTATCCATCGGATGAACCGTTCGTAATGGACCGGCGCTTTCTTGATTTAACCGTACCCGCCGATCCGGAAGATCTAAGGCCTGATGGCACTCCCTGGCCTGCCAACGGGGAAGCGGAAGCATTTCTGGATTTTATCGAGAACGAAGTAATGCCTATGATCTCCCGGAGGTATCCGGCCGGCAGCGGCAAGCGTTCCCTGTTCGGTCACTCGCTCGGAGGCTTCTTCTGTCTATACACGCTAATGACAAGACCTTATCTGTTTCAAACCTATATTGCGGGAAGCCCGTCAATCTGGTGGAAAGATCATGTTCTGTTTAGGATGCTGGAGGATTGGAAATGCGCCGAGAACCGCCCGGCGGCATATCCGGCTCCGTCGGTCCTTATCGCTATTGGCTCACTGGAGAAGGGCATGATGCTGCAGGATGCACAGCAGATGTATGAACAAATAAAATTGCTGGAGGGCCGGAAGCTGGACCGGGTGGCCTATCACCTTTTTGCGGAAGAAGGGCATGTCTCGGTGCTCCACCCGCTGATCAGCCGGATGCTGCTGTTCATATCGGGGAACGCCCAAAGGATAACCTGAATGCGCGTACCTGAATAAGTAAGTACACTGAATAAGTATGTACACTGAATAACAGTCCGTAGCTGCACATCTTCGAAAACATTCAAACACTCGTCAATCCCTATGTTCAACCAACTCTGTCCACTCAAAAAGGAGGTTGTCCCGGTCCGTCATGTTATGACTTCCGGTGACAACCTCCATTATTTTTGCAGCGAATTGAAGCCTAATTGTATTTCCAATGTACGGATTATTTCTTCAGCAGCAGATAAGCGAAATAAGGTGCGCCGATCAGCGCGGCCATGACCCCCGCCGGGATACCGTCGGGTCCCGCGATGTTGTGGCCGATCAGGTCGGCGACAATCAGCAGCCAGCTTCCAAGCAGGAGCGAGATCGGAACATACAGCTGATGCCTTGGGCCAACGAGCGATTTCGCGATATGCGGAGCCATCAGGCCGATAAAGGCGATGCCCCCTGTTACCGAAACGGCCGACGATGCAAGCGCTACTGCGGCGATCATCAGCAGCAGCCGTTCACGCTGCATCCGGACGCCGATCCCCACCGTTACATGCTCGCTGAGCGACAGCAGATTAAGCACATTGGACTTGTACAGAACGAACGGAACCAGCAGGATCAGCCAAGGCAGCAGTGCATAGATGTAGGGCCAGTCGGTGCCCCAAATATTGCCCGCCAGCCATTTGGCGATAAAGTCGAATTTCTGGCGGTCGGTCGACGAGATCACAATGATCATAAGGCCGGATAGCGCCATGGAAAAGCCCGTCCCGGTCAGTACCAGCTTGAGCGGCTGCAGCCCCTCGGTCTTGCTGTATGCGAAAAGGTAGATGAGCACTGCGGCGAGAAATCCGCCGGCAAATCCGACAAGCGGCAGCATATAGGCAAAGGAAACCGCGTCTACCGGAACATACAGAAAGAATACAGCGACCGCCACTCCCGCTCCGGAGTTGATCCCCACAATGCCAGGATCGGCGAGATCGTTGCGTGTTACGGCCTGAAGAATGGAGCCGGAAAGAGCAAGCGCCATTCCCGCGAGCATCGTCACGATCATGCGGGGCAGCCGGACAGAGAAGAGCACGAATTCGTCCTTAAACGAACCGTGTCCCAGCAGAGTCGGAATAATCCGGTCGTAAGACACGGAGGAACTGCCGATGCCCATTCCGACAATCAGCGTTCCGATCAGCAGGAAGATCAGCGCAGCGACAATCGCTCTCTGTCTGGCCAATAGTTCGTTTCGGATCATGACAGTGATTTCCCTCCTTTTCTCACGATGATCAGAAAGAACGGAAGGCCCAGCAGAGCGATTATGGCTGCAACCGGCGTTTCATACGGAGCGTTGATCATGCGGCCGACTGTGTCGGCAAGCAGCATGAAAGCAGCGCCGCATACCGCCGACAGCGGCAAAATGTTCCGGTAATCCGTTCCCGCGAACATTCGCACAATATGCGGAATCATCAGGCCCATGAAGGCCATATTTCCTACCAGAGCGACGGATGATCCCGAGAGGATCACGACCATCACGAAGAGTATAACTTTGACCTGTCCGGTTCGAAGACCGAGACCGACCGCTGTCGAATCATTAAGGCTGAGAATGGTCAAAGGCCGGGCGAAGCCGATCGCGATAATAATGCCGATCACGACGAACGGCAGAATGCTGCGGACCTGATCCCATGACGTACCGACAAGTCCGGCGGCCGTCCACATGGAGACATCCTTGGACAGCTTGAAATATAGCGCCACACCTTCAGCCACCGCTGTCAGCAGTGCGGAGACCGCCGCCCCCGCCAGCACGAGCTGTATGGAGGACAATCCGCTTTTGGATGCCGCGCCGAGTCCGAATACCATCAGCGCACCAACCGCAGCTCCGACAAAGCAGGCCAGCATAATGCCGGAATAAGTCAGCGAAGGAATAAAAGCCAGGGCGCAAGCAAGCGCCGCATTGCCCCCGGAGGTGATGCCCAGCAGTCCGGGATCAGCCAGCGGATTGCGCGTCAGCCCCTGCATGATCGCCCCTGATACGGCCAGCGCCGCGCCTACGAGAAGGCCTGCCGCTATACGCGGCAGGCGAATTTCCCGTATTAAACCGATATTGTCTCCGGATGCATTTGTGAACAGAGCCTGCCATGCCTCATGAAGTGTCGTCGTCTTGGCCCCTACCACCAGCGATACCGCAAAGGCCAGGATGAGCACGAGGAGCGCAGCTCCGAACTTTCCCCAGGAGAATCCTGTCTGTACAGATGCCTGTTTCATTGGACTCACTTGCCCAGGAACTGCTTGATGAAGAAATCGAGCTGGTAGTCGAGCGTCAGCGCATCATTGAAGTAGAAGCTCTTGGCATCGACCTCGTATACCTGATTGTTCTTGACAGCCGGGATATTCTTGTACGTTTCGGTCTGCTGGAAGGCGTTATCCATATCGGAGCTCTTGCTGAAAATGACATAATCGCCCATGTATTCAGGAAGAACTTCAAGAGACACGGCATACCAGCCGTCCTTGGCGACTGCATCCTTCACTTTCGTCGGCATGTTCAGCTTCATGCCCTGATACAGAATTTCCGTACCGCGGCCCCAATGATCGCCGAAGAGATAGAATTGCTTGGCGTCATTTTCCATAACGGAGATGGTCTTGTCGCCGAGCTTCGCCCGAATTTCTTCTCCCGCTGCTTCCATCCGCGCTTTGAAGTCATCGACCCAAGCCTGAGCCTCTTTCTCCTTGTTCAAAGCCTTGCCGATTTCGATATGCTGGGTCAAATAATCGACTTTAGCGTACGTATAGACAACTGTCGGGGCAATCTGCTTGAGCTTGTCCAGATTCTTCACGCTGTCGTAAGCGATAATGAGATCCGGCTTCAGCTCGATGATCTTCTCCAGATCCTCTTCGGAGACGGCCTCGACGTCTTTCAGCTTATCCGCGAAATTCGGGTTGTTCTTGCTCCAGGAATCAACTCCGACCAGATTGACGCCAAGCGCCAGCACATTGCCCGTGAAGCCGGACAATACGATTACGCGCTGCGGATTTACCGGAACCTCAACCGGACCTGCATCCGACTGGTATGTAAATGTCCCTGTGCTTCCTTCTGCGGCAGCGGCCGTGCTCTCGGCCGAGGCTGCCGGAGCCGAAGCTGCCGGGCTGGCGGAACTTGGGCTTGTGCTTGCCGAAGAGCCTCCGGCATTGTTGCCGCCATTATTACCACAGGCTGTAACCACCGCCAACATCAGAATGAATACCGGAATCCACAACTTCTTCATTTCCTTATCCCCCTATCAAGCTCTTGTATGTATCAGTGATAATGATTATCACTTTCAATGATTAAAACTTTAAATTGTCCTATGCGATCTGTCAATGCCATAAGGAAATTTTTTTGTACAGCAGGCAAAATGTCCATCTCCGCACTGTATGATTTCGGGAATTCAGGATATGATTGAGGTCGGAAAACCAGTTATTAGGGGGTTATGATGAACAATTTAACGATCAGAGAAGCCGACGGGAGCGACCTCGATCTGCTCGCGGAAATGAACAGACAGCTTATTGAAGACGAACAGCATGACAATTCCATGAATATCGGACAACTAAGGGAGCGCATGCAACGGTTCATCGAAACCGACTACACCGCCTATTTATTTCTCTGCGAGGGGGAAATAACAGGATATTCGCTGATCAGGCATCACTCCAATCCGCTGTACATCAGACATTACTTCATCCGCCGGGAATACCGCCGCCAAGGACTTGGAAGAGAAGCCTTCCGCGTCCTGACGGGTCATCTGCAGACGGATAATCTTGATGTTGAAGCGATGTTCTGGAACGAGCGTGCCTTGAGTTTCTGGAGATCGCTCGGCTTTAAGGAGAGAAGCGTATATTTTCGTTCCGGCCCGAATCCGTAATCCGATATCCCAACGGTCAGGACTTCAAATTGTTCAAATTATAGGTCGTGCCGCGCCAGGTCATGCCGCCGTTCACTTTCGCCCGGTAAGCGCCTCTTACTCCACCGGCAATCAGGCAGAGGCCGATTAACGGATGCGCCAGACCGTACCATGCGCCGCCCCCGGCATGCCGTGAATACCGGAAATACAGCCAGAATACCGACAAAAGGCTAAGGCCGCACAGCACTCTTGCGCCTATCGGACCCAAGAACAGACCGGCCCAGGGATACAGCATGGTCAGCATGCAGGCCACAGTGGTCATCACAGCTTTACCCGGCGTGAACAAGGACTTCTCCACGCTTCCGATCAACTGGCGGAGACTTTCATACCAATTCCAGACCGCGATCATGCCGCTGCCGTACATAACGTTCTGGCGCAGCCCGAACTTCTTGACTCTTTTGGCAAGCTCGTTGTCGTCTGTAGTCACGTACGCGAAAGCGGCGTGTGTTCCAATCGCCTCATAAGCGCTTCGGCGCAACAGGTTGAATGCCCCTACTCCGAGCGTCTGAGGCGCTTTCGGGTCCTTAGCCTTCCACAGCATCCCGAACGATGAAGCGCTGGAGAAGATGTACGCTCCGTACCACTTGGAGAAAAGATGGCTGCCCTTGAAATCGGGAATCAGCGACAGATGGTCAACTTCTTCCTTTCGGCAGGATGTCTCGGCCTTGGCGAGGCATTCCGGATGAAACAGGATGTCCCCGTCCGTGAACAGCAGCCATTCCCCTTTTGCCAATTTGACTCCTTCATGGAGCGCATGGCTTTTGCCCATCCAGCCTTCCGGCAGTTCCGTGATCTGGAAGCCCGTCACCTGCGGAAATTCAGCCTCCATCCGCTTTATTATTTCACCCGTCCCATCGGAGGACCGGTCATCGACGACGATAATCTCAACCCGTTCATAGCTCTGGACCGCCAGAGAACGGATGCAGCTTTCCAGCGCTTTTTGCTCGTTGCGGGCCGCGATTACAACCGAGATCAGGGGCCGGACGACTTTCGGCTCCGGTTCCGGCTTCGTTTCGGCCAAACGGCCGATTTTACTGCCTTTTAAGCTGTAAATCGCTGCGGCCCAGCCCCACATCAGCAAGTTGATCCCGCCGAGAATCCAATACAGCACGTTCATTTGTCAACATCTCCCGAATGATTTGTACGATCGTTCTAATCTTGGCAAAAAGAAAACGGCTATCAAACAGCCGATTTCTCCTGTTAAACTTGGGGTCCCGCTTCCGGCGTATGATCGTCATCATGCCCTGGTGCAGCCACCGCCCTTACGAACATTTTCGCCGTCTCCCTGTACAAGCTCCGCAGCAACTTCGGGTCCAGTGTATTCACGAATACATTAAGACCGCCAAGCCAGGCGCCGAGCAGCATGCTCAGACGATCCGGATCGTCCTTGCTGAACAGGCTCGCGTCCATTCCCTCCGCAATAATGCTCCGGTAGGCTGCGACCGGTGTGGCCGCAAGTCCGTACAGCGCCTGCAACGTAGAAGGCTGGACATCTGGATGCGCGGCAAGCTCCTGACCCGCCTTCAGCAGGTCCTGCTGATAGTTGTCCATGACAAAGTCGGCAATGGCGTACACCTTGTCAACCGCCGTTCTGCACGCCCCGGCCCGTTCCGCCCAGCGTTCTCCCCAGCTTCGTATCGTCTGCTGCGCGAGCGCGACGAACAGCTCTTCCTTGCTCTTGAAGTGATAATAAATATGTCCCTTGCTGTGACCCGCCGCCTTGGAAATATCACTGATGGAAGTCGCATTGTACCCCTTCCGGGAGAACAGCGCTTCGGCTTCGCGGAGCACGTCCCGGCGGACCTGTTCACTGTCGTAAGATCTTTTGTTCATAACCCTTCACTGTTTCCCTCACAGAATAGAACGTTCGTACTAAACCGATCTTACAAGAATTTTTCTTCGTTGACAAGCGCAATTTCAGCTTCATATCGAACGGATGCGTTTATTGGATCACCGACTCCGGCTTGCTCTTCCAATTGTGTCGGAATACCGAATGCACATGCTCTTTCAGCTTCTGGAGATCGACCGACCGCAAATATTCCCAGCCAAGCCATTTCATCCGCGCGCCCGATGGCAGACCGTTGTCTACCTCCGCGTTCAGTGATGCGAACGAACAAGCCGCCACCTCCCGGCCAAGCCGAGGACCTGTTATATAATTCGCGATGGGAGCAAGATCGTCATAACGATCCCGGCGGACCAGCATGAACAGCGGGTTGGACAGCGCGCCGTCTTCCGGCCAGATAACGGATACGCGATCCGGACGAGGACATACCTTTGCGAACGCCCAAGGCAGCACATAAATCGCCGCGCCCTCGCCGGAAGGGCTACCGGCCGCTTTTGCCATTTTCGAGCCGTGCCAGCCGTCCTTGATCGTTACGCCCAGCCGCTCTACACCCTTATCGCCGTGCTCCTTGTAGATATGCATCAGCAGCATCTCTGAAATTTTCTCCGAGGACCCGACTACAATGACATTATTCTCGTATACCGGGTTCATCAGATCAGCCCATTCTCTGGGCCGCGGCAGCGAGCCGATCCGGGTCTCGTCAACCATCATCACATACGGATAGACGCCGTAGAGCGTATACGCCCCATAAGGGTCGATAAGCTCGGAAGGAAGTCCGGCATTCAGCGGCATGTCCACTGATCGAAACAGCCCGCGGCTCAGCAGATTGTCTTTGAATTCCGCCCGGAAATAGTCAGCAATCCCGCATCCCGTTACGATGCCCGGAAACTTGGAAATATCGCTCGTCTGCCATGCGTTCCGGTAGGGGTTCCCGCCTCCGCAGTTTCTCGGCAAATAACAGTTGAACATTCCCCCGGTCTCTTCCCGGTAATCCGTCATCCAGTCGTCGAAGCAGGCCTGAAACCGCTGGCGCATCAAACAAATTGACATTCCGAGAAGATCAAGCTCGCCAGGCTGCGGCAGGAGCCCCTCGTCCTCCCCCTCGTTCAACAGCGACAGCAGCGTGTCCGCCGGCTTGCTCTCGCTCTTCAGCATCCGGTTCAGATACGCATCCGTACCATAGCGGTCTCTCAATTGCTCCGTTCCTGCCGCACCGAAATAATCGGACAGCACTTCCGCCTTGTGCGGGTAATCCCGCAGCACCTCGCCAAGCTTCAAGTACGTTCGTATCGATCCCAACTTGATTCCTCCCTCTGCCTCATTGTCCTCCTTCTGCGGTGACTGTTCTTGTTTCATCCGATTTTCTTAAATTTTTTCGAAAAAGGGAGTGATGAATATCACTGGAATCATACGGATTTGGCTCGATATCACGATGCTGTCTTATCTTATCCAGCTAGATCCCGGTAGGCTTTAGCCCTTCCTCTAAGCAGCAGGACAAGTAGCGGCGGCCCGGCTAGCAGGAGCAGCAGCACACCTCCTCCAATATCACCCCAATTTGCTGTCCCAGAGGAGATCAGACGGTAGAACGCATAGAGCGAATAAGGCAGCACAATCAGAATCGACGTCCAGACGCCGGGCGTGTACATTTTGAGATAGAGAGCTTGAAAAATATGCGTGAACGCATGCAGAAAGAACAGGGACAGCGCTGCGAGAAAAGGAAGATAGAACGAGAAGAACGCCGCCATTCCCGTGAACACCACGATACACCCATACACATACAGGACATCGAGGGCGAAGCGGCGCGTGCCGCAGAACAGGGAAGCATGCAGAGCCTTCCGGGCAAAAGGCGGCAGCGCGCCCAGCACTTTCTCACGGTTGCGTCCTGCCCATTCTTCCACAGTCAGAATTTCTTCGAAATCATGAAACATGAACAGCACGGGGAACAGCCACAGCAGACTGGGCCACTCCACCACCGAATCAAGCCCATGCAGCATAACGCCACCTCCGGCAAAATAATAGGTACAGCCTATTTCAAAATACCGCGCAAAAACAGCCTTGCCGCCTGATTACCCAGTTCCTCGACGCTTCTCTCTCCATTCATCAGATAACGGTACGCCAAATATTCCACGGCGGCGACGAGCGATTCCGCGGCCAGCCCTGGCTCGATCTCCGGACTTACGACACCCCGGGACTGGTTCAGCCGGAGATTGTCCGCAACTCCTCGGGCAAGCTCCAGCCGTATCCGTTCGCCGGCAGCCCCTTGAAGCGCGATTTTGGTCAGATTCAGATTCTCTCCCAGCAGCTTGAACATGGCAATCATCGAATGTGTTGCAAAAGCTTCCAGCTTGCCATCCGGCTGTCTTCCGGCTTCTTCCCCCGCGTTGCCGAGCTCCCTGATCCGATCCTCGAAGCGCTGCAGCAGCTCATTCATCAGTTCTTCCTTGCTCGGAAAATAAAGATAAAACGAAGCCTGTGTCAATCCGGCGCCCGCGACGATCTGACTGACTGTCGTTCCGTGATAGCCTTGTGCCGCAAACAGTTCTTCCGCTGACGCCAGAAGCCGAGCACGGGTAGCTTCTCCTTTGGCACCCGCCATGCTTCCAAACCTCCTTAGGAACAAAAAAATATAACTGAATAGTTAGTTATTTTCTAATTATAGCCATTTTGCTGACAAATAGAAGCCTTTATTCTGTGGGTTAAGGAAAAAAAAGCATAGGAAGTTCTGGCGGTAGCGTTTACAATGTTATGGAAAGATATTCCTGCACTCTCATCAACAGGGCTAACAAGTCATATCAACGGGGCTGATGCCTCCCAGGAGGGTTAACATGCTCGATCAGAACATCACAATGGATCTGCCCAGAAACACACCGGAACAACAGGGAACTCCTTCGAAGTCCATTCAGAACTTTATTACAGAAATTGAGGAACAGGGGCTTGAGCTGCACAGCATGATGCTCCTGCGGGATGGACATGTTGTGACCGAGGGCTGGTGGCATCCTTACCGCCGGGAACTTCCGCATTCGCTGTACTCGCTCAGCAAAAGCTTCACTTCTTCCGCGATCGGGATGGCCGTTTCGGAGGGCTTACTATCGCTTGATGACCTGGTGATCTCCTACTTTCCGGAGCATACGCCGAAGGAGCCGGACGAGCGCCTGTCATCCATGACCATCCGGCATCTGCTCACCATGTCCAGCGGACACGCTAGCGAGACCTTGGTCTCGGTCAATCGCGACAATCGGAGAAGCTGGTCGGAGATTTTCTTCTCCCAGCCGCTGGTGCATGAGCCAGGAAGCCAATTCGTTTACAATAGCGGCGCAACCTACATGCTGTCGGCCATTCTTCAGAAGGTTACAGGCATAACGCTGCTGGATTATTTGCGGCCCCGCCTCTTTGATCCGCTCGGGATCGCGAATCCGTTCTGGGAGACTTGTCCCGACGGGATTACCGCAGGAGGCTGGGGACTGTATTTACTGACCGAGGATATTGCGAAATTCGGACAGCTGCTGCTGCAGAAAGGCGTCTGGAACGGTACCAGACTTCTGGATTCCGGCTGGGTGGAGGAAGCGACATCCAAGCAGATCTCAAACGGCGGTACGGAGGACAATGAATGGTCACAGGGCTACGGCTATCAGTTCTGGCGCTGCAAACATGGTGCGTACCGCGCTGATGGCGCATTCGGTCAGCTGTGCGTGGTGATGCCGGAGCAGCGCGCGATATTCGCCGCAACTGCCGGTGTAGATGATATTCAGGCAGTGCTGAACACGTTGTGGAAGCATATCCTCCCGGCCTTCTCCGCAGCTCCTTTGCCTGCCGATCCGGCAAGCGAAGACTCCCTGAAGAGAAGGCTCGGTGAGCTGTCCATTCAGCCGCCCGGCACTCTGCCCGCCTCCGGCCGGGAGAGTGAAATATCCGGTAGAAGGCTGGTCCTTAAGCCTAACAATGCCGGACTGGAGTCGCTAGCTCTTCACTTCCGGGATGATGCTGTGGAGATGTCTGTGAGCTATGCGGGCCAGCCTGTGTCTGCGCTGCTCGGAAGACAGCGCTGGCAGGATGGCGAGACCGTATTCGAAGGAAACCCAAATGTCCCTGTATCGTCCGCTTTCGGCTGGGACGGACCGGATCGGCTTGAACTTGCTGTTCGCGTCATCGAGTCGCCGGTCTGCATCACGATTGCCCTTGTCTTTGACAAGGACTTATGCACGCTGCACTACAGGGAACACCCGACCTTTGAAAATAACGGGACTACCGTGATCGAAGGAACCTGGGAATAAGCTTCCGAATTGACCATCGCCAAAGAGGCAAGCGCCGCAGCATTCAATGCCGCAGCGCTTGCCTCTTGTGTTGTATCCATAGATCGATGGAATAATGATTAAGCCCAATTCCCCTTGCGGAATACCGGTTCCAGCGTGCCGTCCGGAAGCTCGCCGTCAATATCCAGCTCGGCCGAGCCGATCATGAAATCGACGTGGGTCAGGCTGACATTCGCACCTGCCTGAAGCAGTTCCTCACGGCTTAGCTTCGTTCCGCCTTCAATATTGACGGGATAGGCGCTGCCAAGCGCGAAATGGCAGGATGCATTCTCGTCAATGCCTGTGTTGTAGAAGATGCGGTTCAGCCGGGAAATCGGCGAATCATGCGGCACAAGCGCCATCTCGCCAAGGTAGGATGCGCCTTCGTCCGTCTCCAGCAGCGTCGCCAGATGCTCGCGTCCTTCTGCAGCGTCGAACGCCGTGACCTTGCCGTTCGTGAAGGTCAGCTTGATGCCGTCAACCAGCCGTCCGTTCAGGTTGAGCGGCATCGTGCTGCTGACCGTCCCGTTCACGCGGGCCCGGTGAGGCATCGTGTACACTTCCTCCGTCGGCATATTGGCGACGAAGTACACGCCCTGCCCGTTCTCGCCGCCGGCGGCCCGCCACAGATGCCCTTCGGGCAGCCCGACCTTAAGGTCCGTTCCGGGCGCCCGGTAATGCAGGCTGCGATAGCGCTTCGCGTTCAGCCTGTCCTGGCTCTTCTTAAGCTCGGCGATATGCTCCCGCCAAGCCTCCACCGGGTCGCGCTTCTCATCGACCCGGTTCATGAGGAAGATCGCCTCCCACATGGCGGTGATCCGCTGCTCTTCGGGCAGGTCGGCGAATACTTTGGCCGCCCACGCCCGGGTGGGCGCCTTGATCAGCGACCAGCTGATCTTGCTATTCCGCGTGTAAGCGGAATACTTCTGGTTCGCGACCGCGGCAGCCTTGACTGCGGTCGCGACAGCGCCGGCGTCGACACCGCTCAGGAGCTCGGGGTCCGGCACCTTGATGCGCAGGATGGCTCCGCCTTCCTCCGCGAATTTCTCCATCATATCCGAGTGCCACTGCGGATAGTAGCTGAACGAATCCGCAGGCGCGTGCTCATAGCGGATACGGGTTACCGCTTCATCGTCCCAATCTACCATGACGTATTTCGCGCCCGCGTCATACGCCTTGGCGACGATGAGCCGTGTAAGCTCGGCCGTCTCAAGCGGCGCGTTCACGATCAGCACCTGGCCGGGCTGAACATTCACCCCGACCTTGATGACGAGCTGGGCGTATTTGTCCAGAAGTTGTTCAAAAGATTTCATATGTGCAAGCCTCCGATGATAGTAAAAATGTACAGCGCATTATTCCATTTTATCACAAAAATCCATTACAAAACCGCAATAGACAATCTTACACCCCTTCAAGCTCCAGCACAACCGGACAGTGATCGCTGCCCATAACGGCGCATTCGATATCCGCCCTTGTTACGGAGCTTGCCAGCCGGGAGGACACGAGAAAATAGTCGATCCGCCAGCCCACATTCCGCTCTCTGACCTTCGGCATATAGGACCACCAGGAATACATATCACTCTTGTCCGGATACAGGTAGCGGAATGTATCGACGAAACCGGCTTCCAGCAGCTCGGTCATTTTGCCCCGCTCCTCATTCGTGAAGCCCGAATTGCCCATATTTGCCTTGGCGTTCTTCAGATCGATTTCACGATGCGCCACATTGAGATCCCCGCATACGACTACGGGCTTGTCCCGGTCGAGCTTCTTGAGATATTCCCGGAACCGGTCCTCCCACTCCATCCGGTAAGCCAGCCGCGAAAGATCGCGGCGCGCGTTCGGAGTATACACATTGATTAGATAAAAGTTCTCATATTCGAGCGTCAGCACTCTGCCTTCCGTGTCATCCTCACCATCAAGTCCGCGTGTGACGGACAATGGTTCGGTTTTGGTGAAGACAGCGGTCCCCGAATAACCTTTCTTCTCGGCGTAATTCCAGTATTGAAGGTATTTGCCGCCATGGTCCAAGGCGATCTGGCCCTCCTGCAGCTTCGTCTCCTGCACGCAGAATATATCAGCGTCCGCCTCGCCAAAATAATCGTTAAATCCTTTATTCACACATGCTCTCAGTCCATTGACGTTCCAGGATATCAGCTTCATCCTTTCATCTCCTCTTCCGTTTGCCTATGTATTATCAATTTGGCTATGCTTCAGTCTGTGATTTTTATGGAACGGCAGTTCGCCTTTTTCATGATACAATAAATTCATCCTGCTGTGAAAGAAAGGAATACAATGATGAACGGACCTTTAGACCTTCTGATTGCTCAATTGGAACAAATGCGGCAGCCCGGGGAGGCCGCTGCCATGAGCGCTTACCAGCGCAATCAATTTCCATTCCTAGGCGTCCGGACGCCCGAGCGAAGGCTTGTCCTGAAGCAGTTTCTGGCTGGGCATCCGGCGGACAAGTCGTGGGTTCCCCTGTTGTGGGAGCTCCCGGAGCGCGAGTATCACTATTGCGGCGTGGACATTTTGCTTGCCTTAAAAAAGAAGCTCACCCCTGCGGACGTTCCCCTCATCGAAAGCTGCATTACCCGGCACTCCTGGTGGGATACCGTCGACCTCCTCGCCTCGGGCGCTGCCGCTGCGCTGCTGCGTAATTATCCGGAACTGCAGGATGAATGCGGCAACAAATGGATTGCGTCCGAGAATATGTGGCTCAACCGGACCGCCATTCTGTTTCAGCTGCACTATAAGGATACGACGGATGAATACCGGCTGTACCGGTACATCCGGATGCATGCCGGCTCGAAGGAGTTCTTCATCCAGAAGGCGATCGGCTGGGCGCTCCGGGAATACTCCAAGTTCAATCCGGCTTCTGTGGAGGCGTTCATTGATAAGGAGGAGCTGATGCCGCTGAGCCGGCGGGAAGGACTGAAATGGCTGCAGCGGCAATCTGGAGAATCTTCGTAGTTTTTAAGCATTTGCATCCATTCATGGAGCGATCTTGAATCAAAAAGGGGCTGTCCCATAAGCCATGAATTGGCTGCTTGGGACGCCCCTTGGTTTTGGAGTAAGATCTACTTGGGCACTTAGTGAGGACGCTCCACGAACGGACCGTTGTTCCAATCGCTGTTGTGTCCAGATTTTTTTCATTCCCCTTAGCGGTGAAAATCCGGACACAAAGGCGACCGCTTTCGCTTTTCCGCGGGTCGTTCCGTCCTCTCCGCTGTTTAAGCGGGTAAAGTTTTTAAATTCCTCTCTTAAATCACGAAGAAACCACCCTTTTGGTAAAATGGAAGTACCACCAACCATCCCTAAAGGAGCGATTTCTTTGTACATTCAATATACCATGGACCAACTTTACCTGCCAATGGATTTAGAAGAAGATATCCCAGAACACCACCTCATTCGTGTCGTTAACTCAGCCGTAAATCGGCTGGACGACACCATCTTTGACGCTGCCTATCCCGGCGGTGGCCGTGATAGCTATCACCCTAAAATGCTGACCAAGGTCATCATCTACGCTTACACACAGCGCATCTATTCTTCCAGGCAAATCGCGAAAGCCATTCGGGAGAACATCCCCTTCATGTAGCTGGCCGGTCGACAGCGACCGGGCTTTCGGACCCTTAACCGCTTCCGCTCCCAGCGAATGAGGGATGTCCTCGAAACCGTATTTACCGCTGTCCTTCAATTTTTAGCGGACGAAAAATAGGTGTCTCTGGAGCACTACTTCGTAGATGGTACCAAGATCGAGGCCAACGCCAATCGGTATACCTTTGTTTGGGGCAAGGCCGTGAGTAAGCACAAGACGAAGCTGCAAGAGAAGGTACATGCCCTGTTTGCCACCATTGAGGCCGCAGAGCACCAAGAAGAACAGGAGTGTCAGAGCAAGGACCTTGCCGAACTCGTCTCATATGGGGTTCCATTTCGGATGGACTCCCTACTTCACATGGCTGCCCCAAATGGACACTCCTTCTTCCGACTGGACGGTGAACGTCATCACATGGCTCTGTGTCCCTTCGTCCCACTGGCGGAGAAATACGCCGTCGTATTTGGTTCCATCAATGGTGATGACAGCATTATGACCATCCTTAAGGCTCCATGTACCACTGACGGCGCCGGTTACGGTGCCATCTTTCTTCAGCTCGATCATTTCGGATTCTACCGTCTCTGCCGAGATGTCCTTGCCGTGATTGATCATTTTGTAAGACCCTGCCGCATCCTCTTCCGTATAATTGCCGATCGTCTCGCCTGCATACCGGTGAGGTGCGACGACGGGCCAGCCCTTGTCGTTCATGAACATTTGGTGGACGCGCACCTCATGCTCTTCTCCTCTGCCCGGAAAACGGGTATGGAAGATCAAATAGTATTTGCCGGTATCTTCATCATAATAAGCGGAATTGTGTCCGGGCGAGACATAGCCTTCGCTTGACATCCCCGTCTCACCATCTGCTGGCTGGAACTCAAAATTGCCCATCAGCTTCACACCGTACGGCGCATAGGCCGGATCATCAAACAGCACGCCAGGGGTCCCCTGCGCATTGATCATATCCTGTCCCTGGGCATCGGTAAACGGACCGTCCGGCGATTTCGAGCGGGCAACACGGATATTGTAGCCCCCGTCCGCCGTCAATCCTCCAAAAGACAGAAACAGGTAGTAATAGTCCGTCTCCGGGCTGTACAGCATGTACGGGCCTTCAATGCGGGCATGGTAGCCTCCGAGCACTTTTTTGCCATAACCTTGGCTCTTCAGCGGTTTTCCCGTCTCGGGATCAAGCTTCAGCACAAAGATTCCACCGGAATACGAGCCATAGACCATCCACAGCTCACCGTTCTTATCGAAAAAAACATCCGGGTCCACCACATTCGGCTGCTCATTCGCGTTATACACCGTTCCGTCATCGGAAACCCCGTCCATGCCCGATTTGAGAATAATGCCTTTGTTCTTGTAAGGGCCTTCAATGTTGTCCGCAACGGCTATGCCCATAGCCGACAGCGGGGAGTCTCCCCGGCAGGCGTTATAGTACATATAGAATTTGCCGTCCGCCAGCTGAATAACATCCGGCGCCCACAGCGTGTCCGACTGCGCCCAACCCAACGTCTCGGACAGCTCTGTCGTCACATTCGGAATAAGCGGATTGCCGTCCGCCACACCATCCGAAATTTGCGTCCAGGACATCAGATCCTTCGACTTGGCCGATGCAAGATGGGAGCCGAATACGTAATACGTATCCTTGACCTTGATGACGGACGGATCATGTACGGAAACGTCAGCGAAGACCGGAGCTGCCCCCGACCCTTCGCCCCCTCCTTTATCGGCCTGCTCCGCAGGTGAGCTGCAAGCGCTCAGCAAGCCAGCCGTCAATACTAACGAAAAGCCCAGTTTCTTCAAAGTTATCATCCCCCTATGTATACCCTTTCATTTTGAATCGGGGAAGGATTTGTGTCAATGATTATTTTATATTTATTTGTTTCATTTTATAAATGATTGAAATTAAAGGAAAAGATCATTACAGCGAATTGCTATCTCAGTGTTTTAGTCATTATGTAGTCGAATTGCTCCTCATCCCCCATATAGAACGAGTGAACTCCCGTCTGAACAAAACCCAGTTTTGTATAAAACTCAATTGCATTCGCGTTCTTCTCCCAAACTCCTAGCCAGATCAGCTGTTTGCTCTGACTAATGGCTACTTCCATAGCTGTGTTAAATAAGTATTTTCCAAGCCCTTTTCTTTGATATTGGGATCGCACATAAATTCTCTCAATCTCGAGCGATTCAGTGCCCATTTGTTCAGATTGAGCATCATTCATATTCACCTTTAAATACCCAGCAATTTCCTCATTAAAAAAGATGAAGTAAAACTCCGAATAAGCATTGGACAATTCCTTCTCCAACTGCTTGAAGTTAAATGTTTTTTCCAAATAGGCATTCATATTTTCTGGTGAATTCTGATCTTTAAAAGTATCGCTGAATGTTTCAATACCTATCTCCTGGAGTATCCGTAAATCCTCAAGGCTGCACTTTTTATGTTTTACAGTCATTTTGATTAAGCTCCTTTATTTACAATTAATAATTTCTCTTGTTCCCCTTTTTCACAAATTCCCAGTCAATTTCTATATTTTTTCTAACCCTTTGAAGAAGTTGAAAAAGGGTCTCTGCCTCGCTCTCAGATAACCCCGCTAAAGCGACTTTATCCGAATGATCATGTTCTCTTTTTATAAATGAAAACGCAATTCCCCCTTTTTCTGTCGGGAATAGTTTTTTTATTTTTTTGTTTTGCTCATCATTCTTCTTTTCGATAAAACCATTCGCTTCAAGCTTTTGAACTGCACGAGCTGCGGTTGTTCGGTCTACTTTAATCATTTCAGCTAGCTTTTCTTGAATAATCCCAGGATTTTCAACGATTCGCACGAGATACAAATACTGTCCTTTTGTAAGGTCAAACTCCTTGAATTCAATATTGCTTATCGAATCTAATGCCCTTGCAATCATTCCGATTTCTCTCAGAATTTCCTTCATATCTGCAACTCCGCTAATTATGTTTTTTAAAAGTGGCAAAAAAATCGTATACCATTTTTGTTGTATTTGCAACATTAATTCGTGCACTTCTCAGAGCACCCTGTCCATTAACCCCTTTGGAACTACTACTTATGAACCATATTCCTATAATTGTGATATTTATGTGAGTCTGTAGAACTATCGAATGACAAGTGCTATAATTTGGTAGAAATTTGAGAATAAGAGGGGACGAGAAATGAAAGGTAAAATTTCAAAAACCGTACTTCTGCTTGTGATGGCATTAGTCTTGCTTACGCAGCCTGTTGCGGCGGCGGGCAAGACGGTCAAAGTCAAAGTAACTTTTGTCAGCGCAACCCTTGTAGAGAACAACCATGTGGGCAACGAATGGTGGTGGGGCGGATATGTGAACGGGAAGGAGCTTGAAGAGGGTTCATCTGTCACTTTGGACGTAAGCTCAGCCGGTACGATCAAGCTCCAGGCCAAAGCTCAGGAACAGGATAAAATACCGGAAGAAGGCTCGAAGTCCGCAACTGTCAAAGTCTCCTCCATCACCTCCGCCGTAACCAAATCGCTCAATGTAACGGTAGTGGAGAACCGTGGAAGATACTCGGGAAATACAGCAACCTGGAAGTTCGAGTTCAAGGTCGAGAAAGTGAAATAACCGAAACGTGAAATAATCGGGCAAAATGAAACAACCAGCTCCTTGCGGGCTGGTTGTTCTCATGACAATTATAAGGCTTCTGAATTCATGCACCGTTCCTATGCTATCCGGCGGTGGAGATCCATATCTCCCGCTGACATCAGCGTCCGGAGAAGCGTTGCCAGCCCTCCATAATCTGATTATGCGCCCACTTCAGATGCTCCTCGCTGGTGTATTTTCGGGAGAAGCACTCCACGAAATAGATGAGATCCAGGTACAGATCGTACAGCTTCTTGCGCTGCAGCTCGTTCGGACTGTCGCAAAAGCTGCCATATCCCTCATAGAATGCATCGTTGCCTTCAACCCGGCGCAGCTGCTCCTCCGCAATATAGCGGAAATGGAACTCCATCAGCGGATCGCCCCAGAGCGCACGCTCCCAGTCGATCAGTGCGGTTATCTTCCCGTCTTCAACGAACACGTTGCCCTCCCAGAGATCCCAATGGACGAGCCTTGGTTCCTTCACCTCATCGAGGGCCGGCAGCAGTTCTTCAATGCCTCTCTCCAACTCACTGCGCCCGATCGGCATAGGCGCCTTAAGCCGGACGGCATCGTCCAGCACATCGCCGATCATGCCGGCAAAGGCTTCTCGCCACGTTCCGGGGTTTCGACCGAGGGGATCGTTGTACAGACCGAACCGGCTGCCCACAACATCATTGATTTGCCGGTTGTAACGGCCCAGCTGTCGTTCGACGGCTCCCCGCTCTTCCGGAGACATCCCCTCGCGGATCTCGTTGAAGGGAATCCCGCGCACCTTTTCCATGAAGAAATAATTGTTGGCTACAATTCTGCGGCCAGTGTTGTAAGCATAAACCTCAGGCACAGGCGCAAGCCCCTTCTCCCTGGCAAGCTTAAGCGCTTCCACTTCCGTCCGCATAATGTCCCGTTCATACGTCATTGTCTCTGCATCGTCAGAAGGCGATATTTTTAGAATAGTCTCTCGACCGTCTGTAAGCACAACCTTGTATGCAGCATTAAAATAACCGCCGGTAAGCTCCTCGATTTCAGCCGCTCCACTGCCCGCCCCAAATGCGTCTGCCGCCAGCTCCCGGATCTGTTCCTCGCTAAGCTTCGATTTCGTCATGCTCTCCATCGTTCCACCTGCCATTTTCATTGATCTGCGAGTATATATCCCCGCTAAGTATACTGCCAATAGTTACGTATCTCTTGAAAAAAGGCAAGCCCCATTTTACCGGGACCTGCCTTGGTGCTCGATCTGAAGGGATTCACGCCAAATTTACAGCCACCACATTTGTCCAAGACTCTCTTGAATCAGCACCTGATTCAGGTTGTCGACCGCCTTGGTGAAGCCTTCGTTGATCGACATCAGGCCATCTTCATGCTCGATGCTGACAACATAGTCATAGCCGACCAGCCGCAGGGCGCTGATAATGTCCGACCAGGTCTTCATATCATGACCGTAGCCTACGGTCCGGAACTGCCAGGCGCGGTCCAGCATGTTATCATAGGTCTGCATATCCGTCAGGCCGTAGCGGTTCACGTTAACCGGATCAATCACTGTATCCTTCGCGTGGAAATGGTGGATCGCATTCTCCCGGCCCAGAATTTGAACCGCCTGCACCGGATCGATGCCCTGCCACCACATATGGCTCGGATCGAGGTTGGCGCCGATGACTTCGCCGGCGGCTTCACGCAGCCGGAGCAGCGTAGCCGGGGTGTGCACCGAGAATCCGCCGTGAAGCTCAAGGCCGATCTTGATGCCATGCTCTTTCGCAAATGCACCCGTTTCGGTCCAATAAGGGATGATTTTATTCTCCCACTGCCATTTCAGCACTTCCTGGTAGTCGTTCGGCCAGGGTGCGACAGGCCAGTTCGGATACTTGGCGTCTTCATGATCGCCGGGGCATCCCGAGAAGGTGTTAACGACAGGAACCTCCAGCTTCTCTGCGAGCTTGACCGTGTTGACGAAATCCTCGTGGTCTTTACGGGCCAGCTCCTTCTGCGGATGAAGCGGGTTGCCGTGACAGCTGAGCGCGCTGATGATCAGGCCTCTTGATTCAACGGCATGTTTAAATGCCTTCAGGGCACTTTCGTCTTCCAGAAGCTGCTGCGGATCGCAGTGGCTCTTACCGGGATTGCCGCCGGTTCCAATTTCGACCGCTTTAACTCCTTTTTCCGCTACGTAGTCGAGCGCTTCCTCCAGCTTGCGACCGCCGAACAGCACCAAAAATACGCCGAGTTTCATAGATTCTTCTTCTCCTCTCCGATTATCGGATGATTTCAGTTATTTGAGCCGTCAAAATAAACGGTCCGGCCTGTACGTGCCGATTCATAAATGGCTTCCAGAATTTCAGTGACCACAAGTGCCTGCTCTGGCTTCACCAGCGGCTCTTTGTCTTCCAGGACAGCCTCCAGCCACAAGCGGGCTTCGCGGTCGGCATCGGTTTCCGTCTCTCCCGAATAGAAGGCGACTCCGCCGGCAGCGAGATCAATATTCGTCTCATACAGACGGCTGTAGCGCTCGCCGTTAATGCGGAGACCGTCCTTCATGTCGGCTCCCGCTTCGGTTCCGCATAGAAGCGTCTTCGCTTCGCCGAACTCGGCGACGTTAAGCGCCCAGCTGGACTCCAGCGAAATCGTCGCGCCGTTCTCCATCGTGATGAAGCCGAAGGCAGAATCCTCCACCTTGAACTGCTCGGTGTCCCACGGTCCCCAGGCGTTGGCTGCATTCTCTCTCTTGCCAAGCTTGTGGAACACGGAGCCCGTTACACTGCGCGGCTTGTAATTGTCCATCAGCCATAGCGTCAAATCGAGGGCATGGGTGCCGATATCGATAAGCGGGCCGCCGCCCTGCTTCTCTTCGTCCAGGAACACGCCCCAGGTCGGTACGGCGCGGCGCCGGAGCGCGATCGCACGGGCATAATAAATATCGCCCAGATCGCCGTTCTGACACATTTGCTTCAAATATTGGCTATCGTCGCGGAACCGGTTCTGATAGGCAATGGACAGCTTCTTGCCCGTGCGCTTGGCTGCTTCCAGCATTTCGCGGGCTTGCGCCGCCGTCTTCGCCATCGGCTTCTCGCACAGGACATGGCAATCCGCTTCCAGCGCGGCGACTGTAATTACCGAGTGGCTGTCGTTCGGCGTGCATACATGCACAACGTCGATGCCGCCGTCGGCAAGCAGCTTTTTGTAATCACTGTAGACCTTGGCGCCTTCGGCTCCGTACTTCTCAGCCGCTTCTTGCGCGCGTTCTTCGATAATGTCGCAGAAAGCAACGAGTTCAGCTGCTTTTTGCTTGGACAGACTCGGCAGATGCTTGTTGTTGGCGATACCGCCGCAGCCGATAATTGCGATTTTGAGTGTCTTAGCCATGAATAGTGCCTCCTTGGATATAATGTTGTTTCAGCCATTTCATACTGTCCGCAATGCTCTCAAGCGGGTCTCTCGCGCATTCATCCTGCTCGACGATCGCCCACTCCGTTCCGGCTTGTTCCGATGCGGCGATAATGCTCTTCAGATCCACTACACCTTCACCAAGCACGACAGTCTCCGCAGAGCCATCCTCCCGGGTCTTCATATCTTTGAGATGAATCAGCGGCGTCCGGCCGGCATAACGCCCGAGATATTCTACAGGATCATAGCCTCCGTAATACACCCAGCAAGTATCCATCTCCACATGAAGAAGCTCCGCAGGAACGGTTCCGTACATGAAGTCGAATGCAGGCTGGCCATCTTTCTTCTCGGTCAGTTCAAACTCATGGTTGTGATACAGAAGTACGGCTCCCTTATCCGCGCATTGCTTGCCCAGCTTCTTCAGATTGTCTGTCACCGCATCCCAGTCCGCACGCTGCTCTTCGGACAGATAAGGAACGATCACATTCCGGCTGCCGATACTGAGCAGGTAATCGATCTCGGCTTCGCCGTTCTCTAGCAACTCCGTGTAGGGACGGTGCGCGCCGATGGCAACAAGCCCGGTTTCATTCAGCAGCGCCTTGACCTGCTCGGCCGTACGGTCAAAGTAATGAAAGAATTCGACACCCTCGTATCCGAGCTCCGCGACCTTGCGGATGGTGCCTTCGAAGTCTTTGGCCAGTTCTTCTCTAACGGTATAGAGCTGCAGTCCGATCTTCATCTTGTCTCCTCCTGAATAATAAATGGATAACCTGAACAAAAGGAATGATCCTCAAGCCTTCCCCGCTCCGGTATCTTGACGGTTCAAATTAACGAAAAGCTATTTTTCGCTGATTCTTGACGGTTTTCTCTTGTTTTCTTCCTTTTAACTCCCTCAAGAACTACTATTATGTTAAGCTGAAAGCGTATATAATAAAATGAATAATATGATTTAAACATGAACAATCTGCTTGTTATTTCTACATGACATGGAGGAAGAACATGCCCAAGAATACGCCTTGCACCGTCCTGAGCGCCGGATTTACGCATCACCGCAAGCCTTTCCAAATGCCAAGAGCCGAGGGCTTTCCCCATTACCTCCTGCGCCTGCAGACAGAGGGCAAGTGCAGTGCGCTGGTGGACGGAGCCATCGCTCCCATGGAGCCTGGTTCGCTGCTGCTGATCGCACCGGGTGTTCCCTATCATCTGATTATCGACAAGGAGAGCTTCCCTCACGGAGAACCCCGTGTGGAGAGTGTGGATTATCATATTTTCTGCGAAGGCGTCTGGCTTGATGAATGGTGGAACAGCCGTCCCCGGTCCACCCTTATGAATATACCGCACAGCGAAGGGTTTCTCGGCCTGTTCCGCCAGCTGATTCTGGAGCAGCGCCGTCTGTCCGATTACTCACCGGATATCTCCAGCTGTTACTTGCAGATCTTGTGCATGGAAATTGACCGGATGACCGTTGATCGGCCCAACGCCTCTCCCAGACGATATTTGGCCTTCCGGATGAAGCAGTTCGTCGAAGAGCATGCCGCGCTGCCCTTTCGACTTCAAGAGGTTGCCGCGCATGCTGAAATCTCCGTCTCCCGGGCTGTTCATCTGTTCAAGGAGAGCTTCGGCATGTCGATTGTCCAATATGTCAATGAGGTCCGGCTCGATATGGCCCGGGAGCGGATTATCTACAGCCCGATGCCGCTAGAGCATATTGCCGAGACTTGTGGTTTTGCAAATTATACCTACTTCCACCGGCAGTTCCGCAAAAGGTTCGGCATGTCTCCGAAGCAGTTCCGCGTGCACAGCCGGGAGAAAGATGCGCCGGCGCTCGTCTAGCATGGCAAAAGCGGATACCCTACCTGCAGGGCATCCGCTTCTTGAATATGCTCATTATTTCGCAGCTTCTTTTATCGACAGCAGCTTGCGAACACGCACGACGTCGTCTCCTTTTACCCGCTGCTCCGTATAGATGAACATGACCCTGGACCCTTCCTCAAGGCTGTCCAGACGAGGCTCCAACGCCTCAGTGAACTGAAGATCAACCGGCTCGCCATAGACGGAAATTTCGACCGTATGGCCGTCAGCAAGCCCTTCGTAGATTCCGTAACTCTGCTTCTTCACAGCTGGAGTCAGTCCGCCTGCGGCAGACTTCTCATACCCAGGCACATGAATGGGGCTCGGCTCTGCAAAGACCGAAAGTCCTCCGATAGACAGCATGAGCGCCGTCACAACGGCGATCGCCGCGGTAAAGATGACAGCCGGGAGCTTGCCACGGCCGCGCTGATGAATGTTCATGGTGTCGCACCTCACTTCTTGGAATTGTTATAGCCTGATAGCGATAGTGAAGGCTTCTCCTATGTACTCTTTTTATAACCGGATATTCCTGCAAATAAACGCTTGAGGTGTGACCCGGAAATCCGAACCCCAGCCGTTCGCTATCAGCCGGTTTGGGTTTTGCCGCCTTCCATACTATACTTATTTCCAAGTCTATTAATTATTCTCTTTCTTTCAACAAGAATACGAGAAGGTCTTATGGAGGGATTGCTGTTGAGATACGATATTTTGTACGAGGGTGCTTTTGCCATGCTGAAGGTGCATTTGGAGTCGGGTGAAAGCGTCAAAGCCGAAATGGGCGCGATGGTAGCGATGTCTCCAAATGTCGAGCTGCGGGGCACGGTAGACGGGGGCATTATGAGAGGGCTTGGCCGGATGCTGAGCGGCGAGAAGTTCTTCTTTCAGGAGCTGACCGCTGTAAGGGGACAAAGCGAGGTGCTGCTCTCGCCGGGGTCGATGGGAGATATTCAGGCGATTGAGCTGGACGGCTCTTACCGGCTGTATGTCCAGAAGGACGGGTTTCTGGCGGGCACCCAAGGCATTCAGGTCAATACCAAGATGCAGAATCTGGCGCGCGGCCTGTTCTCGGGCGAAGGCTTCTTCATTGTGGAGATCAGCGGCAGAGGGACTGTCTTCCTCTCCTCGTTCGGCGCAATTCACGCCGTCAATCTCGGCCCCGGCGAAGAGATGATCATCGATAACGGTCATCTGGTCGCCTGGCCGGATTACATGAATTACAAGATTGAAAAAGCGGCCTCCGGCTGGCTGTCCAGCTTGACAAGCGGCGAGGCGCTCGTCTGCCGCTTCCGGGGCGAAGGCGTCGTGCTCGTTCAGAGCCGGAATCCGGGCAGCTTCGGAAGCTGGATACGGTCTTTTGTGCCGAACAGCCGGGGTTAGGGAATTTAGGTATCTGAATCACTTAGAATGTCAAAAAAGGAGCGTGATCCGGATAACCGGAGCGCTCCTTTCCTGTGTGCGTTATGTTATACTACCAGACGGTTATACCGCCGCCATGGTGCTCTTCTCCTTCTTGCAGCCCGTGCCCGAGCAGACCCGGTACGTGCCCTTGAAGTCCAGCCGGTGATCGGTAACGGTGAACCCGTATTCCTTCATCAGCTTGCTCTCAAGCTCCGCGAGCCAGTCATCCTTGATTTCAGCCACCTTGCCGCAAGACTGGCAGATCAGGTGGTGATGCATATGATCATGCCCTTCTGTGCGCAGATCGTATCTGGAGACGCCGTCTCCAAAATTCATTTTTTCCACAATATGAAGCTCGCAGAGCAGTTCCAGCGTCCGGTATACCGTTGCCAGACCGAGCTGCGGATATTTGCCTTTAACGAGCATATAAACTTCTTCCACGCTCAGATGATCCCGTTCATTCTCAAGCAGCACCTTGGCGATTGCTTCGCGCTGTGAAGTTAGTTTATAGTTGTGAGCGGCAAATTGCTGGGCGATTTTGTCCATTGCGTCCATGAGAATCTCTCCCTTCCCGGTTGGTTAAGACATGCTTATCCTGACTTAGATTGCCTGTCTTGACCGATAGAGTATGCCGACTGTCGATTTATAGAATAGCTAAATTAGAATTATTATAATAAGCATATCAAAAGAGCCACAAAAAGGAAAGAGAAACCGGCGAACCGAGACAATTGCGCATCAGAAATCAAAACATGGAGAGATCACTAGATTATACTTGACTCATCTCAGGCGGAGCTGTCCGCAGAAAGGAAGATCCCATGAACGCATACCAGCAAATCCAGAACGCCGTTGACCTCATCGAACATCATCTTCAGCAAGAACTAGGAATTCGTGAAATCGCGGCAGCCGCCGGATATTCATCGTTTCATTTTCAGCGTATGTTCCAGGCAATATCGGGCTTCAGTGTGCAGGAATACATACGCAAACGCAGATTAACCGAAGCAGGCAGGCTGCTGCTCGACTCGGAGGAGGGCATTCTGCCGATTGCGCTGAACGCCGGATATCAGTCCCAGGAAGCCTTCACCCGTGCTTTTGAAAGCTATACCGGAACAACACCTGGGAAGTTCCGCCAGAACTCCGCCGCCTTCAGCGGGCTTGAGCCGATCTCATTCATCGGTCTGGAGCACAGAACTCCAAGCGATTCCGGTGTTAGCCGCCCGGATATTGTCCGGCTGGAACGCCGGATTGTAATCGGTTATGAATATCCCACGCATCTGAACGACGGGCAGCATTACCGGGAGATTCCCGGCTTTTATGATGATTTTGGCCGGAACGGGCGTTTTAGTCTGATTCCGGGCCGTCTCGCGCCTGACATGGCTTACGGTGTAGCTTGCGGATTCAAGGATGACGGCGGCTTCTCCTTTGTCGTCGGCGAGCTATGTGACGAATCGGCTGTTCCTCCGGGGGATGGCTACGTGAAGATTGAACTGCCAGCCGGGACTTATGCGGAATTCAAAGCCTTTGGTCACGCCGATCTCGTTGAACGGACCCGAAACTTCATCTATAGCTGCTGGCTGCCGGGCTCCAATTATACTCGCGGGGACGGACCTGATTTTGAAATTACGGATGTTATGCATTCCGTATATCCAGACCGGATGAGAATCCGCATATTCATCCCCCTTCTGTGAGCGTATGCCCACACGGCCGCCGGGCGTATTCATATACTTATAGAAAGGCAGCGCAATAAGGAGGAATACCGGATGCAACGGCAACGGGCAACCAAGGAGTTCAGGACGGAGGTAACGGCGGAAATGCTGGCTCGTGTCGCAACCGGCATGGCGCCGCTGTACCAGGCCATCGCCGCCAGCCGCAGCTTTGCCGAGAGCTGGACCCGCTCCATCGTCACTGCGGATCTGGATCTTATGGGAGAGCTGCTAAGGCTGTCCGCTCCTCTGGCGGCCCGGCAGGGATATGGAACGAACGGTATCGGCTATTTTGTGGACTTCGACTTCCCGCGCTCCAAGAGCGTCTATTCGAACGGCACGACCATCCCGCCCGGCTTGGTCCAGTTCACCTTCAGCACTGCGATTAGCCGGCGGATCGCGAGAGCCGTCCTTCCGTTCTATCACGAGCTGTCGGTCAACCGGAATTTTGCTGCTGCCGTTGCTCTCGGCATCCGCCGTGGCGACCGGCGAGCAGTCGATCAGATGGTCAGAAGCCTTGTCCGCACTTCCGCGCTGAAAGCCGTAACAATTGAGGAATCGGGCATTGCCATGAAGTTCAAATATCCCGGCTCGCCTTACCCTTATCGGAATTTGTTGTTCCGAGGGATTAATTAGTTACTGTGACCGAATCTCCGGGGTCCGATTGGATCGAGGGTTGCAGGGATCAGGGATCGAGGCTGAGACAATCCAATTTGCCCGATGCATGCTTCGGATCGCCAGATCCGGAGCATCTTCAGCGTGAAATACCGAATGGAAAGATGCGAAAGCGGAGTCATAACGATCATTAACAGCGCTTTTTTTCCAATGAATATTAAATCTTCGCCTCCCTGATATTTGCCCAGTACATAACTATAGCCTCCTCAATAAGATGTTGGGAACTCACATCATTATTGGGAGGTTTCAGCGAGTGAAGAAGAAGCGTCAGACAGTTAAGAAGAAATCGGCTAGCTATACCGCGGCACAAAGACATGTGCATGAATTCGAAGGCAGTACGAAACTGGCCGAGGAAGGCGCAGACCGCCACAATCACCGGTTCGCAGGCGTAACCGGGCAAGCCATTCGTTCGGGTAAAAGCCATGTCCACGAAATCGAAGTTGATCGAACGGATTTCCTGGATCATTTTCACAAGCTGAAAAAAATCAGAACCGGACCGGCGATTCCCGTCGGCAATGGCAAGCATGTTCATTTTGTAACCGGACGTACGACCTTAATCGACGGGCACACGCACCCGTTTAATTTCGCCACGCTGATCCAATCGCCGCTTACGTAAGCGGGCATTTGGAAACAATCCACGGAGCGATTTCAAATCAGTAACTCAAGGAAGAAATGCACCGTTAAATCCGCCGCGTGGACGAATCAGCAACATTTTCCACTGCACTTCCGTTTAGATAGTGATGGCGGCCCGCAAGGCCGTACTCTACTGGAGGTGCAGACAATAATGATATCGACCAAACATGTACTCGCGGCACTCGCGATCAGCGCAATGATTAGCGCTTCAACCGGAGTTTCGAGCTTCGCTGCCGGAAGCCAATTCACCGATCTGGGATCAACGAAGGACAAGGATAAAATCGAGAGCCTGCATGAAAGAGGCTTCGTTCAAGGCCTGACGGCTTCCCAATTCAAACCGGAGCAGGCGTTGACGGCTGCCGAAGGCGTCCAGCTGATATCGGGCGGCTTCCAGCTTAGTCTGGCAGCCATTGATTTCGTGAAGGCTCCGGAGGCCAGCGACCATTTCGCCAAGGTGCCGGACAACGCCTGGTATGCCCAGGCTTTTATCAACGCCTTCTATAATCATGTCGACCTGCCGTCCGATCTCGATCCCAAGGCGCCATTGACCAAGGAGCAGTTCACCTTCTACCTGATCCAGGGCATGGAGCAAGCCGGCGGACTTCCGATGATCAATATCAAACCTGCGGCTATTTCCGATGAGGACCAGCTTACTCCTTCCTACCAAGGCGCAATCCAGCGCTCGCTGACCTACAAAGTCAACACGCTGAATGCAGACGGAGCTTTTCATCCCAAGGACAAGATCACCCGTGCGGAAGCGGCTGTTATGCTGTACAACGCGCTGGAGTATTTGCAAGAGCATAAGGCGAAGTAATGCCGCAAGGTATCAATAATACTATGCACCTAATTAAGGAATAAATATGATTTTGCTCCATATTTTGAAAAGCCGATTCTCCGTGCGGATGCACGAGGGTCGGCTTTTAAACTTAAAGCTTCAAGCAATGATCGGTTTATTCGAAAGCAGCACATACATTAAGGATCAGGTCACGGGACTATTTATTTCATCCAGAAATACTTGCCATCCGCCGCAATTAAGCGCTCCAACCAGACTTCAAAATTCAGATTGATTGGGTTCGGAATATGTGTACATGAATAAGTGTCTGAATCAAACAGGTAATCGTTCCGACCTTCTTTTACATAAATAACATTCACCGTGATCAAAGTCTGGTCATGTTTCGCGATCACATAATAATCGTCAGGTGTCGGGTAGCTGCCCCGTGCATCTTCAATCTCATCCAAACCGAATATATGCCAGGAAGGATTGCCCCTGTGCACATCCCGGAACAACTCCACTCCATTATGCAGGGTTAAGAAAAAACGGTAATCCTCAGGCAGAACGATTCCCGTTGTCTCCTCGAACTCTTTGAACTCATGTGCCGTGGCCGGTCTGAAGAAGAAGCAAGGCGGTTCGGGAAATGGGTCCAGCGGATTTAGGCTGCGGTCCGGCGGCATCTCGGCTAAGCGTCGCTTTAATCTATCCAATGTTTCAAGCACATGTTTTGACAACCAAACCCCTCCTTATATAAGGCTTTCTTAGTTCTTCTGGATCGCGGTACTCAGTATCTAAATTTTACCAGCCAATATAAAGGATGCCAAGCAATATTGATTCACGGCAGGCGTGAATAATTCGCCTCATTAAAATCCTTCATTGAGACCCAGGCATGAGGTATGTTATAGTTAAACACAATCACAACCGAATAATGACCGCATTTCACTAGGGGAGTCAATTGGACTGAGACGAAAGCCCACGCTTTTAGACCCTTGGAACCTGATCTGGATTATACCAGCGGAGGGAAGTGAACGTCAGGACCTTACATTTCAAGCCATGCAGACACCTGCAATCATCGGCATAAACTTGTTAAAGACCCGTTCATTTCCTTCCGGAAATGGACGGGTCTTTGTTCTTCTTTAAGAGTAACAGGTTGGCATTAACCGGAAAGGAGCGAAACGCATTATGGACGAACTTCTGGCGCTGAACCGGTTGAGCTTCGCCTTTCCCGGGCAGCCGCCGCTCTTCTCGGAGCTGTCGCTGACCGTCCGGCGCGGCGAATTCGTCAGCATTGTCGGAGCCAGCGGCTGCGGCAAAAGCACGCTGTTCAGAATCATCGCCGGTCTTGTCCAGCAGACCGGGGGCAGCATCCGGCTACAGGGCATGGCTCCCCAGGCAGGCCGTCTCGGCAGGACCGCTTACATGCCCCAGCAGGATCTGCTGCTGCCCTGGCGCACGGTGCAGGACAACTGCCTGCTGCCGCTGGAGATCAAGGGCAAGGCGGATCGTGCCACCGCAGCGCATGTGCGGGACATGCTGCAGCGCTTCGGCCTTGCCGGAAGCGAGACGGCATATCCCCATGAGCTGTCCGGCGGCATGCGCCAGCGCGCGGCCTTCCTTCGCACCCTCCTGTGCGAAGGGGAACTGCTCCTGCTCGACGAGCCATTCGGCGCGCTCGACGCTATTACCAAGCGGGACATGCACCGCTGGCTGCTGGAGCTGTGGGACGGACTCGGCCGCTCCGCCCTCTTCATTACACATGATCTGGAGGAAGCTCTGCTCCTCAGCGACCGGGTGCTGCTGATGCCGAAGGGAAGCAGCGGCCCGCTTCAAGAGCTTGTGGTCGGGCTGCCAAGGCCGCGCAGCTTGCAGTCGAATTATGAGCCCGGCTTCATCGCCATGAGAGCCGAACTGGAACGGAGGCTGTATGAATCCCGCCTCGCTTAGCAAAATCTTGTCCCGCTACGGCCTGTTCCTGCTTCTGCTTCTTCTGATTGCGGCTCTCTGGGAAGGAGCCGTACGCACCGGCCATGTACCGCCGTTCATCCTGCCCGCGCCAAGCTCCATCTTGGCCGCGCTTCGGGACAACGCCGGACTGCTGCTCCGCACGCATCTTCCCGCGACGCTGGCGGAGACGCTGACCGGCTGCCTGCTGTCCATCCTGGTCGGCATCCTGCTCGGAACAGCCATGCATCTCTCCGGCACGGTGGAAAAAGCGCTGTACCCGTTCATCGTCATCAGCCAGACGATTCCGCTGATCGCGCTGTCGCCGCTCTTCATCATGTGGTTCGGCTACTCGATGTGGAGCAAGGTCGCGGTCGTCTTCCTGACAGCCTTCTTCCCTATCGTCGTCGGCGTATACGATGGGCTGCGGCGCAGCGACGGGGGCTATCGCGACCTGCTGCTCACGATGGGCGCGAGCCGCCGCCAACTGCTGCTGAAGGTTGGCATTCCGCTGGCGCTGCCCTCCTTCTTCTCCGGACTTCGTCTGTGCGTTGTCTACTGTGTCATCGGCGCAACCATCGGCGAATGGCTCGGAGGCACCGTGGGGCTCGGCTACTACAGCCGCCGAATGGCGGGCAGCCTGCACAGCGCCGAAATGTTCGCCGCCGTCTTCCTGTTGTCGGCGATGGGACTTGTACTCTTTCTTGCTGTCCGGCTGCTTGAATTTCTAATCTTAAAGAAAAGAGGATCTCTGCAATGAACCCTGTAACCCGATCTCTTCCATCCAAAACCTTGTCGCATATTAGGCGCATGGCGCTTCTTCCGGCGCTATCCCTACTTCTGCTGACAGCCGCCTGCGGCCAATCGGCTTCGAACACGTCTACCGAATCTCCTTCCCCCGCTGCGTCTTCGCAGCCGGCGGCAGAATCTTCGAGCGCGCCTGCATCCAAGCTCACGCTGATGCTCGACTGGTATCCGAACGCCGTGCATTCGTTCCTGTATGCTGCCCAGGACCAAGGCTATTTCGCTGCACAGGGGCTTGATGTCGACATCCAGATGCCCGCAGATACGAATGATGCGCTGAAGCTTGCGGCAGCAGGCAAAATCGATCTCGCCCTGAGCTACCAGCCTCAGGTGCTGATGGCGCGCGGCGAGCAGATCCCGGTCAAATCCATTGCTTCGATCGTCCGGCATCCGCTGGCACATCTGATGGCGCCAGAAGGCGGCTCCATCAAGACCCCGAAGGATCTGGAAGGCAAATCGGTTGGTTATTCCTCCATTCCATTGTATGAAGAAGCCGTCAAGACGATGGTCAAGGCGGACGGCGGCGATCCGGCCAAAGTGCAGTTCGTCGATGTCGGCTACGACCTGATTCCGGCGGTCTCGACCGGACAGACGGACGCCATAATGGGCGGCTTCATCAATCATGAACAGCTTCTGCTTCAAAAAGAAGGCCATCCGGTCGTCTCCATCAATCCGGCGGATTACGGCGTGCCGGACTACTCGGAGCTGGTGCTGGTTGCAAGCGATGAGGGCATCGAGAAGCACAAAGAAGAGTTCACCAAGTTCCTCACGGCGATGCGCGAGGCACAAAAGTTCGTTCAGGAGCACCCGGACGAGGCGCTTTCCATTCTGATGAAGCATGAGGACAAGACGGCGCCGCTTGACGCCGATATCGAGAAGCAGAGTCTGAATATTCTGCTTCCGCTGATGGATGCCGGAAGCGAGCCTTTCGGAACCCAGGACCCGGCAAGCTGGGACAAGGTGCGCCAGTGGCTGATCGATAGCAGCCTGCTTACGGAAGATATCAAAGCGGAAGACGCTTTTGTCAATTTATAATCCAGGGAGGAATTTAAGATGTCTTTTATTCAAAAACTGCGGGATGCGAATCCCCTTATTCACAACATTACGAATATTGTCGTGACCAATTTCACCGCCAACGGCTTGCTGGCGCTCGGCGCTTCTCCGTTCATGGCGGACGCCCATGAGGAAGTGGCCGATGTCGCGGCCATGTCCGGCGCGGTCCTCATTAATATCGGCACCCTGAACGAACATGCGATCAAGTCGATGCTGCTGGCCGGTAAGTCCGCCAACGCGCACGGCGTGCCGCTTGTGCTTGATCCCGTCGGAGCGGGCGCAACATCGTACCGCACCGAGGTTACGCACCGCCTCACCTCCGAAATGAAGCTTACGGCGCTGCGCGGCAATGTCGCCGAGGTCGCCAATGTCATCGGCGAGAAATGGTCCAGCAAAGGCGTTGACGCCGGGTCTGGCGAAGGTGATGTCGTCGCCATCGCGAAGAAAGCCGCCGCTCAGCTGGACTGCATCGTCATCGTTACCGGGGCTGAGGATGTCATCACCGACGGCAAGACGACCTACATCGCCGCCAACGGCCATCCGATTCTGACCAAGGTAACGGGAACGGGCTGCCTGCTCAGCTCAGTCGTCGCGGCATTCCTTGCGGTCGCAGGTGATCAGAAACTTGAGGCGGCGGCTGAAGCAATCTCCTTCTACGGTGTCGCCGCAGAAATCGCAGCCGGGAAGACCGCCGGGCAGGGACCGGGCAGCTTCCAGATCGAATTCCTGAACCAGCTCTCGGTTCTGACGACTGAGCGTTACGCTGAGCTGTCCAAAATCAAGGAAGCCTAAGCGGTCGGAACGCCTGATCAACGTCCGGCAGGCAATCCACTTTCTGCAATCAGTGTCCAGCAATCGCCGTTCTTCCTTCACACACATCAGGTGATTCAGGAATCAATCCATTCACCAGAACCCGTCCGTTACCCGGAAGAACGGCATAATTCCAAGGTAGAGGATAGTCGCGCAAATGCCTGCAGCCCAATGCGGTGACTTGGCCGATATTATCGATCCGAAAATCAAGCTCATCCTCCCC
>RCUS01000107.1_pt1 | contig 65840 bp, 51 predicted proteins | sample 2166221 | NCBI WGS metagenome assembly RCUS01 (sample SAMN09932758, study PRJNA488358) | compost metagenome | isolation source: compost soil in cyclohexanecarboxylic | place: Germany: Experimental Botanical Garden
ATCTTTACGCCCCCGCTGCTAATCTTGAACGTACCTCAACCACCGCTGCAAAGCCGCCATGGAAGCCCACTCCCGCCCGACCACGCAACAAGCACTGCCCCACCGCCATCCCCGCCTGCCCGTTTTCCTCATGCATATCACCGTCGACAAAGCCTGCCTGGCACAGCTGCGCCAGCTCGTCGTACAGACCTGCGGCACGATGCTGTCGTTCATGCGCATCGAGGCGGTCGACCATGCCGAACGCATGAAAGTCTGGCTGTGCGTGACGGAACCGGCCCTGCGCATGACCATGGATGCCGTCATGCGCCTGTTGCCGGCGGCGGAATTTGGCCGCATCAGCCAGGGGAAATCCGCATGAACCAGCATGCCTGCGACCACGCCATGTCCTCAGCGCGCATCACCGCGCACTTCCAGGGCATCTGGGTGCCGATGGTCACGCCTTTCCGTGACGGCGACGGTGAACTCGATCTCGATGCGGCCCGGCAGCTGGCCAGCGACCTGGCCACCAGCGGCATCGATGGCCTGGTCGTCTGCGGCACCACGGGCGAAGCGGCCATGCTGACAGCCGATGAACAGAGCATGCTGCTAGATAGCGTGCTCGAAGCCGTCGGCCCGCGCTTCCCCGTCGTCATGGGCGTGGGCGGCAGCGATACACGCCAGGTCGCCGCCACGGTACAGCGCTACAACGACCACCCGCTGGCGGGCCTGCTGATCTCCGCGCCCGCCTATGTGCGCCCATCGCAGGACGGCATCGTGCGCCACTTCCAGGCCATCGCCAACGCCACCGACCAGTCCATCGTGCTGTACAACGTACCGGCGCGCACGGGCGTCAATATCTCGCCGGCCACGGCCGCCCTGCTGGCGCGCGACTCGCACTTCGTCGCCATCAAGGAAGCGGGCGGTTCGCTGCAGCAGTTCGCCGAACTGCTGCTCGAGACGCACCTGGACGTGCTGTGCGGCGACGATGCCCTGCTGCTGGCCAGCCTGTCCATGGGGGGCCATGGCGCCATGTCGGCCGCCGCCCAAGTGCGGCCCGACCTGTATGCGCAGCTGTACCACCTCGTCAGGCACGGCCGCCACGGCGCCGCCGGCGCCCTGTTCAAGGCCATGCTGCCCGTCATCCGCCTGCTGTTTGCCGAACCGAATCCCGCTCCCGTCAAGGCGGCGCTGGCCATGCAGGGCAAGATGCACAACGTCTTGCGTCTGCCGATGACGCCCATGTCTTCCGCCGGCCAGGACGCCTTGGCCGATGCGCTGGAGCAGCTGATGCAACTGCCCATGTGGACGGGCGCCGACAAGGCGGCGCCGCACGAAGGCTGTCTGCTGCAGCTGGTCTCCGCCGCTAATGTCATGCCAGCCGTGCGCCAAGATGATCATCGCCATCACGGATGAACGGGGCGGGATGGAAAAATCCATCCTGGCCGGACGGCTGGCCGCATCGCGCGCGCTGGCCGGACGCAAGGTGCTGCTGCTCGACGCCGATCCGCGCCAGGCCGCCCTGGCGCAAGCCGTGAACCTGCGCGCCGGCGGCATGCGCGGCAGCGTGGCCGCGCCCCGCCTGATGGCCCGCGCCATCAGCGCCAAGGGCTTGCAGCCGGAACTGGAGCACCTGGTGACCTGCTATCACGACATCGTCATCGACAGCGAAGGCCGCGACTCCATGGGTAGCCGCTCGGCCCTGGGCGCCGCGCGCGTGCTGGTGGTGCCGCTGGACGGTGACGTCGACGCCGCCGCACAGACAGGCCTGGCACGCCGCATCGCCCATGCGCGCAGCGCCAATCCGGCACTGCGCGTGCTGCTGGCAACAGACACGCAGACGGCTGCCGCTTACGCGCTGGCCGCGCAAATTCCCGCAGCCCGCGTGGTCAGCCTGGGGCAGCTGTATTGCGCGGTCTTTAACAGCCATCCCCACGCCGCGTAGATCACCAGGCCCCTCGGGCCTGGCATCCTTTCCGGCACGAAAAAGGCGGCGCAGGCGCCGCCTTTCTGTTCACTCAACTCAGCCAGTTAAAACGTCTTGCTGACCGTCAGCAGCAGCGCCGTCTTGCCCATGAATTTGCCATTCACGGGCGAGGCGTAGGCGGTCTTGCCCGCATTCGTGCCGACCACCGCCAGCGCGCCAGAAACCACACCGAAGTCGCGCGTGATGCCCACTTTCCAGTCCGTGTAGCTCGAAGCGTCATTGTTTTTCACCTTCTGGTGGCCCGCATGCAGGTTGCCCGTCCAGCCATTCGTCAGGTCGATATTCGCGCCGATGTCCAGGTAGCCGCTGTTCTTGCTGTTGACGATGCCGAACAGGTTCGAGACGGCATGCGAATATTTGACGTAGGCGGGGCCGTACGACAGCTGGCCATAGACTTCCTGCGTATCCGCATCGGCCAGGCCGGCCACATGCTTCAAGCCGTTGTCCGCATACACATAGGCCAGCACGCCGACGTCGTAGCCGATGGCGTCGTTCAACTGGCCGCGCTTGCCCGCATACAGGTCCACTTCCACGTCGCCGCTGCCGCCCGCGTCCTTGGTCCACTTGATGGTGGACGCCCAGGCGCCCGCATACAGGCCGGTGGGATTATTGACGTAGTCGGCACCACCCTGCAGCGCAGGTTTCAAACGCGTCTGCGAAATGCCGCGGTAGCGGTAGTCGGACACGCCGGCAACGTTGAAACTGATTTCATTATCCGGCTTGGCCTCCTGCGCGTGGGCCAGGCTGCCCGTCAAGGCTGTGAAGGAGGTGGAAAGGGCGAGTGCAAGCAGCGTTTTGTTCATGGTTTTTTCTTCTTCATGGGTGGTATGGGCCTTTGCCAACATGGCGCAGCTGGCCCGCCGCTGCAAAAAAATGGGTAAAAATTTTAAGTAAAGCGTCCCCCCGGCGCGCGCGGCGCCTGTTTTCAAACGGGGGAAGGAGAGCGGTTTAGAGCGGCAGCAGCAAGCGGTAGCCGACCGCCGTTTCCGTCAGCAGATACTGCGGCTGGGCCGGATCGGCTTCCAGCTTCTGGCGCAGATGGCCCATGTAGATGCGCAGGTAATGGCCGTTTTCGCTGTTCGACGGCCCCCACACTTCACGCAGCAGCTGCGGATTGGTGACCACCTTGCCGGCATTTTTCACCAGCACCGACAGCAGGCGAAATTCCGTCGGCGTCATGTGCACCAGCTGCCTGTTGCGCGTCACCAGGCGGTCCTTCAGGTCGACACGCACCTCGCCGAACTGCACCACGCCATCGTCATTGGCGGCCGGCTGGCGCTGGCGGCGCAAGGTGGCGCGCACACGGGCCAGCAATTCCCCCACACCGAATGGCTTGGTCAGGTAATCGTCCGCGCCCGCGTCAAGCGCGCGGATCTTGTCCTGCTCGTCGACCCGCGCGGACAGCACGATGATCGGCACGGCCGACCACTTGCGGATATCGCTGATGAAATCGATGCCGTCGCCATCGGGCAAGCCCAGGTCCAGCACGATCAGGTCTGGCCGGCGCGTGCCCGCGTCGATCAGGCCCCGCTGCATGGTGGCCGATTCAAAAATCTGCCAGCCCTCGTCTTCCAGCGCGGAGCGCACGAAACGGCGGATTTGCGGTTCATCCTCGACCAGCAAGGCGGTGGCGGAAGGTTCGTTCATGTTGGTTTTCCTGTTTCAAAGTCTTGGGCGTCATCGAGTTCCGGCTCCGGCAAGGCCGGCGGCGTGCCCAGTGGCAGGGTAAATGCCAGGGCCGCGCCCTGCCCCGACGCAGGCTTCAGCGCATGAATGCTGCCGCCGTGCGCTTCAACGATGGCGCGGCAGATGGCCAGGCCCAGGCCCACGCCAGGCTTGTTCGATTCGCGCTCGCCGCGCGTGAATTTTTCAAAGATGGCTTCTTCGCGCCCGGGCGGCAGGCCGGGACCATCGTCAAGCACCGTCACCTGCAGGAACTGGCCGTGCGTCCTGGCCGCGATGGTGATGGTGCTGCCCGGCGGCGTGTATTTGGCGGCGTTTTCCAGCAGGTTGCACAGCACGCGCTCGACCAGCACGGCGTCGTAGCGCACCAGCGGCAGGTCGGGCGCCAGCTGCGTCTGCACTTTGTGCTGCTGCAGTTGCGCGCCGCTGGCGCGTAGCGCGCTGCCCACCACTTCTTCCAGCGCCTGCCATTGCAGGTTCAGGCGCACATGGCCGCTCTCGATGCGCGCCATGTCCAGCAGGTTCGCCACCAGGGCGCTCATGCGCACGGTTTCGGACTGCAGCGAACGGGCCATGTCCAGCTGCGCGGGTGACAAGGCAGGGCGCGACAGGGCCAGCGATTCGGCCAGGCCCACCAGCGATGTCAAGGGCGTGCGCAAGTCATGCGACAGGGCCGCCAGCAGCGAATTGCGCAGCCGTTCGGACTCCATCTGCAGCAGTGCGCCCTGCGCCACGTCGATGTAATGCACGCGTTCGAGGGCGATGGCGGCCAGCGCGGCAAAGGTGTCGAGGTGCTGGCGCTGTTCCGGCACCAGCAGCCAGCGCCCGTGCTGGGCAGCCTGCAAGGGCAGCAGCGCCAGCACGCCGCGCGTGCGCATGGGCGCGATCAGCGGCAGATAGAAAATGGCCGACCCTGGCAAGGTATCGGTTCCCGTGCCGGCGGCCTGCGCATGGTCGAAGGCCCATTGCGCAATGCCCAGGTCCAGCGCTTCCGCGCCAGCGGGGCTTTGCAAACGCCCCTCGTCATCGGGCAGCAGCAAGGTAGCGCGCGCGCGGAAGGCGCGTTCGATGGCGCTTTTCGTGATGTCGAAAATCTGCTCCGTCTGCAGCACGCCCGACAACTCGCGCGAAAACTCGTACAGGGCGCGGGCGCGCGCTTCGCGGTGCGAGGCCACGCGCGCCTGGAAGCGCAATCCCGCCGTCAGGTGGCCCGTGATCAGCCCCACGGCCAGCATCACGCCAAAGGTAATCACATACTGGAAATCGCCCACGGCAAAGGAAAAGCGCGGCGGCACGAAGACAAAATCGAAGCACGCCACGCCCACCAGGCTGGCCAGCGCCGCCGGCCCGCGCCCCAGGCGCACGGCCACCAGCACCACCGTCAGCAAGGACAGCATGGCGATATTGGCCAGGTCAAGATAGGGCTGCAGCGGCACCGAAGCGATGGCCGTGGCCAGGCTGGCGCCGGCCGCCAATATGTAACGCCAGTGGCGCGACGGGCGGCGCTGCGCCGGCGCCTCCTCGCCCGCCGCGCGGCGGGGCACACTGTCGGCGGGCGGCAAGCCCACTTCGACCAGGTCGATATCGGGCGCCAGGCTGGCCATGCGCGCGGCCGGCGGCGCATTCCACAGGCGCGCCAGCGCGCCGGCGCGGCCACGCCCGACGATGACTTTCGAAATGTTCGCATTGCGCGCGTATTCGACCACGGCGGCGGCGATGTCGGCCGACGGCAGAATGGCCGTGCGCGCCCCCAGGTCCTGCGCCAGTTTCAGGGTTTTCAGGATGCGTTCGCGCTCGGGCGCGGGCAGGCGCTGCAAACGCGGCGTTTCCACATACAGCGCATGCCATTCGGCGTTCAGCTGGCTGGCCAGGCGCGCCGTGCTGCGGATCACGTGTTCGCCCCCGGCGCGCGGCCCCACGCAGGCCAGCAGCGCGGCGCCCGTCTTCCATACGGGGTTGATGGATTTCTCCACGCGGTAAGCCTGCACGTCGTCCTGCACGCGGTCCGCCGTGCGGCGCAAGGCCAGTTCGCGCAAGGCGATCAGGTTACCCTTGCGGAAAAAATTCTGCGAAGCCCGCTCGGCTTGCAGCGGCTGGTACACCTTGCCCTGTTTCAGGCGGCGCAGCAGTTCGTCGGCTGGGATATCGACCAGCACCACTTCATCGGCCCGGTCGAACACCGTGTCGGGCAAGGTCTCTGCCACGCGCACGCCGGTGATCCCGCCCACCACGTCGTTCAGGCTTTCCAGGTGCTGCACGTTGACGGTGGACAGCACGTCGATGCCGGCGGCCAGCAATTCCTCGACATCCTGCCAGCGCTTAGGATGGCGCGAGCCGGCCACGTTCGAATGGGCCAGTTCATCCATCAGTATCAGCGGCGGCGCGCGACGCAAGGCCTCGTCCAGATCGAACTCGAACAGCGTCTTGCCCCGGTACTCGATGGCTTTCAGCGGCAGCACGGGCAAGCCGTCAAGCAGGGCCGCCGTATCCTGGCGCCCGTGCGTTTCCACCACGCCCACCAGCAGATCCTGGCCATCGGCCAGCAGTTTTCGGGCGGCGGCCAGCATCGCATAGGTCTTGCCGACGCCTGCCGAAGCGCCGAAATAAATGCGCAACCTGCCGCGCGCGGCTTTCTGTTCCTGCGCCTGCACTTGCGCCAGCAGGGCATCAGGGTCGGGGCGTTGGCTGTCGTTGGGGAGCATGTTGTATTTTAATCTTCTTGCGTAATGCTATCTTGTTATTTTGCCGTGGCGTCAAACGGCGACGTCAGTGGTGATGTCGGCTTACGCTGCGCTAAGCCGACCTACGCATCATTGCCGCCTTTTGCATTCGTAGGTCGGATTAGCGCTTGCGCGTAATCCGACAACATCGTTGGCCTGGACAGTGGTGATGTCGGCTTACGCTGCGCTAAGCCGACCTACGCCGACCCGCGCCGACCTGCGCCGGCCTGCGCGTCGCTGCGCATCTTCGCCAGCTTACTTCGCCATGGCATCGAGCGCCAGGTTGAGTTCCAGCACATTCACGCGCGCTTCGCCAAAAAAGCCGATGTACGCGGTTTTCTGCACCTTGGCGATGGCATTTTCCACCTGCGCCAGCGGCATGGCGCGCACGCGGGCCACGCGCGGCGCCTGGTACAAGGCACCGGCCAGGCTGATTTCCGGATCCAGGCCACTACCCGATGCCGTCACCAGGTCGACAGGAATCGGCTTGCGGTTGCCGGGATCGGCCGCCTGCAGAGCGGCGATGCGCGACTTGACGGCGTCCACCAGGGCCGGATTCGTCGGCCCCTGGTTGGAGCCGCCCGAACCGGCGCCATTGTTCGCCATCGGCGCGGTGGCCGATGGACGGCCCCAGAAATACTTGGGCGACGTGAAGGATTGGCCGATCAGCAGCGAGCCAACAGGCTTGCCCCCACGTTCGACGATGCTGCCATTGGCTTCGTCGTTGAAAGCCAGCTGCCCGATGCCGGCCGTGGCAAACGGATAGACCACGCCGCAAATGACGGTGAGCGCGGCAAACAGGACCAGGGCGGGACGTACGATGGTGCTCATGATGATTCCTTTAGACGAGATTGAGAGCGGACAGCAGCATGTCGATCAGCTTGATGCCGATGAAGGGCAGGATGATCCCGCCCAGGCCGTAGATCAGCAGATTGCGGCGCAACAGGCTGGCCGCGCCGATGGCCCGGTACTGCACGCCCTTCAAGGCCAGCGGAATCAGCACGACGATGATCAGCGCGTTGAAGATCACGGCCGACATGATGGCCGAGGCGGGGCTGGCCAGGTGCATGATGTCCAGCGCTTTCAATTGCGGATAGGTGCCCACGAAGGCGGCCGGGATGATGGCGAAGTACTTGGCGATGTCGTTCGAGATCGAAAACGTCGTCAGCGAACCGCGCGTCATCAGCATCTGCTTGCCGATTTCAACGATTTCCAGCAGCTTGGTGGGGTTCGAATCGAGGTCCACCATATTGCCCGCCTCCTTGGCTGCCTGCGTGCCCGAGTTCATGGCCACGGCCACGTCGGCCTGGGCCAGCGCCGGCGCATCGTTGGTGCCATCGCCCGTCATCGCCACCAGCCGGCCTTCGGACTGGTAGCTGCGGATCAGTTTCAGTTTGTCTTCCGGCGTCGCCTCGGCGAGGAAATCGTCCACGCCCGCCTCGGCCGCAATGGCCGCCGCCGTCAGCTTGTTGTCGCCCGTGATCATGACAGTCTTGATGCCCATGCGGCGCAGTTCCGCGAAGCGCTCCTTGATGCCGCCCTTGACGATATCCTTCAGCTCCACGGCGCCCATGACACGGCCGTCGTCGACCACCACCAGCGGCGTGCTGCCGCGCCGGGCGATATCGTCGACGGCGCGCGCCACTTCATCCGGATACGGCTGGCCCAGCGCTTCGACGTATTTTTTCATGGAGTCGGCCGCGCCCTTGCGCAGCTGGCGCAGCTGCTGCTCGCCGGCGATATCCACGCCGCTCATGCGCGTTTGCGCCGTGAAGGGCACGAAGGTGGCGTGCAGGCTGGCCATCTCGCGTTCGCGGATATTGAACTTCTGCTTGGCCAGCACGACGATGCTGCGCCCTTCCGGTGTTTCATCGGCCAGCGATGCCAGCTGCGCCGCATCGGCCAGCTGCTGCTCCGTCACGCCGGGCGCAGGGACAAAGCTCGATGCCTGGCGGTTGCCCAGGGTGATGGTGCCGGTCTTATCGAGCAGCAGCACGTCCACATCGCCGGCCGCTTCCACGGCGCGCCCCGAGGTGGCGATCACATTGGCCTGCATCATGCGGCTCATGCCGGCCACGCCGATGGCGGACAGCAAGCCGCCGATGGTGGTCGGGATCAGGCACACCAGCAGCGCGATCAGCACGGTGATGGTGACAGGCGTGCCGCTGCCGGCAGCCGCCACGGAAAACAGCGAATACGGCAGCAACGTCACGGTGACGATCAGGAACACGATCGACAGGGCCACCAGCAGGATCGTCAGGGCGATCTCGTTCGGCGTCTTCTGGCGCTTGGCGCCTTCGACCATGGCGATCATGCGGTCGATGAACGCTTCGCCCGGGTTGACGGAGACGCGTACCAGCAGCCAGTCCGACAGCACGCGGGTGCCGCCCGTGACGGCGGAAAAATCGCCGCCCGATTCGCGGATGACGGGCGCCGATTCGCCCGTGATGGCGCTTTCATCGACGGAGGCCACGCCGGCCGTCACTTCGCCGTCCGCGGGAATCACGTCGCCCGCCTCGACCAGCACCGTCATGCCCTTGCGCAGGTCGGTGGCCGGCGTGGGCAGCCAGGAGGTGCCGTATTTCGGCGTCTGCATTTTCTTTGCCATCACCGTCTGCTTGAGGGCGCGCAGCGAGGCCGCCTGCGCCTTGCTGCGGCCTTCGGCCAGCGCTTCGGCGAAGTTCGCGAACAGCACGGTAAACCACAGCCACACGGCGACGGCGACGATGAAGCCGAACGGCGCTTCACCCTGGCCACCGCTGATCCCGGCCTGGGTCGCCAGCAGGGTCGTGATGATGCTGCCCACGTAGACGACGAACATCACGGGGCTGCGCCACTGCGTGCGGGGGTCGAGTTTTTTGAACGCATCGACGACGGCGGGGCCGATCAGTGCGGAATCGAACAAAGTCAGGCTTGTGCGTGACATGGTAGCCTCTTATTTGATGAAAAGTTGCAGGTGTTCGACGATCGGGCCCAGGGCCAGCGCGGGAACGTAATTCAATACACCGACGAGAACGACGACGCCGATCAGCAAGCCGATGAACATGGGGCCGTGCGTCGGCATGGTGCCGGCATTGGCCGACAGGCGCTGCTTGCCCGCCAGAGAACCGGCCACCGCCAGCACGGGCACAATGACGGCGAAGCGGCCGAACCACATGGCAATCGCCAGCATCACGTTGTAGAACGGCGTGTTGGCGGACAGGCCGGCAAACGCGCTGCCGTTGTTGTTGGCGGCCGACGTGAAGGCGTAGAGGATCTCGGAAAAACCGTGCGCGCCCGGATTGGCCACGCCCGCCGTGCCCGGCTCCACCATGACGGCGATCGCCGTGCCCGTCAGCACCAGGGCTGGCGTCACCAGGATGGCCAGCGAGACCATCTTCATTTCATAGGCCTGGATTTTCTTGCCCAGGTATTCCGGCGTGCGGCCGATCATCAGGCCGGCGATGAAGACGGCCAGGATGGCGAACATCAGCATGCCGTACAGGCCCGTGCCCACGCCACCGAAGATCACTTCGCCGAACTGCATCAGCAGCAGCGGCACCATGCCACCCAAAGGCATGTAGGAGTCGTGCATCGAATTGACGGCGCCGCACGATGCCGCCGTCGTCACGGCCGCGAACAGGGTCGAGGAGCTGATGCCGAAGCGCGTCTCCTTGCCTTCCATATTGCCGCCCGACTGCAGGCTGCTGGCCTGCTGGTCCACGCCCAGCGCCTGCAGGGCAGGATTGGCTTGCTGCTCGGCGCCCATCACGCCGGCCGTCATGACGACGAAGATCACCGTCATGGCGGCCAGCACGGCCCAGCCCTGGCGCAGGTCGCCCACCATGCGGCCAAAGGTGAAGCACAGGCCGGCGGGAATCAAAAAGATGGCCAGCATCTGCAAGAAGTTCGACAGCACGGTGGGGTTTTCATACGGGTGCGCGGAATTGGCGTTGAAGAAGCCGCCGCCATTCGTGCCCAGCAGCTTGATCGATTCCTGCGAGGCGACGGGGCCCATGGCGATGGTCTGCGTGGTCGCCACTTGCGCTTCCATCACGGGTTTGCCGGCCGCGTCCAGCACGGGCTGGCCATCGGCCGCCATTTTCGGCGTCTCATATGCCACCTGGTCGAGCAGGGTCACTTCCTTGTATGGCGAAAAATTCTGGATCATGCCTTCGCCCATGAAGACGACCGACAGGGCCAGCGACAGCGGCAGCAGGATGTACAGGGTGGAGCGCACAAGGTCGACCCAGAAATTGCCGATCGATTTGCCCGAGCGCGAGGCAAAGCCCCGCACCAGCGCGAAGATCACGGCGATGCCGGTGGCCGCCGAGAAGAAGTTCTGGCATGCCATGCCCAGCATCTGCGTCAGATAGCTCATGGTCTGTTCGCCGCCGTAGCCCTGCCAGTTGGTATTGGCGACGAAGCTGACGGTGGTATTGAACGAGGAATCGGGGCTGACAGCGCCGAGTCCCTGCGGGTTCAAGGGCAAAAAGCCCTGCAGGCGCTGCAAGCCATACACAAAGAAGGCGCCCACGGTATTGAAGACGATCAGGGCGATGGCATAGCTTTTCCAGCCCATGCCCTTGTCGGCGCCAAGCCCGGCGGCGCGGTACAGCAGGTTTTCACATTTTTGCAGCCAGCCCATGCCGCGCACGGGGCCATCGCCGGCGACCTTGGCCATGTACAGGCCCAGCGGATAGGCGGCCGCCAGCAGCACCAGCAGGAAAGCAGCCAATAACAATATCGATTGCGTCGTCATCACAGTTCCTCCGCCTTCAGCAGCGCCACCAGCAGATACACGAGCAGTCCAGCCGAAACCACGGCGCCCAGCACATAAAACGCATTCATTTGGCGCTCCCCAGTTTGTCGCAGGCCACGGCAAAGCCGGCCACCACGACGAAAAAAACGGCAATCAAGCCGAGATACACGAGATCCATTCCCACCCTCATACAGGTTTGTTTTGATAGTGAGCAGATTAGCCAAAAGGGTCTAAAAAATTCGTAAAGACTGGGAAGGCGCCTGTAAACAAGATGTAAAAATGACGGCTTTGCCGCATAAAATTGTTCACAATTGGCGTAAAACCACGCGCGCGGCGCACAGTTGTTGCCCTGGAGTAGCGCTATTGCTCGCCGGACAAGATAGAATGCGCGAGCGTCCGCACAAGGACGCCTAGCCTGCCGCACTGCCCTCCCCCAGTGACGCTGGACGGGATATACTGTATATTCATACAGTTATCGCCGCCGCTGTCACTGCGCCGCGCAGTGTCCTGGCCTGGCGTTCCAACCCTAGTCTTTATTTAGCTTGAACACGTATGGCCACTAAAAAACCAGCATCCGACTACAGCGAATCATCCATCCGTGTCCTGAAAGGACTGGAACCCGTCAAGCAGCGCCCGGGGATGTACACCCGCACTGAAAATCCGCTGCACATCATTCAGGAAGTGATCGACAATGCCTCCGACGAGGCGCTGGGCGGTCATTGCACGCATATCGCCGTGACGCAAAACACGGATGGCAGCATCACCGTCGAAGACAATGGCCGCGGCATTCCCGTCGGCCTGCACCCGGAAGAAGGCGTGCCGACGGTGGAAATCGTGTTTACGCGGCTGCACGCGGGCGGCAAGTTCGACAAGGGTTCGGGCGGCGCCTACGCGTTCTCGGGCGGCTTGCACGGTGTCGGCGTATCCGTCACCAATGCGCTGTCCTCGCGCCTGGAAATCACCGTCTGGCGCAAGGAAAGCGACGGCAATGGCTTGCATCACATGGTGTTTGCCAACGGCGACGTGATCGAGCCACTGAATTCCCGCCCCGCTCCGCGCGACGGCAAGAAATCCGGCACGCGCGTCACCGCCTGGCCCGATCCGAAGTATTTTGATTCGCCCAACATTTCGCAGACCGAGTTGCAACGCCTGCTGCGCTCGAAAGCCGTGCTGCTGCCCGGCGTCACCGTCACCCTCACCAACGCGAAAACCGGCGATACGCAGACCTGGCAGTACGCGGAAGGCTTGCGCGGCTACCTGACCGAAACGCTGGCGCAGGTGTCGAATGGCGAAACCCTGATTCCCCTGTTCGAAGGCGCGCAGTACGCGGGCCCGGACTCGGAAGGCTTTGCCGAAGGCGAAGGCGCGGCCTGGGTCGTGGCGTGGACGGAAGAAGGCGCCATCGTGCGCGAATCGTATGTCAACCTGATCCCCACCTCGAATGGCGGCACGCACGAATCGGGCTTGCGCGACGGCCTGTTCGGCGCCGTGAAAAACTTCGTCGAGATGCATTCGCTGCTGCCAAAAGGCGTGAAGCTGCTGCCGGAAGACGTCTTCGCGCGTGCTTCCTTCGTGCTGTCGGCAAAGGTGCTGGACCCGCAATTCCAGGGCCAGATCAAGGAACGACTGAATTCGCGCGACGCCGTGCGCCTGGTCTCGACCTTCACCAAGCCGCCGCTGGAACTGTGGCTGAACCAGCACGTCGACTACGGCAAGAAGCTGGCCGATCTCGTGATCAAGCAGGCGCAGTCGCGTCAGCGTTCGCTGCAAAAAGTGGAAAAGAAAAAGTCCTCGGGCGTCGCCGTCTTGCCCGGCAAGCTGACCGACTGCGAATCGTCTGACATCACGCGCAATGAACTGTTCCTTGTCGAGGGCGACTCGGCGGGCGGTTCGGCCAAGATGGGCCGCGACAAGGAGTTCCAGGCGATTTTGCCCCTGCGCGGCAAGGTGCTCAATTCCTGGGAAACGGACCGCGACCGCCTGTTCGCCAATAACGAGATCCACGATATCGCCGTGGCCATCGGCGTCGACCCGCACAGCATCGGCGACACGCCCGACCTGTCCGGCCTGCGCTACGGCAAGATCTGCATCCTGTCCGATGCGGACGTGGACGGCTCGCACATCCAGGTATTGCTGCTGACGCTGTTCTTCAAGCACTTCCCCGCGCTGATCAACAAGGGCCATATCTGCATCGCCCGTCCGCCCCTGTACCGCGTCGACGCGCCCGCGCGCGGCAAGAAGCCGATGCAGAAAATCTACGCGCTCGACGACGGCGAACTGCTGGCCATCGAGGACAAGCTGCGCAAGGAAGGCGTGAAACAGGGCGCCTGGTCCATCTCGCGCTTCAAGGGCCTGGGCGAGATGAACGCCGAGCAGCTGTGGGAAACGACGATGAACCCGGACACGCGCCGCCTGCTGCCCGTGACGCTCGGTGAAATCGACCACATGACGTCCGCCGCGCGCTTCAATATGCTGATGGGCAAAGGCGAGGCGGCAGGCCGCCGCGCCTGGATCGAGGAACACGGCAATGAGGCGGAGGCGGATATCTGATGATCATCGGCATCGACCTTGGCACCACCAACAGCCTGGTCGCCCTCTGGCGCGACGGCAAGGCTTCCATCATCCCCAACGCGCTGGGCGAACACCTGACGCCATCGTGCGTGAGCATCGATGACGACGGCACCGTGCTGGTGGGCCGCGCCGCGCGCGAACGCCTGCAGACGCACCCGCAGCTGACGGCGGCCGTCTTCAAGCGCTACATGGGCAGCGAAAAGAAGATCACCCTCGGCACGCAGCAATTCCGTCCGGAAGAACTGTCGTCGATGGTGCTGCGCGCGCTGAAGGAAGACGCGGAAGCCTTCCTCGGCCACAAGGTCGAAGAGGCCATCATCACCGTGCCCGCGTATTTCAGCGACGCCCAGCGCAAGGCCACGCGCATCGCCGGCCAGCTGGCCGGCTTGCGCGTGGAGCGCCTGCTGAACGAACCGACGGCCGCCGCGCTGGCCTACGGCATCCGCGACAAGGAACAGGAAAGCAAATTCCTCGTCTTCGACCTGGGCGGCGGCACCTTCGACGTGTCGATCCTGGAACTGTTCGAAGGCGTGATGGAAGTGCGCGCCTCGGCCGGCGACAATTTCCTCGGCGGCGAAGACTTCGTCACCGTGCTGGTCGACGCCTTTTTGGAAGGCAGCGGCCTGCGCGATGCCATTGGCAGCCGCCTGCTCGACCCGCGCCAGCAGCAGCTGCTGCGCGACGAAGCCGAACGCGCCAAGCGCCTGCTGTCGGACCAGCCGTCCGTGCGCATGGCCACGCGCTACCAGGACAAGGAATACAGCTGGGAGATCAACGAAGACAAGCTGGCGCAATTGTGCGAGCCGCTGCTGGCGCGCCTGCGCCTGCCGGTCGAGCGCGCGCTGCGCGACGCTACCATCCGCGCCGCCGAACTCGATGAAGTGGTACTGGCCGGCGGCGCCACGCGCATGCCGCTGGTGCGCAAACTCGTGTCGCGCATGTTCGGCCGCTTCCCCGCCATTCACCTGGATCCGGACGAAGCCGTGGCGCTGGGCGCCGCCGTGCAGGCGGGCCTGAAAATGCGCGACGCGGCCCTCGACGAAGTCGTCATGACGGATGTGGCGCCATATTCGCTGGGCATTGCGACTTCGCGCCAGATCGGCCCGAACCAGTATGAAGGCGGCCATTACCTGCCCATCATCGAGCGCAATTCCGTGGTGCCCGTCTCGCGCACGGAAAGCATCACCACCATCCAAGACAACCAGAAGGAAATCAACTTGGCGATCTTCCAGGGCGAGTCACGCCTGGTGGCCGACAACGTCTTCCTTGGCAAGATCAACTTTCCGATTCCCGCAAAAAAAGCGGGCGAGATCAGCATCGATGTGCGCTTCACCTATGACATCAGTGGCGTGCTGGAAGCGGAAGTGACGGTGCTGGCCACGCAGGAACGCCACAAGATGATCATCAGCGACAATGCGGGCGTGATGACGCCGGAGCAGATCGAACAGCGTTTCCTTGAACTGGCCGACCTGAAGATCCACCCGCGCGAGCAGCTGGAAAACCGCACCCTGGTCACGCGCGCCGACCGCCTGTACGAACAGTCGCTGGGCGACGTGCGCAACTACATCGCCGCGCATACGGCCAATTTCCAGGCCGCGCTGGAATCACAGGACTCGTCCACCATCCGCAAGGCGCGCACGGCATTGGACGAGGTGCTGCGCCAGGTCGAGAGCGAGAGCTTCCTGTAAATGGACGGCATGGATAGCGGTGCGGACAGCTGGCTGCGCAGCCATTGGGATATTCTGGGCACGGCACCCACTGGCGACGAGCGCGCCATCAAGCGCGCATATGCCAGTCGCCTGAAAGTGACGCGGCCCGAGGATGATCCGGCTGCCTTCCAAGTGCTGCGGCAGGCCTATGAATATGCCTTGCATTGCGCCGGGCAGGCGCACGAACACGCGCACGGCTCCCCTGCGCCAGCCCTTGCCGACCAGCCCGTCAGGCTGGGTGTGGCAAGCAGCTCGCCCGATGCCGTGCAACAGGCCACGCAGGCATTTCTGGCCTGGCGCGACAGCAACCATGGTCGGCCGCTGGAAAGCCTGGCGACGCTGGCCGCCAGCGACGCTTTTCTCAGCTTCGCCGTGCGCGAACAATTCGAACGCCTGGCGCTGGACTACTGCGCCAGCGAGATCTGCGGCGACGAGGAACGCGATGCCGTGGTCGAACACTTTGACTGGCAGCGGCGGCTCCAGCACCTGGAAAAGATCAACCGTGAAAACGCCCATGCCGCGATGGCGCGTTTCAATGCGGCCCGTTCGCATGAATTCCTGCTGTATGGCGGCCATCAATACAGGGCCGCGCTGAAAGCGCTGCTGGCGCCCTGCCCTCCTGCCTATTCGGGACTGCTCGGCGACAAGGTCTTTACACGCACCCTGCTGGAACTGATCACGCGATTGCGCTGGCAGCACCCGGATTTTCTGGCATGCCGCGTCAATCCCGAGGTACTCGACTGGTGGGAGCGGCATGCTGGCGCAAAACGATACTTTGTCGATACGGCCGTGTACTCCTTCGTTGCCGGGCTGGCGCTGTTCGTCATCGCGCTGGTGTTCGAGCGTATCGGGCGCGGGGAAGAGATCGAACACTTCACGGCGATGGCTTTTTTCGGCACGCAGGCGCTGGCATTCAGCACCTTTGCGGCCCTGGCATTGCGGCCGCCACGCAAGCAGGTGGCCTGGCTTACGCAATTCAAGGAGCGCCATCTGGACGTTTATCTGCATCAGCGCCGCTACCAGGCCATTTGGCAACTGGGCTGGCTGGTGCCATTCGTTCTGCTGTCGCTGCCGCTGTTTTTGCCTGTCAGCTATCGGCCTTTGTCTTACGTGCTGCGACCAGGACTGCTTGTGTGCGCACTGCTGGCACTGTTTGCGGCATCGGTCGTGCTGCGCTGGTATTACCTGCTGCTGGTGATGCTGCTGGGGCTTGTATCGGCCTTGCTCATGTGGAAAAGCGGCTTTGGCGGCTATGGCAACACCGTACTGGTGTTGTTCTGTATCTGCTTGCTGGCGCAGGCTCTGCGTGGCGGACTGCCGCTGTTCCTGGCATCGGGCTGGCGGCCAGCGCGCCTGCGCGCCATGCGCCTGACGTGGCTATGCAGTGCACCGCTGGTGCCGCTGTTGATCGAGTTCGACTTGCTGCCGCCGGCGCTGGCAACCTTCGTGACCTGGCTGTGGTGCCTGAGCGGTATCCTGCTGTCGCGTTTTACACCGTCTAAGCTGCCGCCCGTCATGCTGATATGGCCGCTGCTGTTCCTGAAAGGCGGCTGGGACCATGTACGCAATTATTTCAACGCACTGCCCGATATGCGCCTGGCCTTCCTGCTGCCCTTGCTGCTGATCGTGACGATTTTCATGCTGACCAATATGTATCATGCGGAACAAGATGAACATTATTTCTGCTGATTTCCCGGCTATGGGCCGACGGAGTGATCGATGAGTGATGGCATGCATAACGGCCAGCGCAGCCTGTGGGACATCCTCGACACGGCGCCGACGGGCGACGAGCGCGCCATCAAGCGCGCCTACGCGAAACGCCTGAAGGTAACGCGGCCCGAGGACGACCCGGCCGCCTTCCAGCAACTGCGCGACGCCTATGAATATGCGCTGCGCCATGCGCCGCGCTTTGCCGAAGAACTGGCGCAGATGCACGCCACACCAGCGACTGAACTGGCGCAGCCGGATCCGGCGGATCTGTCTGCGGCGCCCGCGTCCGGCTGGCAAACAGCCGCCGGCCTGGCGCCAGCCGTACCACTGCAGGAGCAAGCGCCGGCAGACGAAGCGCCCGTGGAAGCCCAGCCTGAACTGTGGGGCGTGATCGCCGACGCAGGGCAGGAACATCAGGAAGCGCCTGCGGAGCTGTGGGGCGTCCCCGACGAAGCAGCGCGGGAACGCGCACGGCCGCCGGAACAATGGGGCGTGGTCGCCATCGATCCCGTCCAGGAAGGCGCCAGCCTGTGGCAGGCATTCCTGGAGCAGTCGCGACGCCGCGACGCGGCCGCGCTGCTGGCAGGCTTCCTCGAGCGCGAGGAATTGCTCAACCTCGACGTGCGCGAGGAATTCGACCTGTGCGCGCTGCGCTATTGCGCCAGCGCCGGCTATGAGTTGTCGCTGCGCAACGCCCTGTTCGAGCAACTGGGCTGGGAATTTGATTTTTCCTACCTGGCGCGCCGCCATGGCGACCTGGTGCGCGCTGCCGTGCACCGCTACCGGGCCGACCGCTCGTTCGCCCATTTCAACGACAACCGCGACAGCTATCCCGGCCTGGACTGCATCATGTCGCAGCAGCCGCCGTCGGCCTATGCGCGCCAGATGCTGGACAAAAAATTCAACCTGCAGCTGCGCGAGCTGCTGCAGACGATACGCTGGCATCACACCGAAATGCTGGCCTACAAACTCGACATCGACCTGTTCGAACAATGGGAACAGGCGGTTTTTTCGCGCCGCTATTTCAAGCAGACGGCCTTCGCCTCGGCGGGTCTGGGCTTCGTGCTGCACCTCATTTTGTCCAGCCTGTTCAAGGTCGCCGGCGTCAGCCTCGGCGACATGGGCGCGTATGCCAGCCTGCTGGGATGCCAGGCGCTGGCCTTTGTCCTGCTGGCCATGCACGCGCTGCACTGGCCCGCGCCCCTGTTCGCGCGCCTGCACGCGCTGCAGGAAGCATTGCTCGAACGCCTGCCCGTGCTGCAGCAGCGTCACGGGCTGCTGCAGCTGGCCTGGATCGTGCCCTATGTGCTGTTGGCGCTATCGCTGTTCCTGCCCGAACGGGGCGAGGCGCTGCGCATCGCCACCTCGGTGGGCTTGTGCGCCTCGGCGCTGCTGGCCTATGCCATGAACCGCCAACTGCTCAACGGCGTGCTGCTCGCCGCTGCGCTGGGCCTGGCGCTGGTCGCCGCCCTGTTCATGAACGGCACGGGCTCCGCGGCACTCGTCATCGCCAATGGCGTGCCCATGATGTTTTGCCTGTTACTGCTGGCCTTGCGCAGCGCCGGCGGCCTGTATGAGGAATGCGGCTTGCCCGTGGCGCATTTGCCGCGCCTGCGCCTGGCATGGCTGGTCGGCTGCGCCGCCCTGCTGCTGCCTTTGTATCTGCAGTTGCTGCCAGCCGTGCCGCTCGGCGCCGCGCTGTATGCCTGGTCGTGCGCCGGCCTGCTGATCTCGCCCAGCGATTTGCGCTGGCGGACGGTCTGGCCGCTGGTGCTGGTGCCGTCCCTTGGCAGCTTTTTGCTGGCCGGCCAGGCCGCGCCCGTGCGCGCCATGTCGATGATGCATAACGGCGTCGAACTGGCCCTGATCGTGCTGTACTTCACCCTACGCTGCATCTATCTGCGCTACGGCGCCGCCTTATCCCGACCCGGGCTGTCATAATCAGCTCCATGAATTCAACCGCAACCACTTAACACCGAAACAAGCGCCATGTCCACACAAACCAATTTATTTGACGATGCCCAGCCTGAGCCGATCGAGCCGGATGAACCGGTATTCGACGGCGAAGCGCTGACCCTGTCCACCTTTGCCGAGCGCGCCTATCTCGATTACGCCATCTCCGTCGTCAAGGGCCGCGCCCTGCCCGACGTCTGCGATGGCCAGAAGCCGGTGCAGCGCCGCATCCTGTATGCGATGAATGAGCTGGGCCTCAATTCCACGGCGAAGCCGCGCAAATCGGCGGCCGTGGTCGGCGACGTGCTGGGTAAATTGCATCCGCACGGCGACCAGTCCGTGTATGACGCGCTGGTGCGCATGGCGCAGGATTTCTCGCTGCGCTACCCGCTGATCGACGGCCAGGGCAACTTCGGCTCGCGCGACGGCGACGGCGCGGCGGCCATGCGTTACACGGAAGCGCGTCTGACGCCGATCGCCAAGCTGCTGATGGATGAAATCGGCATGGGCACGGTGGATTTCCAGCCCAACTACGACGGTTCGACAGAGGAGCCGAAGCTGCTGCCGGCGCGCCTGCCGATGGTGCTGCTGAACGGCGCCTCCGGCATCGCCGTCGGCCTGGCGACGGAAATCCCGTCGCACAACCTGACGGAAGTGGCGAAAGCCACCGTCGCCATGATCCGCGATCCGAAGATCACGCACGCCGAACTGATGGCCATCATGCCCGGCCCCGATTTCCCCGGCGGCGGCCAGATCATCACGCCGCCATCGCAGATCCAGGACATGTACGCGAGCGGCCGTGGCAGCATGAAGGTGCGCGCGCGCTGGAAGATCGAGGAACTGGCGCGCGGCCAGTGGCAAGCTGTCGTCACGGAACTGCCGCCCGGCACCTCGTCGCAGAAGGTGCTGGAAGAGATTGAAGAACTGACGAATCCGAAAATCAAGCTGGGCAAGAAAGCCTTGTCGCCGGAACAGGTGGCCCTGAAGGCGCTGATCCTCAATTCGCTCGACACCATCCGCGACGAATCGGGCCGCGCCGCGCCCGTGCGCCTGGTATTCGAACCGAAATCGAAGAACCAGGACCAGACGGAATTCATGCTGATGCTGCTGGCGCATACCTCGCTGGAATCGTCGACTTCGATCAACCTGGTGATGATCGGCGGCGATGGCCGTCCGCGCCAGAAAGGCCTGGGCGACATCCTGCGCGAGTGGATCGATTTCCGCTTCGAGACCGTCACCCGCCGCACCGGCTACAAACTGGGCAAGGTCAAGGACCGCATCCATATCCTGGAAGGGCGCGAAGCGATCCTGCTCAATATCGACAAGGTGATCCAGATCATCCGCAATTCGGATGAACCGAAAGCGGCCCTGATCGACGCATTCAAGCTGTCCGAACGCCAGGCCGACGATATCCTGGAAATCCGTTTGCGCCAACTGGCGCGCCTGGAAACGATCAAGATCCAGCAGGAACTGGCCGAGTTGCGCAAGGAAGAAAAGTCGCTGCAGGACCTGCTCGACAACCCGGGCTCGATGAAACGCGCCATCATCCGCGAGATCGAAGCGGACGCCAAGCAGTTCGGCGACGCGCGCCGCACCCTGATTGAGGAAGCGCAGAAAGCCGTGGCCGAACAGAAGGTGGTCGATGAACCCGTCACCGTCATCATTTCGGAAAAAGGCTGGGTGCGCGCGCGCACCGGCATCGGCCACGATGCGGCGCAATTCACGTTCAAGGCGGGCGATTCCCTGCATGGCGCCTTCGAGTGCCGCACCGTCGATACCCTGCTGGGCTTTGGCAACAACGGCAAGATCTATTCGGTGCCCGTGTCCGCGCTGCCCAACGCGCGCGGCGACGGCGTGCCGATCACGACTCTGTGCGACCTGAGCGGCGGCACGCCGGGCAACGCCGTGCGCATCCTGCATTACTTTGCGGGCAATGGCGCCACCAGCCTGCTGCTGGCATCGAGCGCCGGCTATGGCTTCATCGCCAAGGCGGGCGACATGGTCAGCCGTCTGAAAGGCGGCAAGGCCTTCATCTCGCTGGACGAAGGCGATGTGCCGCTCGAACCGAAAGTCATTCCGGACGCAGCCAGCGCCGTGGCCTGCCTGACGGAAGGCGCGCGCCTGCTGGTGTTCGGCCTCGATGAAATGAAAACCCTGTCCAAGGGCGGCACCGGCGTAAAACTGATCGACCTGGAAGGCAAGGACAAGCTGCTGGCCGTGCAGCCGATCACGCAGCGCGGCGTGGTCGTTTCCGGTATCGGCCGGGCCTCGAAACCACAGGATGCGTCGCTGGGCGCCACGGCCCTGGCCGAGCACTTCGGCAAACGCGCGCGCAAGGGCAAGCAGCTGGCGGCGAAACTGAAGCCTGTATCGATGGCGGCCATCGGCTAAAAGCCGGCGGCATAAAAAAGACAGGCTTGCCTGTCTTTTTTTTCGCCAGGAAGCGGCCAGATGCTAGGGATTGCCTTCCCGGCGACGCGTCAGGCGCAGTATCTCGGGCGTGGCTTCGACGATTTCAATCACGTCCTGCTGCGCCGTCCGGGTGCCGGCCAGCGCATAGCGGCCCATGCCCAGGGGCAGCAATTGTGCGGCCGGCCCGGCGCGGGGCCGGTCGTCGGGACCGGGCGACATGCTGGTCATGCGCATGCCGCCGGCGGCCATGTTGCCGGCGCCGGCCTCGAATTCCAGCACCTTGCGCCCCTTGCGGCTGGGCGGGAAAGGAAAGGTGGCCGTGGGCCGGTACACTTCGACGCCGTCCGCATCCTCCTCGAACGAATGCGTCCAGCTGCCGCTGGGCAGTGCGGTGTTCATGCCGTGCATGCTCATTCCCCCCCTCAGAAGCACGATACCACGCCACCCAGGTTTTCATAGCCAGTCACGGAAGGCGACCAGGCCGTGCCGTTCCAGGCCTTGTGGAACAGGGCGCCATTCGTGCCCGTGACAAAGACGTCGAGGCGGTTGTCCGCCCAGGCCGTGGCGCGCGGACGCGAGGTGCACACGCCGCCCAGGTTCTCAAACCCCGTCAGGGAGGGCGACCAGGCCGTGCCATTCCACGCCTTGTGATACAGCGCGCTGTCCGTGCCGATGACGAACAGGTCAAGCCGGTTGGGCGCCCACGACACGGCTTCCACTTCGCCCACGCAGACGCCGCCCAGGCGCTCGAAGCCATCGCTGGAAGGCCCCCATTTGGCGCCGTCCCACCACTTGTGGTACAACGCGCCATCGGTGCCGGTGACAAACACGTCGAGGCGGTTCGGCCCCCAGGCCACGGCCTTCGGCGATGAAGTGCAGATGCCGCCCAGCCGTTCGTAACCGGTCAGCGACGGTCCCCATTTCGCGCCATCCCAACACTTGTGGTACAGCGCGCGGTCGCTGCCGATCACAAATACATCGAGCCGGTTCGGCGCCCATGCCACCGCTTCGGGCTGGCCCAGACAGATGCCGCCCATGGCCTCGTAGCCGGTCAAGGACGGTCCCCAGGCGCTGCCGTTCCACCACTTGTGATGCAGGCCGCGGTCGGTGCCGACGACAAACACATCGAGCCGGTTCGCTCCCCAGGCCACGGCGCGCGGATCTCCCACGCACAGGCCGCCCATGGCTTCGTAGCCCGTCAGCGACGGTCCCCAGGCCGTGCCATTCCACCATTTGTGGAACAAGCCGCTGTCCGTGCCCGTGACGAAGACATCGAGGCGGTTTTCTCCCCACGATACCACCTGCGGCGCGCTGGTCCCGATGCCGCCCTGCGCTTCATAGCCGGTGGCGGACGGCGCCCAGGCCGCGCCATTCCAGGCCTTGTGGTACAGCGCGCGGTCGGTGCCCAGCACGAAAATATCGAGGCGGTTCGCGCCCCAGGCCAGCACCGGCGAGGAACTCTGGCGCGGCGTGGCGCCGCCACCGCCGCCACCCGTGCCGATGGTCGCGCGCGGGCCGTCGAGGCAAGCCTGCATGCGCGCCACCTGGCCCGTGGTGAACATGAACATGGCGGGATCGTCGACGTAATCCATGTAGTTCATGAACATGTCGCCATTCGGCCCGTTGCTGCAGGAAACGTGCGGGAACGATGGCTGCCCTGTATTCGGTCCACCCTGGTTCGGCGTATCGGCCACGTTGTCCGTGCCCGAACACCCGGTGCCGTCATCGCCCCAGATATGGTTCAGGTTAAGCCAGTGGCCGATTTCATGCGTGGCCGTGCGGCCCAGGTGGAAGGGCGGCGCGGCCGTGCCGCTCGTGCCGAAGGCCGATTGCAGGATCACCACGCCGTCGGTGGCTGCCGGGCCGCCGGGAAACTGCGCGTAGCCCAGCAAGCCGCCGCCCAGCTGGCAGACCCAGATATTCAGGTAGCTGTCGGCCGGCCAGGCATCCATGCCGCCCGTCGCCTGCGCCTTGACGGCATCGTCGGCGCCAAAGGACGCCAGCGTCGTCTGGCGCCGTTCGATGCCATTGGTGGCCGCGCCGTGCGGATCGGTCGTGGCCAGCGCGAATTCCACGCGCGCATCGGCCGTCAGCGGCAGGAACGGCGCCGGCGTGCTGGCCACATCCGGATTGACGCGGCGGAAGTCGCGATTGAGCACATCGATCTGGCTGGCGATCTGCGCATCCGAGATATTCTGCGCCGCCGTATTCCACAGCACGTGCACCACCACCGGGATGTGCGTCACCCCCGCGCGCCCGGCGATGGCGCCATCGGCGGCGTACAGGCCGGCCAGGTTTTCAATCTCGTCGCGCACGCTAGCATAGCCGGGATCTTCGCTCAGCAGGCGCCGGTGCACGTCCATCGTGGCGCAGGTGCGCACCTGCGGCGTGCGGCCCCCCTGCCCGCCGCCACCTGGCCCCATGCCGCCACCATTGCCGCCGTTGCCGCCACCGCCAGCGAATCCGGCATCCATGCCGCCGCCATCGGCCGATGGCATGCCACTGCCGCCCGCCATGCCCGGCGATCCCTGCGCCTGCTGCATGCCGCCAGCGGGCATGCCGCTGGGCGCGACGCCGCCGGCCTGGTCGACATACGACACGCCCGGGCGCGCACCGGGCATGGCATCGCCGGCATCCGTGCCGCTGCCATCGGCCTGCACATCGCCTTCGACCGGCATGGGCTGCATGGCGGACGTGGCGGGCGCGCCTGCCGCGGAACCGGTGGCCGGCGTTTTTTTCGGTTTGGAAGTGCTCATGATGTCTCCTTGGTCTGGTTGCCAACCCACTATGGCATGGCGACAAGGCGAGCATTTGCGCGGGATCAAGACTGGCAGCGGCTTTGGCGCAAGGTGACGGACGAAAAAAAAGACAGCCGAAGCTGTCTTTTGGGTGTGCGGGCCGCAGCCCGCAAACAGGGAATTACTTGGCGGCGGCGGCCTTGACTTCAGCATCGGCCTTGGCCTTGGCTTCTTCGGTTTTGGTGGCGGCGATGGCTTTATCCTGGTTCGCTTCCACTTTTTCCTTGGCCACTTTGGCGTCTGCATTCACGGCGGCCTTGTGTGCTTTGGCATCGGCCTTGGCGGCGGACTTGTCAGCCTTGGCTTGCGCCTTCATTTTATCTTCCGGATCGGCGTCGACCACCTTGTCGTGGGCCTTGGCCTTGGTTTTATTTGCCTTGTGCTGGGCGTCGGCTTTCTTTTCGTCAGCCTTCATTTCCGCCTTGGCGACATTGGCGTCAGCCTTGGCATCGACTTTGGCTTCCTTGTTGGCAGCCTTGTTGATGTCATGCTGCGCAGACGCCTGGGCGCTGGCAACAGCTGGGGTAACTGGCGTTTGCGCGATGGCAGCGGTGGCAAACAGGGTAGCGATCAGGGTGGCGAGTAATTTGTTCATGATGAGACCTTTCAATATGGATTCGAGTTATTTTTACTAAAGGCGGGCAAAATGTTCCAAATTTGCCAGGCACCGCGCTGTTTCTTGATGTAGCGCGATGGCATGACTTCATAGTAAAGATAACTCCCACACCGCACAGTGCGTTAGCGCACTCAAGGGGAAATATGTTCAATTCGGCAAATTTCCCGCCGAGCGCCGCAGGCCACCTAAAAACTCATGCGCCCACGGCCAGCGCCGCATGGCGGGCGGCCACCCACTCTTCGTTGGCCGGCTCCACGCCCACCACGATACGGCTGGCATCGCTGGAAATCAGGCTGGCGTTGAGTGCATTGGCATGCGCATCGAGCACGGGGCCGATGAAGCCCAGTTCGGCGCAGATGCGCTGGCGCAGCTCCGCGCTGTGCTCGCCGATACCGGCCGTAAACACCAGCATGTCCAGCCCACCCAGCACGGCCGTCAGGGCGCCGATCTCGCGCACGATGCGGCGGATATATAAAGCCAGCGCGGCGCGGATGCGCTCGCCCGTCGCATCCTGCCGGTCCTGCTGCGCCAGCAGGATGGGCGGGTCGGCCGATACGCCCGACACGCCCAGCAAGCCCGATTCGTGGTACAGCACATGCGCCACTTTTTCCAGCGACAGCTTTTCGATTTCCATCAGGTAGATGACGGCGCCAGGGTCGAGCGAACCGCAGCGCGTGCCCATCATCAGGCCGTCCAGCGCGGAAAAGCCCATGGTGGTGGCCACGCTGTGCAGGTTCTCCATGGCGCACAGGCTGGCGCCGCTGCCCAGGTGGGCCACGATGACCTTGCCGCGCGCGACGGCGCCGAAGCGCTGCTCCAGCACCAGAGACTGGTATTCATACGACAGGCCGTGGAAGCCATAGCGGCGCAAGCCCCGCTCCCACGCATCGTACGGCAGCGCCAGCATCTGCTCGACCTGCGGCACCGTGTGGTGGAAAGCCGTGTCGAAGCACGCCACCTGGGCGATGTCGGGCCGTGATTCCAGCAGCACCTCGATGGCTTCGAGCGCGAATGGCTGGTGCAGGGGCGCCAGCGGCACAAAGCTTTTCAGGTCGGCCAATACCTTGAAGTCGATGCGCACGGGAGCGAAATATTTGCTGCCGCCATGCACCACGCGGTGCGCCACGGCGCGCAGTGGGCGCCCCGCCAGGCGTTCGACGACCTTTTCGCGGATATGCGCCAGGGCCGCATGGTGCGGCTGCTGCGGGTCCAGTTGCAGGGCCTCTGCGGGCTGGCCGCCGGCACGGTAGCTGGCGTTTTCGCGGCCGATGCCTTCGACCTTGCCGCTCCATTGGGCCTGCTGCGGCAGCACGCCGCCGCTTTGTTCAAAGAGGGCGAACTTGATGCTCGACGAGCCGCAATTGAGCACCAGGATCAGGCTGCCATCGGCGTGTTGGACGGCGGTGTTCATGGCGGCGTGCTCCGATAATGGTTGGCCAGCATCACGGCAATGGCGCACGAGGCGATGCGGCTGGCGCGCGAATCGGCGCGGCTGGTGAGAATGACGGGGATTTTCGCGCCCAGCACGATGCCTGCACTGTCCGCGTCGCCCATGTATTCAAGCTGCTTGGCCAGCATGTTGCCGCTTTCCAGGTCAGGCACCAGCAGGATGTCGGCGCGGCCAGCTACTTCCGAGACGATGCCCTTGACGGTGGCGGCGGCGATCGACACGGCGTTGTCAAAGGCCAGCGGACCGTCGAGGATGGCACCCGTGATCTGGCCACGGTCGGCCATCTTGCACAGGGCCGCCGCATCCAGGGTGGCCGGCATGTCGGCGTTGACCGTTTCCACGGCGGCCAGGATGGCCACGCGCGGCTGGGCCACGCCGATCACGTGCGCCAGGTCGATGGCGTTGCGCACGATGTCGGCCTTCATGGCCAGGTTCGGCGCGATATTGATGGCGGCGTCCGTGATGATGAACGGACGCGGATACGCGGGCGTCTGCATCAGGAAGCAGTGGCTGATGCGGCGCTTGGTACGCAGGCCGGCGCTGGCCACCAGCACGGCCGACATCAGTTCATCCGTGTGCAGGCTGCCTTTCATGATCGCCTCGACTTCGCCCTTGCCCGCCAGTTCGGCGCCGCGCGCGGCCGCCGCATGGCTATGCTCGACATCCTCGATGGCGATGCCTTCCAGGCTCAGGCCCGCCTCCAGCGCCACGGCTTCCAGGCGCGCGCGCGGCGCCACCAGCACAGGGATGATCAGGCCGGCCGCATACGCGTCAAGCGCGCCGGACAGGCTCAGTTCATCGCAAGGATGGACCACCGCCACCTTGATGGGACCGAGGGTGCGCGCATGCTCCAGCAGGCGGCGCGTGCCATCGCCGTTGTGCAGACGCACTTCCGGCAGGGTGGCCCGTTTGCGTTCGATCTGCTCGGCCGGCGCGATCACCTGCGCCTCGCCATCGAGCACCACGGCGCCATGCTGGTTGACGCAGCGGCAGGCCAGGGTCACGTGGCGACTGCGCGGATCGAGTGCCGTGACGGTGACGCTGATGGCCAGGGTATCGCCCACGCGCACGGGCTGCAAAAAGCGCAGGGTCTGGCCCGTGTAGACGGTGCCGGCGCCGGGCAGGCGCGTGCCCAGCACGGCGGAAATGAGGGCCGCGCCCCACATGCCGTGGGCGATCACGCCCTCGTAGCGGGTGGAAGCGGCAAATTCCGTATCCAGGTGCTGGGGGTTGTCGTCGCCCGACATCACCGCGAACAGGGCGATATCGTCCATGCTCAGGGTACGCGTGATGCTGGCGGTATCGCCGATGGCGATCTGCTCGAAGGTGCGGTTGCGCACGATATTCAAATCATCGTCTTGGGTGGTGGTCATCTTGGCCTTCTAGGCAGTGGTAGTGTTCTTGGCGGGTTTGGCTTTTGGCTTCGTCGTCGGTACAGCTGCTGGCTTTGATTCTGCCACAGCGGGCGGCTGCGCCTTGTTTTGCGCCTTCGCGGCGCGGTCGAAGACATCGAGCATCTGCCGCAGGCTCGCTTCCTCGTCCGGTGTCGGCGCTTCGGGCACCTGCAGCACCTGCTGCAGCCATTCGGCCAGCGCGCGGATGGATTCCGGTTCGGCGCCCGACAACAGTGTCGGCAGGGCGGCGACGGCGGCATCGAAGTCATGCATCATCAGGCGCGCCTGCTGGCGCACGATGTGACGGAATTCCTCCATGCTGAAGTCCTGCCGGTACTGCGGCTTGATCAGTTTCAGCGCCAGGTTGACGCGGCGCTCATCGGCGATCATGCGGAAGCGATAGATATAGAACAGCGCGCGCACGGCCGCTTCCACCAGGCCGCCCCGTTCCATGTCTTCTTCCATCTTGCGCGTTTCGCAGCGCACGTATTCGCAATGCTCGGGCGAGATGCCGGGATGGGGGCGCGGCGGTGTGGCGTCGCTGGGGCTCAGGCCCGCCAGGGCCTGCACCAGCGGCGAGCCGTATACCATGTCGAAAGTGGCTTCTTGCATGCTGTCGCGCCAGTCGCGCCAGCTGTTCAAGCCTGCCGTGATGGCGCCGGACACCGCCTCCTGCATGGCCAGCAGCGGATTGTCGGGCGCCACCGGCTGGCGGTGCGCGCGCACTTTTTCCGCCTCTTTTTCCACCAGCCTGGCCAGCGGATTATGGTCTGTCCAGCGTTCGTACGACACGCGCAGCGGATGCGACAGCTGCAGCAAGCGCGCCGTTTGCGGCGTCACCATGGCGCGCACCCAGGGCTGCGCGATGGTGCGGTACAGGGCCAGGTTGACTTCGGAAACGCGCGCGGCGGCGGCGAACTTGCGGTCGTTTTCCACGCTGGGCTGCACGATGGCGCGCACGTCCTCGATGCTGCGGCGCTCCACCTGCAGCACATAGTCGCCGCTGGCCAGGTCGGCGTTCGGCGTGTCGGGCGTCTTGTCGACGATCAGCGCCTGGTAGATGCCGGACGGCAGCAGATTGATCAGGTCGATATTGCTGGCAAATTTCTGGTGCTCCTTGCGTCCCACCTTGGCGGAGACAAAAATACCCAGATGGCCGATGCTGTCATGCACGGCGTAGACGATAGTCTGGTCGTGCATCAGCACATCGTTGTCGTCGCGGTACAGGTCCGTGATCCAGCCCAGCGCCTGCGGCGGCGGCGTGATGTTGTCGCCGTTCGAACAGAACACGACGATGGGCGAACGGATATTGCGCAAGTCCAGGCGCACGCCGTCGGAGGTGATCAGTTCGGCCGTCGCCAGGCGGTTGCCGATGAACAGATTGTCGACGATGTACTGCATCTCGACGTCATTCAGGAAGACGTGGCCGCCCCAGTATTTTTCAAATTCCAGGTAGCGCGGCGCTTCCGTGTCGATGTTCGCGTACAGGTTGTACTGCTTGTTCCACAGCGTGTTGGCCGGGTTCAGGTTCTCGAAATTCTGCACCAGGCTGGCGCCGTCGAAACGGCCGTTGCCCAGGTCGCCCGCCAGCGCCGTGGCCCAGCTGCCGCCCATCAGGCCGCCCGCATAGCGCATCGGGTTGCGGCCATGCCAGCCGGCCCAGTAGGACACGGGCGCGCCAGCCACGATGATGGGACCGAACAGGTCCGGGCGCATGGCCGCCGTCATGAGGATTTGCCAGCCCGCCTGGCAATTTCCGATGACGACAGGCTTGCCCTCGCTGTGCGGATGCAGGGCGATGACCTTTTCCAGGAACTGCGCCTCCGCATGCATGACGTCTTCCACCGTCTGCCCCGGTACCGGGTCGGGCAGGAAGCCGATGAAATAGCAGGGGTGGCCGGCGCGCAGGGCCACGCCGATCTCGCTTTCCGCCTTGAAGCCGCCGATGCCGGGGCCGTGGCCGGCGCGCGGATCGACGACGACGAACGGGCGTTTCGATGGATCAGGTTCGGGCGCGTCAGGCGTCAGGATGCGCGCCAGGCCATAGTTGACGGGTCGCGCCAGCTCCAGGCCCGACATCACCAGTTCGGCGGGGAAATCGAGCACGTTCGGTACTTCTTCGGCCAGGTGTTCCTGGTACCGGTTGCCGCGGCGGCGCATCACGTCCGCATACAGCACGATGCGCTGCCACGAGTCGCGCGCATAGTCGCCCAGCATGCCCAGCGACGGCAGGCCGCCGGTGGAGAAAAATGGTGCAGCTTCGGTTTTCATGGCTATCCTTTTCAGGCAAACACACGCCGGACCATTCCGGCGCGGGGGCTACGCCATCTGGCTGATGGTCTTGCGAAAACGGGCAAGGGCAAACGTGAACAGGGCCGTGCCGATGGCCAGCAGGGCCAGGAACGGCTTCCACACCACGTCGATGCCGGCGCCGCGGTACAGGATCGCCTGGCTCAATTCGACGAAATGCGTGGTGGGCGCGATCAGCATGATGTTTTGCACCAGCTGCGGCATGCTTTCGCGCGGCGTGCTGCCGCCCGACAGCATCTGCAGCGGCAGCAGCACGAGGATCAACAGCATGCCGAACTGCGGCATGCTGCGCGCCACGGTGGCAAGGAAAATACCCATCGAGGTGGTGGCAAACAGGTGCAGCGCCGCACCGCACAGGAACAGGGCGATGGAGCCTTCGATCGGCACATGCAGCATGCCGCGCACCACCAGGTTCAGCGACAGGGCGGCGGCCAGCAGCACCACCAGGCCCATGGACCAGACCTTGCCCAGCATGATTTCGGCCGGCGTCACGGGCATCACCAGCAAGTGTTCGATGGTGCCGTGTTCGCGCTCGCGGATCAGGGCCGCACCAGTCAGGATGATCGACAGCATCGTCACCTGGTTGATGATTTCCATCAGCGAGCCAAACCAGGCCTGGCTCAGCGAAGGATTGAAGCGCGCGCGCATCACCAGTTCCACGGGCGACACCGTCGCGCCCCGGTAGCGTTTGGCGAATTCGGAGATTTCACCGGCGACGATCTGCTGGATGTAGCCGCTGCCGCTGAAGGCCTGGCTCATGCGCGTGGCGTCCACGTTCAGCTGCAGCTCCGCCTGGCGCCCGCCAAGTACATCGGCCTGCAGCTTGGGCGGGATCGTCAGCACGAAGGTGTACTGGCCCGCGTCCAGGCCCGCGTCGACCTGGCTCTGGTTGATCATGGCCGGCGGCGTGAATTGCGGCGGGAAGAAGGCCGAGGCGATGCGCCCGGACAAAGGCGAGCCATCCTCGTCAACGATGGCGATCGAGGCCATGTGCAGGGTTTCCGGCTTGGCCGTGGCGGCCACGTAGATCGCCAGGGTAAAGGTGTAGAGGATCAGGATCAGCATCATGGGATCGCGGATCAGGCTCCAGATTTCCTTCACGCCCAGGCGGTAGATGTTTTCAAGGTGGCGCATGTCAGCTCTCCTGTTTCTTCAGCAGCGCCACCGTCACGCCGAGGATCACAGGGATCGCCACGATCAATGGCCAGAACGAGGCGTGCAGGTCGCCGAAGCCCAGCGCCTTGTTGAACACGCCGCGGCTGATATTGAGCATGTGCGTGGCCGGATACATCAGGCCGATGGCCTTGCCCACGCCTTCCATCGACGAGACGGGATTGAGCAGGCCGGAAAACTGGATGGCCGGAATCATGGTGCCGATCATGGTCACGAACAGCGCGGCGATCTGGCTGCGCGTAAACGTCGAGGCAAACAGGCCGATGCCGGTGGCGCAGACATTGAAAATGAAGGTGGCGCCGATCAGGGTCGGCAGGCTGCCCTTGATCGGCACGCCGAAGGCGGTGACGGCCAGCAGGGCCATGAGGATGAAGTTGAACATGGCCAGCACCACGTACGGCACCTGCTTGCCGAGCAAGAATTCCAGGCGCGTGACGGGTGTCACGTACAGGTTGATGATGGAACCGAGTTCCTTTTCGCGCACCACGGACAGCGCCGCCAGCATGGCCGGCAGCATCAGCAGCAGCAACGGGATCACCGCCGGCACCATGGCCGGCAGGCTTTTCACGTCCGGGTTGTAGCGGTAGCGCGTTTCGATGGCGACGGGGTTATTCATCGTCACGCCATAGCGGTGCAGGGCCTGGTCGGCCAGCCACAGCTGGTGCATGCCCTGCACATAGCCTTGCACGGTTTCGGCGCGCATCGGCATGGCGCCATCGATCCAGGCGCCCACCTGGGCCGGCGCGCCGCGCTGCACGTCACGCGCGAAGCCGGGCGGGATCTCGATGGCCAGCGACAGTTCACCGCTGCGCATGCGCTGGTCGATATCGGCGTAGTCGCGCAGGGGCGGGCGTTCGATGAAGTAGCGCGAGCCGGCCAGGTTGTTCGCATAATTGTGGCTCAGGGTCGTCTGGTCGTGGTCAAGCACCGCATACGTCAAGTCCTCGACGTCCAGGCTGATGCCGAAACCGATGACGAACAGCAGCAGCACGGAGCCGCCCAGCGCCAGGGTCAGGCGCACGGGGTCGCGCCGCAGTTCCAGCGTTTCGCGCCACATGTAGCTGAGCATGCGGCCCAGGCTGAAGCGGCTGCGACGGTGTTCGGGCGCGGGCTTGGCCACCTCGGTCGCTGGCGTGGCCAGGGCGCTCTGCGCCTGGGGCGGCGTGGCGCCGCCCGCCTCCTCCAGGTAGGAAATGAAGGCGTCTTCCAGGGTGGCGCTGCCGCGTTTTTTCACCAGTTCGGCTGGCGCATCGCTGACCAGCACTTTACCCGCATGCATCAACGAGATGCGGTCGCAGCGCTCGGCCTCGTTCATGAAATGGGTGGAAATGAAAATCGTGACGTGGTCGCGCCGCGCCAGCTCGATCATCAGGCGCCAGAAATTATCGCGCGCGATGGGGTCGACACCGGACGTCGGCTCGTCGAGGATCAGCATTTCCGGCTTGTGCACCATGGCCACGGCCAGCGACAAACGCTGGCGGATGCCCAGCGGCAGGCTGTCGGGCAAATCATCCATCACTTCGCGCAAGTCGAAGCGCTGCGCCATCTCGTCGACCCGCGCGGGGATCTCGCCTGCCGGCACGTGGAACAGGCGCGCGTGCAGCACCAGGTTCTGGCGCACCGTCAGTTCGCTGTACAGCGAGAAGGCCTGCGACATGTAGCCGACCCTGCGGCGCGTGTCGATATCGTTGGAATCGACTTCCTTGCCGAACAGCCAGGCCTTGCCTTCCGTGGCCGGCAGCAGGCCCGTGAGCATCTTCATGGTGGTCGACTTGCCGCAGCCGTTCGAACCGAGGAAGCCGAAGATTTCACCGCGGCCGATGCGGAAATTCACATGGTCGACGGCTGTAAAATCGCCAAAGCGCATGGTCAGGTCTTTTGCCTCGATGGCGACATTCTGCGCGCTGGCCGCATCCAGCGGCGTAATCACCACAGGCTGGTGACCCGCGCGCTTGGCCTCGGGCAGCAGCTTGATGAAGGCCGCTTCCAGGTTGCCGCTTTCGGTGCGCGCCAGCAGTTCGGCTGGCGTGCCCGTGTCGAGTACCTTGCCGTCATCCATGGCGACCAGCCAGTCGAAGCGCTGCGCCTCGTCCATGTAGGCGGTGGCCACCATCACGCTCATTTGCGGGCGCTGCACGCGGATGCCGGCGATCAGGTCCCAGAACTGGGCGCGCGCCAGCGGATCGACGCCGGTGGTCGGCTCATCGAGAATCAGCAGGTCGGGATCGTGGATCAGGGCGCAGCACAGGCCCAGCTTCTGCTTCATGCCGCCCGACAGCTTGCCCGCCGGGCGCGCCAGGAAAGGGTGCAGGCCCGTGCTCAGGGTCAGCTGGTCGATGCGGCGGCGCCGTTCGGCCGCGTCATGGCCGAACAGGCGCGCGAAAAACTGCAGGTTTTCCTCGACCGACAGGGTCGGATACAGATTCTTGCCCAGGCCTTGCGGCATGTAGGCGATGCGCGGGCAGACGTCGTCGCGGTGGCGCGCGTCCTGCATGTCGCCACCGAGCGCCATGACGGTGCCCTGTTGCACGGCGCGGGCGCCGGCCACCAGCGACAGCAAGCTCGATTTGCCCACGCCATCGGGACCGATCAATCCCACCATGCGCCCGGCCGGTACGTCCAGGTCGATGGCGTCGAGGGCTACCGTCTTGCCGTAATGCTGGCTGACGCCCTTGATGCTGACAACAAAGGAAGTGGCCGCTGCACTCACTGCGGAACCTTCGCCGTCAGTTCAGCGGGCCATGGCTGCTTGGCATCGAGGCGCACCCAGGCCACGCCGGGCAGCCCCACCTTGACCAGCGCCAGGTGCTTTTGCAGCAGCTCGCGGCTGATCTGCGCTTTTACCCGGAACATCAGTTTCTGGCGTTCGCTGGCCGTTTCCACCGTCTTCGGCGTGAACTGCGCGCTGGCGGCGACAAACGAGATCGTCGCCGGAATCACGTAACTGGGTGCCGCGTCGAGGATGATGCGCACTTCGCCGCCCAGCGCCACCTTGCCGGCCGCCGTCTCGGGCAGGAAGAAGGTCATGTAAACATCGGACAGGTCGACCAGGTTGAGCACCTTGCCGCCGCCCGCCAGCACCTCGCCCTGCTGCGCCACCAGGTATTGCACGCGGCCGTCGCGCGGCGCCGTCAGCTGGCCATCGGCCAGGTCGGAATCGATGCGCGCCGTGGTTGCCTCGGCGGCCACGACGGCCGAACGCGAACCGACCACCTGCGCCTTGGCCGCGTCGATGGCCGCCTGCGCCGCCGTCACTTGCGCCTTGGCCGCGTTCAGGGCGGCGGCCACGCTGCGCACGCGGGCGCGGTCGTCGTCGAGTTCTTGTACCGAGGAAGCACCCTCTTTCGACAGGGTTTCGGAACGGGCCAGCCGGCGGCGCGCCGCATCGAGTTCGCTTTCGCGCTGTGCCACCATGGCCAGCGCGGCCGCCTTGTCGCTTTCGCGCACGGCCACCTGCGCTTGTGCGCCCACCACCGCGTCGGACGCCTGCTGCTGGCGCGCGCGCGCTTCGTCGCGCTGGGCCGTCAGCGAATCGACCTGCATGCTGGCCAGCGGCTGGCCTGCCTTGACGAAGTCGCCCTCGCGCACGAGGATTTCCTTCACGCGGCCGGCCAGCTTGGTGGCGACATCGATCTCCGTCGCCTCGATGCGGCCATTGCCGCTAACGAAGCCTTCGCCGGGACCCGTGGGACGCATTTTTTGCCAGGCCACATAGCCCAGCACGAGTACGGCCACGACCAGCGCGGCGGGAATGATTTTTTTCTTCAGTTGTGGAGTCATGGTGTCGGCGATCGCAATGAATTGGTGGACGTGGCGGCGGTGGCGGCAGTGTTGGCAGGCGCGCTGGCAGGGGCGCCGCCGCCCAGGGCCGCATACAGGCTGACCTGGCTGGACAGCAGCGCGCGGCGCGTCTGCACCAGTTGCTGTTCCACCGTCAGCAAGTCGCGCTGTGCGTCGAGCACTTCCAGGTAGGGCGCGGCGCCATTGTCATAGCGCAGTTTGGCCAGGCGCGCGCGTTCGCTCTGCGCGGCCAGGGTCGTCTTGCCGATATCGACCTGCAGCGCCAGCCAGCGCCGGTTCGACAACGCATCGGCCACTTCGCGGAAAGCGCCCTGCACGCTTTTTTCATAATTGGCCACGGCCACGTCGCGGCGCACCTCGGCCAGGTCCATATTGGCGCGCAGGCGGCCCGCGTCAAAGATCGGCAGCACCAGGCGCGGCGCGAAATTCCACGCGCCGCTGCCCGTATCGAACAAGCCGCCCAGCTCCGCGCTGGCCGTGCCATAGGCGGCCGTCAGCGAAATGGTGGGAAAGAAGGCGGCGCGCGCGGCGCCGATATTCGCCTGCGCGGCGCGCAGCTGATGCTCGGCCGCCACCAGGTCGGGGCGCTGCGTGAGCAAGGCCGATGGCAGGCCCGCATGCAGCGGCTGCAGCACGCTGGCGTCGTCGAAGCGGCGCAGCTCACCAGCCACCGGCGCCAGGTCGACAGGACCGCCCACCAGCTGCGACAAGGCGTGCGCCTGTACGGCGCGCGCCTGTTCCAGCTGTGCCGACAGCGAGAGTGCCTGGCTGAGCAGGGTTTCCACCTGCGTCAGGTCCAGCTTGGAAATCGCCCCCACTTCAAAGCGGCGCGTGAAGATGCGCAGCGATTCGGCGCGGCTGTCGACCGTGGCGCGCGCCAGCGCCACCCTTTCATCGAGTTCGCGCAAGCCCAGGTAGCCATTCGCCACCTGCGCCACCAGGGCCACGCCGACGGCGCGGCGCGCCTCGTCGCTGGCCAGCAGGGTTTGCAGCGCGCTGTCCTTCAGGCTGCGCACCCTGCCCCAGAAATCAAGTTCCCAGGCGCTCACGTTCAAGCCCACCTGGTACTGCGCGCTCGTCATGGGACGGCCCGTCAGGCTCAAGTCGCCTGGCACGCGCGTGCGGCTGCCTTCCGCGCCCAGCCCCACGGTGGGGAACTGTTCCGCGCGCTGGATGCCATACGCGGCGCGCGCCTCTTCGACGCGCAGGGCGGCGATGCGGATATCGCGGTTGCTGGCCAGCGCCTGCGCGATCATGGCCTGCAGGCGCGCATCGGTGTAGTAGCTTTGCCAGGCGATAGCGGCAGCCTGGGCGCCGGCGGGATCGTTTTCCGGATACTGCGCCGCCACGGGCAGCGGCGGCGGCGCGTACGGCGGCGCCATCGAGGCGCAGCCGGCCAGCAGCACAGCGGAGGCCACGGCAGCGGCCAGGGCGGCCACCCTGGCGCGCGGGGAAAAAACGGGAACAGCCATGGTCATCATCTTCCAGTCAGTTCAGAATGTTGTAGCCGCCATCGACATACAGGGTGCCGCCCGTGATGGCGCACGCGCCGTCGCCGGCGAGGAAGGCGCACAGCGCACCCACGTCCTCGATCGTGGCCAGGCGCCGCAAGGGCGAGCGTTCGATGGCGTCGGCCATCAGGCGGTCGAAATGGGCGATGCCGGAAGCGGCCCGTGTCTCGAGCGGCCCCGGCGAAATGGCGTTGACCCGGATGCCGGCAGGGCCCAGCTCCGCCGCCAGGTAGCGCACGGACGCTTCCAGCGCCGCCTTGACGGGACCCATCATGCCGTAATCGGCGATGACTTCCTCGGCGCCCAGATAGCTCATGGTCATCAAGCTGCCGCCGTGCGGCATCAGGGGTTCGGCCAGCTTGGCCATGCGCATGAAGGAGTGGCAGGAAATGTCCATCGCCTGCGCGAAACCGTCGGCGGAGCTGTCCGTGACGCGGCCATGCAAGTCCTGCTTCGGCGCATAGGCGATCGAATGGACGACAAAATCAAGCCGCCCCCACTGCCGTTCGATCTGCGCGAATATGGCTTCCAGCTGGCCCGGCACGGACACATCGAGCGGCGCCATGATGGCCGCCTGCACTTGCAGGGCCAGCGGTTCCACGTGCGGGCGCGCCTTGTCGTTGAGCCAGGTGACGGCCAGCTCGGCGCCGGCCGCGCGCAACGCGCTGGCGCAGCCCCAGGCGATGCTTTGCGCATTGGCGATGCCGACCACCAGCCCCCGTTTTCCTTGCAAGGGCAGCGACTGCGGCAAGGGCGCGCTCACGGCTTGCTCGGACGCAGCGCGGGCCACGGCGTGGCGGCATTCACGCATTGCACGGCGCCGGCGCACACGGAAGCGGCACAGGTGGCCAGGGTGACGCCGCCGGCGCGCGCATACGGCAGTACGATGGGCGTGTGGGGATGGAGGGTGCTGCATGCGTCAGGCGCGGGGATATGCATCTTCATGTATCTGGCTTCCGTCACTGAAATTCGAGGCCGGCACCACGCCGTGTAGCGGCTGGTACGGGGCGAAAATTACTCTACAGCATTTAGACGCGAGATTTACAAGAAGTCCGATCCGCATGCAGAAGGCTTTGAGCGAGGTCAACTATAAGTGCGATTGCGGCGATGCAACATTGATGTACATCAAATTCTACCTCAATAGTATTTAAATGAAACAAATTGTAAGCAATCGAATCGCGGTATTTATTTAATAACTATTGTAGTGCGGCGAGAAGGAAAATTGCTCGCGCCACGCAAAGTGGTATTGCCGTATAAATAGGGGAAGCAATGGTATTGCAGGAGGGAAATTGAGCGGAAGAAATGAAAATGGGTGCCATGCTATTGCAATGCAACATGGCATCCCATTGATTACTGCAGGAACTATTCTCGCTTAGCGCACGGTGGCCGGACGCGTATACAGGTCGATGATGGTGCTGATGCCATCCTGGCACACGGAGCAGAACGTCTCGCTGCGGTCGAACATGATGCATTGCATTTCGGGCCGGTAGTAGCCGGACGATTCATAGTTCGCGCCCTCGAAGGCGCCCACCGCATGGCGCTGCGGCGCCTTGGAAAACAGCTGCTGCGTGTACGCCAGGTCGGCCTTGAACAGCGCACTCATTTCGCTTTCCGGACGATTGGCCGCGCGCAGGGCGGCGCGCTGCTGCTGGTACTCGCGCGCATGGCTGTCGTAGGCTTCCTTCGGCCATGGCGTCGGCAGCGGCGTGCCGGCCTTCACGTGGCTTTTCCATTTCAGCCTGGCCGGATCGCGCAAGGCCGTGGCGTTCGGTTCCCACGGTTCCTGGCGCTCACCATTCGACTGGTAGGCCACGGGCGAGGTGTAGTACTCGTCGGCCAGGCCGGCGAAATGGTGGCCGAATTCATGCACGAACAGGTAGTCGGCCCAGTCGCTGTTGGCTGCGGCCGTGCTGAACTGGCCGAAGATGCCGCCACCGCCGTAGGTATCGTTGTTGACGAGAATTTCGATGAATTCGTAGGGCGCGTACTGCGCCAGGTCGCGCAGGGCGCGGTTGTCCGTCGTCAGCACATAGCGCTCGCTGCCAAAGATGTCGTAGCGCGTGCCCAGCGGCGAAGCGTGGTGCACGCCCGTCGATGGGCGCGACACGCCCGATTCCTGCGTCGGCGCGGCCATGGCCCACACGTTGAAATCGTTGGCGCGCTCGCGGAATGGCGAGACGGTAAACAGGTGCTCGGCCAATTTGCGCGCCGTCGCCTCGAACTTGCCCATTTCGGCCGCCGTGTAGCCATCGCCCATGATCAGGAGATCGACCTTGTCGGGCGACGGTCCACTGATGCGGATGGGGATCGGCTTGACGGGCGCGGGCGGCTGCTTGCGGATCACGTCCTGCGCGGCCGGGTCGACATCCGTGCTCCACACAATGGAAAACAGGCCGCGCTCGTCGCGCTTGAGGATACGCACGCGCACGGGCTGCTGCGGCTGCGGGAAGCGCACCGATTCCTGGAAGGCGCGCGTGGTGGTCTTGGCTTCATCGGTGCTGGCCCATTCGCCGAAGATGGTGGAAAAACCGCGCGAGTACAGCACCTTGCCCGACTTGATGTCAACCACTTCCAGCAGGTTGTTGCCACGGTTGCTGTCATCGATGGTGCGCGCCATGTTGCCAGGCCATGGCAGCGGTTCGACCAGCACGCGCTCGACCGCATAATGTTCGCCCAGCGCATTGCCGCTGTGCTGGTAATCGAGGCGCATGGTGGCCGGCTGCGCCGCATTGGCAGCCCCATTGGCAGCTTGCGCAACGGGTATCATACCCGCGGCCAGCGCCAGCGCGCAGAGGAAGGATCGGATCGGTGTCAGCTGCATGGCATTCCTAAAACGGTAGAAAAACAGGTGAAGGGAGCGGTTTCCCGAACAATCGGCGGCCCTGCCGGCGGGCCTGCGAAAAACCGCTGCGGCACATTGTAGCGACAGCTTGGAGGCCTGCAAAGCCTCCATTGCAGCAGATGTCCTTGACCTCCCGGCAAGGCCGGATTATATTAGATTGACCAGTCTACTAATGGAGTAAAGCAGCATGCGCACCATCGATCCCGGCAAGCACGCCGCGCGCCGCGCCGCCATCCTGGCGGCGGCGCGCCACTGCTTCGCCCGCAAGGGCTTTCACCAGACCAGCACGGCCGCCATCTGCGCGCAGGCGGGCATGAGCCCGGGCAACCTGTTCCACTATTTCGCCACCAAGCAAGCCATCATCGCCGCCATCGTCGAGCAGGAAGGCAGCGAGACGGCCGCGTATTTCGACGAACGCCAAGGCGGCGCCGACGCCTACGGCGCCCTGCTCGACTTCATGGACGTGGTCCTGGCGCTGGCGGCCGACGGCGACTTTGCCGGCCTGGCGCTGGAGATTGCCGCCGAAGCGCTGCGCGACGCGGATATCGCCGCCCGCGTGGCGCGCAACGACGCCACCTTGCGCGCCGGCGTGCAAGCCTTGCTGGAAAACGCGGCCGCGCAAGGCCAGGCCGATGCCACGCTCGACATGGCGCAAACGGCCAGCTGGATCGCCGCGCTGGTCGACGGCATCTTCAACCGCGTCGCCGTCGACCCGCATTACGCGCCGCTGGCGCAGCGCGACAGCCTGCACGTACTGCTGGCGCGCTTCCTGCGCCCTGCCCTGGCATGAGCGCCGCCATGACGGCCGCACCGGTGCGCATCGCCGACGTCGACGCCCTGCGCGGCTGCGCCCTGTTCGGCATCCTGGTCGTGAATATCTGCGCCTTCGCCACGCCGTGGTTCGGCCTGGGCCTGACCGACCCGGCCTTTCACGGCGGCGTGGACCGCGCCACCCACTTCCTCGTCGCGCTGCTGTTCGAGACCAAGTTCTACCTGCTGTTCTCCTTTTTATTCGGCTACAGTTTTACCCTGCAGATGCAGGCGGCCGCGCGTGCCGGCGCACCGTTCGCGCCGCGCATGCTGCGCCGCCAGACGGGCCTGTGGCTGATCGGCATCCTGCACGCCGTCGTCCTGTTTCATGGCGACATACTCACCACCTACGCCGTGCTGGGCATCGTGCTGCTGGCGCTGCACCGCTGCGGCGAGCGGGCCGCCCTGAGCCTGGCCCTGATGCTGGTCGGCGCCTGCGTGGCATTCTGGGCAGCGCTGGCCTGGCTGCAAGGCATGCAGCCGGCGGACGGCGCGGAACATGCCCTGGCGATGGCGCAAAAAGCGGCGACCGCGCTGGCGGCCTACCGTGGCACGCCGGCCAGCGTGGTGGCGCAGCATGTGCGCGAACTGGGTGAAATCTGGATTGTGCTGCTGCTGGTACAGGCGCCATGCGCGCTGGCCATGTTCCTGTGCGGCCTGGCCGCCGGCAAGCGCGAACTGCTGCTGCATGCCGCTGACTATCTGCCGCTGCGCCGCCGCCTGCAGTGGGCAGGCGCGCTGGCAGGGCTGCCTGGCGCCGCGTTTTATGCATGGACATCCGTGTATGGCGACAGCCAGGCATGGCAGGTGGCAGGGCTGGCCGTGGGCCTGGCGACGGCGCCACTGCTGGCCGGCGCCTACGTGGCCATCGCACTGGCCCTGTTCGAGCGCCTACGCGATGGCGGGCTGCATGCCCTGCTGGCCGACACGGGCCGCATGGCCCTGTCGAACTACCTGCTGCAGTCGACCGTCTGCGCCTGGCTCTTCCTCGCGTATGGCGCCAGGCTGATGGGCAGCGTCTCGCCGCTCGGCGCGCTGGCGCTGGCCGCCGCCATCTTTTGCCTGCAGCTGCCACTGAGCCGCTGGTGGCTGCGCCGCCATGCTTATGGCCCCGTCGAATGGCTGCTCAGGGCCTTGACGATCGCCGCCTGGCCGCGCTGGCGGCGGTAAGCTGCCGCTTACTTGTAGCGGTACAGCGGCTGGCGCAGCTGGATCGGGCGGATATCCAGGCGCAGCTTCAGCACGGAATACGCTTCCGCCTCGGTGGAGCTGTAGCCGACGCTGTTGACCGTTTTACTGAAGCGGAACTCGAAGCCCAGGTCCGGATACGGATCGCGCGGGTTGCCGAAAGCGATGCCGATGGCTTCCTGCTGCGCGTTGTCGATCAGGTTGCCCATCAGGTCGAGCACGGCGTTATTGCCGAGGATATCGTTGGTAAACACGGGTTCGCGCATGTCGGGCTGATTCGGATCGAGCTTGTTGTCGGCCTTGTCCGGCGACGGCGTAAACACGCGCGTGACGAGGTTGAATTTGTCGCCCCGGTCCAGGTAGCTGATGGCGGCATTGCTGATATTGAAATTTTTCACGCCACGGTCGCTGATGGCGCCCGACAGGTCGATCAGCAGGGCGCCGCTGTAGCCGATGACTTCCACGTCACGCATGGCGTCGACCACCATGGCGCTGTTTTCATCGATACCCAGCCCCAGGTGATAGCCCTTCTTCAGCATCACGGGAATCATGCGGGCGAAGCGGCCTCGCACCAGCAGATGCTGGTCGACGAAGACATCGCTGCCGATGAAGCCCAGGCCAGGCGCGATTTCGCGGCCGTCCGTGACGCCCATCTTGAGCATGTCGAGCACCGGCTTGGCATCGTAGAACATGGTGGTGCTCATGATGGCGGCGCCCGCGCTGGAACCGGCGATCACGCCGCCATTGCGGTAGACCGACCAGATGGCTTCCAGCGCGGCCGTGCGGCTGCCGTCCTGGCGCAGCAAGGCTTGCGTGATGCGCCCCTGGTCGCCGCCGGCGAAATAAATGCCGGTGGCCGACTTGATCTGCGTGACGATGGACGGATCCTCGGCCGCCTTGCGGTAATCGCTATTCGGCAGTTTCACGGCCAGCGGCACGAAAAACGCATCGGCGCCGTACTGATTGAGCTTCCTGATGATGCTTTCACCGGATTTCTCCGGGTTCATCGCGGCCGAGGCCAGCACGGCGATGCGCGCGCCCTTGCCACCAGAGAGGGCGACGATGCGCTGCCAGACTTCGGCATTGTCGGCCCGCAGGCCGCCGCCGATGATGACGAGGGTGCCCTGCGGCGCCGTGCCGATGGCACTGCCGGCGGGCGCCGCCACGGCGGGGATGCTGCAACACGCCAGCGCGAACAGCAGCGCGGCACAGAGTTGTTGATACAGGCTTGCGGATGATTTCATGGTGCCTTTCGAATACAAGGAAAGTGGCGCATGCTGGTTGATGCAGGCACGCGCCATTGCTGCCGATACTGCTGCTTGCAACCCAACTCCATCGAACTACGATACTACTTGCCGCACACGGCAGCGTTATTGCGGTATCTCCCGACTTGATGAAACATCCTACTTGAAACTGTAATTGGCGCTGGCATAGAAGCGCCGGCCGCGCGGGTCCGTGTAGGTCGGGTCATAGCCGGAAAGGAAAAAGTACGCCTGGTTCGAAAATGGCGGGCTGGTATTGAACAGGTTCTGTATGCCCGCGCGCAGCTTGAACTGCTTGCTGACGGCGTAGGCGCCCGACATGTCCCAGATCGTGTAGGCCTTCACCCGGTTCTGCTTGACGACGCTGCCATCGTCGACGTTGATGGCCGAATTCTGGTCGTCGTAGCCACTTGAATAGGTGTTCGACAGGCTGGCCGAATACGGGCCGTTGTCCCAGTCCAGCGTGATCGTGTGGCGCCAGCGCTGCACCACGCCATCCGTGACGAACTTGTTCAAATTGCTGATAAAGCTATCGCCAGGACTGGTCTGGATCTTCGAGTCGAGCACATAGGTGCCGCTCAGGTGGCCGCCGAAACGTCCCCACGCCGTCTTCACGCCGTGCAGGTCGGCCGTGATGTCGATGCCCGCCGCCTTTTGCGCGCCGCGGTTTTCCTTGCGCAGCTCGATATAGTCGATCAAGCCGTCTTCATCGCGGTGTACCAGGTCGCCATATTTGGACAGGTTGGCGAGGATGATGTCGTCACCGATTTCACTGATCAAATTCGTGCGCTTGATGTTCCAGTAGTCAGCACTGAGGGTCCAGTGCTGGCTCGGTTCGAGTACCAGGCCGGCCGTGAACTGGCGGCTGCGTTCCGGTTTCAGCTTGTCGTTGCTGTAGCGGCGCGTATCCCAGTTGTCGGCGCAGACGGAGTAATCATTGTTCTCGCTGGCGCAATACACGGGATCGGGCAAGGTCGCCGTGCTGCTGTAGGCAGTGGGCCGGTGCAGGTCGGACATCGATGGCGCGCGGAAGCCCTTGCCGGCCGAAGCGCGCAGCAGCACCTGCTTGCTGGGCATGTAGGTCAGGCCGATCTTCGGACTCAGGGCGCCGCCCACTTGCTGGTAATGATCGTAACGACCGGACAACTGCGCCTGCCACTGTTTGCTGAACGGCAGCAGCAATTCGCTGTAGATCGCTTGCACATTGCGGCTGTCGCTGGTGGCCACGCCGCCCTCGGGCGCCGCGTCGTTGTTGATGTTGTCGCTCATCAGCAAGGCCGATGGGCGGAACTCCGTGCGCTCGCGGCGCACTTCGCCGCCCACGGCCAGCGCCATGTCGCCGCCACCCAGCGCCATCAGCGCGCGCGATGCCTTGAAATCCAGCGAGTCCATGGTGCCGCGCGCATGGCGAACCTCATCGTTCACCTGGATGCTGTCGAGCAGCGCCTTGCCTTCCGCGCCCGATGGGCCGAAGGGATTGATGCGGCCATCGGCGATGCCTTCCAACAGCTTGTCATACAGGACATAGCCATGCGTATCCTTGTCCTTCACCACATTGACGCTGTGGTTCAGGCCCACGTCATAATCCCAGCCCGCGAGCGTGCCGGTGGCGCCCACCACGAAACGCTGGCTCTCGCTGGTCAGCTGGCTGGTGCGCATGCCCGCCTCATTCAGGCGCATGCGCAGTTCCAGTTCGCGCCCCACCGGTTCGCCATCCTCATCGAGCGCCGTATCGAAGCCGGCATTGGCCAGCTGCGGTACCTTGCTGTAATCGAGATAGCCGATGACGCGCGCCGAAGAACCCACGTAGTAACTGCGCGAGCGGCTCAACGCCACCTCCGCATACAGCTGGTGCTCGTTATTCAGTTTCAGCACGCCGCGCGTGAGCAGGTTCTGCTTGTCCGTCTTCGGATACAGCTCCGTGTCGCCCATGTAGTCGTAGGTACAGGCATCGACGCCGCCCGTCCCCGCCGGCAGGTACAGATTGGCCGGCGGCGCGCAGTTCGGGATCGAAAAATTGATCTGCCGGTTGGTGATCGGCTGGCCGTTGAGCTGGAAATCGTTGTCCTGCAAGTGCGTGCGCTGGGCGCCGCTGAGGCGGATATTCGCCGGGCTGGTAAAGCTCGACAGCAAATGCCCGAGGCGCTGCGGTATCTGCAGCTTCGGAATGAACTTGCGCTGCGAGGAACTGAGGCGGTCGGTTTGCTGCAGGTCGACGACGGCAAAGATATTGTAGCCATCGGCGGCCAGGTCGCCCGTGCCTGCCGTGATGCTGGCAGTGCGCTTGCCGGCGCCGCCTTCCTGCGTTCCGCTGCCATACAGATTCAGTTCCACGCCCTGGTAATCCTTGCGCGTGATGAAATTGATCACGCCGCCGATGGCGTCCGTGCCGTACAGGGCTGAAGCGCCGTCGAGCAGCACTTCCACGCGCTGCAGGGCGGCGGCGGGGATATTGTTCAAGTCCACGCCCGCGTCGTCGCCGGGCGAAGCAAAGTTGGCCATGCGCCGGCCATTGAGCAGCACCAGGGTCGACGAGGTGCCCACGCCGCGCAGGTTGGCGCTGTTGAAGCCGCGCTGGTCGCCGCCCACGTTGATGCTGGCGCCATCGGTCAGGCCGCCCACGTTGGCCGAGACGCGCGCCATCAGTTCGGCCGCCGTCGTCACGCCCGCCTTTTCGATGTCGGCGCGCGAGATGATTTGCACCGGTAGCGCCGTCTCGGACTCCAGCCGCTTGATGGCCGAACCCGTGATTTCCACGCGCTGCATTTTTTTCTGTACCGGTTCCGCATCCGTGGCCTGTTCCTGCGCCAGCGCACCATTGCCCAGCATGCCCAGCGCCGCCGTCACGCTCAAGGCGGCCACTGCCAGGCGCACCGCATGTGCCAGTACCGCTTCGCGTGGCAGTGCGCGGCGGCCGTGTTGTTTTTCCCTATGCATTGCAACTCTCCCGATGATGTTAACCCTGATTTTTTATAGTGACTGCTTTTTATGCACTGCCTTGCGCTGCTTGACTGCTGTTTTCCGGGGGCCCTGCATGCCATGCTCGCCGCCATACAGGTAAGCGGCGATCACCTCGCTCAGGCGGGCGGCCTTGTCGACGTTGTCCTTGTTCGACACCATCAGCGCCACGGCCAGCGCCTCGATCATGGCCAGTGCCGTGCTGGCGCTGCTGGGCAGGACGGGATGCGTGCTTTGCGCGTACAGCGCATGGTCGGCCAGTTCGGCCAAAGGGGATGCGGGTGAGTCGGTGAGCGCCACGATGCAGGCGCCGCGGTCGCGCGCAAAGCTGGCCAGGCCGATGCAGTCGAGCGTGTAGCGGGGAAACGAGATCACCACCAGCACGTCGTGCGCCGTCAGGTTGACCAGGTGGCCAGCCGCCACTTCCGAGCCGCCGATGCCCACCACTTCCACCACGTGCGGGCAAAATGGCTGCAGATGCTGCACCAGCATGCCGGCCAGGTTGGCCGACAGGCCAAAGCCCATCACATACACCACCCTGGCCCGCGTCAGCCGGCGCACCACGGCGTGCATCTCCGGCAGCCACAGGGCGCCCGAGGTGGCGGCGATATTCGCGGCCGCATATTCCAGGCTTTGCGTGATGGGCGAGGTGGCGCGCGCGCGCCGCTCTATCGTATGGCGCAATTTGTCGACCGGCTGCAATAGTGACTGCAGGGTTTCCGCCATGGCGCTGCGCATGGCGGAATAATTTTTCTGGCCGATGTCGCGCGCGAAGCGGCTGATGGTCGCCGTCGACACCTGGCAGCTGTCGGCCAGCTCCTCGATGCCCAGCGCGGTGACGCGCATCTGGTTGCGCAGCAGGTAGTCGGCGATCTGCCGCTGCGACGCCGAGCCGCCACCCAGTACATGCATCAAGGCCTGCCCCAGCGGCGACTGCGCAAACGCGGCGTCGGGCGACGCCAGCGCGCCGGACAGCGCCGGCGTGCGTGGCGTGCGCTTGATGCTGCGGGCAGGACTGGCGGATGCTTTCATATCACTGGCGGCCTGTGCTTGTCTGTGCGGCGCAGCGGTGCCGCTGCATAAAAAATGGATACTGGAACTCACTGTACGCATATCAAAAAGAAAACTCAACAAATTTTTGTAAATGGATTTTCATTGATTTACTTAGTGAAAATAATGCGACATAATCGACCGAAATCCACCAACCATGCACCTTTCCGGGGCACTCACCATGCAAGTACAACAGCATCCGATCTCCACGCCGCACGCCAGCGTGTTCTGCCAACTGAGCAGTTTTCACTTCGGCGGCGCGGCGGCCGACAGCCGCAGCGGCAAGAAGGTGTATATCCAGGCGGCGCTGCATGCGGACGAGGTACCGGGCATGCTGGTGTCGCAATTCCTGCGCCGCGAACTGCTGGCGCTGGAAGCGGCGGGCAAGGTGCATGGCGAAATCATCCTGGTGCCGGCCGCCAATCCGCTCGGCCTGGCGCAAGCCATCCATGGCGCGCCGTTCGGCCGCTTCGACCTGACCACGGGCATCAATTTCAACCGCGCCTACCGCCACGTGGCCGATGAATTGAAAACCACGCTCGCTGGCAAGCTGGGACAGGATGCGCAAGCCAACGTGGCCCTGATACGCGAACACGCGCGCGACGCCGTCGCCGCCTGGCGGCCCGGCACGGACGCGGAAACGCTGAAGAAAACCTTGCTGGGCATGGCCATCGATGCCGACATCGTGCTCGATCTGCATTGCGATAACGAGGCGGCCCTGCACATTTACACGGGCACGCCGCTGGCGGCGCAGATCGCGCCCCTCTCCGCGCTGCTGGGCGCGCGCGCCGTGCTGCTGGAACTGGCGGCCGGCGAAGAACCATTCGATGAAGCGTGCAGCCGCCTGTGGTGGGATCTCGACGCGCACTTTGGCGGCCGCTTCCCGATTCCCGCCGCCTGCCTGTCGACCACCGTCGAGTTGCGCGGCGAAGTGGAAGTGAGCTACGCCCTGGCAGAACGCGACGCCACCGCCCTGCTGCGCTTCCTCGCCATCGAAGGCGTGCTGGAAATCGCCGGCGCCGGCGACGGCCTGCCCGCGCCGCAATGCGAGCCGACGCCGCTGGCAGGCGTGGAGCCTATCCTCGCGCCGCATCACGGCGTGCTGGTGTACCTGCGCGAAATGGGCGACGTGCTGGCCGCCGGCGATGCGCTGGCCGACCTGATCGACCCGGTCAGCGGCGAAACGACGACGTTGCGCTGCACCGTCGCTGGTGTATTCTTCGCGCGCAGCGCCCACCGCCACGTCCTGCGCGGCATGAATGTCGGCAAGGTCGCCGGTGCCGTCGCCTTCCGCGGCGGCAGCCTGCTCAGCCAATAAAGAACCCAGGCACCATGAGAAAATTCAAGCTCCCCAATACCTTCGTCCTGCTCTGCGGCATCCTGGCCATGATCGCTCTGGCCACCTGGCTGGTACCCGGCGGCAAATTCGACACCCAGCTGGTGAACGGCAAGCAGCTGATCATTCCCGGCACCTTCCACTATGTCGAGAACAAGCCGCAAGGCCTGGCCGCGCTGATGATGGCGCCCATCAAGGGCTTCGTCGACGCCAGCCTGATCATCGGCTTCGTGCTGATCGTCGGCGGCGCCTTCGCCGTACTGCAAAAAACCGAAGCCTTCGATTCGCTGATCAAGGCCATCGCCAAGGCGCACACCAGCTCGCGCTTCGTGCGCGCCGCCATCATCCCCGTCTTCTTCACCATGTTTTCGCTGGGCGGCGCCACCTTCGGCATGAACGAGGAGGCCATTCCCTTCATCCTGATCTTCGTGCCGCTGGCCCTGGCCCTGGGCTATGACACCATCACCGGCGTGTCGATTCCCTTCATCGGCTCGCAAGTGGGTTTTTCCGCCGCCTTTTTGAACCCGTTCAACGTCGGCATCGCGCAAGGCATCGCCGGCGTGCCGATCTTTTCCGGCATCGGCTACCGCCTGATCGTCTGGGCCATCGCCACGGCCGTCAGCATCCTGTTCCTGATGTGGTACGCGGCGCGCATCAAGCGCCACCCGGAAAAAAGCCCGACCTACCTGCTCGACATCGAAAAGCGCAGCGAGCACACGCTGGACCTGGACAGCTTCGCCGGCATGACGCGCACGCACCGCGCCGTGCTGTGGATCTTCCTGGGCACCTTGCTGACCATGGTCGTCGGCGTCGTCAAGTACGACTGGTTCATCGATGAAATCGCCGCCCTGTTCCTGGTGATGGCCATCGTCGTCGGCCTGGTCGGCCGCCTCGACATGGACAGCCTGGTGGCCGCTTTCGTGCAGGGCGCGCGCGACATGGTCAGCGTGGCGCTGGTCATCGCCCTGGCGCGCGGCACCATGATCCTGGCGCGCGACGCGCAGATCATCGACACCATGCTGCACGCATTGACGCCGCTGGTGGCGTCGTCGAGCCCCGTCTTCGCCGCGCAAAAGATGTTCTTCATGCAATCGGTGATCAACTTCTTCATCCACTCGGGCAGCGGCCAGGCGGCGCTCACCATGCCGATCATGGCGCCGCTGGCCGACCTGGTGGGCGTGACGCGCCAGACGGCCATCCTGGCCTTCCAGTTCGGCGAATTCACCACGCCGATGATCCCCACCTCCGGCATCACCGTGGGCGTGCTGGCGCTGGCGCGCGTACCCTGGATCACCTGGGCCAAGTGGATGATCCCGCTGCAGCTGATCTACCTGGTGCTGGCGCTGCTGCTGCTGATTCCTCCCTGCCTGATGCACTGGCAGTAAAAAAACGCCACGGCGAGCCATGCTCCCCGTGGCGTTTTTTCTTGCCGAGATTTTCCGGGTGCGCCGGCAAGCGCGGAAACTGCCAGGATCGTGGCGCGGCCGCCAGGCCTGAATCAATGGACAGGTAGTACGGATGGGCGGAAAAAACTTGCACGATGGGGGAAAATAATGGCGATGCGGGGCAACTGCCGAAACAAGGTGTGCGTGCCGCCGGGCCGGCGTGTGCTTGCCAGGGAATGCATGCGTGGTGGCTGGCAGGGACCGGGGGCGCCGCCCGTCCTGACTGCCGATGATGCCGTTTGGCTGGAGCTGATGCTGTGACTGATGCTGCTTGCTGCTTGCTGACTACTGCTTGATGACTACTGGTCCTGCTGGCATGCCATAACCGCGCTTACAGCGCGGCTTTTTCCGCGGCGCTCAAGCGCTTGGCGCTCACATACACGGTGTGCATGGTGACGTTATCGGCGCTGGCCATGAGGGCGGCAGGGGCGGCTGGCGCGGCGCGGAACTTCGGCACGGCGGCCGTGGCCAGGCTGGTGGCAGCGGCGATGGCGATGATGGCGACGAAGATGGCTTCCATGTTTTTGGCGATGTTCATGATGTTTTCCTTTAGGTGGCTGGTTGTGTGCTGCGATGATTGAACTGTAGGCCGATCGTCCCTGCACTACCACCGGATTGCGACAAAACGCACGATTGGCGGGACAGAATACAAAAGCGCGCGATGGAAGGCGAATGGCCCCCAGCCGCGCCCATCTGACGCCTGCAAGCCCCATTGCGCGCCATTTCCCCGCCTTGCGCGCCCCTAAAAGCCCTACCGCGGGCCAACCTTGTTTATAATCGCCCTACACTAAAGGACTTCTTTCATGACTGATCAATTCTCCAAAAAGGGCGAAGCCTGGTCGGCCCGGTTTTCCGAACCGGTCTCGGACCTCGTCAAGCGCTACACCGCTTCTGTATTTTTTGACAAGCGCCTGGCGCTGTTCGATATCGAGGGTTCGCTGGCCCATGCGGAAATGCTGCATGCGCAAGCCATCATCAGCCCGGCCGACTACGCTGAAATCCAGCGCGGCATGGCGCAAATTTCGCAGGAAATCGCCAACGGCCAGTTCGAATGGCTGCTGGACCTGGAAGACGTCCACCTGAATATTGAAAAACGCCTGACGGAACTGGTCGGCGATGCGGGCAAACGCCTGCATACGGGCCGTTCGCGCAACGACCAGGTAGCGACCGACATCCGTCTGTACGTGCGTGCCGCCATCGACGACATCACGACCCTGCTGGCGACCTTCCGCAGCGCGCTGACGGACCTGGCCGAGCAGCATGCCGACACCATCATGCCGGGCTTTACCCACATGCAGGTGGCGCAGCCGATCACCTTTGGCCACCACATGCTGGCGTATGTCGAGATGTTCGGCCGCGACGCCGAGCGCATGGCCGACTGCCGCAAGCGCGTCAACCGCCTGCCGCTGGGCGCCGCCGCGCTGGCCGGCACCACCTTCCCCATCGACCGCCTGCGCGTGGCCAAGACCCTCGGCTTCGACGACGTCTGCCACAACTCGCTCGACGCCGTCTCGGACCGCGATTTCGCCATCGAATTTTGCGCCGCCGCCGCCGTGCTGATGATGCACGTGTCGCGCATGGCCGAAGAACTGGTGATCTGGATGAGCCCACGCATCGGCTTCATCGACATCGCCGACCGCTTCTGCACCGGCTCGTCGATCATGCCGCAAAAGAAAAACCCCGACGTGCCGGAACTGGCGCGTGGCAAGACAGGCCGTGTCTACGGCCATCTGACTGGCCTCCTGACCCTGATGAAAGGCCAGCCGCTGGCCTACAACAAGGACAATCAGGAAGACAAGGAACCGCTGTTCGACACCGTCGACACCGTCATCGACACCCTGCGCATCTTCGCCGACATGGCCGGCGGCATCACGGTGAAACCGGAAGCCATGCGCGCGGCCGCCCTGCAAGGCTACGCTACGGCGACCGACCTGGCCGACTACCTGGTCAAGAAAGGCTTGCCTTTCCGCGATGCGCACGAAGCCGTAGCTTTGGCCGTGCGCGCCTGCGTCGACGCGGGCTGCGACCTGGCCGACCTGTCTTTGGAGCAGCTGCGCGCCTTCTCGCCACTGACGGGCGAAGACGTGTTCGAAGTGCTGACCCTGGAAGGCTCCGTGGCCGCGCGCGACCACGTGGGCGGCACCGCGCCTAAGCAGGTACGCGCCGCGATTGCCCGCGTGCGCACGCAGCTGGCAAAGTAAGACCGGCTCACGCCTGAAAGCGCCCCGCTGCAGCACTGCAGCGGGGCGCTTTTCATTGCGCGGCGATTTTCGACAGCACGGAAAACGCCGCCCCCGTCTGCGATGCCTCCAGCAGCAAGGTCAGCTCCGTGTAGGTGCAGATGATGTTGATCAGGTTGATGCGGTCCCACGCCAGGCGCCGCAGGATGGCGTGGTATACGCCCGGCGTGTAGCAGGTTTCCGGCGCCAGGTGCAGGGTCACGGCCGTCACCCGTTCCAGGCGCGCCAGTTCCTGCTCGCTGCCGAAGACTTCCTCCACCAGCGCGTGCAGGGTGCGGCTGCAGATCACCATCACCTCGTTGACGCCGCGCGTGATGGTGATGAAAGTGCCCCGCTGCGGTGCGGCCAGCGCCAGCAGCTGCCGCTGGCAGGCATAGGTCTGGTCGGAATAGCGGTAAGTAAACACCATCAATTCGCTGCGCGTGGAGAGTTCTCCCGCGCGGTGCGCCAGCACGATCTCGCCGCTTTTCTGCGGCGGCATCCGTTCGGCCAGGCGGCGCAGCGCCATGACCACGGCGGCCTGTCCCACGGGCTTCCATAAGTCCGTCTCCAACTGCGGCTGCAGCTGGCGCGCCAGTTCCGACAGGTTGAGCAAGCCCCGTCCCAGTCCCTCACTGAGAAAGGCCGATTCCATCACGATCTGTTCCACTTTAGTCGCTATCGAAAGCATAGTTCCGCGGGCCGGCGATTCCGGTGCACGCACCAGGAGCCGGCAACCCTTCCTTAAAAAAAAGACGCACTACTCCCGCGGCCACGCCTGGAAGCGGGGCCGCACAGCTGGACAAACACCCTTGCGGGCGCCGGGTCAGGTGATGGCGGCTAGGAAGGCGGATGCAGCATCAGCGCCGCTCCAGAGGGGAAATGGCTGAAACCAACTGCAGAGAACAGTACTGACGTCATGGAAGACTCCCGATTTTTTTCCCGATGCGCTACCTGAACGCGGTCATTGCCGCGTGCGCTTTTTTTGTCGTCGCCTTGCCCGCTGGGGGCAATGCGACGACCTAGTGTAGATCGCAACATTTAAAAAACGCAACAGTGTTTTGCCAACAGAACGGCCCAATAGAGGGAGTAGTCCAAAACAAAAGTTACGGCTTGCGACAGATCAAACCTTCGCTGCATAAATCGCGGATAAATGTTCAATTCTTAACAAATAAACGCCCCGTGACCCATTTTTTGAATTTTTTGACATGGCGATATCGACAAGTTTAGTGTCGCTCTACCCGGCGCCATCCCATTACAACAACGGCAGGCTATCCGCCCGCCGCCAGGCACGCCGGGGTGGCCATCAGACAATCGCGGCCAGTTCATTCACCATTTTCCTAACCGATACCCTGGAGCAGAAATGAATTTACGTTTGACGATAGTTGCCGCATCCATCGCCGCCCTGCCGCTGATGGCCACCACGGCGCATGCCGCCACGCCGCTGCCATCTACCCTGATGGCCGCCCCGGTCAGCCTGGCGTCGCCACAAGAGACTGCCAGCCTGGTCAATAAACTGGCGGCACAGGCACGCAGCCGCGGCCTGAACACCGAGCATGGCTTTGCCGTGGGCGCCCAGCATCCTGGCGTGAGCGGCACGCGCGTGAGCCGCGTGCAGCACACCTACAAGGGCTTGCCCGTCTTCGGTTCCGAAACAGTCGTGGTCAGCAACAGCGCCGGCGACATCGTCAGCGAATCGGTGTCGGACCGCGCTTCCGGCCTCGGTAGCGGCGGCGTCAATTCCGTCACCCGCAGCGCCACCACCGATATCGACACCACGCCTGCCATCAGCGCGGCCGCCGCCATCGCCGCCGCCGTCGACAACATCGGCGTGCGCGCCGTCGACCATGTGCCTCCACAGGCGCAGCTGCTGATCTACCCCGTCATGAAAACCGTGCGCGTGGCTGGCGCCGAAAACAAATCGGAAGCGGCCCTGAACGCCCTCGACGTGCAGGACGTCGTCGACCATTACGAACTGGCCTACCTGGTGCAGACGCGCATGATCAGCGGCAACAAGCCGATCTACTACGATACCGTCGTCAGCGCCAAGGATGGCCGCATCCTGCGCCAGTGGAAAGCCCTGAAAACCGTGGCCGGCATCGGCAACAGCCAGTACAACGGCCAGGTGCCGCTCAACACCACGCTGACCGGCAGCACCTACACCATGAAAGACCCGAGCCGCGGCACCGGCGGCAGCTTCGGCGGCATGGCCATCACCAACGCCAACCACGGCACCTCCTCGGGCAGCGTGTACAGCAGCACCAGCAATACCTGGGGCGATGGCCAGCAGTACATCAACGGCGGCAGCACCACCAACGCCAATGGCCAGACGGCGGCCGTCAACGCCATGTGGGGCCTGATGAACACCTACGACACGCACAAGAATGTGCTGGGCTGGTCCAGCCTGGACGGCAACAACACGGCCACCCACATCGCCGCCCACGTCAACACGGCCTACGACAACGCCTACTACGACAGCAGCTGCAAGTGCATGTACATCGGCGACGGCGGCAGCTCGTTCAACAACCTCGGTTCCATCGACGTGATCGGCCATGAAATGGGCCACGGCATCACGGACGCCACCTCGGGCCTGATCTACTCGCAGGAGTCGGGCGGCTTGAATGAATCGAGCTCCGACATCGCCGGTGAAATGGTGGAAGCGTATGCGCGCGCCGGCGGCACGGGCACCAGCATCCCCAACACGGGCAACGATTGGATGACGGGCAAGGAAATCGCCAAGAATGGCCAGCCGCTGCGCTGGCTGTACAAGCCTAGCAAGGATGGCAGCAGCCCGAATGCGTGGAGCAGCACCATCAAGAACCTCGACGTCCACTACAGCAGCGGCCCGAACAACCGCATGTTCTACTTCCTGTCGCAAGGTTCGAACTCCACGTCCAGCAGCGACTACTACAGCTCCTACCTGAACAAAAGCCCGCTGGCCATGACCGGTATCGGCAGCGACAAGGCTTACCGCATCTGGTTCAAGGCGGCCACCACCAAGTTCACCTCGTCGACCAACTACGCCGACGCGCGCAACAAGGTGCTGCAGTCAGCCGAGGAACTGTATGGCGTGGGCAGCGCCGAAGCGACCGCCGTCAAGCGCGCGTATGCGGCCATCAACGTGGGCACCGACGTCGATGAATCGACCACGGGCGGCGCGGTCACCATCACCAGCCAGCCGGCCAGCATCACGGTCGCGCCGGGCGCCAGCGCCTCGTTCGCCGTCGGCGCCGGTGGCGGCACAGCACCGTACACCTACAAGTGGTTCCGCAACGGCGCCGTGATCAGCGGCGCCACCTCGCCGACCTACAGCTTCACGACCGTGGCGGCCGACAGCGGTGCCGTCTTCAAGGCCACGGTGACGGATTCCTCGTCGCCCGCCGTGACGGCAACGTCGAACAACGCCACCCTGACCGTGGGCACCAGTTCGGCCACGGAACGAGTGACGAACGGCGGCTTCGAGTCGGGCGCCACGGGCTGGAGCGGCACCACTGGCGCCATCGGCACCTTCACGGGGCAAACCGCGTATGAAGGCACGAAGTACGCCTGGCTGGGCGGCAATGGCACGACGGCCAGCGAATCGCTGACGCAAAGCGTGGCCATTCCGGCCGCCGCCACCGCCGCCAGCTTGACGTTCGCGCTGCATATCGACACGGCCGAAACGGGCAACACCGTGTACGACAAGCTGGTGGTGACGGTGAAGAACAGCGCCGGCACCGTGCTGGGCACCCTGGCCACGTACTCGAACGTGAACAAGGCGGCCGGCTACCAGATCCGCACCTTTGACCTGATCGCCTACAAGGGCCAGACGGTGCAGCTGTCGTTTGCCGCGACCGAAGACGCCTCGCTGCAAACCTCGTTCGTGATCGACAAGGTCAGCCTGGTCACGCAGTAAGCGCTTGAAGATGCGGGCAAGCCGTCGATACAAGGCTTGCCCGCACCGTACGATTGATTTTCTGGCAATTCCAGTCTACCCTGAGGCAGTGATTGCACTTTTGCTGCCGGTACCCGCGACGCATTGAACTTTTTTTGGATTGTTCCTGACCGATGCCTACTTCGACCTTGTCCGCACGCGCTTTCGCCTTTTCATCTCACCCCGTTTTCACGCCCAAGGCCCTCACCATGCTCGCCTGAGCCGACGATGCAGTTCCACCTCCAGGTGCAGGGCCCGGCGGGCAGCCAGGCGCTGGCCATCGACGCCGCCAGCGAGGCCGAGGCGATCCGCGCGGCCGTGCGCGGCGGCTGGCGCGTGCTGGCCGTCGATGGCAGCACTGCCCTGGACACGGGCACCGTGGCGCGGCCGGGCAAGCAGGGCCTGCCCCTGCTGCAATTCAGCCAGGAGCTGCTGGCCCTGCTCGAAGCAGGCCTGAACCTGGGCGAGGCCATGGCCACCCTGCACAACAAGGAAACGCGCGCCGGCGCCAAGGCGACCCTGGCCGCCATCGTGCTCACCCTGCAGCAAGGGCAAAGCTTTTCCGACACCCTGGCCGGTTTCCCCGACATCTTCCCCGACATTTACATCGCCACCGTGCATGCGGCCGAACGCTCGGGCAACCTGCCCGAGGCGCTGGCGCGCTTCGTCGGCTATCAGCTGCAGTTCGACGCCATCCGCAAGAAACTCATTTCCGCCGCCATCTACCCGTGCATGCTGCTCGTCGTCGGCGGCCTGGTGACCCTGTTCCTGCTCGGCTACGTGGTGCCGAAGTTCAGCGTCGTGTATGAAAGCTCGGGCCGCGACATTCCGTGGATGTCGCAAATGCTGCTGGGCTTTGGCCAGACCCTGGCCGCGCATCCGCTGCTGTGCGCCAGCGCCCTGGCCGGCGTGGTGGCCGCCGTGCTGTTCGGCGCTGGCAATGCCGGCGCGCGCCAGGCACTGGTGCTGCGCCTGTTGCGCCTGCCCGTGCTGGCGGAGAAGGCGGCCGAGTTTCGCCTGGCGCGTTTCTACCGCGCCCTCAGCCTGCTGCTGCATGCGGGCATCCCGCTGCACAAGGCGCTGGCCATGGTCGCGCCCATGCTGCTGCCGGCGCAGCAGGAGCAGCTGGCGCAGGCGCGCCGCGCGGTACAGGAAGGCATGCCGTTTTCCACCGCGCTGGAGCAGGCCGGGATGGCCACGCCGGTGGCACAGTCGCTGCTGAAAGTGGGCGAGAACACGGGCCGCCTGGGCGACATGCTGGAACGTTCGGCCAAATTCCACGACGAGGAATTCGCCCGCTGGGTGGACTGGGCCTCGCGCCTGCTCGAGCCGCTGTTGATGACCATCATCGGCGTCGTCATCGGCGGCGTGGTGGTGCTGATGTATATGCCGATCTTTGAACTGGCCGGGAGTTTATCTTGAGGGTCTTGACCATGCGGTGCCTGCCATGAACGCGCGCGAAGAAGAACGGGCCGTGCTCGATGCCGCCATGCTGCGCCAGGCCCACGCCAGCGCGCTGGCACAGGGCCGCCCGCAGATGGCCGTGCTGCAGGAAACGGCAGCCCTGCCACCCGACGTCTTCCTGCGCCAGCTGGCCGCCCTGTTCCGCTACCCGGCGTGGACGATGGCCGAGCTGCAGGCCAGCCTGCCCGCCTTTGGCCTGCTGCCCTACACCGATTGCGCGCAGCGCGATTGCGTGCTGCTGCAAGCCGGTGTCCCGGACGCGCCGCCCGTGCTCATCATCGGCAACCCGTTTGCCGAAGACCTGCTGCAGTGGGCCGACTTCGCCCTGTCCACGCCATTCACGGTGGCGCTGGCGCACCCGGACGACCTGGCCGCCTATCTGCTGCAGCAGGAAAGCGTACAGCAGGCGATGCAGGAAATGCAGCACGGTGATGATGTGCCGGGGCTCGACCAGAGCATCGAGGATATCTCGCTGATCCGCATCAGCGAGGACAGCAGCCCGGTGGTAAAACTGGTGAACTCCACCATCTACGACGCCCTGAAATTCCAGGCCAGCGACATCCACCTCGAATGCGACGTGGCCAGCCTGGTCATCAAGTACCGCGTCGACGGCGTGCTGGTGCAGGCGGGCCAGGTGCAGGGGCTGCAGATGGCCGAACAGATCATCTCGCGCATCAAGGTCATGGCCGATCTCGACATCGCCGAGCGGCGCATCCCGCAGGACGGCCGCTTCAAGGTGCGCGTGAAAGGGGCGGAGATCGATTTCCGCGTCTCCATCATGCCGAATATCTTTGGCGAGGACGCCGTGCTGCGCCTGCTGGACCGACGCGCGCTGACGGAAGCGGCGCAGGCGCTGCGCCTGGAAAGCCTGGGCCTGAACGAGGACGCCATCGAACAGATACGCCGCCTGGCCGCCAAGCCGCACGGCATGCTGCTGGTGACGGGTCCCACGGGTTCCGGCAAGACCACCACCCTGTACGCGGCCATCACGGAAATCAACACGGGACGCGACAAGATCGTCACCATTGAAGACCCCGTCGAATACCGGCTGCCGCGCGTGCTGCAGATACCCGTCAATGAAAAAAAGGGGCTGACCTTTGCGCGCGGCCTGCGCTCCATCCTGCGCCACGATCCCGACAAGATCATGATCGGCGAAATCCGCGACGACGAGACGGCGCAGATCGCCGTGCAGGCCGCGCTCACGGGCCACCTGGTGTTTACCACGGTGCACGCGAATAATGTCTTCGACGTGGTGGGACGCTTCCTGCACATGGGCGTGGACGCCTACAGCTTTACGGCGGCCCTGAACGGCATCGTGGCGCAGCGCCTGCTGCGCCTCAATTGCGCCCATTGCGCCATCGACGCCAGCGCCGAGGTGCTGGCCGATGCACAGCAACTGCGCGACAGCGGCCTGGCCCTGCATCAGGTACAGGACTGGCAATTCATGGCCGGCAAGGGCTGCGGGCATTGCCGCGGCACCGGCTACAAGGGCCGCAAGGCCGTGGCCGAAGTGCTGATGCTCAGCGACGCGATGCGCGAACTGATCTGCACGCGCGCGCCCCTGAGCCAGATGAAGGAAGAAGCGGCGCGCAACGGTTTCAGGCTGGCGCGCGAAGCGGGCCTGGACCTGGTACGGCGCGGTGAAACCACGTTAGCGGAGCTCAATCGTGTCACTTATTGAACGCCTTGCCCGCACCACCGTGTGCCTGCACCTGGCGCCGCACGCGCTCCACGGCGTGCAGCGCCGCGCCGGCCGTCCCGTGGCCGGCAGCGCTTTCCACCTGCCCATCGTGAACCCCTGCGCCAGCTGGGAAGTGGCACTGGCCGCCCTGTGCGGCTGGCTGGAGCAAGACAGCGGCAAAAAACTCCCGCTGGCCATCAGCCTGGCCAGCCGCTGGTGCGCCATGCTGATCGTGCCGTGGAGCGGCGCCCTGCTCGACCGAAGCAGCGCACAGCGCTTCCTGCATGGCCAGTTCGCTGCCGTCTACGGCGACAGTGCGCGCGCCTGGCGCCTGGCCGCCGACGACGCCCCCTTTGGCCAGCCGCGCCTGGCCTGCGGCATCGATGCGGCCCTGCTGCAAGGCGTGCAGGACGCGGCCGGCGCGCAAGGCCGGCGCTGCCTGTCCGTCGAACCCATCGTGGGTCCGGCCTGGCGCAGCATCGCCGCTGGCAAACCCGCTGCCTTCGCCCTGGTGGAAGCGGGACGGCTGCTGCTGGCGACGAGCGGCGGCGGGCGCATCACGGCCCTGCACAGCCAGTCCTGCGACGCGGCCTGGGGCGCTGAACTGGAACGGGCATGGCGGCGCTGGAACTTGCGCGCGCCGCAGCTCGACACGATCGAGCACGTGGCGCTGCTGGACCTGAGCGGCGTGCCGCAGCCGGACCTGCCGGCGCGCTTCCAGGCCATGCCCGTGGCCAGCGCCGCGCACCTGATGCGGGAGGCCGCATGGGTCTGAGCCGCATCGACTTCCTGCCCGCCAGCGCGGCGCAGACCTTCAGCGGCTGGCGCCTGGTCCTGTGCCTGGCGGGTGCATTGTCCCTGCTGCCGGCCGCCGTGTACTGGCTGGTGCAGGCGCAGGAAACGCGGCGCCTGGAAGCGCAGCTGGCGCAGCTGCAACCGGCGCGCACCGTGCGCGCACCGCTGTCCGCCAGCGCCCAGCGCGAACGCGACATCGAACTGAAACAGGTCGCCGTCGCCGTGCGCCAGCTCAACCTGCCCGTCACGCGCCTGGTCAGGACGGTGCAGGCGCCGCGCGACGTGCGCGTGGCCCTGCTGGGACTGGACCTGAACGCGCAGCAGGGCCAGGATGGCGCCAGCGCCCTCAAGATCGCCGCCGAAGCGGCCACGCCACAGGACATGCTCAACTACCTGGCCTTTTTGAACCAGCAACCCATGTTCAGTTCCGTGTATCTGCTCAAGCACGAGATGAGCAGCAACGCGGACGCCCCGGAACATCCGTACCGTTTTCAGCTGGAGGCACAATGGCGGCAATAAAACCCGTGTTGACAGTGCAAGCGCGCCCGGCGCGGTCGCGGCTGCAACTGCGCATGCCACCGCGCCTGCGGTGGGAAGCGCAGCGCCTGTGGCGCCAGCTGGGCTGGCCCTGCGCCATCGGTGCCGCCAGCCTGGCGCTGGCAGTCGTCGCCGTGCAGCAGGGCGAGGCGCTGGCGCTGCGCCAGCAACAACTGACGGCGCAGCTGGCGGCAGCGGCAAGGCAGTCTGCCCTGCCATCCACCGCCTCCACGCTCGATGCGGACGCCGATAGCCTGGCCGCCTTCCACGCCTATCTGCCCCAGCATGACAGCATTCCCGAGCAGCTGAAAACCTTGCTGGAGGTGGCGCAAAAAAGCGGCGTCACCCTGGCCAAGGCCGACTACAAGCCGCAGGAAGACGGCAGCGCCGCCTTTTTGCGCTATCAGATCACCCTGCCCGTAAAGGCCGAATACGCACAGCTGCAAGCCTTCATCGTCGACGCCCTGCAGGAACTGCCCACCCTGACGCTCGACTCCGTGCTGTTCAAGCGCGAACAGATCGAGGCGGGCGAGATCGATGCGCGCATCCAGTTCATCCTGCTGGTGAAAAAGCCGGAGGTGCGTCCATGAAAAAAGCCGTGCTGGCGGCGGCGGCCGTGGCGACCCTGCTGGCCGCCCTCTTCGCGCCCGAGGACGAAGGCAGCATCGTCGGGCCGGCCACTGCCACGCCGCGCCAGGCGGACCGCGTGGCGCTAGCGGCCCTCGTCACGCCGGCCAGCGCCCCGCCTGCCCGTTCGGCGCTGGTCATCGAGCGGCGCCGGGCGCTCGACGATGATGAGGCGGCGACCCTGTTTGCCAAGCAAAGCTGGCAGCCCGAGACGCCAAAAAAAATCATGCTCGACCAGCAGGCGGCCCAGGCCAGCCGCACTGTCGCCGCCATCGACGCGCACGCGCCGCCACCGCTGCCCTTTCAGTTCCTCGGCCGTTTCGTCGACGAAGGCAAGGCCGCCTACTTCCTGCAGGCGGGCGAACGCAACGTGGTGGCGCGGCCCGGCGACATGCTGGAAGAGCGCTACCGCTTCGACGGCGTGGTGCAGGGTTCCCTGCAATTTACCTATCTGCCGCTCAACCTGAAACAGACACTCGCCGTAGGGGACCTCAATTGAAACGACGCGCCGCACGTATGCCTCGCAATCTCATCAAACTGCTGCCGCTGCTGTCCCTGCTGGCCGCCTGCGCCGGCAACCAGGCCTACACCGATGGCCAGGCCATGTTGGGCGCGGGCCGCACGGAACAGGGACTGGCCCTGCTGGAACAGGCGGCGCAGGCGGAACCGACGAATGCCAAGTACCGCATCGCCGTCACCAACGGCAAGATGCGCGCGCTGAACAGCCTGAATGGCCGCGCGGAAGCGCTGCGCCAGCAAGGCAGCCTGGCCGAGGCGCAAACGCTGTACCGGCAAGCGCTGGCCATCGACGCCAGCGATGACGTGGCGCAGCGGGGCCTGGCCAGCGTGGCGCAGGATGAGCGGCACCGCAAGCTGGTGCAGGAAGCGCAGGCCAGCTACCAGCGCGGCGGCGAAGCGAATGTGGCGCAGGCGCAGGAAGCCTTGCGCCAGGTGCTGCAGGAGCGTCCCGCGCAGCGCGAGGCGCTGGCCTTGAAGAGCCGCATCGGCGATGAGCAGGCCAAGGCCAGGCCGGCCGGCGGCAAGCTGGCGGCCGCCTACCGCAAACCCGTGACCCTGGAATTTCGCGACGCGCCGCTGCGCTCCGTGTTCGATTTCATCAGCAAGGTCTCGGGCCTGAACTTCGTCTTCGACAAGGAAGTCGATCCCGCCCTGCGCGCCACGATCTCCGTGCGCGACACCAGCATCGAGGAAGCTATCGCCATGCTGCTGGGGGCGAACCAGCTGGAGCAAAGCGTCACCAGCGACAAGTCGATCACGATTTACCCGAACACGCCGCAAAAGGTGAAGGATTACCAGCAGCTGGTGGTGCGCACCTTCTTCCTCGCCAATGCGGACGTCAAGACGGTGGCGTTTTCCATCAAGACCCTGCTCAAGGCCAAGGATGTCGTCACCGATGAACGCCTGGGCATCATCATGCTGCGCGATACGCCGGAAATGGTGCGCATGGCCGAACGCATCATCAACGTGCAGGATCTGGCCGACCCGGAAGTGATGCTGGAAGTGGAGGTGCTGGAAGTCAAGCGCACGCGCCTGATGGAACTGGGCATCCGCTGGCCCGACCAGGCCAGCCTGACCCTGGCCGGCAGCGGCACGGGCCTGGGCGGCCTGAAAGTGGCCGACCTGCGCCGCATCAATGGCGAGAATATCAACCTGGGCATCGGCGGCGTGACCCTGAACGCCAACAAGACCGATAGCGACAGCAATATCCTGGCCAACCCGCGCATCCGCGTGCGCAACAAGGAAAAGGCCAAGATCCTCATCGGCGACCGCGTGCCCGTGATTACCGTCACGACCAACAATGGCGTCAGTTCCGACAGCGTCAATTACATCGACGTGGGCCTGAAACTCGACGTCGAACCGAACGTGTACCTGGATGACGAAGTGGCCATCAAGATCAACCTGGAAGTGTCGAACGTCGTCAAGGAAGTCATCAGCAAGACGGGCACGCAGGCTTACCAGATCGGTACGCGCAGCGCGTCGACCGTGCTGCGCCTGAAGGATGGCGAGACGCAGGTGCTGGCGGGCCTGATCAGCGACGAGGACCGGGGCACGGCCAACAAGGTGCCAGGCGTGGGCGAATTGCCCGTGCTGAACCGCCTGTTCGGCAGCCAGAAGGACGACGCCATGCGCAGCGAGATCGTGCTGTCGATCACGCCGCGCCTGCTGCGCAGCATCCGCCGCCCCGACCTGATGACGGCCGAATTCAATTCCGGCACCGAGGCGGCCGTGGGCGGGCGTGGCAGCGTGGGCGGCGCGCCCGAAGCCATCGCCGCGCCGGAGCAGGCCGCGCCGCGCGCCGGTTCGCCGATGACGGGCGGCGACGAAGCACCCGCCGCTGGCGACAAGCCTGCCGCCACGCCCACCGCCACCGTCAAGGGTGGCCAATGAGGCAGCAGGGATTTACCTTCATCGAGCTGATGATTACGCTGGCGATCATGGCGACCCTGGCCACGGTGGCCGTGCCGATGGCCCAGGTGGCCTTGCAACGCGCGAAGGAACATGAACTGCGCAGCGCCCTGATCGAGATCCGCGAAGCCATCGATGGCTACAAGCGCGCCTCGGACAATGGCCGCATCAAGCTGTCGCTGGGAGGCTCCGGCTATCCGAAAAAGCTCGATGAACTGGTCGAGGGCGTGCCCGACCAGCGCAGTCCATCCAAACAGTACATCTATTTTTTGCGCCGTCTGCCGCGCGACCCGTTCCAGCCCAGGGAAGAAGGCAGCGCGGCCGACAGCTGGAGCAAGCGCGCCTACGCCTCGCCACCTGACAATCCCAGTGAAGGCGAAGACGTGTTCGACGTCGCCTCGCGCGCAACCAGGGCGGGCCTGAACGGCGTGCCGCTCAACCAATGGTGATGCCCATGCATTCAACTGCCCTGCGGCGCGGCTTTACCCTGGTCGAACTGCTGGTGGTGCTGGCGATTATTTCGCTGCTGCTGACGATCGCCATTCCCCGCTATTTCGGCTCGGTGGAAAAATCAAAGGAAGTGGCCCTGAAGGAAAACCTGCAAGTGCTCAGGAGCGGCCTCGATCAATACTATGCCGACAAGGGCGAGTATCCGGCCGCGCTGGCCGACCTGGTCACCCACCATTACTTCCGCAGCGTGCCGCTCGACCCCGTTACGGAGTCCAGCGCCACGTGGCGGCTGGTGCCGTCGCCGAATGGCGAAATCAGCGGCGTGGCCGACGTGCGCAGCGGCGCCAAGGGCAAGACGCGCGAGGGCATCCCCTTTGAGCAGCTCTAGTTATCAATACCGCGCGCGGGGCTTCGCCTACATCTGGACCCTGCTGCTGGTGGCTTTCATGGGCGTCGGCCTGGTCGTGGCCAGCGAACTGTTTGCCACGGCCGCGCGGCGCGACAAGGAGCGCGAACTGCTGTTCATCGGCCATGAATTCCGCAATGCGCTGGGGCGCTACTATGACAGCACGCCGGCCGACGGCCGCCCGCGCTATCCATTGACCCTGCAGGAACTGCTGAAAGATCCCCGCTTCGCCAATGCCCGGCGCCATTTGCGCCGCGTGTATGCCGACCCCGTCACGGGCAAGGCGGAATGGGGCCTGCTGCGGCAGGAGGGACGCATCGTCGGCATTCATTCGCTGTCGCCGCAGCTGCCCATCAAGCAGGACAATTTTCTCGATGAAGACGCCAGCCTGCGCCGCAAGCAGCGCTACGCGGACTGGCAATTTACCTATCCGCACGACCTGGTGCTGGCGCCGCCCGATGCGGCAGGCGGCACGCCTGGCCTCAAGCCGAAAGGCGCAAACTGATATCATGCGTCTTTCATCGTCACGCACAGGACAAGGGAACAGGCATGAGCATAGGAGGCACTTCCATCGAACAGGCATTGGCATCGCTGTCGGACATGACGTCCGGCATGGTCGCCATCGGCAAGGACGAACACGCGCAACGCATCGCAAAGGCGCAGGCCTTCATGCGCCAGCAGGGCATCGCCGCGATCTACCTGAACGCGGGCGCCAACCTCACCTATTTCACGGGCACCAAATGGTATGCCAGCGAACGCATGGTCGGCGCCATCCTGCCAGCCAGCGGCGACATCGAATACATCGCGCCTGCCTTCGAAGAAAGCACCCTGACAGGTTTCATGATCATAGCAGGCAAGGTCAATTGCTGGGAGGAGCACGAAAGTCCGTACCAGCTGTTCGTCGACGTGCTGGCGCGCATGGGCGTCGTCCAGGATGAAGCGACGCCGCCGCGCGTGGGCATCTGCGAAAGCGCCGCCTTCTTCATCTACGACGGCATCAAGCCGCTGGCGCCCGGCTACGCGCTGGAAAATGCGCGCACCGTCACCGCGTACTGCCGCAGTCGCAAGTCAGCCGCGGAAATCGCCCTGATGCAGCGCGTCATGGACATGACCCTGGCCGTGCACGTGGCCACGGCCAGCATGCTGCATGAAGGCATCACGACGGTGGAAGTGGAAGAATTCATCCAGCGCGCGCACCGCAAGGTGGGAGCGCCCCGCTCGTATTTCTGCATCGTGCTGTTCGGCGAGGCGACGGCGTATCCGCACGGTGTGAATTACGTGCAGACACTGAAGGCGGGCGACACGGTGCTGATCGACACGGGCTGCCAGGTGATGAACTACATCTCCGACATCACGCGCACCTATGTGTTTGGCGCCATCAGCGAGCGCCAGCGCAGCGTGTGGAACAGTGAAAAGGCGGCGCAGGCCGCGGCGTTTGCCGCTGCCCGGCTGGGCGTGCCCTGCGGCGACGTGGACCGCGCCGCCCGCGTCTCGCTGGAAGCGGACGGCTTCGGCCCCGGCTACAAGCTGCCAGGCCTGCCGCACCGCACCGGCCACGGCATCGGCCTCGATATCCACGAATGGCCTTACCTGGTCGGCAATGACACCACGCCGCTCGACGTGGGCATGTGCTTCTCGAACGAGCCGATGATCTGCATCCCCGGCGAATTCGGCATCCGCCACGAAGACCATTTCTACATGACGGAAAACGGTCCGCGCTGGTTCACGCAGCCGGCGCACAGCATCGACGATCCGTTCGGCTTGCAGGCTTAGGCCGAGTGTTGGATTACGCTGCGCTAATCCAGCCTGCCGCTAGCTTGATGTCCCTCTGTTGGATTACGCTGCGCTAATCCAACCTACCGTAATGTCAGGCAGGTCGGATTAGCGCGTAGCGCGTAATCCGACATCACCGCAA
>RCUS01000108.1_pt1 | contig 65681 bp, 65 predicted proteins | sample 2166221 | NCBI WGS metagenome assembly RCUS01 (sample SAMN09932758, study PRJNA488358) | compost metagenome | isolation source: compost soil in cyclohexanecarboxylic | place: Germany: Experimental Botanical Garden
GCATGGCCACTTCGGTCTTGCCGAAGCCCACGTCGCCGCAGACCAGGCGGTCCATTGGCTTGGGTGCCAGCATGTCGGCGCGCACGGCCTCGATGGCGGCCTGCTGGTCCGGGGTTTCCTCGAACGGGAAGCCGGCGCTGAAGGTGGCGTAGTCGGCGGACGGGTCGGCAAATGCATAGCCCTTGCGCGCGGCGCGGCGGGCATAGATGTCGAGCAGTTCGGCGGCCACGTCGCGGACCTGTTCGGCAGCCTTGCGCTTGGCCTTCTGCCAGGCCTCTGAACCCAGCCGGTGCAGCGGTGCCAGGGCGTCGTCGCTGCCGGTGTAGCGGGCGATCAGGTGCAGGTTGGCCACCGGCACATACAGCTTGGCGTTCTCGGCGTATTCCAGCGTCAGGAATTCGGCGGCCTGGCCGTCGATTTCCAGGGTGGCCAGGCCCAGGTAGCGGCCGACACCATGGTCGATGTGCACCACCGGCGCACCTTCGCGCAGCTCGGTGAGGTTCTTGATGACCGCGTCGTTGGCGGTTTCGCCGCGCTTGTCACGGCGCCGGCGCTGCATCACCCGCTGGCCGAACAGTGGGCTTTCGGCAATCAGGGCCAGCCCTGGATCGTCCAGCAGCAGGCCGTCGTCCAGCGGGGCGATGGTGATCGCCAGGCGCTCGGCACCGGTAATGAAATCGTCCCAGCCTTCGACGGTATGCGGGCGCAGCTTCAGCCGTTCGAGCAGTTCCAGCAGCACTTCCCGGCGGCCCGCTGATTCGGCGGTGAAGAGCACGCGGCCGGGAAACTGGTCGAGGAAGTTGGCCAGCTCGGCCAGCGGCTGGTTGGCCTTGGCCTCGATGGCCAGGTTGGGCAAGGCGCGCGCCGGGAAGCGCTCGCGGCCCACGCCAGGCTCCAGCGCTTCGCTGCTGACCACCACCCGGGGCCACTGCTTGAGCCGGGCGAAGCAATCTTCCACCGGCAGGAACAGCTCGGCCGGCGGCAACAGCGGCCGGCTGAGGTCGCCGCGGCGGTCTTCATAACGCCCGCGCACGTCGTTCCAGAAGTGTTCGGCGGCCTGTTCCACGCCGGGCAGCGAGAACACCTGGGTGTCGGCCGGCAGGTAGTCGAACAGGGTCGAGGTTTCTTCGAAGAACAGCGGCAGGTAGTACTCGATACCGGCGGGGATGATGCCGCTGGCCAGGTCCTGGAAGATTGCACTGCGGCGGAAGTCGACGTCGAAGCGCTCGCGAAAGCGTGCCTTGAAGCGGGTCACTTCTTCCTTCTGCATCGGGAATTCGCGTGCCGGCAGCAGGCGCACCGAATCCACCTTGTCGATCGAGCGCTGGGTCTCGGGGTCGAAGGTGCGCAGCGTCTCGATCTCGTCATCGAACAGGTCGATGCGGTAGGGCAGCTTGCTGCCCATCGGGAACAGGTCGATCAGCGCGCCGCGCACGGCGAACTCGCCATGCTCGTAGACGGTGTCGACGCAGCGATAGCCACTGGCCTCCAGGCGCAGGCGCATCTGCTCCACGTCGATGGTCTGGCCCACGTCCAGCACCAGGCTGCTGCCCAGCAGGAAGCGGGTCGGCGCCAGGCGGTGCAGGGCGGTGGTGATCGGCACCACGAGGATGCCGTGGCTCAGCTCCGGCAGGCGGTACAGGCTGGCGATGCGCTGGGAGATGATGTCCTGGTGCGGCGAGAACAGGTCGTAGGGCAGGGTTTCCCAATCGGGGAACGGCAGCACTGGCAGGTCTGGGGCAAAGAAGCGCAGCTCCTGCTCCAGACGGTCGGCGGCCTGGCTGTCGGCCGTCAGCAGCAGGGTGAAGCGGCCAGCGCTGCTGGCGGCTTCGGCGATGGCAAGGCTGAGGGCGGCACCGGGCAGGTTGCCCCAGGTTTGTTTGCCGGCCGTGGCCGACATTTGCGGTAGGCGCAGAACTGACACGGGAGATTGCACTCCAAGCGTTGCGGCAAAGAGACCGATTGTACCGGTGACAGTGCCGGCTGTCAGGCTCGAAAGGGCATGAACGCTGGCTTGCGTCACTGTGACAGGCACTCATTGCCGGTTCCGCGTTGGGGCGTCATAATGTAGCCCCTTTTTTCTGTCCCTACATGTGGAAGGTTCCCGTGACTCAGAAGCCCGACCAGTGTCTTGGTGAGTGGATTGATCGTGAAGCCCTGGCTGAAGCGATGATCCCGCTTATCGGTCAGCTCTACCGCAATAACAATGTGGTGAGCTCGATTTATGGCCGCAGCCTGATCAACCGTTCGGTTATCTCGATCCTCAAGGCGCACCGCTTTGCGCGTCATCGTCAAGCCGACGAAACCGAACTGTCCGTCCACGAGACATTCCCCCTGCTCAAGGCCATGAGCGAGCTGAAACTGGGCGCCGCTTCGGTCGACCTGGGCAAGCTGGCCAACAAGTTCAAGCAGGAAGGCAATGGCCGCACTGCCGAGCAGTTCGTCCGTGAAGAGCTGGCCGACGTGGTCGGTCAGCAAAACGCTTCGGCGCGCAAAGGCACCGACGTTGTCCTGTACGGCTTCGGTCGCATCGGCCGCCTGCTGGCGCGCATCCTGATCGAGAAGACCGGTGGTGGTGACGGCCTGCGTCTGCGTGCCATCGTCGTGCGCAAAGGCGCCGAAAACGACCTGGTCAAGCGTGCCAGCCTGCTGCGCCGTGACTCGGTGCACGGCCCGTTCGATGGCACCATCACCATCGACGAAGCCAACAACACCATCACCGCCAACGGCAACCTGATCCAGGTTATCTACGCCAAGAGCCCGAGCGAAGTCGACTACACCCAGTACGGCATCGAAAACGCGCTGATCGTCGACAACACCGGCGTATGGCGTGATGCCGACGGCCTGGGCCAGCACCTGGCCTGCCCGGGCGCTGCCCGCGTGATCCTCACCGCACCTGGCAAGGGCGCGCTGAAGAACATCGTGCACGGCATCAACCACGGCGAAATCACCCCTGACGACAAGATCATCTCGGCCGCTTCGTGCACCACCAACGCCATCGTGCCGGTGCTCAAAGCTGTGAATGACAAGTACGGCATCGTCAACGGCCACGTCGAAACCGTTCACTCGTTCACCAACGACCAGAACCTGATCGACAACTTCCACAAGGGCAGCCGCCGTGGCCGTGCCGCGCCGCTGAACATGGTCATCACCGAAACCGGCGCCGCCACTGCTGCCGCCAAGGCACTGCCAGTGCTGAAGGGCAAGCTGACCGGCAACGCCATTCGCGTACCGACGCCGAACGTTTCGATGGCCATCCTGAACCTGAACCTGGAAAAGGCCACCACCCGCGACGAGATCAACGAGTACCTGCGCCAGACCGCCATGCACTCGGAGCTGCACAAGCAGATCGACTACGTGGCTTCGCAGGAAGTGGTTTCGACCGACTTCGTCGGCTCGCGCCATGCCGGTGTGGTTGACGCAGAGGCGACCATCGCCAACGACAACCGCGTTGTTCTGTACGTCTGGTACGACAACGAATTCGGTTATAGCTGCCAGGTGGTTCGTGTGATGGAAGACATGGCTGGTGTGAACCCGCCAGCGTTTCCACGCTGATTCGCTTGTAAGGCAATGAAAAAACGGGAACCTTCGGGTTCCCGTTTTTTTTTATTCTGAATGTGTGTTGTCAGTGCTGGCCCTTTCGCGGGTAAACCCGCGCCTACAGGATTATCGCTGCCCCTGTAGGCGCGGGTTTACCCGCGAAGAGGCCAGCACCGGCAACCGAGAAACCCTACTGTGCGCACAGCCCTACTGTTCATTCTGCTGCTACTCACCGCCTGCAACCAGGGCCCCACCCTGGAGCGCCTGGGTGGCCCGACCATGGGCAGCAGCTACAGCATCCAGTATGTCCGCGAGCCTGGTGGCCCGGAGCCGGCCCTGGTGCAGAGGGCGGTGGAAACCATTCTGCACGACATCGACCACCACTACTCGACCTACCGCGGCGATTCCATCGTAAGCCAGTTCAACCGCTTACCTGCCGGCCAGTGCCTGGCCCTGCCGCCTGACATGCTCGCGTTGGTCAGCCTGGGCCAGCACCTTGCCGAGCAGAGCGATGGCGCCTTCGACCTCACGGTAGAGCCTTTGCTCGACCTGTGGGGCTTCGGCCCTCAGGCCCGTCACCAGCAGGTGCCCGAACCACAGGCACTGGCCCAGGTACGCCAGCGTGTGGGCTACCAGCACCTGCGCGTCAAAGGTCGAGCCCTGTGCAAGGATGCCCCGGTGCAGCTCGACTTCAACAGCATCGTCGCCGGCCATGCTGTCGACTTGATCGCTGCGCGCCTGCAGGCCATGGGTGTCAGCAGTTTTGTCGCCGAGGCCACTGGCGAGCTGAAGGCGGTTGGCCGCAAGCCTGACGGCAGCCCTTGGCGTATTGCCCTGGAACTGCCCCGCGAAGACCGTCAAATCGCCCGCCAGATCATCCCGGTCAATAGCCTTTCAGTATCAACCTCGGGTGACTATCGGCACTATTTCGAGCAGAATGGCCGGCGCTATTCGCACACCTTCGATGCCCGCCTCGGGCGCCCGGTCGAACATGACCTGGCTGCCGTTACGGTGCTGGACGCCTCAGCACTGCTGGCCGATGGCTATTCGACGCTGCTACTCATCCTGGGCCCACAGCAAGGCTGGGATTTTGCCGTGGCGCATGACTTGGCTGCGGTTTTGGTGACTCGAGCAGAGGGAGGCTTCGTCTCCCGAGCTACGCCCGCGTTCGAACGGGCAGTGAAAGGCCAGTGAAAGCACAAGCAGGGATGATTGCCGCCACGGAATGGGTGAAGCATATGTAGTGCGGGCAAAATTGGCCTACGACGCGACCAAGGGTTAATGTGCGCGGCGTTCACGCTTGATTAGACTGCACCCGAATTTTCTCATGACGCCCCGGCGGCATGATCGCGCCCCGCGAGCGACCGTGGCTTGCGGGCCAGTTCTGAAGGAGTACGCATGGCTGTCTACAACTACGACGTAGTGGTGCTGGGTTCCGGCCCGGCCGGAGAAGGTGCGGCAATGAACGCCGCCAAAGCAGGGCGCAAGGTAGCGATGGTCGACAGCCGTCGCCAGGTCGGCGGCAACTGCACCCACCTGGGCACCATCCCGTCCAAGGCACTGCGTCACTCGGTGCGGCAGATCATGCAGTTCAACACCAACCCGATGTTTCGTGCCATCGGCGAGCCGCGCTGGTTCTCGTTCCCGGACGTGCTGAAAAGCGCCGAGAAGGTCATCGCCAAGCAGGTGGCATCGCGCACCGGCTACTATGCCCGTAACCGCGTCGACGTGTTCTTCGGCACCGGCAGCTTTGCCGACGAGCAAACCGTGGAAGTGGTGTGCCCGAACGGCGTGGTCGAGAAGCTCAACGCCAAGCACATCATCATCGCGACCGGCTCGCGCCCCTACCGCCCGGCCGACATCGACTTCCACCACCCGCGCGTGTACGACAGCGACACCATCCTCAGCCTCAGCCATACCCCGCGCAAGCTGATCGTGTACGGTGCCGGCGTGATCGGTTGCGAATACGCTTCGATCTTCAGTGGCCTGGGCGTATTGGTCGAGCTGGTCGACAACCGTGGCCAGTTGCTGAGCTTCCTCGACTCGGAAATTTCCCAGGCGCTGAGCTACCACTTCAGCAACAACAACATCACCGTGCGCCACAACGAAGAGTACGAGCGTGTCGAAGGCCTGGACAACGGTGTGATCCTGCACCTCAAGTCCGGCAAGAAGATCAAGGCCGACGCCTTGCTCTGGTGCAACGGCCGTACCGGCAACACCGACAAGCTGGGCCTGGAAAACATCGGCATCAAGGTCAACAGCCGTGGCCAGATCGAGGTCGACGAGGCCTACCGCACCACCGTGCCGAACATCTACGGTGCCGGCGACGTGATCGGCTGGCCAAGCCTGGCCAGTGCCGCCCATGACCAGGGCCGGTCGGCCGCTGGCAGCATTGTCGATAACGGCAGCTGGCGCTTCGTCAACGACGTGCCGACGGGTATCTACACCATTCCCGAAATCAGCTCGATCGGCAAGAACGAGCAGGAGCTGACCCAGGCCAAGGTGCCGTACGAAGTGGGCAAGGCCTTCTTCAAGAGCATGGCGCGTGCGCAGATCGCCGGCGAGCCGCAGGGCATGCTGAAGATCCTGTTCCACCGCGAAACCCTGGAAATCCTCGGCGTGCACTGCTTCGGCTATCAGGCCTCGGAAATCGTCCACATCGGCCAGGCGATCATGAACCAGCCGGGTGAGCAGAACAACCTGAAGTACTTCGTCAACACCACGTTCAACTACCCGACCATGGCCGAAGCCTATCGGGTAGCTGCCTACGACGGCCTGAACCGGCTTTTTTGAGCGGCTCCGACCGGTGGCCTGAGCCGGTCGGAGAGACCGATTTCAACCCTACCCGAGGGTGGTCTTGGCCAAACCGGGAAAGTCTGTAATCAGGCTGTCCACGCCAAAGTCAGCGAGCCGGCGCATAAGCGCCGGTTCGTTGACCGTCCACACCGACACGTGCAAACCCTGGCCCTGTGCTTTCAGCAGGCGCTCGGGGGTGCACAGTGTCCAGTTCAATGCCAGCAGCTCGCAGCCGTAGTTCTGTGCCACCTTCAGCGGGTCGAGCCAGGCGTATTCGGCCACCAGCCCGCGCTTCACGTCTGGCACCAGTTCCAGGGCGGCGCCCAGTACTTCGCGTGAGCTGGAGGTGATGGTCACCTTGTCCAGCAGGCCATATTGCTGGGCCAGTTCACGGATCGCCAGGACGGTGGTGGCCGCGCGGGTGCGCGAGGCGCTTTTCACCTCCAGTTGCCAGTGTTCGAACGGGCATTTTTCGAACAGCTCTTCCAGTTTCGGGATCGGGCAGGGCTGCACATGGCCCGGGCCGCCTTTGCGGGCATCGATCTTGACCAGTTCGGCGGCCGGGTGCTCGACCACTTTGCCGCGCCGGCCCGTGGTGCGCTTGAGGGTGGGGTCGTGGATGACCATCAGTTCGTTGTCGGATGACAAGTGCAGGTCCAGCTCGCAGCGGGTCACGCCATGGGACAGGCATTGCTGAAAGCTCTTCAGGGTGTTCTCGGGTGCTTCGCCCTTGGCGCCGCGATGGCCGTAGATCAGGGTCACGTTCGTTCCTTCAAATCAGAGAAAAATGGGCTCAGGAGGCGGGGTCGTTCTGTTCCAGCTGCTGGCGCCGTTGTTGTTGCTGGCGCTGCAGGATGTAGCGGGCCAGCAGTTGCCGTTGGGCGTCGGTCATGTCGATGAACTCGGTGCCGACTTCGAAGCCACCCTCCGGAAGCGGATCGCAATGGGTGATCTTGCCGCGCAGCAGCAAGCCATGGGCGCGTGGCATCAGCACCATCTTCACCTTCACTCGGGTGCCGGGGGCCACCGCAGTGGCTTGGGCGAATTCGATGCCGCCTTCGGAAATGACCACCGGCTGGGGCTGGCCAACTTCGCCGATCAGGGTCTGGGCAACCACCGCGCTAAGCAGGTCGAGGCGTTTGTTCTGCGCGCGCAGGAAGGCGGCGAGGGTGCGGTCCTTTTCGCTCAGCTGGCGCAACAGGTGCTGCGACTCGAAGTCGGACAGGTGCAGTTCGCTGAGCAGGTTGAATAGTGGCGAATCATCTTGCAACACATCTGGGTCAAGGGCTTCGGCCGCGCTGAGGGGGCTTATTTGAAGTGCGATCCGATCTTCGATGCGGTAGTATTCGCGGCGATCTTCTTCGTCTAATGTCGTCATGGCGAACCCAAGGTAGCGGCGGTGGTCCGAGTGTAAAGCCGCCGTAGGCGCCTCGCCACAAGGACGTTCCCTTTCATCCGAACAAGCCCCGACATGTTCAGACCTCTTTTCGCATTCATCGGCACGCGTTATACCCGTGCCAAACGTCGCAATCACTTCGTCTCGTTCATTTCCCTGACCTCGATGATCGGCCTCGCCCTGGGCGTGGTGGTGATGATCGTGGTGCTCTCGGTGATGAACGGTTTCGACCACGAGATGCGCACCCGCGTGTTGGGCATGATCCCGCATGCCACGCTGGAGAGCGGCCAGCCCATTGCCGACTGGCCGGCCCTTGCCCAACAAGTAAAGCAGAATCCGCAGGTGGTGGCGGTTGCGCCCTTTACCCAGATGCAGGGCCTGCTGACCCATGACGGCAAGGTGCAGAAGGTGCTGCTCAACGGCATCGACCCGGCCCGCGAGCGCGAGGTGTCGATCATCGACAAGTTCGTCCTGCAAGGCCGCCTCGACCAGCTGGCGCCGGGCGAGTGGGGCATCATGATCGGCGACAAGGCCGCGGCCAAGCTGGGCGTGGGCATCGGCGACAAGCTCACCTTCGTCGCCCCCGAGGTCAGCGTGACCCCGGCCGGCATGTTCCCGCGCATGAAGCGCTTCACCGTGGTCGGTACCTTCCACGTGGGCGCGGGCGAGATCGACGGCTACCTGGGCCTGACCAACATCAGCGACCTGTCCCGCCTGCACCGCTGGAAGCCCGACCAGGTGCAGGGCCTGCGCCTGAAGTTCGACGACCTGTTCCAGGCGCCGCGCGTGGCCTGGAGCATCGCCCAGCAGCTGGGCGACCAGGAGTTCTACAGCCGTGACTGGACCCGCACCCACGGCAACCTGTACCAGGCGATCCGCATGGAAAAGGCCATGATCGGCCTGCTGTTGCTGCTGATCGTGGCGGTGGCGGCGTTCAACATCATTTCCACCCTGGTGATGGTGGTCAACGACAAGCGCGGCGACATCGCCATCCTGCGCACCCTGGGCGCCACGCCCGGGCAGATCATGCTCATCTTCATGGTCCAGGGCACGGTGATCGGGGTGATCGGTACCCTGATCGGCGCCGTGGTCGGGATCGTCGCCGCGCTGAACGTGAGCGCGGTGATCGCCGGCATCGAGAAACTGATCGGGCACAAGTTCCTCAACGCCGACGTGTACTTCATCGATTACCTGCCGTCGCAGATCCAGGCCCAGGACGTGTACATGGTCTGCGGTGCGGCGCTGGTCCTGAGTTTCTTCGCCACCCTGTACCCGGCCTGGCGTGCGGCCCGCACCCAGCCTGCAGAGGCGCTACGTTATGAGTGAGTCGCGCATGAGTGATAAAGCCGTTCTGAGTTGCCGCAACCTGGGCAAGTCCTACGACGAGGGCCCGGAATCGGTGCAGGTGCTGTCCGGGCTCAACCTCGAGCTGCACGCCGGTGAGCGGGTAGCCATCGTGGGTAGCTCCGGCTCGGGCAAGAGTACCTTGCTCAACCTGCTGGGCGGCCTCGACCGGCCGACCCAGGGTAGCGTGTGGCTGGCTGGCGAAGAGCTGTCGGCACTGGGCGAGCGTGCCCGTGGCCTGCTACGCAACCGCGAGTTGGGCTTTGTCTACCAGTTCCACCACCTGCTGCCGGAATTCACCGCCATCGAGAACGTGTGCATGCCGCTGCTGATCGGCCGAACGCCCATCCCCGAGGCCCGGGAGCGTGCCGAGGCGCTGCTCAAGCGGGTAGGCCTGGGCCACCGCCTGAACCACAAGCCGGCCGAGCTTTCCGGCGGCGAACGCCAGCGTGTGGCGATCGCCCGGGCGCTGGTCAACCGCCCCGGCCTGGTGATGCTCGACGAGCCGACCGGTAACCTCGACCACCATACCGCCCAAGGCATCCAGGAACTGATGCAGGAGCTGTCCAGCGCTTCGCGCACGGCATTCCTGGTGGTCACCCACGACCTCAACCTGGCGCGGCAGATGGACCGTGTGCTGAAGCTCGACGATGGCCACCTGGTGGCCATCTGATCGACTGCCGGGGTGGCAGGTGCTGCCCCGTTTTCCTGTTTCCATTGGGTGATTTCGTACATGTTCAGACCCTTGCCCATCTTTATCGGCGCGCGCTACACCCGAGCCAAGCGCCGCAACCACTTCATCTCGTTCATTTCGATGACCTCGATGATCGGCCTGTCGCTGGGCGTGCTGGCGATGATCGTGGTGCTGTCGGTGATGAACGGCTTCCAGCGCGAAATGAGCTCGCGCATTCTCGGCCTGGTGCCGCATGCCGCCATCCTGGGCGTGCAGCCGCTGGACGATTGGCACAAGGTGGCCGACGCCGCCATGAAGAATCCGGCGGTGATGGCTGTGGCGCCGATTACCGAGATGGAAGGCATGCTGTCGTACAAGGGCGCCATGCAGCCGATCCAGGTGGGTGGTATCGACCCGGCCGAGGAGGGCAAGGTTTCCATCGTTGGCCAGCACATCGTCCAGGGCCGTCTGCAGGGCTTGCAGCCCGGTGAGTTCGGTGTGGTTATCGGTGAGCTGACCGCACGCCGCTTCCGCCTGAACACCGGCGACAAGCTGACCTTGATCGTGCCGGAAATCAGCAAGGAACCGGGTGGCATCACCCCGCGCATGCAGCGCCTCACCGTAGTTGGCATCTTCAAGGTCGGCGCCGAGCTGGATGGGTCGCAGGCCTATATCCATGTTGCTGATGCAGCTGAGATGCAGCGCTGGGCGCCGGGCCAGGTGCAAGGTGTGCGCCTTAAGCTGCACGACCTGTATGCCGCTCCGCAGGTGGCCAAGGCGATTGCTGCCGGGCTTGGGGACGCCTACCGGGCCGATGACTGGTCGCATACCCAGGGCAGCCTGTTCAGCGCCATGAAGATGGAAAAGACCATGATCGGCCTGCTGCTGATGATGATCATCGCGGTGGCAGCGTTCAACATCATCGCCACCCTGGTGATGGTGGTGAACGACAAGGGGCCGGACATCGCCATCCTGCGCACCCTGGGCGCCACGCCGGCGCAGATCATGGGCACGTTCATGGTCCAGGGCAGCCTGATCGGCATTGTCGGCACGCTGATTGGTGGCGTACTGGGCGTGATTGCGGCGTTCAATGTGAGCCAGATCGTCGGCTGGCTGGAGCGGGTGAGCGGGCAGCACATCTTTACGTCGGATGTGTACTTCGTCAGCAGCTTGCCGTCGCAGTTGCAGTGGGGGGATGTGGCGATCATCTGCACCGCCGGCCTGGTGATGAGTTTCCTGGCGACCCTTTACCCGGCCTACCGGGCGTCGCAGGTGCAGCCGGCGATTGGCCTGGCGGTTTGATGTTTGCCTGAGATCCTGGGGGCGTAAAGCGCCCCAGGGTTACCGATCTTGAGCGAACTCGATCACGAATCGGGTCCACCCACCCTCGCACTCCGCCCGTATGCACCCGCCATGGGCCTGCACGATCGACCGGGTAATCGCCAGGCCCAACCCCGCATGCTCGCTGCTGCCTTCCCGCCGCGCCGGGTCCACCCGGTAGAAGCGGTCGAAAAGCCGCGGTAGAGCGGCCGGGTCGATAGCCAGCCCGGTATTGGCCACGTTGATCGTCGGCCCCGGCCCCAGGGTCACCTTGATCTGTCCTCCTGCCGGGGTAAAACGCATGGCGTTGTCCAGCAGGTTGGACAGCGCCCGGCGCAGCATATGCTGGTCGCCGTGCAGCACTGCTTCACCCTCGCGCAGCATCTGCACGTCGTTGTCTTCTGCCAGAGGCGCGTAGTACTCCAGCAGTGCATCCACCTCGTCATGCAGCGCCAAAGGCGCGTGCCCCGGTACCAGAAGGCCGTGGTCGGCCTTGGCGAGAAACAGCATGTCGTTGATCATCTGCGCCATCCATTGCAGTTCTTCCAGGTTGCCATGCAGCGCCTCTCGGTATTCTTCGAGGCTACGTGGGCGGGTGAGGGTGACCTGGGTGTGGGTCAGCAGGTTGGACAGCGGCGTACGCAACTCGTGGGCGATATCGGCCGAGAACGCTGACAGGCGCTGGAAGGCATCGTCCAGGCGCTGCAGCATCGCGTTCATGCTGCTGGCCAGCTCGGCCAACTCTTCGGGCATCTGCGCCACCGGCAGACGGGTGGTGAGCGAACGCGCTGACACGCTGGCGGCCACCTGGCCCATCTGCCGCAATGGGCGCAGGCCGCTGCGGGCGGCCCAGGCACCCAGTAGTGCGGTGGTTAGCGCCGACAGGCCGACCGTCAGCCAGATCAGCCGTTGCATGCCCTGCAGGAAGTGCTGGTGGTGGGTGATGTCGAGGTACAGGGTCAGTCGCGGCGACTGCATGGTGCCCTGTTTCAGGGGCACGGACAGGCTGCGGTAGTCGATGCCTTGCGCATGCAGGGTGGCCAGCCCGGTGGCCAGCGCTGCTTGCGGCAGCCCGCTGCGACTTTCGAACCAAGTGGCGCCATTGCTGGCGCTGATACGCAAGGCCAGGTCGGCCTGGTGACTCAGTTCATCGCGCAGGGCAGGCAGGCGGGCCTGGAGCTCATCAGCCGTGCTGACATCAGCCAGTTGCGTACGAAACAAGGACAGGCGCGAGTCCAGCAGTTGTTGGTCAAGTTCGACGAAGTGCTGCTCGCTGGCCCGGCTGAATAGCAGGCCGGCGCCCAGCGAGACAGTGGCGGTGCAGGCGGCGAACAGCAGGGCCAGGCGGTTACCGAGGGAAACCCGGCGCATCACTCGGTGCGCTCTTCGAGTACGTAACCCATGCCCCGTACGGTGTGGATCAGCTTGTTGGGGTGCGGGTCGTCGATTTTCAGGCGCAGGCGGCGGATGGCCACTTCGATCACATTGGTGTCGCTGTCGAAGTTCATGTCCCACACCTGCGAGGCGATCAGCGATTTTGGCAGCACCTCACCCTGGCGGCGCAGCAGCAGCTCAAGGAGTGAGAATTCCTTGGCGGTCAGGTCGATGCGCTGCCCGGCGCGCTCGGCGCGGCGGCGGATCAGGTCCAGGCGCAGGTCGGCCAGGCTCAGGGTCGTGTCCTGGCTCGGGCTGGTGCCACGGCGCAGCAGGCTGCGTACCCGGGCCAGCAGTTCGGAAAAGGCGAACGGCTTGACCAGGTAGTCGTCGGCGCCCAGTTCCAGGCCATGCACGCGATCCTCGACGGCGTCGCGGGCGGTCAGGAACAGCACTGGCGTATCCAGGCCTGCCTGGCGCACGGCCTGAAGAATCTGCCAGCCGTCGCGGCCAGGCAGCATCACGTCGAGGATCAGCAGGTCGTGGTCGCCGGTCAGGGCGAGGAACTGGCCGGTCTCGCCATCGGCGGCCAGTTCCGTAGCGAAGCCGGCTTCGTTAAGGCCCTGGCTCAGGTACTGGCCGGTGCGGGCCTGGTCTTCGACGATCAGCAGTTTCATGCACTGTCCATATTCTGAAAGATTGTGCGTAGCCTATGGCGTCGCTTTACCGCTAGCACAGGGATAATGGGGTGGGTGAAATGATACGTGACGATGTGCCCGCTCGCCCAAACTGACGAAGTTGTAATGTGCCTGTCAGGTAACTGCCAGTCGCCCCGGCTAATGTGGCTTCATCCTGCTGTGTATTCCCGGAGTCATCATGAAACACCTGTTCATTGCCGCCACCCTTGCCCTGGGCAGCCTGCCGGCTGTCGCTAGCCAGGCGCAGAGCTTCGCCTTTGGCGAGCCTGCCCCGGCGGCCAAGGCCACCCGCACGGTCAACGTGGTGCTCAAGGACATTGCCTTCGAGCCCAAAAGCCTGCAGGTAAAAGCCGGCGAGACGGTGCGCTTCGTGCTGGTCAACGAGGGCAACCTGCCGCACGAATTCAACCTGGGCGACAAGGCCATGCATGCCGAACACCAGAAGGAAATGGTTGCCATGCAAGGCAAGGTGTTCACCAAGGCCATGAACCACGAAGGCATGGATCACGGCAAGATGATGAGCCACGGCCAAATGATGGACCACGGCGATGGCCATGGTCACGGGGGTGGCAATACTGTGATGGTTATGCCCGGCCAACGCGCCGAGCTGACCTGGACCTTCCGCCAAACGGTGCCCATCGAGTTTGCCTGCAACGTGCCGGGGCATTACCAGGCGGGTATGGTGGGGGCATTGACCATTGAGTGACTGGCCCTGCAAGGCGGGGTGCAAAACCGGTAGACTAGGGGCATTTTCGAACCTCTAGGTCAGTTTCCATGCATCCCGCTGCCGAACATTCCCCGCTGGGCAAGTCCAGCGAATACATCGCCACCTACTCCCCGGAGCAGTTGTTCCCGATCCCGCGTACTGCCAAGTGGGCCGAGCTGGGCGTCACTGCACAGACCTTGCCCTGGCTGGGGGTGGATTTCTGGAACTGCTTCGAGCTGAGCTGGTTGCTGCCTTCGGGCAAGCCGGTGGTGGCGATCGGCGAGTTCGCCATCCCGGCTGATTCGCCAAACATCATCGAGTCCAAGTCATTCAAGCTGTACCTCAACTCGCTGAACCAGACGGTGTTCACCTCGCTGGGCGCGTTGCAGGCATGCCTGGAAAAAGACCTGTCCGCCGCTGCCGGCAAGCCGGTGGGGGTGAAGGTGCGCACTTTGGCCGAGGTTGAAGCCCAGGGTGTGGTGGCGTTACCGGGGCAGTGCATCGATGCACTGGACGTGGCCATCAGCAACTACGAGCAGCCGCAACCAGAGCTGTTGCGCTGCAACCCGGAGCGGGTGGTGGAAGAAACCCTGCACAGCCATCTGCTGAAGTCCAACTGCCCGGTCACCGGCCAGCCGGATTGGGGCAGCGTGGTGGTCGAGTACAAGGGCAGGGCGCTGGACCATGCCAGCCTGCTGACCTACCTGATCAGCTTCCGCCAGCATGCCGACTTCCATGAGCAGTGTGTGGAACGGATTTACCTGGACTTGAAGAATCTGCTGCAGCCGGAGCACCTGACGGTCTATGCGCGCTATGTGCGCCGCGGTGGGCTGGATATCAACCCGTATCGCAGCACCGGGGCGATCAGCCCGGATAACAAGCGCCTGGTACGGCAGTAATACAGGGGGCCGCTTTGCGGCCCCCGCTATTTCAGATCCCCATGCTGTGCAGCGAGTTGGCAATGCTGCGCAGAGTGGCTGTGAGGTCGGGGTGGTCGGCCTCGAAGCGTTCGATCGCCAGGTTCACGCCGTCCACCAGGTTATTGTCTGGCGTGGCTTCCTCAAGTTTCAGTTGCGCCTCGATCTGGCGCGCCTCTTCGTGCAGGGCGGCCAGCTCTTCTTCCGAAAGCGGTACGTTGCGGTCCAGTTGCTCGCGCAAGCTGTTCAGGCGCTCTTGCAATTCGCGGGCAGGCATTGGCTATTCTCCATCAATGGCTTGGCAAGCCATGGACCTCGGCGACGTGGCAAAGGTTCTGGCCTGTCTTCAGGGTAATCTACCTGCTGCCGATTTGCATGATCCGCGTCAAGGCTGCTGTATCAGGGTTTTTCACCCTTGCGCCGGCGCTGGGCGATGTCCACCAGGCAGGTGTCCAGCGCTTCCAGATGGTCGATCACCGAGTGCACGCCCAGGTTGAACAGCGCCAGCGTCGCCTTGCTGCGCGCCAGATCCTGCTCTTGCGGGCTCATGGCTTGCCATTGCGCAGAAGTGCGGTCGCATAACGGGCTGCAGGCGGCCAGGCCTACTGTCCACAAGCCGGCGTTAAGGCCAGACTGCAGCAGGCGCGGGTCGCCGCTGACCAATACGCAGCCATCCAGGCGCTCGCTGTCCAGCGCCATCAGTGCCTGCCAGCAAGCGTTCGGCGCTGGCCAGCGCACGCCATTGACCGCATGCCCTGGCAGCCAGTCGGGCAGCACATGGGCCAGGCGCTCGCTTTGCGCGGTATTGAGGTCATCCAGCCAAATGCACGGCACTTGGCGCTGACGCAGGCTGGCAAGGGTGGCCAGGGCGCCGGGGGCGGGTGATGGCGCGCCATGGGTGGCCTGCACCAGGCAGCCGCGCAAGCCGAACAGTACAGCAGTGAAGGCGGGCGCAGTGTCCATGGCAACTTCCCCCAAATGGTTCGAAGGCTATGCGTTGATTGTTACCGTCCTGTGACATCGGCGCGCTGCGCAACAGTTGTTCACAAAATATTGAGCAAAAATGTGTAAGGCTGCTTATCAGCCCGCAAGTCTCTATACTGCCGCCTTGATAGCAGCGCGACGTGTTGCGCTTGCGGCCAAGAAATTCGATGGAGAAACATCTATGCGTAGGATCGGTGCCAGTGTGATCGAACGAGTCACCCAGGCCTGTGTCTGCGCCAGCATGCTGCTGGCGCCCGTGGCAGCCACCCAGGCCGCCACCGAGGAAGATCCCTGGGAAGCGGTCAACCGCCCGATCTTCCGCTTCAACGACACCCTCGACACCTATGCCCTCAAACCATTGGCCAAGGGCTACCAGGCGGTCACTCCACAGTTCCTCGAAGATGGCATCCACAACATCTTTCGCAACCTGGGGGACGTGACCAACCTCGCCAACGACGTGCTGCAGCTCAAGCCGCATGCGGCGGGCGTGGATACGGCGCGGTTGATCGTCAACACCACCTTCGGCCTGGGTGGCTTCTTCGATGTGGGTACCAAGATGGGCCTGCAGCGCAACGACGAGGACTTTGGCCAGACCCTGGGCTACTGGGGTGTGCCGAGCGGGCCGTATGTGGTTATCCCGCTGCTGGGCCCAAGCACCGTGCGTGACGGTGTGGCCAAGTACCCGGACACCTATACCAAACCCTATCGCTACATCGACCACGTGCCTACGCGCAATTCGATCTTCGCGCTGGACCTGATCGACACCCGCGCCAGCCTGCTCTCGGCCGAAAAGCTGATTCAGGGTGACAAGTACATCTTCATTCGCAATGCCTACCTGCAAAACCGCGAGTTCAAGGTGAAGGATGGCGAGGTCGAAGACGACTTCTGATCTGTGAACCTGGGGCCGCAAAGCGGCCTCGGGTTCAATGCATGGCCAGAATCCGCAGCCCGAACTTCTGCTGCCCGCCCGGCTGGTCGGCAATCCATACCACTTCGGTGCTGGCATGCAGCCCCTTCAGCGCCGGATGGTCGGAGTCGATCCGTACCTCGATCTGATCACCCACCAGAAAGCGCTGTGGCGCCTGCACTTGCATGCCACCGCTGGACAGGTCCAGGCACACTGCCGCAATCACCTGGCCTTCGTGCAAAAGGCTGACCTCGGTGTCGATGCGCATGCGAATGAAGTCGCGTTTCTCGCTATGGCTGGAGGGCGTGTGGGGCATGCTGCATCCTTCCCGTCGGGTTGCGCTGGTCGACTTTCTTATAACTCCCGGTGATTTGCCCTGTAAAGAGCGGCGAGGTCGACCCCAGCATGCTTGAAACCCCTGCCGGATGGGAGTACCGTCTGCGCCTTACAAGGTACCTCTGACAGTTGCCGGGCAGGTGTTCTTGTCCTACAACTCAAGTAGAGTGTGACCATAAAGAATTCCCGTAGCTGGCCGTCTGCCTTGCCGACACCGCTGCACCAACCTAAATCGGCGCCGTTCGCCCACATGCAGAAAACCAGTGCAACGCTGCTGATCATCGATGACGACGACGTGGTCCGTGCCAGCCTCGCCGCCTATCTTGAAGACAGTGGCTTCAGCGTCCTCCAGGCCGGCAATGGCCAGCAGGGGCTTCAGGTCTTCGAAGAACACCAGCCCGACCTCGTGATCTGCGATCTGCGCATGCCGCAGATGGGCGGCCTCGAACTGATCCGCCAGGTCAGCGAGCGCGCGCCGCAGTTGCCGGTGATCGTGGTGTCCGGTGCCGGCGTCATGAGCGATGCGGTGGAAGCGTTGCGCCTGGGCGCAGCCGACTACCTGATCAAGCCGCTGGAAGACCTGGCGGTGCTCGAACATTCGGTGCGCCGCGCCCTCGACCGCTCGCGCCTGGTGCTGGAAAACCAGCGCTACCGCGACAAGCTCGAAGCCGCCAACCGCGAACTGGAGGCCAGCCTGCACCTGTTGCAGGAGGACCAGACCGCCGGTCGCCAGGTGCAGATGAACATGTTGCCGGAAAGCCCCTGGGTGGCCGGCGAGTTCGCCTTCGAGCACCAGATCATCCCGTCGTTGTATCTTTCGGGTGATTTTGTCGATTATTTCCGCGTGGACGAGCGGCGCATTGCTTTCTACCTCGCCGATGTATCCGGGCATGGGGCGTCGTCGGCCTTTGTCACCGTGCTGTTGAAATTCATGACCACGCGCCTCATGTTCGAGCTCAAGCGCAGCAGAATGCGTGAGTTCAAGCCGTCTGAAGTGCTCAGCCACATCAACCGCGGCCTGATCAACAGCAAGCTGGGCAAGCACGTCACCATGGTCGGCGGGGTGATCGACGAAGAGTCCGGCCTGCTGACCTACGCTGTCGGCGGCCATTTGCCGTTGCCGGTACTGTACACCCCCGAACATTGCCGCTACCTGGAAGGCCGCGGCCTGCCGGTGGGGTTGTTCGATGAGGCCACCTACCAGGACCTGGTGGTGGAGCTACCTCCGCAGTTCAGCCTCAGCCTGATGTCCGATGGCATTCTGGACCTTTTGCCGGGTGACACGCTCAAAGATAAAGAAACCGCCCTGCCGGAAATCGTCAGGGCAGCAGGTGGCAGCCTGGATGGGCTGCGTCAACGATTTGGATTGGCTACGCTTGGGGAGATGCCGGATGATATCGCCCTATTGGTGTTGAGCAGGAACCTTCAATGAGTACCGGTAGAATTCAGTTCGCCGAGCAGAGCGGTACCTTCGTACTGAAATTCGTTGGTGAAGTGCGCCTGACCCTGTGTTCGGCGCTGGATGCGACGATCGAGAAGATTTTCACTGCGCTGAACTTCTCGGCGATTGTCATCGACCTGACTGAAACCGAGAGTATCGACAGCACCACGCTGGGCCTGCTGGCGAAGCTGTCGATCCTGTCGCGGCAGAAGGTGGGCCTGCTGCCGACGGTGGTGACTACCAATCCGGACATTTCACGGCTATTGCAGTCGATGGGCTTCGATCAGGTGTTCAACATTGTCGATCGGCCGATACCCTGCACCGATTGCCTGACTGACTTGCCGTCGCAGGACCAGAACGAAGATGTGGTGCGCTCCAAGGTGCTGGAGGCGCACAAGATCCTCATGGGCCTGAATGACTCCAACCGCGAAGCCTTCCATGATCTGGTCAATGCGCTGGAGCGGGGCTGATCTCTGGCCTGTGCCGGCCTCTTCGCGGGTAAACCCGCCCCTAGGACGGCCTGCGCCCAAACACCAATGTGTGTCCACCCCCAATCAGGTGTAGGAGCGGGTTTACCCGCGAAGAGGCCGGCACAGGCTGTAAAAACTCTGAATCCTACTACGCCCGGTTTTTAAACTCTGTAGCCTCACCCCCGCCCGCATCCAGCTGGTACACCCGCGCCGGCCGCCCCTGTTCATCAAAAAACACCTGTCCCAGCCCGGCACCATTCCACAACCGTTCCCCCGCTTTGCTATGGTTCGGCGTGCGCGGCACTACTTCCATCTCCCGCCGCTTGGTAAACCAGTTCAGGGGCGAGCGTGGCGCATACAACCAGCGGTTGAGCCGGTCGAGCACATCCAGCAAACGCCGGGGGAACTCGTTCTTGATTCCGCTGCTGGTCACCTGCCACAAGTGCGGGCTGCGCTGGCGGTGGCGGATCAGCACTTCATAGACGAACGAGTAATGCACATCGCCGGACAGCACCACGTAGTGCCCCGGCGTGCGCGAGTGGCGGAAGATGTTGAGGATGACCTGCGCTGCACCGCGGTGGGCCATCCAGTTCTCGGCATCCACCAGCAGCGGGTAGCCCAGCCAGCTGAACACCTTCTGCACCGTCTCGATCAGCTTCACCCCGAAAATCGGCGCAGGCGACACGATGACTGCCGAGGGATGATCGAGCAGTGCTTGCTGCAATTCACTCAGCGCTTCCCAGTCCAGCAGGCCGGACGGCTTGGCCAGGTTACTTTCGCTGCGCCAGCGGCGGGTGCGGGTATCCAGTACCAGCAGCGGTGGTTCTGTCGGCAGGCTGAACTGCCAACCCTGGAAGCGCAGCAGCTCGCCAATCAGCTCATCCTGGTTCTGGCGGGTCAGCACCTGGCACTGTTCGATCAGCGGATTGCAACCGTCCGGGTTGTTGCCCCAGGCCTGGCAGAGCAGGTAGCCGAGCAAGGCGTTGCCAATGATCCTTCGCGAGAATGGGTGGCCGTAGGCCGTTTCCTCCCACTGCGCCGAGAGGTTCCAGTCGTCGGTGATGTCGTGGTCGTCGAAGATCATCAGGCAGGGCAGGTGGGCCATCACCCGCGCCACCTGACCGAGATTGTCGGCAAACCCCTGGATCAGCGGCAGCTCTTGCCGGTATCGGGCTTGATGCTCGTCGCTGAGCCCGCTGGGGATGCCCAGGTCCACCAGCTGCCAGGGCACCGGCGACCACACCAACAGGTACATGGCCATGACTTCGGCGAAGGTCACCAGGTGGTTGTCGGCGTTGCTGGACGAGAAGATCGGCTTGCGCTTGCCGCCGAAAAAACGCTCGCGCAGGGTGTCGTTGCGTTCCAGCGCCGGCAGCAGGTCGGCGCGGTGGTAGTAGCTGGCCGGGTGCTGGTACAGCGCCTGGCTGTCGGCTACCACCGCACCTTCAAGTTGCTCGTCGAACAAGCCCAGGCGCGAGATCAGGCTATGGATGGCGCGCAGCATGGGGCCAGCGACATCGTCTGCGTAAACCTGGTCGCCCGTCATCACTAGCACGGCGGGGCGGTCTTCGGGCTTCTTGCACCCCTGCAGCAGCCGGTCGGCGCACAGCAGGCCGTCGGCAGCAGGGTGGTGCGGCTTGCGGCAGGAGCCGTGCAGCAACTGGTCGAGGCGCTCACGCAGCACCAGGTTTGGGCGCTGGGCGCCCGGGTAGAGCAGGTGCGGCGCCCAGTCGGCGATACCCTGGCCATTGATCAGCAGGTCATAGTCGAGCAACTGGTTGCAGGGCAGGGGGCTGGCGAATTGGATGTCCAACAGGTGAACGTAGGCATGCCGGCCAATCGGCACCACCTGGCAATCGACGTGGGCCTCGCTTGCCAGGCAGACGAACGCGGGCTGCAGCGGTTGGGTAGTGACCAGCCAGACGGCCAGACGCTGGGGTTCCAGGCGGCGCAGTACCGGGCCGGCGAGAACGAGGGGCAACGGGTTAGGGGAGGTCATCGACAGCTCGGGTGGCTATGGCGGCCTGTTCGCGGGCAAGCCCGCCCTTACATCGATCGGTGTAGGAGCGGGCTTGCCCGCGAACAGGCCCGAGAATTCAATACACAACTAAGGCGTGGCAAACAAAACGGGCGAAAAATACTGAACACTTCCCGCCCGTCAGGCAAACACGAACTGTATCAGGCCTTTTCAGCCATCAACTTCTCCAGCTTTTCCTGGTCCCGCGCAAACTGGCGGATACCTTCGGCCAGTTTCTCGGTGCCCATGGCGTCTTCGTTCATCGCCCAGCGGAACTGGCTTTCGTTCAGGTGCTGCTTGGCTTCACCGGCGTTGCCCGGTTTCAGCACCTGCGGCAATTCACCCTGGTCATCACTCAGCTGCTGCAGCAGCTCGGGGCTGATGGTCAGGCGGTCACAGCCGGCCAGTTGTTCGATCTGGCCGATATTGCGGAAGCTGGCGCCCATGACCACGGTGTTGTAACCATTGGCCTTGTAGTAGTTGTAGATGCGCGTAACCGACTGCACGCCTGGGTCCTCGGCGCCCACGTATTCCTGGCCGGTGCTCTTCTTGTACCAGTCGTAGATACGGCCCACGAACGGCGAAATCAAAAACACCCCGGCATCGGCACAAGCCTGGGCCTGGGCGAAGGAGAACAGCAGGGTAAGGTTGGTCTGAATGCCTTCCTTCTCCAGCTGCTCGGCGGCGCGAATGCCTTCCCAGGTGGAGGCCAGCTTGATCAGCACACGCTCTTTTGCCACTCCGGCCGCCTCGTACAGGGCGATCAGCTGACGGGCCTTGTTCAGCAGGGCTGGCTCATCGAACGACAGGCGTGCATCCACCTCGGTGGAGATACGCCCCGGGATGACCTTGAGAATGCCTGAGCCTACCGCCACCGCAAACTTGTCGCAGGCCAGGTCGACATCACCCTTGGCGTCGGCCTTCACCTGCTTGAGCAGGTCGGCGTAGCCCGGGATGGCAGCAGCCTTGAGCAGCAGCGACGGGTTGGTGGTGGCATCGACCGGCTTCAGGCGGGTGATGGCGTCCAGGTCCCCGGTGTCGGCGACCACGGTGGTGAACTGCTTGAGTTGTTCCAGCTTGGAGGTCATGGGCGTGCTCTGTCCTGTGCATTTACTCGACATTACCCGAGCCCCGACAGCCGCTCAAGGGCCGCCGAAACCCTGCGGACCCGCTGGCCCGCACAGGGCTGTACGAAAGGTGAAGATTCGAGTCGCAAGCAAGCCCGAGGTTCCCTCCCTCTGAGGTCACCGCCCCTGCAACAACTCCACCGCCTGGTCAAACACCGCCAAGGGTTCAGCCGCCTTGTGAATGTCTGCCGACAGCAACTGGCGGAAGCGCCGCGCCCCTTTGAATCCTTGGGCCAGCCCCAGAATATGCCGGGTAACGTGGTGCATCGCACCGCCACTTTCCATATGCGCCACGATGTAAGGCCGCAGTTGCGCCAATGCCTCGCTACGGCTGACCACCGGCGCATCGCTGCCAAACAGTTGCTGGTCCACCTCGGCCAGCAGATAAGGGTTGTGATACGCCTCGCGCCCCAGCATCACGCCATCGAAGGTTTCAAGGTGTGCCTGGCATTCGTCCAGGGTCTTGATCCCGCCGTTGAGCACGATCTCCAGGTCCGGGAAGTCCCTCTTCAACTGCGCTGCGATGTCATAGCGCAGCGGCGGGATCTCGCGGTTCTCTTTCGGCGACAGCCCTTCCAGAATCGCGATGCGTGCATGCACGGTAAAACTCCGGCAGCCGGCCTCACGCACCTGGCCGACGAAGTCGCTCAGTTCGGCGTAGCTGTCACGGCCGTTGATACCAATGCGGTGCTTCACCGTGACAGGCGTCGATACGGCGTCACGCATGGCCTTCACGCAGTCGGCCACCAGCGCCGGGTGAGCCATCAGGCACGCGCCGATCATGTTGTTCTGCACCCGGTCGCTCGGGCAGCCAACGTTGAGGTTGACCTCATCGTAGCCCGCTTCTTCAGCCAGGCGCGCACAAGCGGCCAGGTCGGCCGGCACACTGCCACCCAGTTGCAGGGCCAGCGGGTGCTCAGAAGCATCGTGGCGCAGGAAACGGTGGGCGTCGTTGTGCAGCAGGGCGCCGGTGGTGACCATTTCGGTGTAGAGCAGGGTTTGCCGGGAGAGCAGGCGCAGGAAGAACCGGCAGTGCCTGTCGGTCCAGTCCATCATAGGGGCAACGCTGAAGCGGCGTGACGGCTCAGGGCGCGTGGGTTGTGGCTTCAAGCCTGATTTTGCGGTCATTTCGTTCAACGTGTTTTGTACCAATTTTCGGGGTTTTGGGGCGTTTGTACCAAGCGCTTGGTACAACGTACCAATCTCAGATGGCAACGATCAGAACGCGTAAAAAGGCCGATGGCAGCACTGGCTACCTCGTCCAGATCCGCATTTATCGCGAGAAGGTGACAGTCTACCAAGAGAGCCAAACGTTCGCCCGCAAACAGGCTGCAGTGGCTTGGGTGAAGCGACGGGAAACCAAGTTGTCTGAGCCTGGTGCTATCGAGCGCGCCAACCGGGTAGGGCACACGCTCAAGCAGATGATCGACCATTACTTGGTGGAGGCAGAGAAAGCTCGGCCTCTGGGCGAGACCAAGCGACGCACGCTGAACGCCATCAAGAACAGCTACCTCGGTGAGATGGTCGACTCTGACATCAGCCAGCAGGTGCTGGTGGACTATGCCCTATGGCGTATGAGCCCCGCAGGCGGTGGCATCAAACCGCAAACAGCCGGCAATGATCTGGCTCACCTGGGTTCAGTGTTGTCACTTGCTAGGGCAGCGTGGGAGTACGAGATCAACCCCCAAGCTATGCCCGACGCACGCCTTGTCCTGAAACGCCTCGGCTACAACATGAAGAGCCGGGAGCGGGATCTCAGGCCAACGCTTGAGGAACTCGGCAAGGTGCTTGAGCACTTTTTCGAGATGCTTGCACGGCGTCCGACAGTCATTCACATGCCGAAGGTCGTGGCGTTTGCCATCTTTTCTACGCGGCGTATGGATGAGATCGCTCGCATCATGTGGGAGGATCTGGATGAGCACTGCCAGGCGGTCAAAGTGCGCGACATGAAGAACCCCGGGCAGAAGATTGGCAACGATGTGTGGTGCCATCTGCCGGATGAGGCCTGGGCGATTGTGCAAAGCATGCCGCGTCAGTGCATTGAGATCTTCCCTTACAACACCGATTCAATCGGCACGGCCTGGTCCAGGGCATGCAGGATGGTTGGCGTGGAGGACCTGCATTTTCACGATCTGCGCCACGAAGGTGTGAGCCGGCTGTTCGAAATGGATTGGGATATCCCCCGCGTATCGAGTGTTTCCGGCCATCGTGACTGGAACTCGCTGCGGCGTTACACCCATCTGAGGGGGCGTGGTGATCGATATGTAGAATGGCGTTGGTTAGAGCAGATCATCAATGCCTCAGTCACCCTAGGTACCCGGGTTGAGTAACTGGCTGGGGTGTGCGCAGAATTGACTATCACCTGTACTCGGCATGACGATTCGGTGGCATCGGACCTGATTAGTGCAATAGCTGATGTGATCGGCATTCAGGGGCCATGACTGCCCTGCGCGTAATGCCTCTTTGGGTCGATCCGACCGATAGGCGTATTCGCATTCGACCCAATACTACCGTTCGCGACAGGTAGCTAACGGCCACAAGTAGCCACTCATGACCGGCAAAGAAAAACCAAATCTGCCAGCGGTGGCTTGCAGGATCGACCGCGCGCAGACATTTCTATCGAAGTAGGTAGATGTTAAAGGTTAACGTCGCATGACTATCGGAGGATAATCGCTTTACAGAAACATCAATTTATCCGAGTTTTCCAGAGCTGGCGTTACAGCAAAAATAACTTCGCAACGCCAAGGCTCTCTACTTACTGCTCTGAGAACAAATCAACTAGATTGCGATCGCTCTGCCATCGATTGATATCCTGAAACAGATTGGTTTTTCTAAATTTGACACGATCAAAGGAAAGCGCCAATGACTCTTCAACTCGATCTGGATGTTGAAAGATGCTACTTTTGCTTTTCAATGCTGCAGAGGCAATAATGCAGATAATTTCAGCAACGTCATGCCCATTGATCATGTCTTCATAGTTATTTTCCTGCAGAAGAATTTTGTCGAATGCGGCACGTATCACCTGCTTCGTGCTGACTATTTTTTCTCTATTCTTTGAATACTCCCATATGATATGAATCATCTGGTCTATGTTCAAGGATAGAGTTTTTTCGCATATGAATTTTCTGAACTTTATTCTATTTCCATCTGGTGACGCTGGTTTGAAGGATAGGCCAAGGTTTTCTTTTTTATCAGCAAGCCGAAGGCAGCCGGTCAGATAGGCGAGGTCTAATACTACTTTCTTTATTGTAGAGTTCGTCTTTTCCTCAAAAGAATATAGTGCTTGTTGGTCTGCTGCGACCGATAGCATATCTTCCAATGTATCAACCAAGATCATCATTACTTCCGAATCATGGCCATCCGTCACAAAGATATCGTCTTTGAAGTCCTGCTCAAATTTTACGTTTCCTTTGATGCGTAAAAAATCAGCGTCCCTTATCGCGATTTTTCGCGTGAACCCCCTAGAAGATAAAATCCCATACGCTTCTCTAAGTTTGTATTTGCCTGTAGTTTGAGTTAATCTTACTGATTCGCGATTGAAGAATTTTGTGTAGACCTTCAAGTCTTTGGTGCCTTCCACTAAGACATGAGTGCCTTTAAATCGTATATCCTGCATAAGCGCATTGGCAATTCGCTCAGGGGTGATATGCTGTTCCAATTACTCAATCCCTTCTAGCTGGATACGAAGATCCCAGTTGGAGGAAATAATGTCTGGTGAATGTGTTGCAATCACTGCAGTGAATTTATTGATTTCAGCAACGCGCTTCAAGTCGTCAATAAACTGGTTTTGCCATGAGATATGCAATGAAAGCTCAGGTTCGTCGATGAGGATCAGGTCCCCGGGAGTTGAGTTAAAAATAAGTTTGTAAAACAAAACTAGCTCATGTTGCTCCCCTGAAGACAGTTTTGTTAAATCGATCTTTATCGGCTTGTCTTTTTTGTCATTTATAATTGATGTGAATTCTAGTCCGTCTTCCTTGCTGACTTTCAATCTTTTGTGCTTGAAGCGATTGCTAAGAATGCTCATGAACAGACTTATTTTTTTCGCAAGGTTTTCGTACGGCTCAAGTTTTAACTTGCTATCCTCAACGTATTGCTTCATTGATATGACTATGAGGTCATTATGTTCGTCCTGAATAACTGCAAGCTCAGAGTCTTGCGCATCTACCACTAACCCTGCCGCTGATAAGTATTTTCGCTTTTCATTTAAATCGGACAGTTCTTCATTTAGCTGAGCATATGTGTAATCCGTTTTTTCCCTAAGATTTTTTACTAGCCTATTGGGGTACGTGCTGTCGAGCGCCGAAGTAATATCTGCGGATGATTTAATTGCGTTTGAAATAAGATCTTTAAGCTCGTTAGAGCACTGTGTGACCATGCTTCTGTATGAGTCTTTTGCGCTTTCGTTGCGCGTTATTATGCGCTGGGTTTCAATCAACCTAACATTTATCTTTTTTGATTCGTCGATTAGCCATTTAGGAGGCATTGTTTTTTCACGATTGCGACTCGGATTTATTTCCGCATAGTGACGCTCTATCAATATTCTTTCCAGGTCTCTGGCTTCGAATATGCGATGGCTATGCATCATCTCATTGCGTAAGTTTTCAAGTTGTATTTCAATGGAGCGCAGATTTCGATTGTCGTAGCCAGTCTTTCTGCCGTAACTAAAAAATTTCTCGGGCTTGAATTTTGCAACTGCGCTTCGTCGGTATACGTAAAGAGCGGAATCCTCATCAGAGATAGCCTTAGAAAAATCCCAGGACTCTTTATTGTCGAAGTGTATAGTTAGTTTTTCGAAGTCTAATTCGCTTAAGAAATTGTAATCGTTATTAAATACAGCGTTCACGGCCTCTAGTATTTTTGTTTTACCAATTCCGTTTTCCCCGATAACTATGGTCACGCCACTTTCTTGATTGAATGGGATTTCATGGTTAAAGATGCCGAATAGTTTTACTATGGAGACACTTGTAATGTTCAATTTTTACCCTCTGTTAGTAGGAATATTTTAAAATAACGATTATAGGTGAATGGCGAGTTGCTCGGCGGGAGGTCAGCCATCTGCGCGGCGAAAAGCACTGCCAAGTTATACGGGGCAGCGTAAATAATTCTTTAACAGTGTTGTTTGGCGCGGACACTGTGCATTCTCTTTTTAGGTGTTTTAAAGGTGCAACCCTCTTACGATACCGCTTTGCCATCATCGCGTCGATGGGTTGAAAAAAACTACCAGGTAGATAGGTCCTTGGTGTGGGGGCTAGGGCACGCGCCACATAATCTTAGGGCATCATTCCCCAGACAACGAATTAGTGATTTGTCGAAAGCGGACCATCACGACCGTCAATGATAGATCGTTTCTGGCTTCCCCTTAATGACCGATTTTGGCTGAAATGTGTGGTTGCTGACCGGTAGCTGTGGGTCGAAAGCGGTCACTATCACGTAATAGATTTGGGCATTTCCACTGTTCCAACCCAGCCCATTTGGGGGCAGACTGATAGCCGCCGATCGTAGGCGGCCATCGGCGCAAAGGTGGCTAAGGCGCATCCGACTGGGTGGACGGACGGACGCAGCTAGACGTTTCGTGCGGAGGGCAGACACTGATCAATTGGGGGTGCAAATTCATTATCAGCATGCCCGTTACCTCTTGTTCAATTGCGCGCACTCTTTGCGCGCAGCATCCCGTTGCTGGTCCAAGTAGAGCGCTAGATCGGCAATGTGTATGCCTCGGGCGCTCTTCTGGCTCGGTTCAAGTCGAGTGATGGGCAGCTTGATCTCCCCGGCCAACACCTTGCGTTGGAATACGAGCGGTGTGAGGTGCGTGAAGTAGTCAGCGCATACCTGTTCTAGCGAGATAATCGCCACGCCGTTGTACTGCGCCATCAAAACAAAGGCTGTGTTCACGCAAGGCCCTCCTGTTCCTGCGAATTCGGCTCCGCGTTGCTGGGGCCAGCGGAGTGCCGACCCTCATTGAGCTGGCTTAGCACCTGCTTGCTGGCAAGGTTGAACAACTCGTCGGCGGTGACCGGCGCTACGGACTGCTCGAAGTTGCGCACTGCCTCAAACCGAGTTCGGTACAGCCCGGCCTAGCCGAGCCACGCGACGGCGTGATACTCGGCGTCGGATACGGGGCAAGGTGTCACAAGGCGCTCACTTTGAGAGCCGAGTTTGCACTTCTTGCAGACGTGATAACCGCCGTCGTAAGGGTCCACTGTTTCCCAGAGATGCTTGTGCGTAGTTATGCCGCCACCAACGGGGCAGCTTCGTTGGATAACGGTGGTCATGCTGCAGCCTCCGCAGTCGGTGCCGTTGCTGGGGTGCTGCGCAGCTGAGCGTGAATGCGCTTGGCGAGCGAATCAACACAGAGCGCCTGTGCTGTGGCCAGGCTCGCCTGATCGGAGATCTGATGAAGCATTGGGGGGAGCGCAGAGCACAGCTTGGGCTGGAAGCCAGCCTTGGTAGCCAGATGGGCAGCATCATGGAATGGAAGGGCGCCGCACCGCGTGGTGGATCGTCAGGGTCGCGCATCTTGGTCGGTGGTGCTGGTCTTGATCACGCAGCAGCAGAAGTCGACGCGGCAGTTGTCCAGCTGGAGCGGCGTGATGGACGAGGGGCAACCCTGGCCAAGCTGGCATACCTTCGCTATCTACATGAGGCAACGGTGCGGGAGCAGATGCGCGAGGTTGGGCTGGCTGAGGATGCCGACCGAACCTACCGGAACTGGGTCAAGGCCCTGCACTTGCAGGTCTTTGCCATCTTGGTCGCGAGGGCTGGACGGGTACGTGAGCAAACCGTTCGTCGGGTGACTATGCGACATGTGAGCAACATCGACGCTACATAGCCACCACATTGCGACGAACCGAAAATAGGCCCTTTTCGGTTTTTCCGGTGGTATGTAAAAAGGCGTCACGATATCAAAAGTGCGCTTAGGCGCTGACTCATCAGGGACCTTCGAGCTTCTTCAGGAGCTCCTGAGCCCACCACCTCACCCCGCCCCGGCGGGGTTTTCTATACCCGCTTCATTCGACTAACCAGTTCCGCGCGAAGATATTTCTTGAAGAACCAAGCAGCCGCGAAGAATCCTAGCAACCCCACAGCGGCGATGTTCAGCGCTGCGTAGCGCAACCAAAATTCCAATTGGCTGTTCGTCAGCAGGGTGTAGATGCTGTAGATCTGACATGCGGTGAACGCTGCCAGAGCGCACCACGCGCCAAATATCTTTAGGTCGATGAGTCTTTCGCCACTAACAGAAAAGTAGCCAATTACTAGCGGGAGGATTAGCTGGGCTGCTTCGATTTTGTTCATTGTATTGCCGCGTCTTGGGTGAGGTGTCTCAGCCTAAAGCGCCGGAGATATTGCAACAAATCAAATTTCGAAAGCTAAATTGAACTCTAGTTAAGCTAATTATCGAATCTACAAAATGGTGTTGGAGGAGCAATGACAAATGAGCAACAAGCGTTAGCCGAGATGCCGATCTGGCTGGTAATCGTGCTCTCCCTGGTCGGCGGTGTTTCAGGAGAGATGTGGCGGGCCGACAAGGCAGGTGCTCGTGGTTGGGGGTTGGTCCGTCGGCTGGCCCTGCGTTCGGGGGCCTGTGTGACCTGCGGGCTCTCTACCAATATGTTGTTGTATGCCCTCGGGGTTTCGGTGTGGGCTGCGGCAGCTGTTGGTTGTCTGACCGCGATGGCTGGTGCCGATGTTGCGATAAGCCTCTACGAGCGCTGGGCCGCCAAGCGGCTGGGGGTCAGCGAAGTGCCTTCGCCCACCCAGCCTAGTCCCGACTAATTTAAGTCAGCGTTGACTGCATGGTTAGCCAGGTAGCCCCAAATGAGTAGCAAATATGCGGGTGCCCACCGAGATAACCTCGCCTGAAAGTTTGCCGAGAATGGTCTTGGTGCCGCTTTGTGTTGCTTCAACAAGTTGGTCGCCCAAAGAAGCCCCCTTGTTGAGGCTGGTGGGAACTGCCTTCAGGGCTTCGAGACCTTTCGCGGTGAGAACTGCACCAGCAAAACCTGAGTAGTGCATTTTCTCGTCGAAACGGAGATATCCCGCCCCAGCCAACCACTCGACACAGGCGAAGAAAAACTCTCCGTTCTTATTGGGAAAGTCTCCTTGGGCATTCTCATCGTAAGAGAAACCGTCGTCCAAAAAGTCCTTGATGAGGAGGTATTTGGCGACCGGGAAGTTTTCATAGAGAGCACCAAACACTTGGCCAGTGATCTCATCAAACTTCTGAATGTTGGAGGTGGTCATGTCCTTGACTCCTGAGCAAGAGAAAAAAAGCCCCCAAACCAGGGAGCAGGTAATGCGTTACATCGACATGCAGGTGCATCGAGCTGCAGTGCGATCAGTCCTCGATCTCCTCATGCCGGGCAGCGACAGCTGCCTTGCTCGGATCGGCGGACTCGGCCAGCAGCAGCTCAGTGGCTTCGACGTCGACCTTGCCGTCGTCGGTCAGCACCAGGCGTTCCTGCTTGGCCAGTTTAGAAACGTAGGATTTCGACCATCCGTGACGGGCGGCGAACTCCGATTTCGTCAGGTACGTCATATCGGAACGTCCAGTTCACCCAATAAATTCAGGGGGTTAACCAGTTCACCGCAGTTCACTAAGCTGGTGAACCTCCCGCTAACAAAAAGCCGCGGGTTTCCTGCCCCGTACCCCGGCCATATCGCCAGGGTCCCCGGCCGGCTGGTGCCACGGGGTATCAGCCGCACCGGCAACACCGGGCACGCGGCTTCTCTTGGTAACGACCAGTGGCCAGCGCCAGACTCAACGCTTCTACGAGGACTTCTTTAGGGGTTTCCTCCAGCGTCTTGTGCCAGTAATGTCGCGCACGCGTCAGGTCGCAAGGCCTGCCAGGCTTACGTCCGCGAAGTCACCAAATGAAAAGAGGCGAGCCGGGTAGATGCGCCAACATCCAGCCCGGCCCGCCGAACCCGCAGACCCTTCCTGCAAGTCCAGCCGTGGCCTCTGCCTTGTGCACAAAGCGTGGCGAGCCTAACACCTGTTTATCCATACAGTAAAGACTTGCATACCTATGACCTCTCCTATCATTCCCTGGATGGGTGGCAAACGCCGCCTGGCCGACCGCTTGATCCCTCTCTTTCCCCCTCATGAATGCTACGTCGAAGTCTTCGCCGGCGGTGCCGCGTTGTTCTTCATGCGTCCCCAGCCTGCCCCGGTGGAGGTGCTGAACGATCTCAACGGTGACCTGGTAACCCTCTACCGCGTGGTGCAGAACCACCTGGAGGAGTTTGTGCGCCAGTTCAAGTGGGCGCTCAGCTCTCGCCAGATCTTCGAGTGGCAGAAGATGACGCGCCCCGAGACCCTCACCGACATCCAGCGCGCCGTTCGGTTCTTCTACCTGCAGCAGCACGCCTTCGGTGGCAAGGTCACCGGACAGACATTCGGTACTGCCACCACTGGGCCGGCCATCAACCTGCTGCGCATCGAAGAGAATTTGTCGGCTGCCTGGCAGCGCCTCGCCGGCACCTACGTCGAGAACCTGTCCTGGCTCGCTTGCGCCGAACGCTATGATCGAGCGCACACGTTCTTCTACATGGACCCGCCTTACTGGCAGACCGCCGGCTATGGCGTGGATTTCCCTTTCGAGGAATACGAACGCATGGCGGACTTCATGCGCCGCTGCAAGGGCAAGGTGATGGTCAGCATCAACGACCACCCGGACATCAGGCGAGCCTTCGACGGCTTTCACTTCGAGTGCTTGGACATCCGCTATAGCAGCACAAACCAGCGACAGGGCAAGGCGGAGTTTACCGGAGAACTGGTAATCATGAATTGGCAGCCTTCAGTATTGGAGCAACTTTTCTAATTGAAGTAGGTGAAGCCATCTGACAACCTCAATGCAAAGAATAAGTAACAAATTGAAGGTCGACATACTTTCTCCAAGGTGAGTTTTAACGCTCAGCGGTTGTGTGAGATGGCTTCGAGTCCACGTTGGTAGCGAATTTAATATGAGTCTTTTGAATCTTGTCAACAGTTTATTTGAGTTGGGGTGTGAGGTGCCGCTCCCAGCCCGAGGCCCGTGCGCAATGGGCTGCGTGCGTTTTTGCGGTTTTGCGTAAAAGCGTTTTGGTTCATTTGAACATTGGTTGGAATGTAGATTTCTACATTTGAAGATTTAAAGATTTCTTTATTTGAAGATTTCTTTAGCTAAACTTTTTGCTGGTGGCTGGGGCAGTTCAGTAGTTTTAGCCGCTAAAACTGCTGTCCCAGCGTTGGCTGAGGTTTATTCAATTCTCAGGTACTATCAGTTCAGCCCCCTGATTTCGGACATTGCCCACCGCTTTGCGTACGCCATGCCACTTAAAGTCGTTGTCGACTCGACAACCCGTTCGCACTATCTCTTCAGCGCGCTCAGGCTACCGCAGGGGTGGATGGTCGAACTGAGCGACCAATCTGCGCTGATCGCCGATCCAGGCGGGCGAGGAACAGTACTATCGTTGTTGGCGGCGTCAGCGTATCGGCGCGGTGAAGTCGATGCCGATCAATTGTCCGATATGTTGGAGTTGCTGAGGCTGCGCGACTGTGGGCTCTGAAGCATGGCGTGATGTGCTGACTGACTTCATTGATGTCCATGGTCGTCAGTCCTCCCTCGACGACCACTTTGAGTCTGAAGTTAGCTGATTGGGTCTAGCTTTAAATAGACTGAGCTTGGTTCATTTCTCAATCCCTCTGCTGGATATGTTTTAATAAGCTGATTACTATCGGCGTCATAAGTGATTCTGTCCGGCAAGCATGCTTCAGCTACGCGAGGATTGTTTGCATGTAACTTGGTGTAATTTCTTATCGTCCACGCAAGGGTGGACTTGTGCAATGGTCGGCACTCTTTATGGAAGTCTCCATTAGGAACATTCAAGCCCAAAACATTAAGGCAGTAAGCCAAAACTGCAGAGCTTTTGAAATTTGGGAATTCTTCCATATGAATAATTTCGTTGTAGAGTAAGCGGTGTAGCTTATGTCTGATAGCACGTCCTGCAGGGCCGGTCAGGGCGAATTGTAGTTTACTCCATATCATGTTGTGTTGTATCGACCAGCAGTCCCACCATGGTGATTTTACATTTGATGCATGATAAATTGTTTCAAAAAGGATGGATGCTATGTCGTCGTATATGGAGTCATAAGGGCGCCCGTATGCAACTTTTATGCGAAGATTTATTTCTTGGGGGGTGCTTTGTTTGTCGAGGATTTCAACGGCTTCTTTTACGAAGTTCATTATTTCTTGTAGTTTTTGTACCGGTTCACTTTCGTAGCTATTGACTAGGCCGTTAACCGTGTAGAGGTCTGAGGTCGCAGAAACAAGATAGTCAGTTGCTCTCTTTAATGGGCGGGAATGAGTGAGGATCTTCGCGTCTGCATATCCTTGAATAGCGACTAGCACTAACCTGCAGTAGGCGGCCCATTGAGGTGCACTCCATTTCCTACTCCCTAACAAGTCAGGATCTAGTAGTGAATCTATGCTTTCGATGGTTTTAGGGTTGGAGAACATAGCTTGGCTAAGTGGTCTCAGGTGACCAATTAGCCCGGACTCATAAACGTCTGTTTCATGGTAGAGGAATGAATTGGGGTTGCTGAGTGCCTCCCTAACGATATTCTTGGCAAATGTCCGAATTGCAATGCCATATTTCCCCTGGTTATTAATTTCTTCGAAGATTGCGAGAGCAGTTATGGGGGAGGAATTAACAATGGTACTGCACAGACGTTTGTCTGCTATGAGAAGAAGTATGTCGTGAGCGTACGCTTCGGTATTGGTCAGCCGTTGCGGTACGTTACCTTCCGGAAATTCGTCCGCCTGCTTTCCAGTTCTATATCTGTCAGGTGCATATCGTATAAGTGCGCCTGCAGAAGTCGCCAACTCATCAGAAATTATTGAAAGCTCTGCCGGGTCACCTTTTACTATGTGTCGATAGAGGGTTTGAGCAAAACGCTTAGCATTACTCCTCCCAAACTGAGGTGGGCGTATGAAAGCGAACCACGCCCAAGTTAAGAACGTTAGAAAAAAAATGGCGCCTATGAGGGCTTGCCATAACGCCGGCGAGATAATTTTTCCTTCCGGAACCAGCCAGCCTTGAGCACGCCATAGGTCAGTAATCAGCGTCAAAAAGCCTACCCCACATACAATGACATAGGTCGCTGAGAGGAGTGGGACGGGCGCCGCTCGAATTCGAAAGCGATAGCGGACATCTCCTATCGTCCAGGCAAGAACCATAAGAGCGAGCCCTGTTAGAAATTCGGAGAAACCGAAAAACTTAGTTCCTGAAGGGTCGAGGTGGGAAAAACATATCGCCCCATAGCAGTTGTCAGTAATCATAAAGCTTCCAAGCAGGCTGTTATCGATGTCGTAAAGTGGCTTGGGCATGTCTCAACCTAGTAACTGAATCGCGCATGCTTGGTCCCCTGTGACGCTCTGAGTCACTAGTGTTGGTTTAGGAGTTTGTTCAGTGCGTGCGTGAGCTCTGCTTCATTTTTCAGTGCCTGCGCAAGTCGCTCAGAGAGTTCTCCGAGTACTATTCGTATTGACGCGGCTTGTTCCAGGCAGTGCTCGTCGGAATGGTTGTGGATTCCATCGCTCAGGGCGCGATATACCAGCTTTAGGGGGTTGTGACCGTTGATGAATAAAGCTTCGGGTATGGTGGGGTTGGCAATGTCTAATGATTTTGAAAATTGCGTTTCATTGATTGCGTTATCAATTGTGTCAATGGTGCTGGTGGGGGCGTTTAGAGTTTCAAGAACTTTTTTAACTTCGCTGAGGATCCTGTTTTTTTGGTTCTCGATAACTCTCCGGTAATATACGAAGGCGCCCACACCGAGGCCTTGATTCTCGCAGCGTCTTCCTTTGAGAAAGAGATCCCGGTCAGGACCAATTAATTTTAATAGTTTGGGAGGGGTGGGTGGCCCATATGGTGGGTATTCACCATATTTATGAACGGTCCCCGAATAACCAGTTTCATCGGTTTGGGCTCTAAACGCAAATTGTTTTGTAGTCTTTTGGCAGTTGCCGCAGCGATATGTTAAGAAAAGATCTCGGGTTGTGTCATTATCGAATCTGATCGAAGGCGTAAGGGATCGGAAGAATCGGATGCCGTTACAAAGATCGTTATTGCAGTATAGTTGAATAGCAGGCTGGTGTAGTGCCGAATACGATGAGGTGGGGGCATGGAGTTTATGGGTCAAATCATTTATTGCGATAAATTGATTGGGTGGAGAAGACTCTAGGAATTCGGCAAATAAAATTTTCTCGACGTTATCTGTCATATTTTTACCCTTCCAGTTCTAGTTGTTGGTCGTGTCACTTTCAAGAGCTTTAAGTAAGTCATCAATATGTTCTTTATATCGTATCAGGAATCGGCTGAAGCTATGCCCAAACCCATGATGATTGTTTAGCCACTTTTGAGCGTCCCAGCCTGCTTCGATCAAATCTGATGCGGAGAAAACGAACTCAAGAGCATCTGTCAAAAATGGAATCAAAGGTTGTATTTTTGTGTAATTGATGCTATCTAATGAGCCGTGTACAAAGTAATTTCTAATTTTCACACCCGTTGTGCATGCTGTAGAGAGCTCGGGTAGTGACTTGCCGAAGTGGTTCGTTACGATTTCTAGTCTAGAGTTCACTTTTTTAGGGAGTGAAGGTTTCCCAATTCGGCCTAACGAATTCAATATGCTGTTTCGGTCTGGTGAGATTGGAAGTTTTTTGAAAATTTTTCGACATTCCTTTCGTGCTTCTTCAAGCTCTGCTGATATTGATGCTGGAATGGGGGTCGCATTTGAAGGAAGGATGTCAAACATGTTGGCTGCAGCTACGATTCTATCTATGTCGTAAAGATCTCCTTTTTCCATGCATCCCACATACCTCCATCTAGATGTGGCCCATTCATGATGGCGGTCAATCCAGTTTGTTATAACTGTCTTGAATTCGTCTGGCGAATCAATTGGGTTGAGGGGGATGTCTCCAACATGAGGATTATGGTAGCGACCTTTGGCTGATGTTTTTGTTGCGTAGCTAGCGAATACTGCTAATGGTTGCGGTATTGTAGCAGTGTCAATGGAGGTTTCAGCTTCTATGTTCTTTATGCCTTGGACACGCCCCGCTATATAAGATAAGAAGCAGTTAAGAATCAAAAGATTCTCCATCGCTTTTTTAAATGTTAGCGGTGAGTGGAAGTCTATGGAGATCAACATTCGGTTGTCGATATGTGCGCTCGCAGGAGGGCGCGTATTAAATGCTGGTCTATGATGGACTGATATCTTGCCGATGGCTGTAATGACTTCTATGGCGCAATATTTTCCACTGAAGTAGATTAAGTGCGGAGATTCACCGATTGGGATGGGGCGAGTTTCATCTTTCAGTAGTGCCTCAAGATCCTCGCGAGTGGAGAACCTGTGTCCGAATAAATCATGGTCGTAGAAAAGCGTGTAGATGTCTTTGGGTTTAAAGCTTATTCGCTTGATGCAGTTTTCGTCTGGGTCAAAATGGTGTGAGCCTATAGCAACATAATGAGGAAATATGTTTGCATAATATTTGAACTCGTCATCATTAGTTTGAATGAGGGAAGGTGGTTGGCTTATGCAGTCGATTAACGTTATTTTTTGTCCGGAGTATGAGACTCCAGTGCCTTTAATAATGTTTTGGGATTCTATAGGGTTGTCCAAATGAATTCGGACGTTGGTTTTTTTTCCACCGAGCTCTAATTCGCCAACAACGTTGCGATTGTCAAGTATCTGAAACGTTGCGAGGTGGCGGTTAAATGATGATCTTTTCTTTTTACTCATGGGTGAACCTTGCTCTTCCGTAATGAGCCAGCGTCTATTCAAGGCAGATTGCCCGTTTCTTCAACCAAGAGGAATAGGAAGATGTGATTCTGACAGGTTCGATGGTACAAAATTGGTACGAATGGCGCCGTGTGGTGACTGGAGCTATGGATTGCGCGGGCTGTGGGAAAAACCTGCCCAATCCATCATGGGGGCAACGCTGAAGCGGCGTGACGGCTCAGGGCGCGTGGTTTGTGGCTTTGAAGCGTTTTCTAGGAGCATTCTGGGCTACGCATTTATGTACCATTTTCCGGGGGCGTGTTGGGTTTGACAGTGGTGCGGGCTACCGCCGCCAAACACACTCGTACCACCGGAAATCATGGCAACGATCAGAGCAAGGAAAAAGGCCGATGGAACGGTTAGCTATACCGTCCAGATCCGCCTCAAGAAAAAGGGTGTCCTAGTCTACCAAAGGTCCCAGACATTCGCCCGCCAGCAGGCTGCCCAAGCCGGGGTGAAAGATGGTTGGCGTGGAGGATCTGCATTTTCACGACATGCGCCACGCAGGCGTGAGCTGGTTGTGCGAAATGGAGTGAGATATCCCGCGTGCATCCAGTATTTCCGGTCATCGTGACGGGCCACTCGCTGCGGCGTTACACCCCTCTAAGGAGCGTGAAGCGAACCTGGCATAGAAGCTACACTGCACGACCCGATCACCCACGCCAGCCTGCTTAAATCCATCGCAGGCTCATGAAAAGGAAGTCAAGCAAATGGATGTACCTTGCACCTCTCTGGACGAAGTCCGTCAACGGATCGATGAAATCGACCGCAGCCTCGTTTCGCTTCTCGCCAAACGTGGAAGGCTCGTAACGCAAGCAGCGGGTTTCAAGAAAACCACCGATGATGTGCGTGCACCCGCTCGGGTCGAGCAAGTGATCAAGAAGGTTCGTGAGATGGCTGACGAAACCGGTGCCTCGGCTGAGGTGGTGGAGCAAGTCTATCGGGCGATGATTTCGGCCTTCATCGCCGAGGAACTGAACACCCATGCGAAGCTGGCCGTCGAGGCTTCAGCATCGTGATGAAGCGCGGGGCTCATACGCAGCCCCGCCGCTTTCTCCTGCTTGCTATCTCTGGCTCAACGCCGCAATCGAGACGCCAGACGCGACGAAGGTGAGGCCTGCGCCCACGTTCAGCCCATTCACCAGCCGTGGCCGCCGGTACAGGTAGCGAGACAGTCCCGTGGCGAAAATACCCATCAAGGCAAACCCCAATGCCGTGAGTGCAGCGAACCACACGCCGTAAACCAACATCTGCACGCTGACCGACCCGCGTGCGGGGTCGACGAACTGGGGAATGAACGCCAGCACGAACAAACCGGGCTTGGGGTTGAGCGCAGCCGAAAGCAGACCGGTCAGAAAAATGCTGGGCAGCGATTGCCTGGATGCCGGCTGAAAGCTTATCAGGCTACGAGCGCGCAGCACCTTGATCCCTAGCCAGAGCAGATAGCCGGCACCCATGAGCTTGATCACCCAAAATGCGAGCACCGAGGTTTGCATCAGTAGGGTCAAGCCTAACGAAGCGGCTGCAACGTGAAACAAAATGCCTGCTCCTGACGCCATGCCGGATACGGCCGCTGCGACTTTACCCTGGCTGAGACCGCGGCCAATGGCCAACACGTTGTCAGGGCCCGGTGCCAGCACCAACAGCACGCAGGCGGCGGTATAGGCGAACCACACGTTCATGGGAAACACGGCTCTCTCCTTAAGCCTGATTAAGCATCCATCCTGAAGGCGGGGTACGCCAATAGCAAGGCGGAACCTCAAGGGCTGTTAGCACTGGCGGGCTCGGCCCTGCTTGGTTGGCCGAGGATTCTCCGAACACGTCAGGACGGGGCAGACTACCTGTGCTGACACAGTCGTCCGCTCGAGCGCCAGTTCGGTTATGTGAAGGCTCGCTTTCGTGGCTTGGCCAAGAACACTGCACAACGGACCACGTTGTTTGCGCTGTCGGACCTGTGGATGGGGCGCCGGTAGTTGTTGAACGCTGCGCTATCGGCCGAAAAATGGGCCTGGCGCGGTCGAGATGTTGCTCATTACGCGCTCGGGAAAACGTGATCGGCGTTTCCCTGGCAGTCTGTCGGAATGCGAGAACTTTGGTGTCTGTGTCAGGTCCAACCCGCACTTTAGCTACCCACTCGCGCCTCCGGAGCCGAACAAAAAATGAAAAAACCTTTGGTTGCTGTCTTTGCTTGTGCATTGGCACTCGGGATGACGGCATTCTTGCCTGCCGATATCTCTCCTATCAGTTCCGCCTATGCCAAGGGCGGTGGCGGTGGTGGTGGTGGTGGTGGTGGCGGTGGCGGCGGCGGCGGTGGTCATGGCGGTGGCGGCGGACATGGCGGTGGAAACGGCGCCGGACATGGCGGTGGCATGGGAGGGCATAGTGGAAGCGGGAAGGGCCTTGGAAGTGATCACGCTGGAAAGGCGACACGCGATCATGGGGTAAGCGGCAATCATTACGGAAGCTCGCGCAACAGCGACAACGGTCATGGCACCACCACCTCGGGTGTCGCTCACTCCAAGGACACTCGCGGTTTGGCCAAGTCCACGGCCATCTCTCGAACGACGCCAGGCGATCATAATTCGAAAGGCCTCAGCAACGCTGTCGGGTCTTCTTCAAAAAATGATCGATGATTTGACCGCATCCATGCCGTACCGGCTTTAGCGTGCACGAAAGCCCAGCGTAGATCGGGCTAAATGAATGGGGCACCCCCACACCCTGCGAGGGCTAAGCTTTCGCAGGGTGTTTTGTTTTGGAGGCCATCATCACGAGCGAGTCAGCACGGGTCGGGATCGATCTCGGTAAACACAGTTGCCACCGGCATGCCCAAGACACGTTGGGCCAAGCGGTGTTTCGCAAGAGGGTAGACGGCACGATCAGCCACACAGCCCAGATTCGCATCCCAAGTACAGGGGGCGCTTAGCTGGCGTAGCAAGTCTCTGATTGGCCAGGCCTGCATTTTGCTGCTGCGCTCTGTGTCGTAGCGGCCATGCTTCAGGTCGTATCTGGATGCGGCCTGAATCTTACCGGTCAGTATAGTCAGCTCCGTCCCTTTGCCGGAGTGCCTTGAATTGGACAATACCCGTGAGCGTTTGATTGATGCCGCGCTGAAGCTGTTTCTGTCGCAAGGTGTATACGTGACGGGGGTAACGGCCATTGCCGCGATGGCGGGTGTTACCAAAATGACGCTCTACAGCCATTTCCCCTCCAAGGATGCCCTGATAGTGGCGTGCCTTGAGGAGCGTGACCGACGCTGGCGTGAAGAGGTAGCGTGCACCTTGGCCAGGCATCCTGAGCCGGTCAGTGGCATGCTCGCTTTTTTCGATCTGTATGAACGCTTTCTTTTAAAAGATAGCGAGCGCGGGTGCCTGTTCGTTAACAGTGCGGCTGAATTCCCCCAGTTTAGCCACCCCGTGCATTTGGCAGTGAGCCGGCATAAGCAAGGGATACGCGAAAACCTTGCTGCCTTGGCCATAAGCGCCGGTATAAACGACCCCGACGCAGTTGCCCAAGGGCTGTTTATCTTGCTGGAGGGCAGTTTTGTCAGCGGCGCGATGGGCCAGGACATGCGGGTATTCGACACTGCCCGACAAATAGCTCATTGCTGGATCCAGAGGCAGGAGCAGGGCGTATGACCCTGGGCTTGTTAGCGGCCATTGCCGCCACCTTTTCCTGGTCACTGCTCTACATCTTTCCGGGGCTGGTCGGTGACTACAGCCTTTTTGACCTGGCGGTGGTGAGCTATGCCTTTGCCGGGTTAGGTAGCCTGCTGGTGCTGTTCGTTTACCGTAGCGCAGTGCGGCAATTGCGACTGATTGACTGGGCCTGTGCCGCACTGCTGGGCTTCTTGGGATACATTGGCTACTTCTTCCTGATCACCACTGCGGTCTTGGCAGCCGGGCCGGTGATCCCTCCGGTGATGATGGGGTCAGTACCGATCGTGCTTGCGATTGCCGGCAACCTGCGCAGTGCCAGCGTGCCCTGGCGCGCCATTGCCGGGCCACTGCTGGTGGCGGGTCTGGGCATCAGCCTGGTCAATCTGAGTGTGTTTGATGCTAGCCGTGCGGCGGCAGTGCTCCCAACCGCATCGTTACTGCTTGGGCTGCTTGCATCGTTGCTGGCAATCGCATTCTGGACCGGTTTTGGTCTATTGAATGAAAGTGCTTTGGCTCGACGCCCAAGCATGTCTCCCATGTTGTGGTCAGCCATGTTGATCTTCATGTGCAGTGTCGAAATGCTGGCGTTCATCCCGGTTGGGCTGTACTTGAAACTGTCTCATTTCGCTAGCCATCCGAGCGGATTGGCAGGTACTCAGGCGCTGATCGTCTGTGGGCTGATTCAGGGGTTAGGGGCCACCCTTGCAGGTGCCTGGGCATGGTCAATCGCAACGCGGCGTCTACCGCTGGCGCTGAGCGGGCAATTGATCGCCAGCGGGACCATTTATGCAACTACGATGGGCCTGCTCATCAACCAACGCTGGCCGTCTCCTATGGAAGCGCTTGGAACAGGCATGTTGTTCGTAGGGGTGGTGTGGGCTATTCACGCCTTTTACCGCAAGCAAACACGCCTCCAGACACATGGCGGGATAACTGACCTTGGCCGACACTGATGGGACTGGTTTGCGATCATCCCTTGATTGATTCGTCGCCTGGATCGGAAAGGGGCGTTCAACAGTGCTGAGTTGTTACTTTGAGAAAAGCATGAACTCTGCTGCCCAGTCTTTATATTCGTTTTGCAAGCAATAGCCAGCAACGAGCGTTGAGGCCGATTTGTCAGCGTTAACCTGGCGACGGCGCTGTATGCGCAGGCTTTCATAGGTGGCCTGAACCGAGGCAAAGTATGCTTGATGGCCATCCACCACGATGCGCACGCCGAGTTCTGCCAGGCCAGGTGCATCCCGAAGCTCGCTGTTGCCATAGGTGATTAGCATCACTGGAAGGGTCAATCCATCGGCGATGGCGGCGAGTTCATGAACATCCTTCACACCAACGAGGCACACCGCATCGGCACCCGATCGCTCGAATTCCCTGGTTCTACGGATAACGTCCTGTAGCGGCTGCACACCAGCGTGGGTTCTGGCGATGATGGCGAGTGAGCTATCAATCCTTGCTTCTTGCGCCGCGCGCAGTTTACCGGTGGCTTCTTCGGTGCTGATCAGCTCCAGGGCACCGCTGCCAAAACGGGCAGGCAGGAGGGTATCTTCGATGGTGAGTGCTGCAACCCCAGCCCGTTCTAGCTCGACAACAGTCCTCATGGCGTTAAGGGCGTTGCCATATCCATGATCAGCGTCAGCAATTATCGGAAGGCTAGCCACGCGGCCAATTCGGGTGGCCTGTTCGGCGAATTCACTAAGGGTGATTAAAGCGATGTCAGGAGCACCCAACACTTGCAGGGAGGCAACAGAGCCGCCCAGTATGCCAACTTCGAAGCCGAGATCCGAAGCGATGCGTGCGGATAAAGGGTCAAAAACCGAAGCGGTACTCAGGCAAGCGTGACCGTTGAGAAGAACACGGAAGTCATTTCGCAATTGATGATGACTGCGGTTGTGCATGGCTGTCTCTGGGCGTATTTGGGATGTATGACGCGTCGCGTTCCACTACTTTGGACGTTCAGCGAGTACGTTGAGAGGGCAGGGGATGGCGGTGTTGGGCGGTGGAGTTGATCACCTTCACCGCCCATTCGCTTATTTGATGAACCGTACTTGGCTATTGATCTTCTCGATCACCGCGCCTTTGCGTTCATTGAACCGGGCTTTGTTCTGCTCGAACAGGTTATTGCCCTTGGTGTCGATAGAAATGATCAGCGGGCCGAACTCTCGTACACGGTTGACCCATAGCGTTTCCGGCATGCCCAAGTCCTGCCATTCGGCGCGTTCGATCTCTTCCACCTGGGTCGCTGCCAAGACTGCACAGCCGCCTGGAAACACTGCATGCACCGCCTTGTTTTCAAGGCAGCCCGTGGTGGTCTCCGGGCCCATGCCGCCTTTGCCGACGATCAGCTTTACCCCAGTTTGCTCAATGAACTGTTTCTCGAACTTTTCCATGCGCATGCTAGTCGTCGGGCCGATCGACACCATTTCAAAGCTGCCATCGTCCTTTCTCTTGACGATGGGGCCTGCGTGAAAGATCGCGCCGCCGCGAAGATTTACAGGAAGCTCCCGGCCTAACTCGATAAGCCGGCGATGTGCAACGTCTCGGCAAGTCACCAACTGGCCAGTGAGGTAAACCACGTCGCCAACGTTCAGGCTTGCCAAATCTTCGTCACTTATTGGAGTGGTCAGGATCTTTTTCACAGTACTACGCCTTCATGGGAGAGGATGTCATAAGTGAGGTCGGCATTGATGCGGATCTTGCCGCGGCGGTGCGCCCAGCAACCTGTCGATACCGCGACGCCGATGGTTGAGGGGTGTCGGGCCGACGATTCGATGTTCACGCCCATCACGCTGCTGTTGCCCGTCAAACCCTGGGGGCCAATGCCGATTTCGTTCAGGCCTTCCTCCAGCAGCTTCTCCATCATCGCTGCACTTTCGTTGGGATGGCTGGAATCCACTTCGCGCAGGATGGCCTTTTTCGAAAGGCGTGCCGCGGTCTCGACCGAGGTCGATACACCCACGCCTACCAGCAAAGGCGGGCAAGCGTTGACACCGCGGGAGGTAATGACATCGAAGACGAACTCTGTGACCCCTTCGTAGCCTTGCCCTGGCATCAGCACCTTGGCCGAGCCCGGCAACGTACAGCCACCACCCGCCATGTACACATCGACAATGGCGTAGTCGGCATCGGGGATGATTTCCCAGTCCAGCCACGGGATCTTCGAGCCGGTGTTGGTGCCGGTGTTCTTTTCGATGAAGGTTTCAACTGCGTTATGGCGTAGCGGGCCCTTGATGGTCGCCTCCTTGGTGGCGTTCTCGAGGATGCCCTCCATTTCGCCCAGCAGCGGGAAGCGTGCACCGGCGGAAATGAAATACTGGATCACACCGGTATCCTGACAGCTGGGGCGGTTCAGCTTGTCAGCGTAATCCTGGTTGTCGGCCATCGAGTCGTAGACGGCGATGGCCAGCGGGTTGGTTTCCGCTGCGCGCAGCTTGGCGGTCTTTTCTTTTACATCCTTGGGCAGGCGCTTGCCGATGTAGGCGGTGAACTTCGCCAAGACGTCGGTCAGCGATTCCACAGCGGCTTCTTTGTCTACGGTTTCCATGTTTACTTCCTCAGTGCATCACAAGGTTTTTTGGGTCAGAGTCAATGGCAGGCTTGGCAGCCGAAGGCAGTGATTCGCTTTTTTCTGGCTCGCCCACCACTTGGCCATCCAAGACCTGATTCATCCTGGTGCTATCGAGGGCGCCGACCCATTTGGCGATGGCCATGGTGCCCACGGCGTTGCCGATGGTGTTGGTAATGGCGCGAGCCTCAGACATGAAGCGGTCTACGCCAAGAAGCAGAACCATGCCGGCTACAGGGATGTTGTCCATGGTGGCCAGGGTTGCGGCCAGGGTGATGAAGCCCGAACCCGTGACGCCTGCAGAGCCTTTGGATGTGAGCAGGAGCACGCCCAGGACGATCAGCTGGTCCATGAGGGTCAGTGGGGTATTGGTTGCCTGCGCGATGAATATCGCCGCCATTGTGTAGTAGATGCATTGGCCGTCAGGGTTGAAAGTCAGCCCCGAAGGAATGACCAGGCCTACTACCGGTTTCGAGACGCCGACCTTCTCCAGTTTGTTCATCATTTGTGGCACAACAGACTCCGATGAGCTGGTGCCCAATACGGTGAACAGCTCCTCCCGCAGGTACTTGAGGAACTTCCACAAGCTGAACCCAGACATCCGAGCGATTGAGCCGAGAACGATCACCACGAACAGGAAGCAGGTCACGTACATAGTTGCCATCAGCTTGCCCAGCGAAACGATGGAGCCCAGGCCATATTTGCCGACGGTGAAAGCCATGGCGCCACAGGCTGCCAGCGGAGCAATGCGCATCACCATGCCGACGATGTAGAACATGCCGTGAGAAAACGACTCGAGCACATCGACTACGGGCTTGCCGCGTTCTCCTAGATTGGCCAGCGCAATGCCGAGTAAGGTCGAGAACAGCAGAATCTGCAGGATTTCGTTCTTGGCAAAGGCATCCACTACGCTGCCGGGGATTACATGCAACAAGAAGTCGGTGAAGCCGCCCGATCCGCTAACGGCAGCAGCGGTGTAGGTAGAGATGGCATTGCTGTCCAGGGTGGCAGGGTCGATGTTCATGCCTTGGCCAGGTTGCACCAGGTTCACAACGATCAGGCCCAGCACCAATGCGAAAGAGGAGAGAACCTCGAAGTAGATCAGGGCCCGGGCACCGACACGGCCGAGCTCCTTCATGTTTTCCATTTTGGCGATGCCGAGAACCACGGTTGCAAAGATGATCGGTGCAAAAACCATCTTGATCAGTTTGATGAAGGCATCACCCAGTGGCTTCATGTCTGCGCCGACCTCCGGCCAGAGCACGCCTAGCAGTACTCCAATTGAAACGCCAATCAGTACCTGCACATACAGCTTACTTATCCATCGTTTGGCCATTGCCGTCTCCGAATTATTGTTGTGAGTCGGATTTATGTGGCGACTGGGCTAAGCGGCAGACAGGCAAGACCGGCAAAGCTAAATAGCCCAGCGTTTTTGTGGTTAATCAGGCAGGCCTAAGGTAATGGTTTTTTCTGAGTGGTGTAATAGACTCAGATTTAAGACATTATTTCCTTGAGGTTAATTATGAATCCTGTGTCGGAACTTGCTTTTTTCAGCCAGTTGGTGGCGGCTGGCAGCCTGGCAGCGACAGCCCGTGAGCTGAACCTCACTCCCCCCGCTGTAACCAAGCGGCTTGCGCAATTGGAGAAGCGTCTTGGCGTTCGTTTGTTGAACCGAACGACGCGCAGCATCAGCCTCACGGCCGAAGGTGAGACGTACCTGATCAATGCAAAACGCATTCTCGGCGAGATCGAGGAGATGGAGCGGCAGGTATCCAGCAGCAGGGCCGAGCCAAAGGGTTTGTTGCGCGTGAATGCACCGCTGGGCTTCGGCCGCACCCATGTAGGGCCAGCCATCTCACTCTTCGCCAAGCGCTATCCAGAGGTTGAAGTTCAGCTTCACCTGACGGACCGGCCTATCCATCTCCCTGATGACGCAATTGACGTGGCGATCCGTTTTGGTGAGCTGCCTGATTCAAGGCTCATTGCCAGGAAAATAGCGGTTAATCGCCGACGTTTGTGTGCAAGCCCTGAGTACTTACGTACCCACGGAACTCCTGAGACGGCAAAAGACCTGGTCCGGCACAACTGTATCGTGTTGCGTCAAAATGAATCCGCATTCGGGATATGGCGTATGTCTAAAGGCAAACAGTTCGACGCCATCAAGGTCCACGGGAGCTTGAGTACTAACGATGGAGAGGTAGCGTTGACTTGGGCGCTGGACGGGCATGGGATATTGATGCGAGCGGAATGGAACCTGGCCGGTTATCTACGTACAGGTCAGCTTGTGGAAGTCTTGAACGATTATGAGACCGAGCCGGCAGACATCTACGCTGTCTATTTAGAGCGCCTGAATTTATCTGCGAAAGTCGCTTATTTTGTGGATCATTTACGAGAGTTTTTCAAAAGCAAAGCTGAGAACCCTACTGGCGGTCTTGATGCGTGGAAATGACGCTGGCGAAGCCGCATCGGCTTGGTTGAGTTACGCCTGATGATGCGCACGAGGTCTTCTTGGCGATCCTCCCGCGTTAAAAAATGAAGCCAGGGGCGAGCATGAACGGCAGAAGGTTGGGCCGTTCCACGCGAAGAGGCGGTTTGGATTGCCATCGGCGCCGCCGGCACAACCCTTGTCGACACACAGTGTTTGGGTGATGGCGCATTATTTAACTTTGCGCCGGTAGCCCATGAATGCTTGCGCGCGCCCCTCACGACTTGCTTAGGTGTCAGCGACACCTTTCAACGTGCACCAGTTTGCGTCCTTAATCGAGACCTATACTGAACAGCAACGTTCCATTCCCTGCCCGCCATTCCCTATAAGGATCTGAACCATGACAGCATCCAAACTCGTCGCCCTGGCTTTGGCGGGTGTTCTTTTTCCTGCTCTAACCCTTGCCCAGCAGGCCTCCAGCGCCGCCGAGCCGACTCAACAGTCGATGAACATTGAGCAATTTGATCAGGAGATGGCGAAGGCTCAAGAAAACCTGAAAAAAATGCAGGATCAAATGAGCCTGATCCACAAAACTACCGATCCAGTCCAGCGCCAGAAACTCATGCAAGATCACCAGGCCATGATGCAGCAAGGAATGCTCATGATGAAGGGAATGATGGGGTGCTGCGGCGGCATGATGGGCGGTCGCATGATGGGGAGCGGCCACATGATGGGCTGGGGGCAGATGGGCAGCCATTACGCCGGAATGACGCCTGAGCAGATGAAGCAGCACCAATACATGATGGACAGATACATGGGAATGCAACAGATGATGATGGATCAGATGATGCAGCATCAGCAGCAGATGGGCACGCCGTCTCGCTAACCTAATACCCGCCGCCGGCCAGCAAGGGTGACGCTGACCGATAGCTTCGAAGGAGGTGAGGGTCGCCGTTGCGTATGCTGCGGCCAACGGGCAATCAAACGCTACGTGTGACGCCGCCATCGACCTTGATGTTCTGCCCGGTGATGTAGGCAGCGCCTTCGCTGGCGAGAAACGCGATGGTGGCGGCGATTTCCTCGCGGGTGCCATAGCGTTTGAGCGGCACGCTGTCGCGGCGCTGTTCGGTGGCCGGCAGGCTGTCGATCCAGCCGGGGAGGACGTTGTTGATCCTCACGTTGTCCCCGGCGAATTGGTCGGCGAAGATTTTGGTGAATGCGGCCAAGCCCGAACGGAACACTGCAGACGTCGGGAACAGCTCACTCGGCTCGAACGCCCAGGCGGTGGAAATGTTGATGATCACGCCCCCTTTCTGGCGCTGCATGTAGGGCGTCACCAGGCGAGTCGGGCGAATGACATTGAGCAGATAGGTGTCCATGCCCTTGTGCCAGTCTTCGTCGCTGATTTCCAGGATTGGCGCGCGCGGACCATGGCCGGCGCTATTGACCAGCACGTCGATGCGCCCCCACTTTTCCACCACGGCATCGACCAGGCGTTTCAGGTCCTCAACCGACTGGTTGCTACCTGTTACACCCACACCGCCAAACTCGGCAGCCAGCGCTTCGCCCTTGCCCGAGGAGGACAGGATGCCAACCTTGAACCCGTCAGCGGCCAGGCGCCGTGCCGCAGCCGCGCCCATACCACTGCCACCTGCTGTGATGATCGCAACTTTTTCTACTGACATGCTGCCTCCGGAACGTTAATGGCTGAATGCTTAGGTGCACTAAAATTAGCAGCAGTCGTGGCCGCGAGGGAGACAGCTAAACTTCACCAAGGCAGTAGATTAACTATTGCCTGCTTGTTGCTTGAGCCAGCGCTGGACAATGCCTAGCGACTCCGGCTGCTGCAACTTTCGTGGCCATACCAGGTAAAACGACTTATCGAGCCTGAGTTGCTGAGCGAAGACCTGGGTCAGCCTGCCCGCGACGAGGTCATCACTGACGAACGCCAGGCTTGCCAACGCAATACCCTGACCACTGATGGCCGCATCGATGGCCAATGAAGTCTGGTTGAACCGCAGGTTTTTGGCAGTCGCTTGCCCGTGTTGCGGGAACAGTTGTGCAAGGAACCGAGGCCAGAAATCATGGGCATCGTGAAGCAGGGTGAACGCTTGAAGCTGCTCGAAGCTGGTGGGGACTTTGCTGGCTTCGAACAACGTTGGGCTGGCCACGGCGACGATACGCTGTTCCATCAACAGTTCGCTGTTCAAACCCGCGCCGATGTCGGGCTTGCCATAGCGGACTGCGAGATCCACGCCGTCGGTATTGAAGTGGGACAGCCGATCTGTGGCCAGTACACGTAAATCGATGTCCGGATGGCTGTGCGCAAAGCGGCCCAGCCGGGGAATGAGCCATTTGGAGGCAAAGGTCGGTGTCACGCTGACCGTCAGATGAGACGCTTGTGGCCGCAGCAGGCGGGTAGCCTCATCGATCATCGCCAAGGCGTTGCGAATGCTGCCGCTGTAGCCCAGCCCCGCATCGGTCAGTGCCAGGCCCCGGGGCAGGCGCTCGAACAAACGAAGGTTCAGGCTCGCTTCCAGCCCGCGTATCTGTTGTGCAACTGCCGCCTGGGTCACCCCCAGCTCGTCGGCGGCCAGGCGAAAGTTCAGGTGGCGGGCAACCACTTCGAACACACGTAGCGCATTGAGTGAGGGCAAATCAGGGAAACCGTTTGGCATGGCGATGGACAGGGTCGGGCTGGAGGATTCACCCACGAGGCTACTCGCCGAGCGCCTGTAAAGAAACCCGCGCCACCGCAGGCAATCCGCCACGCTGCGCAGCAAGCCCTCTGTTGGCGGCTGCACATTTTCATTGTTCAGCTTGACGCGTGAAATTTTTCATGTAAATTTTCATGAAAAATAAGTCTAAAAATTTCACGGCAGTCCGAAACGATGAAGATGCACGAAGAGGTTGAAGCCCTCGCGATCCTTATTCACGACCTGCGCAAATTCAAGAACCTGACCCTGGGCGAACTGGCCGAGCGCATCAACCGCTCGGTCGGCTTCCTGTCCCAGGTCGAGCGCGGTGTTTCGCGCCCTACCGTGGCCGACCTCACCGCCATCAGTGAAGCGCTCGGCGTATCAACCGCGTACTTCTACAACCTGAGCAAGCCCCGCAGCATTGGCTGGGTCACGCGCCCCCACGAGCGGCGCACGCTGTACCTGGAGTCGGGCATCACCGACGTGCTGGCTTCGCCGACCATCGCAGGCGCCTTCTCCATGCTCGACAGCCTTCTCGAGCCGGGCGCCACCAGTGGGGAGGCGTACTTGAGCGACCGTTCCGAGCAGGGCTGTTTCGTGCTCGAGGGCGAACTCACGGTGTGGCTGGACCAGGGCGATGCCGTGACCCTGCAAGCCAACGACTGCTTCCAGCTGCAACCCCATGCGCCGTTCCGTTACGCCAACCTGACGGACAGAACCACCCGTGTGCTCTGGGTCTTCAATTGAATTCGTTCACCTCACAAGGATAAGAAGATGAGTGTCATCTTTCCGGATCTGCTGGCTGAAGTGCGCTCGTTCCGAGCAGAACACCCGGCAATTCGCTATGTCGACCTGATTGCGCTGGACATCCCCGGGCACTTCTACGGCAAGCGCTACCCCATGGACATGCTGGAAAAAGTCGCAGCCGGTGCGCCACTGAAGCTGCCGCAAAACTGCGTGCTGCTGGGGACCCAGGGCGGCCTTTACCCGATTGGTGACTATTGCTTCGCCGACGGCGACCCGGATGCCGCCCGGCGCCTAGTGCCGGGTACGCTGAAGCCGGTGCGTTGGGAGAAGGAAGTGATCGCCCAGATGCTGATCACGTCCGACGGCACCGCAAAGCCGATCGAGTTCGAGCCCCGTGAAGTGCTGGCGCGTGTGCTTCAGCGTCTGGCCAAGCGTGGCATCCGCCCGGTGGTGGCGTTCGAACTGGAGTTCTACCTGTTCGACCGCAAGCTTGATAACGGCCTGCCGCAGTACCCACGTGACACGGCAACCGAGGATGAAGACGATCAGCCAAACATGCACATCGAGCGGTTGTCGCGCTTCTCGTCGGTCCTGCACGAGATGGTCGATGGCGCCAACGAGCAGGGCGTGCCGGCGAACGTCATCACCGCGGAGCTGGGCCCAGGCCAGTTCGAGATCAACTTCTCGCACAGCGACGATGCCATGAGCGCGGCGGACTGGTCGGCGCTGTTCTGCCGCAGTACCCGCGGTATCGCGATGAAGCACGGCTACCGTGCCAGCTTCATGAGCAAGCCCTACCTGGACGCGCCAGGCAGCGGCATGCATGTGCACGTCAGCCTGTACGACGAAGCCGGCAATAACATCCTGGCGGGAAGCGAACAGCGCAAGCTGCGCCATGCGGTGGCAGGCTGCCTGGAGCTGCTGCCGCACTGCATGCCGATCTTTGCCCCCAACCACAATGCCTACCGACGTTATGGCGCCATGGTCAACGCGGCGAGCAAGGCCAGCTGGGGTTTCGAAGACCGTGACGCGTGCATCCGCATCCCCGAGTCCGACCCGCGCAACCTGCGCATCGAGCACCGCCTCGCTGGCGCCGACGCCAACCCGTATCTGGTACTGGCGGCCATTTTGACCGGGATGGAGCATGGTCTGGATCGTGGCGTGGAGCCCATCGCCCCGCTGAACGACAACCGCCAGAGCGGCATCGACTTCCCCAAGGATGCCCTCAGCGCCTTGGCCGCCATGCGTCATCACCCGGTGGTCAACGAAGGCCTGGGCAGCGAGTTCGTGATGGTCTATTGCGAAAACAAATACCAGGAGCAACTGGACTTCATGCGCCACATCGATGCCCGCGAATACCGCTGGTTCCTGTAGGTGCCGGGGTTGGGGCAGCGGCGCTGCACCCTGCCTTTCTACCGTTTCAATACAACGCGCAATATGGATTTGCCGGAGGAAGATATGCCACGTGTGCCCGTTATCGGCATTACCGCATGCACCAGCATGATTGAGCTGCATGCAACCCAGACCATCAGCGAGAAGTACGCGCGCGCCGCGGCCAAGGCGGCGCGTGGGTTGCCCATCGTGATTCCCAGCCTCGCCGACCTGATGGACAGCGCCGATATTCTCGACGTGGTGGATGGGCTGATCTTCACCGGTTCGCCGTCCAACATCGAGCCGTACCACTACAACGGCCCGGCCAGTGCTGCGGGCACCCATCACGACCCTCTGCGCGATGCCACCACGTTGCCGCTGATGCGCGCCGCCATCGCCGCCGGTGTACCGGTACTCGGCATTTGCCGTGGCTTCCAGGAAATGAACGTGGCGCTGGGTGGCACCCTGCACCAGAAGGTCCACGAGACCGGCATGTTCATGGACCACCGCGAAGGCAAGGATGAGCCCCTCGACAAGCAATATGGGCCGCGCCACACCCTGCATGTAGAGCCTGGCGGCATGCTCGACCGTATGGGCTTGCCGGCAATATTCGACGTCAATTCCATCCACGGCCAAGGCATCGACGTACTGGCCCCCGGGCTGAGGGTGGAAGCGCTGGCGCCCGATGGCCTGGTGGAAGCGATTTCGGTCGAGAGCAGCAAGGGCTTTGCCCTGGGTGTGCAATGGCACCCCGAGTTCCAGGTCATGGATAACCCCCATTACCTGGCCATCTTCCAGTCCTTCGGCAAGGCCTGCCGGCACCGCTCGGTACTGCGCCAGAGGCTGTTGCTGTCTGCCTGAGCAGCGGCCTTTCCCACCTGTAAAAAATACCCTCGCAGCGCGGCTGCGCAACTTGATGGAGTGAAGTCAATGAGTGAACAGAATTCGCAGACCCTTGCCTGGCAAACAATGAGCCGCGACCATCACCTGGCCCCGTTCAGCGATGTCAGGCAACTGGCCGAGAAAGGCCCGCGCATCATCACCTCGGCCAAGGGCGTGTACCTGTGGGACAGCGAGGGCAACAAGATTCTCGATGGCATGGCCGGCCTGTGGTGCGTGGCGGTCGGCTATGGTCGCGATGAGCTGGCCGATGTCGCCAGCCAGCAGATGAAGCAGTTGCCTTACTACAACCTGTTCTTCCAGACCGCGCACCCGCCCGCGCTGGAGCTGGCCAAGGCGATCGCCGAGGTGGCCCCGCAAGGCATGAACCACGTGTTCTTCACCGGTTCCGGCTCCGAAGGCAACGACACCGTGCTGCGCATGGTCCGCCATTACTGGGCTCTGAAGGGCCAGAAGAACAAGAAGGTCATCATTGGCCGCATCAACGGCTACCACGGCTCTACCGTGGCGGGCGCCGCCTTGGGCGGCATGAGTGGCATGCACCAGCAGGGCGGGGTGATCCCGGATGTCGTGCACATCCCGCAGCCGTACTGGTTTGGCGAAGGCGGCGACATGACCGAGGCCGACTTCGGTGTGTGGGCGGCCGAGCAACTGGAGAAGAAGATCCTCGAAGTTGGCGTGGACAACGTTGCCGCCTTCATCGCCGAGCCGATCCAGGGCGCCGGTGGCGTGATCATTCCGCCGCAGACCTATTGGCCGAAGATCAAGGAAATCCTGGCCAGGTACGACATCCTCTTCGTCGCCGACGAAGTGATCTGCGGGTTCGGCCGTACCGGTGAGTGGTTCGGCACCGATTATTACGACCTCAAGCCTGACCTGATGACCATCGCCAAGGGCCTGACCTCCGGTTACATCCCCATGGGCGGGGTGATCGTGCGTGACGAGGTGGCCAAGGTGATCAGCGAAGGCGGCGACTTCAACCACGGCTTCACCTATTCCGGCCACCCGGTGGCGGCTGCGGTGGGCCTGGAGAACCTGCGCATTCTGCGTGACGAGCAGATCATCGAGCAGGTGCACGATAAAACCGCACCTTATCTGCAGCAGCGCCTGCGCGAACTGGCCGACCACCCGCTGGTAGGCGAAGTGCGCGGCCTGGGCATGCTCGGTGCGATCGAGTTGGTGAAAGACAAGGCCACCCGGGCCCGTTATGAAGGCAAAGGTGTCGGCATGATCTGTCGCCAGCACTGCTTTGACAACGGCCTGATCATGCGCGCTGTAGGCGACACCATGATCATCGCGCCACCGCTGGTGATCAGTATCGAAGAGATCGACGAACTGGTGGAGAAAGCCCGCAAGTGCCTTGACCTGACCTATGAGGCTGTTCGGTAAGGACGGAGGGCCTGGTTAGCTGTTCTCAGCACCTGTGAGATCGAGCGCCGCCTGCGCGGTGCTCGATCGGTGCCGCAATCGTACATTTCACGTCAGGCACCTTCCGCAAAGCATTTTGCTTTGTGAAATGAATCCTGTACTTTTCTGGGCATCCATTTCCCGTCTGAAAGTCGCGATTCAACCATGAAAGTGCACGAAGAAATCGAAGGCCTGGCAGTACTGATTCGCGACCTGCGCAAGTTCAAGGGCCTGACACTGGGCGAGCTGGCACAGCGCATCGGCCGTTCGGTGGGCTTTCTGTCCCAGGTCGAACGCGGCGTGTCACGCCCGACTGTGGCCGATCTCACAGCCATCAGCGAAGAGCTCGGTGTATCCACAGCCTATTTCTACAAGCTGGACAAACCCCGTGAGCTCGACTGGGTGACCCGCCCGCACGAGCGTCGCACGCTGCACCTGGCAGGTGGCATCACCGACGTGCTGGCATCGCCCTCCATAACGGGCGCGTTTTCCATGCTCGATAGCCACTTGCAGCCGGGGGCCAGCAGTGGCGAGGAGTACCTTGACGACAGCTCGGAGCAGGGCTGCTTCGTGCTCGAAGGCGAACTGACCGTATGGTTGGGCGATGCTGACCCGGTCACGCTGTACGCCAATGACAGTTTTCAGTTGCAACCCCACGCCCGTTTTCGGTATGCCAACCTGACCGACAAGCCCACACGCGTGCTTTGGGTGTTCAGCTGAGGGCCGTCGCACAGGCATGCGCTTGTGCCTGGGCTGGCCGGGAAAGTTGGCCTGCAAGCAATGTGCTGGCTGCATGGGGTATCCTTGCACCACGCAATCAACTTCGAAGCAGTGAATGAACAATGGGTTTTGAACAACTAGCTGAGCTACGAGACCGCCTGCGGGCGGAAAAAGGGCAGGTAAAGGCCGAGAGCGCGAAACCGCCCAAGCGCAAGTCGCCCCCGCAGGCGAAGCCGCGTGAGATGGACCCGGCGGTGGCAGCGATCTGGCCACTGCAGAAGCATTTTCCCTTGGCTTTCCCGGTCAACCCGGCCCCCAAGGTGCCGCTCAAGGAGGGCATTTTCAAGGATGCCGAGCAACACCTGGAGCTGCTTGGGTTAACCCGCGAACAGCTCAAGCTGGGCATTTCCACGTGGTGCCGGGGCACTCGATACTGGGCGAGCATGGTGGAGAATGCTCCGCGCCTTGACTTGAACGGTCAGGCCGCGGGTACTGTGACCGCCGCTCAGGCGCTGCATGCCAAGCAGCAGGCTGCGCGGCAACGCAGCCAGGATCGACGCAATCGAGCGAAGTCAAAGGCCCAGGTCCAGGCCCAGGCTCCGGCCCCCGCCGCCGACACCGCAACGGTGAAGTCTACCGACTGAACTCAGTCGCGTTCTGTCCCGTAGCCATGCTGGATGGCAGCCCATTGCCGGGGCTGCCGTCTGGCAGGCCCGGCAATGGACCAGGTTCGGTTTCGAGGGCCTGGTGCATGCAACGATGGTTTCAAGACCCACCTGATCGGCAAGCCGCGGCAGATGATGCCGGGGCGTAACCACGTTCGTCGGTTTCAGAATGCGCCTGGTCGCTCGCATGCAACCCCTCGGCGCCACAAGTGCCATGCTAGCAGGATGCCCAAGGGTCAGTGCGCGCAGACGTGCGGCCGTGGGCGAGGAGGCCGCCAGTACCACGCAACTGTGACGTGGGCGGTGCGCCGCAGCAGAACACGCCGGAAACCTGCCCCTTAAAACAATCAGGCAGGGTCCGTGATGCCGAGGTCCGCTGTATGCCTGATGAATTGCTCCACCTGCCTGTAATCCAGCGCATTCTGGCCCGCGACAAGGACACCCCCGGTGCCCTGTTGCCGATCCTGCATGCCGTCCAGCACGAGCTGGGTTACATCCCCGACGCTTCTGTTCCCGAGATCGCCCATGCCCTCAACCTCAGCCTGGCTGAAGTGCGTGGGGTTATCAGTTTTTATCACGACTTCCGCACCGCGCCGCCCGCTCGCCACACCCTGCGCCTGTGCCGTGCCGAATCGTGCCAGAGCCGTGGCGCCGAAGCCCTGGCCGCGCAATTGCGTGAACAGTTGGCACTGGACGACCACGGCACCAGCGCCGACGGCGCCATCAGCCTGCGCCCTGTTTATTGCCTGGGTGCCTGTGCCTGCTCGCCAGCGTTGGAGCTGGACGGCCAGGTGCACGCGCGCCTCACCCCTGAGCGCCTGCGGGACTTGGTCAACGGTTGCCGGGAGGACTCAGCATGCTGAAGCTGTATATTTCCTGTGATTCGGTAGCCCGTGCCGTGGGTGCCGATCAGGTTGCCGATGCCCTGCTGCATGAGGCCGAGCGCCGCCAGTTGCCACTGGACATCCAGCGCACCAGCTCGCGCGGGCTTTACTGGCTGGAGCCGCTGATCGAGTGCGACAGTGCGCAAGGGCGCCTGGGTTTCGGCCCGATTACGCCACACGATGTGCCGTCACTGCTTGATGCCTTGGCGGGCGAACCCGGTGGCCACTCGCTGGCACTGGGGCCGGTCGAAGAAATACCCTATCTCAAGACCCAGCAACGCTTGCTGTTCGCACGCGCGGGCATCACCCGCCCATTGTCACTGGACGACTATCGTGCTCATGGCGGTTTCGCAGGCCTCGAGGCCGCTGTGGCGCTGGACGGTGCCGAAGTGGTTGCCGCAGTGCTCGATTCCGGCCTGCGTGGCCGTGGTGGTGCGGCGTTCCCGGCCGGCATCAAGTGGCGCACTGTGCGTGATGCTGGCGCCGGGCAGAAGTACGTGGTGTGCAACGCCGACGAGGGTGACTCGGGCACGTTCGCTGATCGCATGCTGATGGAGGGCGACCCCTTCCTGCTGATCGAGGGCATGATCATTGCCGGCCTCGCCGTGGGTGCCGACAAGGGTTATATCTATGTGCGCTCGGAGTATCCCGATGCCATCCGGGTACTCGACCAGGCCTTCGCCATCGCGCGTGACGCTGGCTACCTGGGTGCTGACGTAGCCGGCAGCGGCCAGGCGTTCGACCTGGAGGTGCGGGTGGGCGCCGGCGCCTATATTTGCGGCGAAGAAACCGCGCTGCTCGAATCCATCGAAGGCAAGCGTGGCATTGTCCGCGCCAAGCCACCGCTGCCTGCGCTGCAAGGGCTGTTCGGCCTGCCGACGCTGGTGCACAACGTGCTTACCCTGGCTTCGGTGCCCATCATTCTGGCCAAGGGTGCAGCGTTCTATCGCGATTTCGGCATGGGCCGCTCGCTGGGCACCATGCCGTTCCAGCTGGCCGGCAACATTCGCCAGGGTGGCCTGGTCGAGCGCGCGTTCGGCCTGACCCTGCGCGAGCTGGTGGAAGGCTATGGCGGTGGCACGGCCAGTGGCCGGCCGCTGAAGGCCGCGCAGGTCGGTGGCCCGCTTGGTGCCTGGGTACCCCCCAGCCATTTCGACACCCCACTGGACTATGAAGCGTTTGCTGCCGTGGGCGCGATGCTCGGCCACGGCGGTGTGGTGGTGGCCGACGATACGTTGAACATGGCCAGCATGGCGCGTTTCGCCCTGCAGTTCTGTGCCGAGGAGTCCTGCGGCAAGTGCACCCCGTGCCGTATCGGTTCCACCCGGGGCATGGAAGTGGTCGACCGGCTGATCGCCAGCAGCGACATCACCGAGCGCCATGACCAGGCACTGTTGCTGCGCGACCTGTGCGACACCCTGCAGTACGGTTCGCTGTGCGCCATGGGCGGTATGACTGCCTATCCGGTGGCCAGCGCGCTCAAGTACTTCCCCGCCGATTTTGGGCTGACCACCACGGAGGCCGCACAGTGATCAATTTCTTCGACCCCGCTTCTGATAAAAGCAGCGACCTCGGCACCCCGGCCCGTGACAGCGAGGTACAGGTCAGCCTGAGCATCGATGGCCGTGCCATCACTGTGCCCGCCGGTACCTCGGTGATGCGTGCCGCGGCCATGCTCGGCACCAGCATCCCCAAACTGTGCGCCACCGACAGCCTCGAAGCCTTCGGCTCCTGCCGCATGTGCATGGTGGAAATCGAAGGCATGCGCGGCTACCCGGCATCCTGCACCACGCCAGTCAGCGAAGGCATGGTGGTGCGCACCGAAACCCCGCGCCTGGCCGGCCTGCGTCGCAACGTGATGGAGCTGTACATTTCCGACCACCCGCTGGACTGCCTGACCTGTTCGGCCAACGGCAACTGCGAGCTGCAGACCGTGGCCGGCCAGGTGGGCCTGCGCGAGGTGCGCTACGGCTACGACGGCGCCAACCACCTGGCCGAGAAAAAGGACGTATCCAACCCGTATTTCGACTACGAGCCGAGCAAGTGCATTGTCTGCAGCCGCTGTGTGCGCGCCTGCGAGGACATCCAGGGTACGTTCGCCCTGACCATTACCGGACGTGGTTTCGAATCGCGGGTGGCGGCAGCGGGTGGCGAAAACTTCCTGGCTTCCGAATGCGTGTCGTGCGGCGCCTGCGTGCAGGCCTGCCCGACCGCGACCCTGACGGAAAAGAGCCTGGTGCAGCTTGGCCAGCCTGAGCGTTCGGTCATTACCACCTGCGCCTACTGCGGCGTTGGCTGCTCGTTCCGCGCCGAAATCAAGGGTGACCAGCTGGTGCGCATGGTCCCGGACAAGAACGGTGGCGCCAACCACGGCCACGCCTGCGTCAAGGGCCGCTTTGCCTGGGGCTACGCCACCCACCCGGACCGCATCACCAAACCGATGATCCGCAAGCGCCTGGAAGACCCGTGGCAGGAAGTCAGCTGGGACGAGGCCGTGACCTATGCCGCCAGCGAGTTCCGCCGCATCCAGCTCAAATACGGGCGCGACTCCATCGGCGGCATCACCTCCAGCCGCTGTACCAACGAAGAAGCCTACCTGGTGCAAAAACTGGTGCGCACGGCGTTTGGTAACAACAACGTCGACACCTGCGCACGGGTGTGCCATTCGCCCACCGGTTATGGCCTGAAGCAGACCCTGGGTGAGTCAGCCGGCACGCAAAGCTTCGACTCGGTGATGCAGGCCGACGTTGTGCTGGTGATTGGCGCCAACCCCACCGACGCCCACCCGGTGTTCGGCTCGCAACTCAAGCGCCGCCTGCGCCAGGGGGCGCGGCTGATCGTGATCGACCCACGGCGCATCGACCTGGTCGACTCGCCGCACGCCCGCGCCGACCTGCACCTGCAACTGCGCCCGGGCACCAACGTGGCCATGCTCAACGCCCTGGCCCACGTGATCGTTACCGAGGGCCTGCTGGCCCAAAGCTTCATCGATGCCCGCTGCGAAACCGAAGACTTCGCCCGTTGGCGCGACTTCGTCAGCCTGCCAGACAACGCCCCCGAGGTGCTTGGCCCGGTTTGTGGCGTGCCTGCTGAGCAGATCCGCGCTGCGGCCCGGCTGTATGCCACCGGCGGCAACGCGGCCATCTACTACGGCCTGGGGGTGACCGAGCACAGCCAAGGCAGCACCGCAGTGATGGGCATTGCCAACCTGGCCATGGCCACTGGCAACATCGGCCGTGAAGGGGTAGGGGTGAACCCGCTGCGCGGGCAGAACAACGTGCAGGGCTCGTGCGACATGGGCTCGTTCCCCCACGAGCTGCCCGGCTACCGGCATATCTCCAATGAAGGCGTGCGCGCCGAGTTCGAGCGAGCCTGGGGCGTGACCTTGCAGCCTGATCCGGGCCTGCGTATTCCCAACATGTTCGAGGCGGCCCTGGATGGCAGCTTCAAGGCGCTGTACTGCCAGGGTGAGGACATCGCCCAGAGCGACCCCAACACCCAGCACGTCACCGCGGCCTTGCTGGCCATGGAGTGCGTGGTGGTGCAGGACATCTTCCTCAACGAAACTGCCAAGTTCGCCCATGTGTTCCTGCCGGGCAGTTCGTTCCTGGAAAAGGACGGCACCTTTACCAACGCCGAGCGGCGAATTTCGCGGGTGCGCAAGGTCATGGAGCCGCTGGCCGGCAAGGCCGACTGGGAAGCTACCGTGGCCCTGGCCAACGCCCTGGGCTACCCGATGAACTACCGCCATCCTTCCGAGATCATGGACGAGATCGCCCGCCTGACGCCGACCTTCCGTCGTGTCAGCTACGCGGAAATCGACCGCCATGGCAGCCTGCAGTGGCCGTGCAACGACGCTGCGCCAGACGGCACGCCGACCATGCACATCGACCAGTTCGTGCGTGGCAAGGGCCGCTTCATGCTCACCGGCTACGTGCCCACCGACGAAAAGGTCAACAACCGCTACCCGTTGCTGCTGACTACCGGTCGTATCCTCAGCCAGTACAACGTCGGCGCCCAGACCCGGCGCACTGCCAACGTTGCCTGGCACGATGCCGACCGCCTGGAGATCCACCCGACCGACGCGGAAAGCCGTGGCATCCACGACGGTGACTGGGTCGGTATCGGCAGCCGCGCCGGGCAGACTGTGCTGCATGCCAAGGTCAGTACGCGGGTGGCGCCGGGCGTGGTGTACACCACCTTCCACTTCCCGGAGTCGGGTGCCAACGTGATCACCACCGACAACTCCGACTGGGCCACCAACTGCCCCGAGTACAAGGTGACGGCAGTGGAAGTGGTGAAAGTGTTCCAGCCATCGCAATGGCAAAAGCGCTATCAGGACTTCAGTGATGAACAGCAGCGGCTGCTGAAAGAGCGCCGCACTGCGGAGAAAGCCGAGGTTCGCCGATGAGCAGCGAAAACCTGGTCAAGATGGCCAACCAGATTGCCCATTACTTCGACAGCGAACCAGACCGGGCGCTGGCGGTGCAAGGGGTGCGGCAGCATCTGAAGAGCTTCTGGACGCCGGCGATGCTCCGGCAATTGGCGGAGTGGAGCGAGGCCCACGCGGGGGAGGGGCTTGACCCGAAGGTGCGGGAGGCGTTGGTCTAGATTCCCGGGCGGCAACGGAACCTTGGGGCGGGTTTGCCTGCGAATGTGGCGTTGAAATCAATGACGCATTCGCGGGTGAACCCGCTCCTACAAGGGGCCTGCATATTGCCTACTCAGCCGCGGGCCAGCTCCGCCAGGTGGGCGATGGCTTCTTCGCTCTTGAGCACCAGCACATCGCCCTCCAGCGCATCCAGCACCACTTCCGAGGTATTGCCAATCAACGCCCCGGAAATCCCCGTGCGGCACACCGTGCCTATCACGGTCACCACTGCATTGAGCTTCTTTTCGGTATGTGGAATCAACACATCCGCTGGCCCTTCGGCCACGTGCAGGCACTCATCGCTGATGCCGTATTCGGCCTGGAACGCCTTGCATGCTTCACGGTAGCGTTTTTCGATCGTATCGCTCAGCTGGTAGGCCGGGTCCGACGCTGACAGCATCGGCGACGGGTGGGCGCTGATGACATGCAGTTCTCCCTTGGCCAGTTTGGCAATCTCGAAGCCGTGGTCGATGATGCTGGCATGCAGGCGGCGGTGGTCTTCGTCCTGGTTACCCACGTCCACCGCCGCCAAAATCTTGCCCCCGGTCCACGGCCGTTCGCTCTTGACCATCAGCACGGTACCCGGGCATTGGCGCAGCAGCTTCCAGTCGCTGGGGGTGAGCAGGGCCTTTTTCAGCGGGTTGTCCGGGCGGTGTTCCTTGATCACCAGTTCGCAGCCTTCGGCCTGCTGTACATGGATGATGGTGTCGTGCAGGCTGTCGCGCCAGCCCTCTTCATGGGTGACATTGGCGTAGCCGTCATCATGCAACTGGCTGCTCAGCAGGCTGAGCAGCGCACTGTGATCATGCCGCTTGTCACACATCAGCAAGTGCAGGCGTGCGCCCGTGACGCCTGCAATCAGCTTGGCGCGCGTAAGCGCCCGGCTGTGAGCGTGCGCGGGGTCGAGGACGACGAGAATGCTGCGGACGGCTTGCATGGGCGTTAACTCCCTTCGATGATGGCGACCAATGCCTGACTATAGTCGGCGCTTCCCCCTCCAGCGCTTGATGTACATCAAGCATAGTCACTGGCATCGCCAGCCGCCGCCGGTATAATCGCCGGCCCTGCCTGTTCTGTGTGGTTGCACGCTTATGTCCCTGATCCCCGAAATCGACGCCTTTCTTGGCTGCCCGACGCCAGACGCCTGGATCGAAGCGGCGCTCGCCGACCAGGAAACCCTGCTGATCGACCACAAGAACTGCGAGTTCAAGGCCGCCAGCACGGCCTTGAGCCTGATCGCCAAGTACAACACTCACCTTGATCTGATCAACATGATGTCGCGCCTGGCCCGCGAGGAGCTGGTGCATCACGAACAGGTGTTACGCCTCATGAAGCGTCGTGGGGTGCCGTTGCGCCCGGTATCGGCGGGGCGTTACGCGTCGGGGTTGCGCCGACTGGTGCGCGCCCACGAGCCGGTCAAGCTGGTGGATACACTGGTGGTGGGCGCGTTCATCGAGGCGCGCAGTTGCGAACGTTTTGCCGCGCTGGTGCCACATCTGGATGAAGAGCTGGGCCGCTTCTACCACGGGTTGCTGAAAAGCGAAGCGCGCCACTACCAGGGCTACCTGAAACTGGCGCACAACTACGGTGATGAGGCGGACATCGCCCGCCGTGTCGAGCTGGTACGCGCTGCGGAAATGGAGCTGATCCAGTCGCCAGACCAGGAACTGCGCTTCCACAGCGGCATCCCGCAGGCTTTGGCCGCCTGATGTGCACCAGGCGGCGCAGGCCTTAACTGCGCCGACCCAGTAGCAGGCCTACCGCCAACCCGAGGCCGGCGGAAATGGCCACGGTCTGCCAGGGGTGGCCGCCGATGTAGTCCTGAGTGGCGTCCACCACCGGTTGCGCCTTGCTGCGCACGTTGCTCGCCGCCTGGCGTGCCTGGCGCAGCTTCAGGCTCACCTGGGCGCGCAACGTCTCTGCTTCTTCGCCGACCAGTGCGGCACTGTCGTTCAGCAGTTTTTCCGATTCTTCTATCAGCGATTGCAGTTCGCTGAATACCTGGTCCTTGATCTGATCGCTGTCCGCCAGTGTGGCGTTTTTACGGGCCATGAACTCGTCCTCGTTGATGGGGTGGTGTGAACAATGGATGCCGCTGCGTCGGGAAAGTTGCGGTGGCTTTCCGATGTTGCGTTGCCTGGGTGTAAGATAGCGGCCATTTTCAAACCTGCAGGTACCTTCATGAGTTTCAATCTGGCCAACATGAGCTTCGAGGAACGGGCGCAGATCGAGGCAGAGAAGGCCCGGCTGTTCGAGCTGTGGCAGAACAACCTGGGCAAGGCCAAGGGCGAAGCGGCGCGGCTGATCGCCGAAAAACCACGGCGCAAAGGCAAATGGGCCGAGTGGGTGCGCGCCGAGCTGGATGGCATGTCGCCGCCCGAATACGCCAACATGGTGCGCAGCGAAGTCAACAAGCTGATGGCCGCAGCCAGCGCCAACCGCTGAGCACACCCGCCCGGCGCTTATCAGTAGGTGCCCTTGGGCAGGTCCAGCTTGCCTTCATCGGTAAAACGCACGGTCCCCAGCGGCCCGCCGGCCAGTTTGCCGCGCAGCTTGTAGGGTAGACCCTGCAGCGAATCTACCTTGCCCAGCCCATAGGCCTGGCGCAGGAAGGAAAACGCCGTGATGCTTACCGGCACCACGATCACCGCTTCGTCGTAGCGGCCAATGTGCCCCTGCTGGTCACTGACACCAGCGGCCAGCGGCTGGCCGTTCACTTCCAGGTTCAAGGCGATGCCGTTGTAATCGATCGGTGACTCATTGGGGTTTTGCACCCGCATTTTCACCGCCATGCGCAGTTCCAGCTCCTGCCCGGGCAGTGGTTCGATGCCGATCACGCTGATGTTCACCGGGTCGCGTGGCTGGAGCAGCGCACAGGCCGCGAGGCCAAAGGCCATCAGCAGGACCAGAAACAGGCGGGTGTAGCGGTACAGACGGGCAGTCATGGGCTGTGACCTTGCCGGAGTGGAGCTGGCAGTGTGGCAAATGCGCGTCGACGTTGAAAGTATCGGTTCATATGAAAGATACTGTTTCTCATTAACGCCCGATAACCTCTCTTACTGGCTGTTCCCCAATCATGCTGACTTCACCCATGTCGGGCCTGCTGGCAAGTTTCCAGGAGCACTACGACGACCTGCTGCAGTTTCTGACACGGCGCATGAGCGACCGTCAGCGCGCGGCCGATGTGGCGCAGGAAACCTACCTGAAGCTGGTGAACATCGACGAGCAGGCGGTCCCGGTGGTGCACGCGCGCAGTTTCATCTTCCGTGTGGCCGGCAACCTGGCGATTGACGCCTTGCGCCGTGAGCAACGCATCGCCGCCAGCCACGACGACAGCGACGGAGCCTGTGAGGTGGCCTGCCCGGCGCCGGCACCCGAGGCGGCGTTGCTGGCCCGCGAGCGCTTGCAGATTCTTGACCAGGCCCTGTTGCAGTTGCCCGACAATGCCCGCCAGGCGCTGTTGCTCAACCGTGTCGAGGGCCTGACCCAGAAGCAGGTCGCTCAACGCCTGGGGGTTTCCGAGAGCATGGTGGCAAAGTATATCGGCCAGGCCTTGCGCCATTGCCGCGGCCGGCTGAAGCAGGCGGGTGTGGCGGCATCGGTGGTGTTGCTGGTCGCCGCCGTGGCGGGTTGGCAGCAAGCCCCGATGCTGCTGGCCGATTACCACACCGCCGTGGGCGAGCGGCAGGTCATTACCCTGGCAGATGGCACACGGGTCACGCTGAACAGCGCCAGTGCCTTGAGCGTGGCGTTCAGCGAGCATGAGCGGTGTGTGGTACTCGATGCGGGTGAGGCGCTGTTCGAGACCGCCGATGATTCACGTCCGTTCGTGGTCGAAACAGCCGGTGCGCGGGTGCAGGGCAATGCCGCCACCTTCAGCGTGCAGCGCGATGGCCACGTCGTGTTGGCACGCGGTGAAGCCAAGGTGGGTGAACATGAACTGGCGGTGGCGGCCGATGCCGGCACGCAGATGGCCTGGCAGCGTGGCAAGCTGATCTTCAACGGCAAGCCGCTGGGGCAGGTGCTGACGGAGCTTGAGCGATACCGGCATGGGCGCATTGTGTTGTCTGACAGCAAGCTGGCTGCGATGGAGGTGAGCGGGGTGTTTGACCTGGATGAACCTGAGGCCCTGTTGCGGACGTTGGAGCAGCGGTATGGCCTGAAGGTGACCTACCTGCCGTGGTTGGCCGTGGTGCATTGATCAGCCTGTGCCGGCCTCTTAGCGGGCAAGCCCGTTCCTGCACAGGTCGCACAACCTTCAGGCGGGCGCAGTCGTTGTAGGCTCTGTACGAAAAGTCTTGAGACGCAGGTCAGGCAAGGCGAAAACAGCCGAGGAAGCGGAGTGTACTGGAGTACATGAGCATTCCGAGGCGGTTTTCAACGCAGCATGAACAAGTATCAAGGCTTTTCGTACAGAGCCTAGGAGTGGGCTTGCCCGCGAAGAGGCCGGACAGGAACAAAAATATTTCCATTTGCCACTGCAAGTTCCTGCAAGCCAGATCGTCGTAGTGAGACTGATCAGCAACCCATTCTCATTTACGACTTGTCAGGAAGCTCATTCGTGCCTCTGATGCTCAAGCCCTTGCACCGCCGTCGCGGTCCTTTTCACCATGCCTTGATGTCTTGCAGTGCCATGGCCCTGTTGCTCGGCCCCCTGCACGCAGGGGCCGCGACAACTGGCGAACAGACCCAGATGCAAGCTCGCCAGGTCCAGCTCGACCTGCCAGCCCAGCCGCTGGACCAGGCGCTGACCACCTTCGCCGACCAAGCCGGCCTGCACCTGCTGTACACCACAGGCGATGTCGCCGGCCAGGTCAGCCCGGCGTTGCAGGGCAACTACAGTGTCGAGCAGGCCCTGCAGCAGTTGTTGGCCGGCAGCGGCATGAGCTGGCAGTTCAGCGAGGCTCGCACCGTCACCCTGCGCAAGGCCGAGGCCGCGCCGCAGGCGGTCAACCTCAAGCCGATCGAAGTCAGCGTAGCCTCGCGCACCAGCACCGCCATCAGCGAAATCCCTGGGACCGTCTGGGTGGTCGACCAACAGCAATTGCGCGAGCAGATCGACAGCGGCGTCAGCCTGAAGGAAGCCATCGGCAAGCTGGTGCCAGGCCTCGACCTGGCGCCGGAAGG
>RCUS01000109.1_pt1 | contig 65583 bp, 64 predicted proteins | sample 2166221 | NCBI WGS metagenome assembly RCUS01 (sample SAMN09932758, study PRJNA488358) | compost metagenome | isolation source: compost soil in cyclohexanecarboxylic | place: Germany: Experimental Botanical Garden
GGCCAAGGCCAACCTCGGGGTCAAGCTGCGGATGGTCGCCACAGCAATCAGGCATAAGGCCCTGAAGCCCGAACTGATAGCGCTGATGACTGGGTCGGCTCTGCAGGCGGCGCGCGAACGATTCGAGCATCCGATCACCCGCTCGGCGATGTGCGCGCTTACCGGGCTTGCGGGCGACATCACAGCCGACGGCGGTGGCATCTACTACGCCCTGCTGGGGTTCCTGCACCGCTTCGGTGTGGGGCGGGTGATGGGCGGCATGCAGCAGTTGAGCAATGCCATGCGGGCCCGCCTGGAGGCGTTGGGCGGCCAGGTGCTGGTGTCGGCCAGCGTCAGTGAAATCGTGGCCAGTGACGGCGTGGTCAAAGGCGTGAAATTGGCCGATGGCCGCACCTTCTCTGCCCGCGCCGTGATTGCCGGCTGCCACCCCCGGCCGGCGCTGGAGATGGTCACTGCCGGTCAGCTTCCCAAGCACCTGCTGACCCGCATCGCCATGGCCCCGGCCAACGCCAAGGGCTCGGGCCCGTTGAAGGTGGATGTGGCCCTGCGCGGGCAGATTTCGCTGCCACGCTTCGAGGCGGTGCGCGGCGATGGTGTCGACTTGCGCAACACCTGTCTGCTGATCGGCACCGAAGAGGCCGTGCTGGAGAACTTTGCCGCCTGTGCGCGGGGCGAAGTGCCGACCTTGCCCTACATCACCATGGCCGTACCCAGCGCCGCCGACCCGTCACAGGCGCCTGCGGGCCAGGACGTGCTGTACATCTACCCACCGGTGATGCCGGTCAACCCGAATGAAGGGTGGGATGCCCTGCGTGAGCGAGTGGCTGATCAGGTGATCGAGCAGTTGTACGCCTATGTCGACGGTATCGAGGGGCAAATCATCGGCCGACGCATCGAGGCTGCCCCGGACTTCACCGCGCGCCTGAATACCGTGAACGGTTGCGTGGTGCATATCGATACCACTTCGATGCGCTCCAGCACCATGCGCCCGGCGCACGGCCTGGGTGGCGATACGCTGCCGGTGGCGGGGTTGTACTTGGGCAGTGCGGGCATCCATCCTGGGGGCGGGGTCAATGGCATGGCAGGCCGGCTGGCGGCCAGGCGGGTCAGCCGCTACCTGAGCAAGTCGCGGCGCTGAAACGCGCCCCGTCTACAGGGGCCGCGGGCAGACGAAACCGGCAGCCGTCAGACGCTGCCGGTTTTCTTTTCTGCGCCCAGAGACAGGCTCGCAATGACGAAGTCGGCCGAGTACTGGCGCCAGGTGATCATGCCTTCGGCAGAGTCGGTATCCAGGCCGGCGAGGGTCGACATCGAATAGCGGTTGGTGAACCAGCCCGTGGTCACCAGCGAGGCACAGGCCAGTAGCAGGCGTGGGTTGATGTCGGCGCGAAAATCCCCGCTGGCGGCGCCCCTGCGCAGGATGGCGTCGAGCTTGGCAATCAGTGCCGGCGCCATTTCTTGGAAATGATTACGAGGTGTTTCGTGGGCGTCGTGATAGCGAATGCCCTCCAGCGCCAGGCTGCCGAGGAAGGGGTCGAGCCGGTACTGGTCGAAGAAGTGATTGAGGACGGCACGCAGCGCCACAGGCGGTGGCAGTTGCTCGACCTCCAGGTTGACCAACTCGGACATGATGTGGCTCGACGACTCGTCCAGTACCGCTACGAACAGGCCTTCCTTGGAACTGTAGTAGTGGTAGACCAGCTGTTTGGTGACGCCAGCCTCCCGAGCTATTTCTTCCACCCGTGCCCCAGCCAGGCCTTTCTTGGCGAACTCCACACGTGCAGCCGCGAGCAGCCGTTTCATCGTGCTGCGTTTGCCCTGTTCGACACCGTCTGTTGCTTTGACTACCACCCTGGACTCCTCATGCCGGTGTTGGCCCTTGTTGTTCACACCTTGAAGCATTTACCCGGCTGCCTTCGTTTGACCCCGAGTCAAACGAATCGGAGCCGCCCCTCACAGACAAGGGCATACCATAGGTTGGCAGGCGATACATCCTACGTAAAGCGCAGAAATATCGGTGCGCAGGCAAGAATAAAAACAACACAGGAGATCCTGATGAGCAACGAAAGTGCAGCCCTGGAGCTGGCAACGGCGTACAACGCCGTGTCGGAAATGTACCGCGGTACCGATCTGGACATTCACGCGGTGTGCCGCGAGCAACGGTTGAAATCACCCATCTACGAAGGCGATTTCATCACCCAGTTCGGCGTGCCGACCAATGCGGGCACTCAGCAGGGCACGCGCCCGACCTTCGCGTTGTTCAAGTACCAGGACGTGATGAGCGTGCTGCGCGACGGCGCCACTTACACCAACGGTTTCATCGCTGAGGGCCTTGGTGCGTTTTTCGATGGACTGATCATCCTGGCTATGGACGGTGACGAGCACCGCAAGGTGCGCGCCTTGTTGCAACCGGCGTTCATGCCCGAAACGGTCAACAAGTGGCGTCCGCAGATCGACCAGGTGATCCGCGAGGAATATATCCACCCGATGCTGCCGGCGAAAAAGGCCGACCTGATGAAGTTCGGCCTGGAGCTGCCGATTCGCATCATGTACGCACTGATGGGGTTCCCCTCCGACGACCCGTCCAAATACAAGCAGTACGCGGCCTGGGCATTGGCCATCGTGGGGGGCAACCAGATCGACCCGAGCAAGATGGTCGAGGCGCGCCACCAGGCCGGGATCGCGGTTAAAGGGCTATACGACGCGCTGGCCGAAGTGGTGGTGCAACGCCGTCAGGCGGGCAGCCAGGGCGACGACGTGGTGGGCCGCCTACTGCGCGCGGAATACGAGGGGCGCACGCTGAACGACCATGAGGTCATCACCTTTACCCGCTCGTTGCTGCCGGCGGCAGGCGAAACCACCACGCGCATGTTCGGCTCGGTCATGACCCTGTTGCTGACCACGCCGGGCCTGCTGGAGCGGGTCAAGGCCGACCGCAGCCTGATTGCCAAGCTGATGGACGAAACCACGCGCTTCGAGCCGGTGGCCACCTTCAAGGTGCGCGAGACGGCCAAGGACGTCGAATTCCATGGCGTAAAAATCCCCAAGGGTTCGTTCGTGCAGTGCATGGTGGTGTCGGCCAACCGCGACGAAGACGCCTTCGAAAACCCTGACGTGTTCGACATCGACCGCAAGCCTAAGCCTTCCTTCGGCTTCGGTTTCGGTCCGCACATGTGTATCGGCCAGTTTGTCGCCAAGGTCGAGATCAGTTGCGCGGTCAACGCCATCCTCGACCTGTTGCCCAACCTGCGCCTGGACCCCAGCCAACCGCTGCCGATGATTAGCGGCGCGCAGCTGCGCGGCGTATCCAGGTTGCCAGTGATCTGGGACTGAGCCTACCTCGGATACCACATTCAGCTTTACGGCCTTACAAAAACAACAGAGGGCACTATGAGAACGTTCAAGACCATTCCAGAGCGCGGCGACTTCGGCTTCCAGCAACTGGTGGGCCCGCACAAGGTAAGCGGCGCCTCGATGTCGGCCGAGCGCGGTTTTTTCGGCCTGCACCTGAGCAAGAGCTCACCCTTCGGATCGGTGCGCGATGAGCAAGGCAACATCTATTCCTTCGTTCGCTCGCTGATGGCCCCCAACGGCACGCCGAACCCGACCAAGTTCTTTTACCTGAACAACCATGTCGACAAGGTCAACCTGCGCATGGACCACGAGAAGATGGCTAAACAGGCGCTAACGCCCATGCCCGTGCACAGCCTCGACGGTGATACCGCGCGCTGGGCCAGCCAACCGGGGGAACCGGGCAATGCCTGGGAAATCACTGCCAGCAGCGAACGCCTGACCTGGAAGGAGGAGGGCCTGTTCGCTATCGAGGGTCGCCTGCTCGGGCCGGGTTTGCAATGGTACTTGCCGGGCGTGGAGTGGGGTACGTTCTATGTTTCGCAGTTGTGGGACGTGGCGGGCGTATGTGAGGGTCGGCCGGTCAAAGGTGCGCTGGCGCTGGACCAGTTCTATATGGCTGAAGGCGGCGCCATCCATTTCAAGAAAGACCTGGTGGTGAACAACAATAAGCACGTGATCTGGTGGTCGTTCGTCACCGTGTACAAGGACGGCACCTGGGATACCGGCTCGTTCATGGTCGGCCACGACCATCTCGGCTATGCCTTCTTCAACAATGAAAAAGGCGAAGTGCGGGTGACCACCGACATCGAAGGCCAGACCGAGCACAAGGACGGTAGCTACTTCCTGAAGTCGGCGCGGATCGTACTGGAAGGCAAGGAAGAATGGGAGTTCCTGCCGGACGAGCGGGGCGAGATGATCGATTTTGTCGGCGGCTTCCCGATCACTGCCCAGCAGGAAGGGCGCTGGCGTCGGGTGGGCGATACCCGTGAGCCGTCGCACTGGCTGGGCTGGGGTGAATCTGACCGGCGCAACGGTTCGGCGCGTAATGTGCCTGGCAAGGATCTGTAACGCTGCACTGTGCGCCTGCCTCGGTGGGCAGGCGTATGCATAAAGCAAAACCCTCAACCAATAACAACAACGGGGAACCGCGATGAAGTTTCGCGACAAAGTAGTACTGGTAACCGGTGCGGGTCGTGGCATGGGTCGGGCGATTGCACTGGCCTACGCGCGCGAAGGGGCGCAGGTGGTGGTCTCGGCACGTACTGCGCGCTACGGTGAAGACACCGTCGAGCAGATCCGCGCACTGGGCGCCCAGGCATGCCTGGTGGGCGGCGACATTGCCGACCGCGAGGCCATCAGGTCGATGGTCGAGGGCGGCGTGGCGCAGTTCGGCGGCCTGGATATCGTGGTGCACTGCGCCGCCGACACCCGTCACGGGTTGATCGCCGAGATGCCGGACGACGCGTTCGATCACATCGTGCGCAGCAATATCCAGTCGCTGTTCTGGCTGGCCAAGGACAGCGCGCCGTACCTATCCAAGGCCCCTGACAAGGGCCGGCTGATCTTTATCTCCTCCGGTGAAGCCAACCGCAAATACACCCCGCGGCTGATCGCCTATGGTTCCAGCAAAGCTTTCATGAATGCCTTCGCCCGTGGGCTGGCGGTGGAATTCGGCGCCATGAACATTCTGGTTAACGTGGTCGAGCCCGGCCTTATTGGCACTGATCACATGCTCGAAACCTTGGGCGAGGAGCTGCCTCACAAGCTGGCGGCGCATTTTCCGGTCGGGCGTCTGGGCGAGTCTGCCGACATTGCCAATGCGGTGCTGTTCCTGACCTCCAACGAGGCGTCGTATATCACTGGCACCTCGTTGCTGGTGGACGGGGGCGCCACCATGGTGGCGTTGCCCAAGGTCGAAGAAATCCTCAAGGGCCAGTAACGCGCCGCGCTGCTACGGGAGTGAAAGTGCATGACTACAGACACACGTGAGCGCCAACGCGCTGGCAACGATTTTTCCGAATTCAGGCGCGGCTGGCGCGTGGTGCTGTTGGGGCTGTTCGGCATCTGCACCAGCATCACCGCCGCCTTGCTGTATGCGTTCGGCACCCTGGTGATTCCGCTGGAACAGGCCTTCGGCTGGAGCCGGGGCGACTTGCAGGCCTCGATTTCCTTTCTGTTCGCCGGGGTGGCCATCTCCACCCAGATGGTCGGTTGGCTGTATCGGCGCTACGGCCTGCGTCGGGTCGCCATCGTCTCGATCATGCTGCAGATCGTCGGCTACTTCGCCATCACCCAGATCCAGGGGTCAATCGCCTGGTTGTACCTGGCGTTCTTCAGCATGCCGATCGTGTGTGCCGGTACCATCGCCATCACCTGGACGCAGCTGGTCAACCTGTGGTTCGAGCGTAACCGGGGGCTGGCCCTGGCGGTGATCCTGTGCGGCACCGGTCTGATGGCGATGATCCTGCCTCCGTTATTGTCCCGGCTGATAGGTGCCTATGGCTGGCAGGCCGGTTTCATTGCCCTGGGGGCGATGCCGCTGCTGTTCACGCTGCCGCTGGCGTTGATGTGGTTGCGCATGCCGGTCGAGGTCGCCGTGGCCGACCCTTTGACGGCGCAGCCGCAGCCGTCGTTGTCGGGCATGAGCTTCAGACAGGCGCTGCGCTCGGGCAAGTACTGGGGTTTCAATATCGCGTTGATCCTATCAGTGTCATTGACAGTGGGCATGGTCACCAACATTGTGCCGATGCTGCAAAGCAAGGGCCTGAGCGCGCAGCAGGCCAGCCAGATCTTCAGTACGTTCGGCATTTCGATCATTGGCGGGCGCCTGCTGGTGGGGTACCTGCTGGACCGCTACTCGCCGTCGCTGGTGGCGGCGGTGAGCCTTGCGTTACCGGCACTGGGGTGCGCAATCTTCTTTTTTGGCGGCTCGCAGCACGTACCGCTGTTGATGCTGGCCACCCTGTGCATCGGTGCCAGTGCTGGCGCCGAGTTCGACCTGGCGGCGTTTCTGATGGCGCGCTACTTCGGCCTGAAGGACTACGCGCGCATCTTTGGCCTGCACCTGTGCCTGATCACCATCGTGTCCGGCCTGGTGCCTATGCTTTTCGGCCACCTGTTCGATGTGTACGGCAGCTATTCGGCAGTACTAGTGAGCTGCTTCTTCTGCGCCATCATCGGCCCGATCATTCTGCTGTGGCTGAGAATGGAACCGGCATTTCAAGCGCTGCAGCGTCAGCTCAAACAACAAACTGCCTAGGGACGACCCTTACATGACAATGGACAAACACGTGATCGAAGACTTTCTGCACGGCCAGGTCGACTGCTGGAACCGCGGCGACAAGGAAGGCTTTTTTGCCCACTACCGCAGCGTGTCACCCAATGGCTTGAGTATCGAGTATGTTGGCAAGCCGCAGCATGACGCTTGGCAGGTGCTGGAGGGCATGTGGGCGCAACAGCAACCCAAAGTTCGGGTCGAGGTGCGCCAATGCATCATCAATGGCAATGAAGTGGCGTGCCACCACTTGAACGCTTTTCGCGAGCAGGACGGTGGCATAGAGACGATCGAGCTGTACCGGTTCGAAGGGGGGCGGTTGTCCGTGCGTTACTTCATCAACCAGTAGCACCATCGGTAGAACAGGAGAGCTCGCGCCAGGCTTCTATCTGAGCGAGCATTCCGGTGAGCTTGACGCTGATCTGGCCGTAGGCGTCGGAACCGGCCAGGTAGCGCAATGGTGGCTGGTCGGTGTTGGCCAGGCGCACCAGGGCCTCGCCCAGCTTCGCCGGGTTGCCGGCCTGTTGATGGTTGCCGGCAGCCGACGCAGCCTTGACCTTGGCCGTGAACGCGGCGTAGTCCTGCAGCCCGCGTTCACCGAACATGGCGGAGCTGGCATCGAGAAAGTCGGTGCGAAACACTCCGGGTTCCACCAGCGTGACCTTGATGCCGAACTGGGCTACCTCCTGGGCCAGGGATTCGGAGAACCCCTCCACCGCGAATTTGGAGGCGCAGTATAGTGCGGCGCCTCCCATGCCTAACACGCCGGCCATGGACGACACATTGAACAGGTGGCCGCTACGTTGTGCGCGCATCACCGGCAGCACGGCGCGGCACACGTTGAACACACCGAACACATTGGTGGCGAACTGCTTTTCGGCATCGCTCGGCAGGTTGTCCTCGAAGGGTGCCAGTTGGCCATACCCGGCGTTGTTGACCAGCACGTCGATTCGACCGAAGCGGGCCACTGCCTGCTCCACGGCAGCCAATGCCTGCGCTTGATTGCTGACTTCAAGGGGCACCGCCAGCACCCGGTCGCCATACTCGGCAAACATGCCTTGCAGGTGCGCCAGGCGCCGGCCACTGACCACCACGCAGTCACCGTCCGCCAATGCCGCCCTGGCAATGGCGGCGCCCAACCCACGGCCCGCACCGGTAACAAACCAGACCTTGTTCATTGCATAGCTCCATCAGGTTGCGCAAACGCCTCTCTGGGCCCTGGGGGTACAGTGCGGCGAGGGTGTGGGTGAGGGGTGTCAGTCGCGGTTAGCCGCTTCCCAAGACTTGAGGTCGAAACCTTCGGCTGCTGCTTGAGCCGCCGTCAGCCTGGGCGCGCGGGCGAGAATCTTGCGCGCGGCCATGTGGTCGCCCAGGCGGTTGCAAGACTCCACAGCCACCAAGCGCTCATTGCGAAAGCACAGCACCGAAAGTTGCCGGTCATGAGCAGAACCGAGCACAACCGTGCTGTCGTAGCCGCTGGACAGCCCGGCGATCTGCAGCTTTAGGTCGCCTTGATCGGTCCAGAACCAGGGTAGGGCGGCGTAGGGCGAGGGCTTACCCATCAGGCGCGCGGCCACGGTACGCGCCTGGTCGATGGCGTTCTGCACCGACTCGAGGCGGGTGTGCTGCTCTTCGTTCTGTACACATGGAAAGCTGGCCACATCACCGAGTGCGGAAATCTGTGGGTCAGAGGTGAGTAGGTGGGCGTCCACCTTGATGCCGTTCTCGATGTCCAGGCCGGCCTCGGTGGCCAGTTGCGTATTGGGGATAACGCCGATGCCGAATACCACCAGGTCAGCCGGCAGGGTGCGGCCATCTGCGGTTTGCACGCCGCACACCTTGCCGTTGTCGTCGAGAATGCGGGCAAGGCCTTGGCGGAAATCGAAGTGCACGCCCCACTGCTCATGCGCCTGGCGAAACAGCTCGGACATTTCCCGCGACACCGCACGCGCCATGGGGCGCTCGCCCAGCTCCAGCACATGCACCTGCGCACCCTGGGCGGCGGCTACCGCGGCAAACTCGAGGCCGATAAAGCCTGCGCCGACCACCACCACGTTGCGCGCCTGCCTGGCCAGCGGCGCCAGGGCGTCGGCATCGGCCTTGGTCTTGATGCCGAATACCTGAGCCAGCTCCGCGCCAGGCACTGGCAGCGGGCGGTTGTGCGCGCCGGTCGCCAGTATCAGGTGGTCATAGCTCAGGGCGGTGCCGGAAGCCAGCACCACGCGGCGGTTGAGCCGGTCGATGGCGGTGGCCGGGTCGTGCAGCAGCTCGATGCGCTGGGTGGCGTAGAACTCGGCCGGGCGGAATAGCAGGTTGTTTTCCTGGATCTTGCCGAGCAGGTAGGCCTTGGACAGTGGTGGGCGTTGGTAGGGCAGGCCGGGTTCATTGCCGATCAGGGTGATACGGCCTTCATAGCCTTCCTGGCGCAGCGATGCGGCCACCTGAAACCCGGCTTGGCCGGCACCGACGATAACGACTGAGGCGAGGGTCATGAGTACTCCTTGCAACGCATTCAGAATTGCGAAGAGGGCAGGTGCAGTACCATGCCTTCCATGTCTTCACTGATAATCAGTTGGCAGCTCAGGCGGCTGTTGTCACGACGCTCGAAGGCGTACTCGAGCATGTCACTCTCCATGCTTTCCGGTGCCTGCACCTTGTGCAGCCACGCTTCGCCTACGTAGGTGTGGCATGTGGCGCAGCTGCAGGCGCCGCCGCAATCGGCGGGCAGGCCCGGCACGCTGGCGAACGTGGCGGCCTGCATGACCGACTGGCCGACTTCGCCGTTGACCTGATGGTGGGTGCCGTTATGTTCTATAAAGGTCAGTGTGGGCATGTTCTGCTCCGTTTCTTGTGGGCTCAGGAGTGGCTGGGCAAGGGCTGCGCGTCGAAGCGCGGCACTCGTCCAAGGGTCAGTAGCAACAGCGGGCCGACCACGCAGCATGCGGCGCTGTACACCAGCATGGCGGTGTATGAGCCGGTATGTGCGAGTAGGAAGGCGAACAGCAGCGGCGCCAAGGCCGATGCCACGGTATTGAGGCCCTGGTGCACACCGAATAACCGGCCATATTCACGCAGGCCGAAGTAGCGCGCAATCAGGAACGCGGCGATATCGAACTCTGCCCCGGCGCCGAACCCGACCAGCACGGCTGCCAGCATCAGGGGCATGAACTCGGTGGTGCCACTCAGGTATACCAGGCAGCCGACAGCGGGCAGCAGCAGGCTGCACGCTGAGACCACCGGCGGCCACAGGCGGTCGAGCAGATAGCCGATGACCATACGCCCCAGGATCAGCGAAATACCGAAGCCGCTGAAAATGGTGGCCGCATCCGCCGCCGATAGCCCCTTGGCTTGGAGCATCGGCACCGTGCTGGTGACCATGCCGACAATCGACGAAATTACCAGGCCCAGCGCCAGGTTGCAGGTCCAGAATTTCAGCGAGCCCATGCCTTCGCGAAAGCTCATGCCCGGCAGCTGCGCCAGGGCGTCCTGCCGGGTGGATGCGGCCGCCTTGGGCAGCTTGAACCACAGCAGGATCAGCGGCAGCAGCACCAGCAGGTTGAGCAGCGCAAGGATCACGAAGGCCGCACGCCAGTCCCACAGCTCTATGCCCCAGGCCATCAGACGGGGAACGGTGGCGGCGGTGACGCCGGTACCTGACAGGCCAATGGCCAGCGCCAGGCCGCGATTTCGGTCGTACCAAAGGCTGATCAGTTGGGTCCAGGTCACGGCCAGTGCGCCCATGCCCACGATCGGCAGCAGCGCAAAGGCCAGGTACATCGACCAGATCGACGAGCTGACCTGGGTGGTGGCCAGGTAGCCGACCGACAGCAGCAACAGGGACACCACGGTGACGCGCTTCATGCCAAAGCGCAGGTTGAACCAGCCCACTAGTTGCAGCGATACCACCGCTCCGCCAAACAGGAAGGTGATGCACGCCTGCAATTCGCTTTTGCCCCAGCCAAAGGCATCGCCCAGCGGCACCACTAGCGTGCCAAAGCCGTACAGAAGCGCGGCATTGATGCTGATGGCCACGCCGGCAACTGACAGAAGCAGGATTCTCCAGCTTTGCCGGAACTCGTGCAGGTCGATGGCCGCCTGGTTTTTCGAAGGGTTCATGAGTTGGCTTCCTTATAGGTTTTGTTGAGCCAAACACTGCATTTTTTGTATGAAAACCGTGATTTCCGGTTTGTCCAGCACAGCCGTATGACTCACAGACAAACGAATGTGCTGCGCCGCGCACCCGGTTGAATCACCCTGGGTCACGCCCTGTTCAACATCGCGCTGACCGCAGAGGGTTTGCCAGGACGCAACCGTGGTTCACTGCTGCAACTGAGGCTGAGCATATCCTTGTTAAAAATAAATTGCACATAAAATAAATAAGTGTTCATAATCTGCTGAAGCTGAACCTGATAAGGAGAAAAAAATGAGTTCAGAAAAAGCGCAGTTCAAAGCTGTTGCCGACCGTAGCCGCTGCTGTGGTTACGGCCTGTGCGCCACCATCTGCCCCAGTGTGTACAAGCTCGATGCCGACGGCCTGGTCTACTTCGATGACGCCCGGGTGCCCCCCGAACTTGAGGAGGATGCCCGCGAGGGCGCTGCCGCTTGCCCGGCCGAAGCGGTATGGCTGGAGCCCATCGACGCGCAAGACAGCCCCGCTTGAGTGCGCACTCACTTGCGAGGGTGTGATAACCAACGAGTTGAGGATGTGCTGATGGGACGTTTACACAACAAGGTGGCCCTGATTACCGGCACCGGAGGCGGCCAAGGCCGTGCGGCAGCGCTGCGCTTTGCTCGTGAAGGGGCGATCGTGGTCGGCTGCGACTTCAATGCCGAGGGCCACGAACAGACCCGTGCCCTGATGAGCGACGAGGGGTTTATCTTGTATGGCACTGCCCCCGTGGACCTGGGCGATCACGAGCAGGCCAGGGCGTGGATCGAGGCGGCCGTCGCCGAGCACGGGCGCATTGATGTTCTCTACAACAACGCCTCAGCAGCGCGCTTCGGCCTGGTGAGTGAGTTGTCGATCGAAGACTGGCAGTACACCCTGCGTAATGAAATCGACCTGCTGTTCTATACCACCAAGTACGCCTGGGCATACCTGGCCGAGCAGCGCGGGGTGATTATCAACGTGTCTTCCACTGCGGCCTGGGGCGGCTCGAAGGTGGCCGGTATCAGTGCCCACGCGGCAGCCAAAGGCGCGGTAGTGTCGTTTACCCGGCAATTGGCCGTGGAGGGAGCAGCCGTCGGTATTCGTGCCGTCAGCCTGAGTCCCGGCTTCGTCGCCACGCCTGGCACCCGGGCGTTTCTGGAAAACCCCAAGGCCCGCGCCATGCTGCTCGACGGTGTGCTGATGGACCGCCCCGGGGAACCTGAAGAGGTGGTGGCGCTGGCGGTGTTCGTGGCTTCCGAAGAGGCCTCCTTCATTACCGGTTCGGACTTTGTCATAGACGGCGGGCTGCTGGCGGTCTAGCCCTGCTGCGACAGCGCGAGCGATAGTTGGCATCGTTTCATCTCGAACAAGAACAAGGTGAACAAATTGGACATCATTGGTATCGGTTACATGGGCTTCGAAACCCCTGATCTTGACGCCTGGCGCGAGTATGGCCCGCAGGTGATGGGCTTTGGTATCGGCAAAAATCCGCCCGGCGACCCGGCGTCGCTGTATTTCAGAATCGATGATCGCCGTCACCGCTTCGCATTCCATCCGGGTAAGGTGGACCGCATCGTGTATATCGGCTGGGAAGCCATCGGGCGCATGGCGTTCGAGGATGGGATCAGGAAGCTCGAGGCCGCCAACGTGGCCTACACCCGCGGTGACGCGCAGCTGTGCGAGACCCGCGGCGTGCGCGAGGTAGTGCGTTTTCGTGACCCGGTCGGCTACCAACATGAGTTGTTTTACGGACAGAAATGGCTGCCGCGTTCATTTCAGCCAGGGCGCCCCCACAGCGGCTTTCTGGCCGACGAGCGCGGTGCAGGGCACGTGGTACTGATCACTCCGGAGTACACCCCGGAACTTGAAGACTTCCTGCTCAATGTCATGGGCTTCAGCTGGTATGGCGCGGGAGCGGGCAAGGGGCGTACCGGCTTCTTCCGCTCCCGGCTCAACCATCACACCAGCCACGACATCGCCTATGGCCATGGGCCCGGGCGAATGGGCGTCCAGCACGTCGGGCTGTTCGTTCGCAATGTGCGTGATGTGGGCGAGACCTACGATATCGTGCGCCAGCGCGAACTGCCGATGATGATGACGCTCGGCCAGCATGCGCAAGACCCGCACCTGTCCTTCTATCACTACAACCCCTCGGGTTTTGCCTTCGAAACCATTGCTGAAATCGAGCCGTGGCAAGGCGACCCCTACGAGCTGAACCCCGAAAAACTCAGCCTGTGGGGCCATGAGATGGTGGGGCCCATCCTGGGACCCAGTGTCAAGACTCCCGAAGAGGTCCATGACGCCGAGTATCTGCCTACATACCTGGCCCGGCAGTGACATGCGCCTGGCGCGGATCGAGCTGGGCGGGCAGGCGTTCTGGGCATTGGTAGACGCCAGCAGCGAGCACTGCCGGCGGGTTCGGGCGCCGTTCGCGTGCTGGGCGAGGCTGGGCGCGGGGCTGCACCTGGACGCCCTGGACCTGGCTTGCGAACGCCTGCCGTTGGCCGGGGCACGTTTGCTGCCGCCATTGGAACCGGGCAGCCGCGTGTTCGGCGTGGGCCTGAACTACCTGAGCCACCTCGAACGCCTGGGCAGTCAGGCCCCGGCACACCCACTGGCCTACCTCAAGCCCGAATCGGCCTTGGTCGGGGCCAATGACCCGATCAGCTATTCGCCGCTGACCAGGCAACTGGATTACGAGGTGGAGCTGGTGGCGGTGGTGGGGCGAGCGTTGCAGGATGAACCCCTCGCCAGCGCCTGCCTTCTGGGTTTCACTGTGGGTAACGACATCAGTGCACGCGATGCGGGCCAGCAGATCGGGCGGCTCGACCTACTGACCCAGAAGGCCATGGACTGCACCACGCCTGCAGGGCCGTGGATCGTGACGGCTGACGAGCTGGGCGGCGAGCAGCAGCCTGCGCTGGAGATGCGCTTGAGCGTCAATGGCGAAGTACGCCAACACGACAATACCCAGCACATGATCTTCCCCCTGGACGAGCTGCTCAATTACCTGGATGCACGGATCAAGCTGCGCCCCGGCGACCTGGTGTTCACCGGCTCCACGCACGGGGTGGGCCTGGAAAGCGGGCGCTTCCTGCAACCGGGTGACCAGGTGGTGGCGCAAATCAGCGGCATCGGCCAGCTGCGCAATACCATTGCTGCGCCGTGCCCGCTCGGCTCGGCCCGCGCGGTGGGGCGCCTGGGGCTGCCGCTGGATCACTAAACCCTGATGGGCAAGACGTTCTAAGGAGCAATGATGAGCGAGGGTTCGGCGTGGGCGCCATTTCGCAACCGGGCCTTTCGGGGCTTGTGGCTGGCCGGTGCGGTGGTGAATCTGGCGATCTGGATGCAGACGGTCGGAGCAGCGTGGATCATGACCACGCTCACCGCCTCACCGATCATGGTGTCGCTGGTGCAAAGCGCGGTGACACTGCCGGTCTTTCTATTCGCACTGCCGGGCGGGGTGATCGCCGACCTGGTCGACCGACGCCGCTGGCTGATCGTCACCCAGTGTCTGATGGTGTTCGCGGCCATCATGCTCAGCCTGTTGGCCGGGTTCGAGCGCCTCGAAGCCTGGGGGCTGCTGGCTTTCACCTTCGTGCTGGGCACCGGCAGCGCGCTGGGTATGGCGGCGTGGATGGTGACCATGATCAGCGTGCTGTCGCGTGATCAGGTACCGGCAGCGGTCGCCCTGAATGGCATTGCGGTCAACGCCACCCGTGCCCTGGGGCCGGCCTTGGCCGGGGCGTTGATTGCCTACTGGAACAACACGTCTGTGTTCGTGCTGATCGCGCTGTGCATGGCCGCCGTGATGTTCTTTCTGTTGCGCCTGGCGCCGGCACCGCCTCTCCACGGGCTGCCGCCGGAAACCCTGATGGGCGGCATGCGCAGCGGGCTGCGCTACATTCGCCATTCGGCGGTACTGTCCAGCGCAATGCAGCAGGTGCTGGTGTTCACTGCCAGCGCCAGTGCTCTATGGGCGCTGATGCCCCTGGTTGCGCGCCAGCAACTGGGCATGGGCGCCGGTGGCTACGGCCTGCTGATGGCATTCCTGGGGGCGGGGGCGGTACTGGCTGCACTGAATTCACCTCGCCTGCATCGCAAGCTCGGCCTGCGTCGACTGATTGCCTGCGGTACCGCCGCCTTTGCCGCCGCCGCGCTGGCCGCTGCGTTGTCGAGCAACCGCTACGTAGTGTGCGTCATGATGCTGTGTGCCGGGTTCGGCTGGATGGCGGTCAACGCCACGCTCTCTTCGGTGGTGCAGACCTATGCCGCCAACTGGGTGCGCGCCCGCGTAGCGTCGATGTACGTATTGACCCTGATGGGCGCGATGGCCTTCGGTGGCGCCGCCTGGGGGGCGCTGGCCGAGTATGCAGGGCTGCAGGCAAGCCTGCTGGTGTCGACGCTGTGCCTGTTCGCCGGGGTGCTACTGACGCGTAACGGCCGCGTGGAGCTGGGCCACGAAGCCGACTTTGCACAGGCGCCGCTGACCGACAACCTTCAATTGCAGGCCCCAGTGGCGCACGCCGACGGGCCGGTTTCGGTGGAGGTGATATACGAGGTGCCTGCGCCGCAGCGAGATGATTTTCTGTTGGCGGTGTATGCGGTAGGCAAGGCGCGGCGGCGCAATGGCGCGCAGAACTGGCGGCTCTACCGCGACATGGCCGAGACGCAACGCTACAGCGAACGGTTCATCGTCGAGTCCTGGCTCGACTACTTGCGCCAGCAGGTGCGGGTGACCCAGGCCGACCTGGCCCTGGAAGGGCTTTTGCAGCAGTTTCGCCGCGAAGACCTGCAAACCCGCCGGCTGATCTACCAGCCGCCGCTGAACCCATAGGCTCGGGATCGCGGTAAATTCCCATGTAAAACTTTACGAGGCGAGTAATTCTCAGGCTAGAATGTTGGTAATAACTAGTTACCGGATGCAGTATGGACATTTCAGACATGAGCGACACCGCCAAATCGGCCAATGCAACCCTCGTCAAGCCGGTATCCAACGCCATACGCATCCTGCGTCATCTGAGCCAGGTCGGCAAACCTGAACGCTCCTTGGACATCGCCCGGCAGCTTTCCATCAACCCCAGTACCTGCTTCAACATCCTGCGTACCCTGGTGCAGGAGGATGTGGTCGATTTCAGCCCGCTGTCCAAACGCTACTCAGTGGGCTCCGGCCTGGCGCGTCTGGTGGAGCAACTGGTGACCCAGGGCCATCGCGTGCAGATGGCCAAGCCGTTGTTACAGAACCTTGCGTCGCGGCTGCGGGTGACCATCACGCTGTGGCGCAAGATGAGTCCGGACCGGATCGTGATCGTCAGCTCCGCGGCCAGCCCCACCGATGTGCGCATCGACATGGCCGAAGGCCAACGACTGCCGATCCTTATGGGCGCAAGCGGGCGACTATTCGCCACTCAGATCGACATGCACGACCCGCTGGTAGAAAGTAATTTCGAGAAGATCCGCTGGGCCCGGCCGTTGTCTCTGGAGGATTACCGCGAGGACGTCAAAGTGGCTGCCGAGCGCGGCTGGGCGATGGACGATGGGCATTTTTCCGGCGGTATCCTGGCCGTGGCAGCGCCGATCTATTCTCCTTCCAACAGCATCGAGTTCACCGTTTCGGCGGTGATGTTCCGCGGCCAGCGCGACGAAGAGGGCCTTGCCGAGATGGGCAAGGCGCTGATCGAGTTCTGCAACGAAGTGGCCTGCGTACTCTACTGAACCCCGCCGCTATTCGCGTACCAACAGTAAGCTGCCCCCCAGCGGGCCGCCGCCTGCGGCCACCGTACTGACGCCATGGTCGCGGGTTTGCCGGCCTTCGGCGCGCCCCCACAGTTGCAGGCACGCCTCGTGCACGTAGCCCAGCCCGTGGGTGCGCCCGCCGGACAACTGCCCGCCATTGGTGTTGATCGGCAAGCTGCCTTGCAGCGCGATACGCCCTCCACCTTCGACAAAGGACCCGCTTTCACCCACCGGGCACAGACCCAGGGCTTCCAGCCAGATCAGGGTCAGGATCGAGAAACCGTCGTACAGCTGCGCTGAGCCGACGTCCTGCGGGGTGTAGTCGGTGCGCGCCCACATCATCTGGCCGACATCGAAGGCGGCCATCCGGGTCAGTGAAATCTGGTCCCACGACCAGGGCTGGTTCAGCGCGGCGCCCATCGCCTCGATGCGGATCGGCCTGTTCGGCAGATCCTGGGCCACATCGCGATGCGACAGGATGATCGCGGTAGAGGCATCGCAGTGCACATCGCAGTCGAACAGGCGCAGGGGCGAGGAGATCATCCGCGCGTTCATGTAGTCGTCCATCGTCATGGGCGTGCGGTACACCGCCTTGGGGTTGCGCATGGCATTTCGTCGGCAGGTGAGGGCGATCTGTGCCAGTTGCTCGGGGCGGGTGCCGTACTCGTGAAAATGGCGCTGGGCATACAGGGCCATCAGGTTGATTCCCGAATGCACATTGAACGGGGTGAACCATTGCCAGGCGTAGCTGTTGTCGCGGCCCTGGGTTTTGGCGGTCAAGGCGCCGGCCTGGCGGTTGACTGCGCGTGCCGAGGCTTCGGTGATGGTGCGGAACACCAGCACATGCTTGCATAACCCGGCGGCGATCGCCATCGCCCCGTTGATCACCCCAGCCAGGGGACCCGGTCCTTCGTAGCCTGCGCCAAACCAGTTGACGTTGAGCCCCAGTGCACTTTTCAGTGCGCTGGGCCCCACCGGGGAAAACGGGTCGCCATTGTTGTTGTCGCCGGGCCAGCAGGCCACCCCGTCGATATCGCTGCGTTGCAGCCCAGCGTCGGCAATCGCTTGCAGGCACGCATCGAGGGTCAGACGCATGGCTGATTTGTCCGACGGTCGGCCGACTTCCGACTGGCCGATGCCGGTGATGGCCACGTCTTTTTCGTAACGGTGATCGAACATCATTGAGCCCTCTCGAACAGGGGCAGCCACACGTCCTCGACATTGAGGAAACTGACCTGAACCGGCATGTCGATGTGCACATCCGTGACCGGCATGCCCACTACATTGCTGATGAACTGCAAGCCGGCCTGTTCGGCGAGTTCGATGATCGCCACCACGTAGGGCACCTCTAGGTCGGGCGTCCAGCCCTGATAGTTGATGGTGAAGCTGAGCACCTTGCCCCGGCCGGACACCGCTTCGGGGCCCACCTCAAAGCTGGCGCACTGCGGGCAGAGCGGAGCAGGCGGGTGAAAGTAGCGGCTGCACGCGGCGCAGCGGTGGATCAGTAACTGGCCCGTTTCACCGCCTTGCCAGAAGGCGCGGTTGTCGGCGTTCAGTGCAGGGAGTTTTCTAGGCATCAGCAGTCCGTGGTGAATGTTTGACATGGAGTCACACAGTATCATTTGCACATATTTTGGAAAAGTGTCATATATTGGCTCAGGCGAAAGCACGAATCGACCGTTCGCGCGGTAAAACAACAAGAGGATTTGGCTATGTCCCAGTCATTACTGGACAAAAGGGTAGTCGTCACGGGCGGCTTCGGTGTCTTGGGCAGCGCGCTGGGCAAGTACCTGCTGGCGCAGGGCGCGCGGGTGGCCCTGCTGGACCGCAGCGAGGCACCTGCCGACCTGCTCGCTACGCATAACCTGCTGCGGCTGGGCGGCGTCGATCTGACCTCGACCGAGTCGGCCGCTGCTGCCTTCGAACAGGTGGCAGCGCACTGGGGCGGCGTCGATGGCCTGGTCAATGTCGCCGGCGGGTTTGCCTGGGAAACCCTCGAGGGTGGCAGCCTGAACACCTGGGACCGCCTGTACCAGATGAACGTGCGCACCGCCGTGGTAAGCGCCCAGTCGGCGCTGGCTTACCTGCTGCAGTCCGGCGCCGGGCGAATCGTCAATATCGGCGCGCTGGCATCGGTCAAGGCCGCTGCCGGCATGGGCGCCTATGCTGCTTCCAAGGCGGGGGTGGCCCGGCTGACCGAAGCCCTGGCCGAGGAGCTGAAAGACCGTGGCGTGACGGTGAACGCGGTATTGCCGAGCATCATCGACACCCCAGCCAACCGCGCTGACATGCCTGACGCCGACAGCAGCCGCTGGGTGACCCCGCAGGCACTGTCGGGGGTGGTCGCGTTCCTATTGTCCAATGAAGCGGCCGTCGTGACCGGCGCGTTGTTGCCTGTGAGCGGTCGGGTATGAGGCTGGTCACTTATACGGACGCCAATGGCGTTGACCGTGCCGGTGCACTGCTCGACCAGGACCGCCAGGTGCTCGATCTGCAAACGGCCTATCGGGTGATGCAAGGGGGCGACAGCCCCGTTCTGGGAAGCATCCTTGCGTTGGTCGAAGGCGGTGATGCGGCGCTGGAGCTGGCCCGCGCCCTGGTAGCCAAGGCGCCCTCGGCGGCTGTGCTGGAGCGCTCTGCGGTCAAGTTGCGAGCACCGATCCAGCCACCACCGCAAATGCGCGATTGCTCCTGTTTCGAACTGCACCTGCGCCAGAGTTTTGCCGCCGCCCGGCGCGCCCGAGCGCTGCGTACCGACGATCCCGAAGCGACCCTCAAGGCCATGAATACGCGTGCCGACGACCGAGTGATCGAGACCTTTAACAAGCAGCCCATCTACTACAAGGGCAACCGCTTTGCCGTGGTGGGCATCGACGACGAGTTCCAGTGGCCCAGCTTCAGCTGCGCGATGGATTTTGAGCTGGAGTTCGGCTGTTACATCGGCAAGCGGGGCAAGGACATCAGCCGTGAGGCCGCTGGCGCGCACATCGTCGGTTACACCATTTTCAACGACATGAGCGCCCGCGATGCCCAGGCTCTGGAAATGCCCGGCATGCTCGGCCCAGCCAAGAGCAAGGACTTCGACACTGCCAACATCATGGGCCCATGCCTGGTGACTGTGGATGAACTGGGAGATCCCTACGACCTTAACATGGTGGCGCGGGTTAACGGCGAGGAGTGGGGGCGTGGCAACACCCGGGACATGCGCTGGCGCTTCGAAGACGTGATCGCCCATGTTTCGCGTTCCGAGACTCTATACCCCGGCGAGTTCCTGGGCTCGGGCACGGTGGGCAACGGCTGTGGCCTGGAGCAGCTGCGCTACCTCAAGCCTGGCGATGTGGTCGAGCTGGAAATCGACGGTATCGGCATGCTGCGCACCCAGGTTGGCCGCAAGGCGGCTACTGAGGCCTGACACTGGACCGCCAAGGGTCTACTTTTTGAATGTGAATTAAGTATACAAAAATTAATAAAGTGTCTTATATTCGTTACGGACCCGCCGTGACACCCTGAGCAGGAGGCAATCATGCTAACAAGAACAAGCCCCGTATTGTCTGATGGAACCAAGGTCTCTGACCTCATTTACCCCAACACTCGCGAAGTGCAGATGCGCGTGCTGTCCGACCGTGAAATCTACGAGCTGGAGATGGAAAAGATCTTCGGCAAGATCTGGGTACTGCTGGGCCATGAAACGGAGATCCCTAATGCCGGGGACTTCATGGTTCGCGACCTGGGTTCTGACTCGGTGATCGTCGCCCGTGGCAAACAAGGCGAGGTGTTCGTCACCTTAAACGTGTGCCCGCACCGCGGCATGCGCATCACCACCGCCGATTGCGGCAACACTCAGATCCATAAATGCATCTACCATGGTTGGGCATTCCGTCCGAACGGGGATTTCATCGGTTCGCCGGTGGAGCGCGAGTGCATGCACGGCAAGATGATGCCTAAAGAGGAGCTGGGGCTGAAAAAGGCGCGGGTCACGTTGTACGGCGGCCTGGTGTTTGCCACCTGGAACACCGAGGGGCCGTCCTTCGAGGAGTTTCTGGGCGACGCTAAGTGGTACTACGACATGCTGTTCTGTCGTTCCGACAAGGGCATGGAAGTGCTCGGTCCGCCTCAGCGCTTCATCGTCAACGCCAACTGGAAAACCGCTGGCGAGCAGTCCGCCGCGGACGGCTTCCACACCCTGACCCTGCACCGCTGGCTGGGCGAGGTGGGCAACTATGCGAAGAAGGGCGAGGGTGAAACCGCCGACCTGAGCCCGGAAATGATCGGTGTCGAGATCAGTTCGCCGCATGGCCATGCCCTGCGTTGCATCGACCTGGCCCGCAAGATCAAGCGCCTTACCGGCCTGGATCCGGCCGAGCTGAGCGTGCAGCAGAAGCTTGAAGCACTGCCACCTGCCGGCATGACCGCCGGGATGGTCGAGCAGCTGGCACGCAACCTGAGCGACGAGCAGTTGCAGGTGCTCACCAGCATGCCTCCGCAAGTGGGTGGCATGTTCCCGAATATTCTTTTTGGGTTTGTCTACATTCCACAGCCCGACGGCAGCGTCGTCGGTTCCATGACCCTGCACGCCTATGTGCCGCAAGGCCCTGACAAGTTGGAGTTCGTCAACTGGGTGTTCGCCGAGAAGGACGCGCCACCAGAGCTGCGAGACAAGATGCTCAAGCAGACCATTCAACTATTCGGCACCTCCGGCATGGTCGAGCAGGATGACTCCGATACCTGGCCGCACATGACGTTGGCCGCCAAGGGCGCGATGGGGCGCAAGAGCACCCTCAAATATCAGGCCTGCTACGAGACGGGTGCGCCTGAAGGCTGGCCCGGCCCGGGCATCGTCAACGAAGGCTTTACCAAGGACGACACGCAGTGGCACTGGTGGCTGTACTGGCACGAACTGATGACTGCCGCGGATGAGGCATGAGCATGGGGAGGCTCGCTTTTCGAAGCGGCCCTTCCTGTGCTGTCGCCTCAACTCGTCACCCTTCAAGTAGAAGAACAACAATGAGGAATTGCTCATGACGCAGGTTCAGCAACGCGGCGTGGAGGAGATCCAGCCTGGCTCCCCGGTCGGCACAAGGCGAGTGCCGGTGGGGTCGGCGGTCTACAACGACGTAGTGACCTTCCTTTTCGAGGAGGCCACCTTGCTCGACCAGATTCGCCTTCAGGAATGGGCCGAGCGCCTGGACACCGACCTGGTTTACACCGTGCCGCTGCGCCAAACGCGCCTGGCCTCGGAACTTAAGACCACCATCGTGCGCAGTGTGCAGCACTACCACGACGACTACCGCTCGATGATGGGGCGCATCCTGCGCTTGTCCGGCAAGAGCGCCTGGGCAGAAGACCCGCCTTCGCGTACCCGCCGGCTGGTGACCAACGTGTTCGTGGAGGAAACGCAGAAGCCTGACGAGTTCGTGGTCACCAGTTACCTGTTGCTCACGCGCAGCCGTTTCAAAGACCACCACGTCGACATCATCAGCGGTGAGCGGCGCGATGTGCTGCGCCTGGGGGCGGCCGGGTTCAAGCTGGCGCGGCGCGAGGTGATTCTGGACCAGGCGGTGCTGGGCACCCCCAACCTGGCCATCTTCCTCTAAAGCGTCGTGTAAAGGCCACTCGGCGTGTCACGCCGCGTGGTCACCGGGCATGGCACGCAGCCACGCCTGGTCCTGGGCGCACAATGCCTGTGGGTTGTTGCTGAAATCCAAGGTCGAGCCCTGCATACGCAGTGCCTGTTCGGCGCGGGCCGGTTGCTGGCTGTAGCAGCGACCGCTGCTGATGGCGTGGGCTTGTTCGTCGAGGTTGTAGGCGCGCCCCATCGATATAAGCGTGCAACGGCGCAGAAGCAGCGACGCTTCGGCGGTGTCTTCGCTGAGGGTGCCCAGCGCCCAGCGCGCCATCCCTTCGCGAAGGTTGACCCCAGCATAGGGTGGCGGCCCTTCGATCATCGTACCGTTCACTTCCCAGCTCAGGACCTGCCCGCTGTCGCAGCTCAGACTGGCGCGGGTACGCCCGTCGATACGTGCGCCGACCTGGATCTCGTAGCGCCGCTCGCCGGCGCCGCGGGCGGCGCGCGCAATAGCCAGGCCGGCCAGGTCGAGCAGGTGGGTGCATTGATGGCTGGCGTCAGTGTGCCGGGTGACCGAATGCGCAATGTGCGCCAGTGGCATGCCTACCAGCGCCTGCAGTTGGTCGCCTGCCTGCGGGCACAGCGAATAGGGGTAGCGCAGCGCTTCGCCACCGATGGCCGTGACATGGCCGGCTGTGTGGCTGGCCCATACGCGAAAGTGGTGAAAATCATCTTCCAGGGCCGCACGAACGTGGTCTGCGTGGGCAATGATGTCTACGCGGCGTCGAAATACAGTCATCCTGGTGTCCTTTTGCAAAGGGTGTGAGGGGGCGCTGAAATCAGCTATATTTGAACACTAAATACTATAATGTTCACTAAAAACAAGAAAAGGAGCGGTTATGGCCCTGCTGAACGAACAGGTCGCGCTGATTACCGGCGCAGGGGGCGGAATCGGCCGAGGCATCGCGCTGAACTTCGCCAAAGAGGGAGCTGCGGTGGTGGTCGCAGAACTGGATGAAGCCAGCGGGGAAGCGGTGGTAGCGGATCTCAAGGCGCTTGGCGCCAGGGCGGTGTTCGTCCGCACGGACGTCTGCAGCAAGGCCGATATCGAAGCCGCGGTGCAACTGGCCGTAGACGAGTTCGGTGGCCTGGACATACTGGTCAACAACGCGTTTGCGCCCACGCCCAACGTGTTGCTGGAAGACAAGACCGATGCGATGCTCGCGCAGACACTGGGTTCGACCGTGTGGGCAGCCTGGTGGGCGATGAAGGCGGCGCTCCCGCACATGAAGGCGCGCGGGGGCGGCAAGATCATCAACTTCTACTCGATCGATATCGAGATCGGGGCCTGGCTGCATGGCGACTACAACACAGCAAAGTCGGCCATCGTGGGGCTGACCCGCAGCGCGGCCTCCGAATGGGGGCGCTTCAACATTCGCACCAACGCTATCGCGCCCACCGCGATGGGCGCCACCTTCCACAAGCTGGCGGCAGAGAACCCGGGGTTCGCTGAAATGTCTGCTTCCATGCGCCCGCTGGGGCGTTGTGGCGAGCCTGAGGCCGATATCGGCCCGGTGGTGGTGTTCCTGGCCAGCGAGATGTCGCGCTTCATTACCGGCGAAACCATTCACGTCGACGGCGGTCTGCACCTGCCTGGCTACAACTCTCGGCCCAAAGGCATCCCCGTGCGCGAATACTGAAGCCAATAAAAAAGCGCGGCTAGTGCCGCGCTTTTCGCGTGCTGGGTGAAGCGGCTACTTCTTGGCAACGCTGATCGAGGTAGTCTCGAGGTCCCAGGTAGTAGAGGTTTTGCCTTCGTCGCGCAGCAGGTATTTCAAAACACGGCCCTGTGGGTTCTTCGGCAAGCTGGGGCGAAACTCGATGTAGCGCGGTAGGGCGTAGTAGGGCACCGTCTCCACGGCCCAGTGGAACAGGTCTTCGGGGTGCAGCGTGGCGCCTTCATGCAAAACTGCAGTGACCTTCACGTCATCTTCGCCTTTGTCGGACGGCACAGCATGTACCGCCACTTCGGCCAGGGCAGGATGCACGCCGAAGGCCGCCTCCATCTCGAAGCTGGAGATGTTTTCTCCACGGCGTCGCAGATAGTCCTTTTTGCGGTCGACAAAGTAGAAGAAGCCGTCATGATCGAACTTGCCGATGTCGCCAGTATGGAACCACATGTTGCGCATCAGCTTCTGGGTGTCTTCCGGCCGGCGCCAGTAGCCCTGGAACATGATGTCCGGGCGCAGTGGGCGTACCACGATTTCACCGGCGGTATCAGGGGGTACTTCCTGGTCAAGGTCGTCGACAATGCGTACATCGAAGTCGGCAATACGTTTGCCCGAGGAGCCGGGCGCTGCATATTCGCCGGCTGCCAGCGAGGTGATCACGCAGGCTTCGGTCAGGCCATAGCCGTTGCCACCCACCAGCGGCGTGCCGAAGCGTTCGCGCCAGATCTTCTTGGTTTCTTCGGTATAGGGGTTGCCGCGAGCGGTGTGTATCTGCCCGACGCAGCGCAACATGGCCTCGTTGTCTGGCGCCTGTGCGAGGAGCCCGCCCATGCCGCCGAGAATCGAGGCGATAGTGGCGCCCGAGCGTTCCACTTCCGGCCAGAAGCCGGACACCGAAAAGCGCGGCAGGATGGCGGCACGTGCACCCACCAGAATGCTGGCGATGATCGACACGCACAGGGCATTCATGTGGAATAGCGGCAGCGGTGTGATGGTGACGTCATCGGCACTAGCAGGTCCGGCACGCAATTGCAGGCGGGCCAGGTTACACATGAAGTTGTAGCTGATCATGCAGCCTTTGGACGGGCCGGTGGTGCCCGAGGTGTAGATCAGGCAGGCGAGATCGGAAGGTTGCGGCTTAGTGGCCAGCGGGGTGGCGTCCTGGCCGCGATAGCTGTCCAGCGCGGTAATGCGAATCGCGCACTCGGGCACGCTGTCGGGGGTGCCGCGGTGCAAAATGTGGTGCACGTCATGCAGCTGTTCTGCCAGCGGTGTGATGCGCTGCAGGTAGGCAGCTTCGCAGATCACCAGCGAGGTGCCAGTGTCGGCGATCTGGTGGCGCAGAAACTCGCCCTTGAGTGCCGTGTTGATCGGCACGCTTACTGCGCGCAGCTTGTTGATGGCCAGCCAGGTGATGACCGCATCGATATTGTTGTCGAGCATGGTCAGTACAGTTTCACCCGGCTTGATGCCGAGCGACGCCAGGGCGTTGGCCATTCTTGTCGAAAGTGAATCAACTTCACCGTATGTGTATAACTCTCCGCTGAAATCCAGCAGGGTTCGCTCCGGATGCCGTGCCACCGCACGGTCTAGCGCATCAATGACAGTGTCTCGTTCTCCTACCGCCCAAGTGTCTGGATTCCCACTGCTACCCATGAATTTTCTCCGTTTAGGCCCCGAAACTGCTGGTCTGCCTGGTTTTTGTTTTAAATAGAGAATCTGATTCTAAATGCAAAATATCAAATTGTCTTTAGCATAAAGTTGAACATATACGATTATTTGTGCGCAGATTCTGTGCTAACGTTGCCTCATCATTACTCTCCACGAGCCTGCAAGTCCATGCCAAAAAATGCTACTCAGCTGGCAGAAGCGCCTAAGGCCGCTGCCAAAACCAGGAAAAAAGCCGCACCTGACGCCCCTGCGAGCGGCGCCAAAGCCGTCAACACCGTCGAACGGCGCAATGGCCCGACGGTGGCAGGCAATAAAGTCAAGCCCAACCGCCGTTCGGAAGAAACCATCGCCAACATCCTCAAGGCGACCGAAGAAGTGGTGCTGATGTCGGGCGCCGATCGCATTTCCATCCTCGATGTGTGCCAGGTCGCGGGTGTATCGCGCGGTACCTTTTACCGCTATTTCTCTTCCCAGGAAGACCTGCTGGACACCTTCTCACGGCACAAGCGTGAAAGCTTCCACACCTCGTTGTCGCAGGAGCTGGGCCACATCAGTGACCCGGAAGCGCGGCTGAACGCACTGTTCGCCTACCTCGACAACTACCTTGAGCAAAGCCGTGCGCGGCGCCTGCTGGTGGTCGCGCCAGACTATGCGCTGGGGTTCTTTCGGCGGATTTTTCACGACTCGATCGTTCGCTTTCAGGATGGCCTGGGCATTGTCTTCGATGACTGGGACGACCGCCTGGGCGTACGCCTGGATCGGGAACTGATCTGCGAAATGATCATTCGCTATGTGTTGAGCGAAATCCTGGTGCCGGAGGCGGCGGGGCGCCGACTATTCCCGGTACGCGTGAAAAAGCTGCTTGGCGCATTGATCATGGGGTCTACCTCGCGCACCCGCCGCTGATACCTTCTTTCTCCATTCTGTACACCCTAAGCCCCCGTCAGTCGGGGGTTTTTTGTGGTTTGTCGAAACTCCTCTTCCTCATTTTCGCGCTTGTTGGTCAGTTCAAGCCCTCTTGCCTAGGTTGGGGGCAGGCTCTGCCTCGGGGGTTTCAGGGTGGCTTGAAAATAATATGAACAGAATTTTGATTTCTGCTCAAATTAATTTTAAGCTCTGGCCTAGTAGCGAGCCTTGCTGTTCCCCTTCCCGCGTCGGTTGACCGTGACCGCGCAAAGGCACCCCGCTGCAAACCAACAAAAAAGTGCCAACTTCGAGGTACCTGCACATGCTTATCGATCTGCACGCTCACGCACCCCATCCGGGCTACTACAACCAGCACCCGCACTGGGGGCCGTTCTTCGAACAGCACGCCGATGGCGATATCAAGCTGCGGGTGGGGGAATGGATTCTGGGGCTCGGTTCGCCTGAGCGTAAGGCTGCCGTGCGTTCTGGCAACGGCCCCAAGCTTGAAGAGTACTTCGCGCGCTGGGCGGATCCGAAAGTCCGCCTGGCCGGTATGGATGCGGCAGGGCAGAACCTGCAGGTAATCTCGGTGCCGTCGCACTGCTACATGTACTGGACCGAGGCGGAGTTCGCCGTACCATTTGCACGTACCGTCAACACGACGCTGGCTGAGTACTGCTCGGCGGCCCCGGACCGCCTGATGTTCTGGGCCCACGTGCCGTTGAACGCGCCCGAGGCGGCCGCCGCCGAACTGCGCTATGCCTGTACCGAGCTGGGGGCCAAGGGCATGGTAGCCGGTGGCGCCAACTTCGGCGGCCTGGAGTTCGATTCGCCGGAGCTTGACGTGGTGTGGCGCACCCTCTGCGACCTGGACCTGCCGATGTTCATCCACGGCTACAATCAGTCGGTCACCTGGGGCAAGAACGCCAACGACGACCGTTACGAAACCACCGCCATCGTCGGCATGCAGTACGACGAAAGTCGCTGCTTCTGGAACCTGATCTGCGGTGGCGTGCTGGACCGCTTCCCCGACCTCAAGGTGTACATCACCCACGGCGGCGGCTACGTGCCGTATCAGCTTGGGCGCCTGGCCAAGACCAACGAGAACCTGGACGTCAAATACAACAAGAAGCCGTTGCTCGACTACATGAAGAACTTCTACTTCGATGTCGAATTGCACGAAGTGCCGATGCGCCAGGCGTTGGTCGATATCATCGGTGCCGACCATGTGCTGTACGGCAGCAACTTCGGCGGCAGCGATGCGGTGCGTCATGACCTGACCCATGGCCTGAAGCTTTCGGATGCCGATCTGCGCAAGATCCGCTATGAGAACGCCTGCCGCCTGCTGCATCTGGATCCCACCAAGCTGGGCAAGGTAGGTGCCTGATGAAGCTGGCACGCTGTGAGCATTCGGCGGTCGGTATTTTCTGGGCCGTGGTCGATGTCGCCCAGGACCAGGTAACCCCTATTTCCGGCGACTTCAGGGACTGGGCGCCGGGCGTGGCGGCGGGGCGGGGCATCAGCTCCGTCCGGCTCGCCGGCCCGGCGCTAGCGCTGTCGAAAGTGCGCTTGTTGCCACCGATCGAACCGATCAATCGGGTAGTGGTGGCGGGCGCCAACTATGCCAAGCACCTGGTGGAGTTCGGATTGAATGCACCGGCGCAGCCGGTCGCATTCCTCAAGGCCTACGGTGCGTTAATCGGCGCCAGGGACCCAATTCGCTTTCCGCCCTTGACCGAAGAACTCGACCACGAGGTTGAACTGGTGGCGGTGATCGGTACGGGCGAGATCGACGTCGAAAACCCGCTGGCCTGCGTGCTGGGCTACACCGTCGGCAACGACGTGAGTGCGCGTGACCTGCAGCGCAGCGGGCCGCCCGGCATCGGCATGGACCTGTTCGCCGCCAAGAGCCAGGACCAGACCACGGGCCTAGGCCCGTGGATCGTCACCAAGGACGAGTTTGCCGAGGGCTCCCCGCGGTTGCGCTTGACCCTGAAGGTCAATGGCGAGGTTCGCCAGGATGGTTCCACCGCGGAGATGACCTGGGACGTGGGGCAGTTAATCAGCTTTGTGCAGCAACGCTCCAGCTTTGCCGCGGGCGACGTACTGTTCACCGGGTCGCCGGCGGGCGTGGGCATGGGCACAGGGCTGTATCTCAAGGAGGGCGACGTGGTTGAAGCCAGCGTCGAAGGCATCGGCACATTGCGAAATGTAGTCGGTAAAAAACCGCAGCCAATCGAGAGCCAGACATGAACACCAACAATAAAGAGAAAGTAGTGGTCGTGGGTGCCGGTTTGATGGGCACCGGCATTGCGCATGCTTTCGCCAGTTCCGGCTTCGCCACCGTCGTGGTCGATACCAAGCCGGCCTCGTTGACCCACGCGCGGGCCAGCATCGAAAAGATCCTTGGCGATGGCGTACGTCTGGGCAAGGTCAGCGAGGAGCAGGCGCAGCAATCACTGGCTAATTTGCTGACCACCAGTGACCTGAGCGAAGCCGCTAGCGGGGCGAACTGGCTGGTTGAAACCGTCTCCGAGCAACTGGCGGTGAAGAAGGCAGTCATCAGCCAGGCAGCCCCGCTGCTGGCCGCCGACGCGATCATCGCCACCAACACTTCGGCCCTGAGTGTGACCGAAATTGCCGCGTCGGTGGACAGTGCCGACCGGGTCATCGGCATGCATTTTTTCAACCCGGTGCACAAGATGAAGCTGGTGGAGCTGGTACGTGGCCTGGCCACCAGCGACGAGGTGGTGATACGCACGCGCGCGCTGTGCGAGCAGATCGGCAAGACCTCCATCATCGTCAATGAGTCGCCAGGGCTCACCACCAGTCGCATGTCTGCGCTGCTGGGTAATGAGGCGATGTGGATGCTCCAAGAAGGTACCGCGACCGCCGAAGACATCGATACAGCACTGCGCCTGGGCTTCAATCACCCGATGGGGCCGCTGGAGCTGGGCGACCTGACCGGCTGGGATACGCGATTGTCGGTGCTGCGCTACCTGCATCAGACTCTGGGCGAGAAATTTCGCCCCTGCCCACTGATCATCAAGATGGTTGCGGCCGGACGCCTGGGGCGCAAGACAGGGCAGGGCGTGTATCGCTATGCCGATGGCAAGCAGGTTCCAGGGTCCGGCCTCAAGGCGAGTGCACTATGAACGAGGTCGTTATCGTTGATGCGGTGCGCACGCCCATCGGCAGGTTTCGTGGCAGCCTTGCGGGAGTGCGCGCCGATCATCTGGGCTCGCTGGTGATTAGCCGCTTGCTGGAACGCGTAGATATGGCTCCTGAGCAGGTCGAAGATGTGATCTTCGGCTGCGTGACGCAGATCGGTGAGCAGTCCGCCAATATCGCCCGTACCGCATTGTTGGGTGCAGGCTGGCCGGTCAGCATTCCCGGGTTGACCATCGACCGTAAATGCGGTTCGGGTGAAGTCGCTGTGCACCTGGCCGCTGGCGCCATCGCCAGTGGCGCGGTGGATGTGGTAGTGGCCGGTGGCGCGGAAAACATGAGCCGCGTTCCGATGGGCAGCAACCGAGACCTTCACGGCGAGGCGTTCGGCTGGATGGCGGTGCAACGCTATGAATTGACCAGCCAAGGCGAGGCGGCCGAGCGGATCGTCGACCAATGGTCGCTCAGCCGCGACGCCCTGGATGACTTCGCCTTTGCCAGCCATCAGCGCGCTGCGGCCGCTTGCGACGCGGGGTATTTCGACAACGAGATCGTGCAGGTCGTGGTCGATGACCTGAAGGAGCAATCACTGACCGAGCCGGCTGGCGTGTTGCGTCGCGATGAAACCATTCGCCGGGATACCTCGCGGGAAAAGCTGGCGACGCTCAAGACCAGCTTCCGCCCCGAGTCCGGGCGCATCACCGCAGGCAATTCTTCGCAGATCTCCGATGGTGCTGCCGCGCTGCTGCTGATGAATGCCGACACGGCGAAAAAACTTGGGCTCAAGGCGCGTGCGCGCATTCGCGCTTTCACCACGGTTGGCTCCGACCCGACCTTGATGCTGACCGGGCCGATTACTGCCACCCGCAAGGTGCTGGCCAAGGCCGGGTTGAGCATCAATGACATCGACCTGTTCGAGGTCAATGAAGCATTTGCCTCGGTGCCGCTGGCGTGGATGCTGGAGACTGGCGTACCCCATGAGAAGTTGAACGTCAACGGGGGAGCCATTGCCCTGGGGCATCCGCTGGGGGCCAGTGGTGCGCGCCTGATGACCACCTTGCTCAACGAGCTTGAGCGCCGGGGTGGCCGCTTCGGCCTGCAGGCCATCTGCTGTGCCGGTGGCATGGGCACCGCTACCCTTATCGAACGGCTCGATTGAGGTGGCCCGCCTGCCTCTGGTTGCCCTCGGTGACATGCCGGCCGCGTTGCAGGACGCGGTCGAGCGTGGACAGCGCAGCCGCATGCTCAGCTCTGTTACTCCGGTCCAGGTCTGGGCGCATCGTCCTGCGGCCGCTTTGGCTTGGCTGGAACTGATGGAAAACTTGCACAGCGAAAGCCTGCTGCCTGAGCGTCTGCGCGAACTGGTGCGCCTGAGGATCGCCAGCATCACCACCTGTCAGGCCTGCCAGCTGGCGCGCAAGTCCGACACCGTTACCGAGCAGGACATCGCCTGCATGGCCAGCGACAGCGCGTGGTTCAGCCCGCAGGAAAGGGCGGCACTGCGCTACGCCGAGTTGTTCGCCAGCGATTATCTGGCCATCGATGACCAGCATTTCAGCCAGCTCAAAGGGTGTTTTTCTGCCGCCCAGATAGCCGAACTGGGTATGTACTGTGCGCTGATGTTGGCCGGTGGGCGCATGACTCTGGTGCAACAGGCATATTGAAAGCTGTCGTGCATCAATAAATATGTTCAGAAAAAGTATATTTGTTCATTTGTATTCGAATAGGTCCTATCCTTACTTCAGCATATAGGGGCTGTAGCATGCCCCGATAAAAAATAATGACAATAAAACCGGAGATGATCATGTCCACACCGGAACACAGCGACCTGACCAAGGTATTCAGTGATGTAGCAAGCAATTATCGGGGCACCAGCGACATTGACCTGCACGCCACCTACCGCGACATGCGAGTCAATTCCCCCGTCCTGCAAGACAACTTCATGGCACGCCTCGGCGTGCCATCGATCGCCGGGCTTGACGCTACGCGGCCTACCTTCACCTTGTTCAAGTATGACGACGTGATGGCTGTGATGCGCGATGCCGGCAACTTTACCAGCGGCTTTATCGCCGAGGGCCTGGGAGCCTTTTTCGATGGTCTGATCCTGACCGCGATGGATGGTGAGGCGCATAAGAGCATCCGTAGCCTGCTGCAGCCGGTGTTCATGCCCGATACCGTCAACCGCTGGAAGGAAACCCGGATCGACCGGGTGATTCGCGAGGAATACCTCAAGCCCATGGTGCCGGCCAGGTCGGCCGATCTGATGGACTTCGCGCTGTATTTCCCCATCCGTGTGATTTATTCGCTGATCGGTTTTCCCGAAGACCGGCCAGAGCAGATCGAGCAGTATGCGGCCTGGGCGCTGGCGATCCTGGCGGGGCCCCAGGTGGACCCGGAAAAGGCCGCTTCCGCACGCGGCGCGGCAATGCAGGCGGCCCAGGCGCTGTATGACGTGGTCAAGGACGTGGTCGCGGAGCGCCGTGCCCAGGGTGGTACGGGTGATGACCTGATCAGCCGCCTGATCCAGGCTGAATACCAGGGCCGATCACTGGATGATCATGAGATCGCGACCTTCGTGCGGTCGCTGCTGCCTGCGGCTAGTGAAACCACCACCCGCACCTTCGGCACCCTGATGTCTCTACTGCTGCAGCACCCCGAGGTGTTGGAGCGGGTGCGCAATGACCGCAGCCTGGTGAACAAGGCCATCGATGAAGCGGTGCGCTTCGAGCCCGTGGCCACCTTCAAGGTGCGCCAGGCCGCCAAAGACCTGCAGATCCGCGATGTACCTATCCCGCAAGGGGCGATGGTGCAGTGCATTGTCAGCTCCGCCAACCGCGACGAAGACGCCTTCGAACACCCCGACGTGTTCGACATCGATCGCAAACCGAAGCCTTCGTTCGGCTTCGGCTTCGGTCCGCATATGTGCATCGGCCAATTCGTGGCCAAGACCGAGATCAACTGCGCGCTGAACGCGATTCTCGACCTGATGCCCAACATCCGCCTAGACCCGAGCAAACCCGCGCCGCAGATAGTAGGCGCGCAGCTGCGCGGTCCGCATTACCTGCATGTGCTGTGGGATTGAAGCAGCCCCTGGTCGTCGCTGACAGCCTTGCATTCGACTAAACATGAACACAAATAAAAAAAGTGTTTAATTTTAGTTGGATCTGCTCTATGCTTCATTCACAACAACAAGCCCGAATGCGAAGGGGATAGCCATGAAAGTTGAAGATCTGATTCTCGTCAGTGTCGATGACCACGCGATTGAGCCGCCCAATGCCTTTGCCCGCCATATGCCGGCCCGCTTCAAGGGGCGCGAGCCGCATGTGGTCAAGAAAGGCGAGCGCGACGTCTGGGTGTTCGAAGAGCAGGCCACCGGCTACATGGGCTTGAACTCGGTAGTCGGCCGGCCGAAAGAGGAATACGGCATGGAGCCGCTGGGCTACGACCAGATGCGTCGTGGCACCTGGAACATCAAGGACCGTGTCGACGACATGAACGCTAACGGCGTACTGGGCTCCTTGTGCTTCCCCACCTTCCCGGGTTTTGCCGGGCAGCGCTTTCAGGTGCACGGCGACCGCGCCGTGTCGCTGGCTGCAATCCAGGCCTATAACGACTGGCACCTGCACGACTGGTGCAACGCCGCTCCGGGCCGTTTCATCCCGCTGATGATCGTACCGTGGTGGGACATGAAGGCCGCCGCCGCTGAAGTCGAGCGCCTGGCACGGCAAGGCGTGCATGCCATTTCGCTGTCGGATAACCCGGCCATCCATGGTTACCCGTCGATTCACAGCGACTATTGGGACCCACTGTGGAAGGCATGTAGCGACAACAAGGTGGTCATCTGCTGCCATATCGGTACTGGCGTGAAAGCGAACCATGCGTCTGACATGTCGCCTATCGATGCCTGGATCACGTCCATGCCCATCTCCATCGCCAATTCGGCGGCCGACTGGATCTGGGCGCCAATGTGGAAGAAATTCCCCGAGCTGCGCATGGCCCTGTCCGAAGGGGGCATCGGCTGGGTGCCTTATCTGCTGGAGCGTGCCGACTTCACTCACCGCCATCACAACGCCTGGACCAACTCCAACTTCGGCGGGAAGATGCCTAGCGATATCTTCAACAAGCACTTCATCACCTGTTTCATTGAGGACAATTTCGGCCTCAAAAACCTGGATTTCCTCAATGCTGACATGGTTACCTGGGAGAGCGATTACCCACACTCCGACTGCACATGGCCCAACTCGCCGGAAACCGCCTGGGAAGGGCTGCAACACCTCTCCAAGGACGTCATCGACAAGGTCACCCATCTGAATGCGATGCGCGAGTTTTCCTTCGACCCATTCTCTATCCACGGTCGTGAAAACTGCACGGTGGGTGCGCTGCGGGCCCAGGCCACACACGTCAGCATCGAGCCTGCCCTGGGCCTGGGCGGCGCCGACCATGGTCGCCATGACAACAAGCCTGTCACCTCCGGCGACATCAATGCGATGTTCGCCCAGGCTGACGCACAAACCGCGTTGTAAGTCGCCCACCTTGCTTCAGGTGTCGCGCATCGGCGGCTGAAGCAAGGGGGCGGTTCTGTGGTCGCCTCAAGCGGGGCGATTGCGCCTGTGTTCAGCGTTAGAGAGCGCATATGGCCATCAGTCAATTCAGCTACAACTCCATCCCTCCCGAGGCCGAGGCGCTTCGCGCCGACGTCCGGGCGTTCATTCAGGCCCATCTGGCCGATTATCCACCGACCTTGCGTGCCCATTCCTGGATGGGCTTCGATACCGAATTCAGCAGGCAGCTGGGCGCCCGTGGCTGGGTCGGCATGGCATTGCCCAAAGCCTACGGTGGCGCGGCGGCGGGGCCATTTGCGCGTTATGTGGTCATCGAGGAGCTGCTGGCTGCCGGTGCGCCGGTCTCGGCCCATTGGATTGCCGACCGCCAGAGCGGGCCGCTGATCAACCGCTTCGGTACCGAGCAGCAGAAGCAGCGCTATCTGCCTGCCATCTGCCGGGGTGAAAGTTACTTCTGCATCGGCATGAGCGAGCCCAATTCCGGCTCGGACCTGGCCTCGATCAAGAGCAATGCGCTACGCGAGGGCGACAGCTGGCTGCTCAATGGGCAGAAGGTCTGGACCACCAACGCGCACCATTCGCAGTACATGATTGCGCTGGTGCGCACCGGCGAAAAACAGGCCGCGCGTCACGAGGGTATGTCGCAGTTCATCGTCGACCTGAGCCTGCCAGGGATTACCATCCGGCCAATCCGCGACCTGGCCGGGGGTGAGCATTTCAACGAAGTATTCTTCGACAACGTTCGCTTACCCGCCGACGCGCTGATCGGCAGCGAAGGCAAGGGCTGGGAGCAGGTAACTGCGGAACTGGCGTTCGAGCGCAGCGGCCCAGAGCGCTTTCTCAGTTGCATGGCGCTGCTCACCAGCCTGATCGACGCGTTGGGCAAGGTGCCTGATGCCCTGCAGGCACGGGAGATCGGGCGCCTATCGGCCAGGCTACTGACGTTGCGCAACATGTCGCTGTCGGTCACCGCGCAACTGGCTGCAGGGGAGCATCCGGCCTGGGCCGCCTCGTGCGTGAAAGACCTGGGCAACGTGTTCGAACAGGAACTGCCGGAAATCGCGCAGTTGCTGCTGGACACCGAGCCGCGCCAGGTCGGTGGCAGCGAATACGCACGGGTGCTGGCCTACCTGACGCAAATGGCGCCGTCCTTTTCACTGCGTGGCGGTACGCGCGAGATTCTACGCGGCATCATTGCCCGTGGCCTGGAGTTGCGATAATGCGCGAATTATTTGAGACGATGATCGAACGCCTGTTTGCCGATCTGTCCACCCCGGCCTATGTGCTTGGTTGCGAGGGCGGCGAGTGGCCAGCCGAGCTCTGGTCCGCACTCGATGAGTCAGGCTTTACCCTAGCGGGCGCCGCCGAAGCGCTGGGCGGCGCGGGCGCCAGCTGGGCGGATATCTATGTGATGGTCCGCGCCGCCGGGCGCTATTCGGTGCCGGCCCCGCTGGGCGAGGCCTTGCTGGCCAACTGGCTGCTGAGCAAGGCTGGCCTTGAAGGGCACGAAGGCGCTTTGAGCATCGCCGCTCATGCCGATTTGGCCCTGATCGATGGGCACGTCAGCGGCACCGCCCGCGCCGTACCCTGGGGGCGCAATGTAGATGCCGTGGTGGCCGTCGCCACCACCGATGCAGGTACACCGCAGGTGGTGTTGCTGCAACGCAGCATGGCCTGCGAACTCACCCCCAGCCTCAACGTGGCGGGAGAGCCGCGCGACGACCTGGTCTTCCGTGGTGCGCGGGTAGTTGCCCACGCACACCTACCAGACGGCCTCGGTGTCGATGTCCTGGAACTTGGCGGCGCGATGCTCCGCTCGGCGCAGACCGCCGGGGCGCTGCATGCGTTGCTGGACATGACCGCCAACTATGCACGAGAGCGCAAGCAGTTCGGCAAGGCCATCGGGTCGTTCCAGGCGATCCAGCAACAGCTGGCGGTACTGGCCGAACAGACGGCCGCTGCCAGCATTGCCGCTGAAGCAGCCTTTTGCGAGTCCGACGACGGGCTCGCGGCATTGACCATCGCCGTAGCGAAAATCAGTACCGCCGACGCCGCGAGTGTCGGCGCCAGCATCGCCCATTCGGTACACGGCGCCATTGGCTTCACCGAGGAATACCCGCTTCACCTGCTCAGCCGACGGCTGTGGGCATGGCGCAGCGAATTTGGCTCGGCCAGCCTCTGGAGCCAACGCCTGGGCGCACAAGTCTGCCAGGGTGGCAGCGACGGGTTCTGGCCATTGTTGACCCACCACGGCAAGCAACCATTGACCGGCCTTGCGAGCAATTGACTATGAACCCTTTTCTTCAGATCGAGCGCGAGGGCGGTATCGTCACTGTGCGCATGAACCACCCGGACACCCGCAATGCCCTGACCACACCGGAGCAGATCCAGGAGTTTGTCGATCTGTGCGCCGCGTTGCGTCGCGACAAGTCCGTCAGGGTCATGGTGCTGACCGGCAATGGCAGCGCCTTTTGCGCCGGCGGCAATGTCAAGGATATGCACGAGCGTGCTGGTATCTTCGCAGGCTCGCCCTATGAGCTGCGTAACACCTACCGTGACGGCATCCAGCGCATTCCGCTGGCGCTGTACGACCTGGACATTCCGGTTATCGCCGCCGTCAACGGGCCCGCGATTGGAGCGGGCCTGGACCTTGCCTGCATGTGCGATATCCGCTTGGCATCCACCTCGGCGGTATTCGCCGAGAGCTTCGTACGCCTGGGTATCGTGCCGGGCGATGGCGGTGCCTGGTTGCTGCCGCGAATCATCGGCGTTCCCAAAGCGAGTCTGATGTCCTTTACCGGCGATACCATCAATGCGGTCAAGGCCCTGGAATGGGGGCTGGTGGAGCAGGTGTGCGCGCACGAGACGTTGATGGCCGAAGCGCGTTCGTTGGCAGGGCGCATCGCTAGCAACCCGGGGCACTCGCTGCGACTGTGCAAGCGCTTGCTGCGCGAAGGGCAGCACATGCGCCTGGACTCATTGCTCGAGCTGTCGGCGGCTTACCAATCGCTGGCCCACCACACTGAAGATCATCAAGAAGCCGTTTCGGCGTTTGTCGAAAAGCGAAATCCCGACTACCTCGACCGGTGACCGCATAAAGGCACAACCGACGGAATTTTGGAGTATTGAAGATGCGTGGCGTTTTCCGTGAAGACCACAATATGTTCCGCGAACAAGCGCGCCGGTTCGTCGATCGTGAGATTGTGCCCTACCTGCATGAGTGGGAAAAGAACGGCATCGTGCCCAAGGAGGTCTGGCTCAAGGCGGGGGAGACCGGACTTTTGTGTTCTACGGTGCCCGAGGAGTACGGCGGGCCTGGCGGGGACTTCGGCCACTCGGCGGTGATGATCGAAGAACTGGCGCGGGCCAATGCCACCGCGGTGGGGTTTACTACCCACTCCGAGATCGTTGCCCCTTACATTGTCGCCTACGGCAGCGAGGAGCAGAAACAGCGTTGGCTGCCCCGGATGGTCAGCGGCGAGCTGATTGGCGTGATCGCCATGAGCGAGCCTGGTATCGGCAGCGACCTGCGCTCGATGCGGACCTTGGCGCGCCGGGAGGGCGATGATTATATCGTTTCCGGGCAGAAGACCTTCATCACCAATGGGGGTAATGCTGGCCTGATGGTGACCGCAACCAAACTCGACCTCAGCGCCAAGGAGCTCACCCTTATTTGCGTCGAAGAGGAGCGCCAGGGGTTCTCCAAGGGACGGTTGCTAGAAAAGATTGGCTTGAAGGGCCAGGACACCGCCGAATTGTTCTTCGACGATGTGCGGGTGCCTGCCAGCAATCGGCTCGGAGAGGAGGGGCAGGGCTTCAAGTACCTGACTCATCAATTGGCGTGGGAGCGCCTGATCATCGCGATTCGCGCCGCACAGTCGATCCAGACGCTACTGGAAGAGACCATCGAATACACCCGCGAGCGGAAGGTATTCGGCAAGCCGGTGCTGGATTTCCAGAACACCCGCTTCAAGCTCGCCGAAGCAAAGGCGCAGTTCACCATGCTGAGAGTATTTGTCGATGATTGCCTGGCCAAGGTCATGCGCGGTGAGCTGCCCGCGGATGTGGCGGCCATGGCCAAACTGCTGGGCTCGGAGATGCAGGGCAAGCTACTTGACGAGTTCCTGCAACTGCACGGCGGCTATGGGTTCATGAGCGAGTACAAGATCAGCCGGGCCTGGGTCGATGCGCGTGTTGCGAGGATCTACGGCGGTACCTCGGAAATCATGAAAGAGATTATCGGTCGCACGCTTTAGGCGCCGACGGGCAGGGCGTGGCAGTGCTACCCGTAAGGTCACCGGAGAAATGAAAACAATGAGCCTTTATCGAGCGTTCACAGGTGTTTGCTTGTGTCTTGCTTGCTTGTTCGCCATGGCGCAGCCGCCGTCGAGTGACGTCTACGATGCTGAAAGCCAGCGCGCTCGTGCACTGCTGGCGAAGGCGGTGGCCCGTTACCAGGCCAGCGGCGATAACGCCCTGGCCGCGTTCAGCCGCCAGGGTGAGTTCGTCGATGGCGAGTTGTACATCTACGTGGTCGATACCGCTGGGGTTATGCTGGCCAGCGGCGGGCCATCGGTGTCGCTGGTCGGCAAACCGGTGGTGAGCGTGCTGGACGACGACCTCAAGGCCGCGTTTCGCCAAGCTATCGAGCAGCCCGCCGATGGCACCGTGCGCAGCGCCGAGTATCGCTGGTGGAACTGGCAGCATGCCAAGGTAGAGCGCAAGCGCGTGTTCTATCAACGGGTGGGCGAGCGGGTGATCTCCGTGGGCTATTACATGCCGCGCTCCAGCCCTGAACGGGCCCGTGAACTGCTGCAGCGGGTCGTGGACCAGGTGCACAAGGACCCAAACGCGGCCTTTGCCCTCATCAATCAGCACGACAAAGAGCTCACCCAGGATGACCTGCATGCCTTCGTGGTGGACATCAAGAGCCAGCGCTTCGTTGCCCACGGCTTCCTGCCGCGCCTGATCGGCACGGATTTCAAGTCGCTGCGTTCCACCGATGGCCAGCCGATTGGCGAGGCTATGTTGCGGCAAATGCAACAGCATGAAACCGGTGAACTCGACTACCTGTGGCGCAACCCCATCACTGGGCAGAACGAGTTCAAGAAAACCTTATTGCAGCGGGTAAACGGGTATGTGGTTGCGCTGGGATACTACAGCGGTCAGTAGGCCGGCGCATCCCAATGCGCAGATCCTTTCGATCATCTGCTTCAACTTCATCGGGTACATATGCAGCGGCTTGCCGCTGGCGGTGCTGCCGGGCTTCGTGCTGCATGACCTCGGCTTGGGCGCGGTGCTGGCCGGCGCTGTGATCGGTGTGCAGTACGTAGCGACATTGCTCGCACGGCCGCTGGCTGGCAGCGTGGCAGACCGCTTTGGGGCCAGGTGCTCGGTGCTCTGCGGGCTCGGTGGCCTGATCGCTAGCGGCCTGTTGACCTGGCTTGCGCTTACGCTGCTGGCTCCAGTGTCGCTGTGCCTGGTGCTTCTGGTGCTGGGCAGGATCATCTTAGGTCTGTGTACCGCCATGATCTCCACGCCCTGCTGTACCTGGGCGATTGGCCTGAACGGTGTGCCCAGCACCGCCAAGGTGATGTCTTGGAACGGCATCGCGGCCTATGGCGGTGTGGCGGTTGGCGCGCCGTTGGGAAGGTTACTGGGCAATACGTTCGGCATTGCCAGTGTCGGGTTGTGCAGTGCTCTGCTGGGCTTGGTATTTGTGTTCATGGCCTTGGTCAAGCGCCCAGCGCCGATAGTGGCTGGGGTACGACTGGCCTTTCATCGGGTACTGCTGGCGGTGCTGCCCAATGGGATTGTGCTCGTGTGCAGCTCGGTTGGATACGGTGGGCTCATGGCATTCGTAGCACTGTATTTCGACAGCCTGGGCTGGCAGGGTGCGGCGTTTTGTCTGAGTGGGTTTGGTGCGGGTTTCATCGTGGCGCGGCTGGCATCGCCGGGCATTCTGCACCGGTTGCGCGGCTATACGGTGGTTGCTGGCTGCCTGCTGGTACAGACGAGCGGCCTGCTGCTGGTCGGGCTGGCACCGTCGCCGGCACTGGTGATCGCAGGGGGCGCCCTCACTGGCATCGGCGTGTCGTGGGTCTATCCAGGGCTAGGCATGGAAACTCTGGCGATGATCCCGGCGGCTAACCGAACCTTGGCGCTCAGTGCACTTTCATTGTTTTTTGACGTCGCAGTCGGGGTGGCTGGGCCGGCGCTGGGCCTGGTTGCTGCAGGCTACGGCTACGCTTGGGTGTTCCTTTGGTCTGCACTGTTGTCAGGGAGCGCTGGGGGGCTAGTTCTTCACCTGTATTGGAAATCCAGTTCTTTCCACCGTTGAACTCAATCTTTAGGGGCAGTAGTCATGAGCAATTCCATTTACGATATTCCCTTGCAGCAGATCGATGGCACAGCCAGCACCCTTGGCCGTTATCGCGGCAAAGTTCTATTGCTGGTCAATGTGGCTTCGAAGTGCGGGCTAACCCCACAGTATGAAGGTTTGGAAAAACTCTATCAGCGCAAGAAAGACCAAGGGCTGCAGGTGTTGGGTTTCCCAGCTAACAATTTCAAGGAGCAGGAACCCGGCAGCGACACCGAAATCGCCGAGTTCTGCTCGTTGAACTACGGCATACAATTCCCGCTGTTCTCGAAGCTGTCGGTCAACGGCGAAGATCGGCACCCGCTATACGCCGAGCTCACGGCTGCGCAACCCGAGACGATTGGTGAAGGCCCATTCAGGGAGCGGCTCAAGGGCTATGGCATCGTGGCTGATAACCGCACGGACGTGCTGTGGAATTTCGAGAAATTCCTAGTAGACCGGATGGGAAAGGTTGTCGCCCGTTTCGCTCCCGATGTGGCGGCTGACGACCCACGCTTGCTCGAAGCAATCGACGCTCAGTTGGCCAGTGGGGTATAAATCTGTGCTGACAATAGGTACGGTCAAGGCGCTTCACACACACCTTGGGCACCTGCGTGCCGAGCACAGCACGATAGCGCTGGTGGCCACCATGGGCAACTTGCACGACGGGCATATCGCGTTGGTTGAGCTGGCCAGGCAGAAGGCCGACGTCGTGGTGGTCAGTATCTTCGTCAACCCCCTTCAGTTCGGGCTTGGCGAAGATCTGGCCAATTACCCCAGAACGCTGCAAGCCGACAAGGACCGCTTGGCGGCTGTAGGATGCGATGTGCTGTTTGCACCCACCGTCGAACAGATGTACCCGGATGGAATGCAGGATGTCACTCTCGTCAGGGTGCCACGAGTTTCTCAAGGGTTGTGTGGCGCCTCGCGCCCTGGCCATTTTGATGGCATGGCAACGGTGGTCATCAAGCTGCTGAATGTTGTCCAGCCGGACGTGGCGATCTTTGGTGAAAAGGACTACCAGCAGTTAGCGGTCATCCGTGCAATGGTGCGAGACCTCAACATAGGGACACAGATCGTGGGGGCGCCGACAGTTCGTGCCCAGGACGGCTTGGCACTCTCTTCCCGAAATGGCTATCTGAGTGAGGAGCAACGTTCGATGGCGCCGTTGCTGCACAAGTGCCTGGTGGACCTAGCCTCATTGCTAAAGCTAGGGCAGGAGGTCGGTCCCTCATTGAATGGTTGCCGACAGCGGTTAGAGGCAGCAGGGTTCGAGCTTGAGTACCTGGAGGTCAGAAACGCGCAGAGCTTGGAACCGGCGACACACGATGACGACCACTGGGTGATTCTGGGCGCGGCTCGTCTAGGTAAGACGCGGCTTATCGACAACCTTGTGGTCGATCTTCACGTTCCAGCGGTCGCTGTCCCTTGAATGGGAGTCGGATTCTCTACGACAGGCGCTATCTACTGCGCGATTTGCCCGTCGCTTGTATGGCCCTCTACGCCTCTAGTTGCAACAACCAACTGCGAGCGGAGAAAACAAATGTCTCGAGTCTCTTCATCGCATGTCAACGCTGAAACACACGAGCGCGTGCGTCAAGCCGCGCTTGAACTATTCACCCAGAAGGGATATCAATCAACCAGCCTGCGCGACCTGGCATCCTGCCTCGGGATGCAAGCGGGGTCCCTGTACAATCATATAGAGAACAAACAGTCGCTGCTCTACGAGCTGATGGAAGAAGCGCTGGACGACCTGTTGGCCAATACACGCACCAGTGTCAAGCAGGGCAAGACTCGTAATGAGCGTATACGGCTGTTCGTCCAAGCGTCGCTGGATTTCCAGAAGCGTGAGGGCAAGCGCATGATCCTGATCAATCGCGAGATGATCAATCTCTCTACCGAGCAGCAAGAACATATCAAATCCCTAGTGGAGGATTATGCCCGCTGCCTGAAGTCGGTGATCGCCGGTCAGCCTGCCAAGGGGCATACTTTCAATCACCGCTTCGATCTTTTAATTGTGGTAATCATTGGCATGCTGCAAGGCTTGCACTTTTGGGACCGCGGCGAGGCCGCTTCATCGCCTAGGGATGAGGTTGACCAGCTGACCAGTATTATCAATGGTGCGATAAGTGCGACCGTTGCCTGACTGGGGCTTCGTACAACGCCGTTTGCAGATCGAATACCCGAACCGACATTTCCTGTCGGGGGGGGCGAACTGTCGTAACTTTTGCGGGATACCCCGCGGCATGCATCACGGGGCTTTTTGTTAGCAAGTTAGAATATGGCGGTTAGCGAGTTGTACTAGGCGATGCTGCCGGCTAGGTATAGCCGATGCGTACGATAGAGGGAAAAGATTGTACGCAGAAATTTCTGTCCCCTAATCACTCGCCATCCCAGGTTGCCCCACAACTTCAGCCTCTAACCGCAGCAAACATCCTGAGTCTGGCGCACTGCCCAATACCTCCAATTTCAGTTCCTGCCTGGCACTCGTGATGTACAGGGTGCGGCCATCCTCGCCACCAAAGCACAGGTCGGTGGGACAAGGGACGGGCAGGCCGATCATGCGGTCCAGGTTACCTTCGGCATCGAAGCGGGCCAGGCTCCAGCCGTCGCGCTGAGTGGTCCAGACACCGCCTTGGACATCCAAGGCCAGACCACTGAGGCTGCCGCCGCCGCGTGGTAGCGAGGCCAGACGGCGAATGGCCGAGCTGCCGGGCTGCAAGCGGAGGATATCGCCGGCCTCGGGAGCGATGGCATACACCGCGTTGCCTGTGGCGTCCCAGCGAAAACCGCTGACCTGTTCATTCAAGCTCCAGCCATGACGTAACTCGCCTTCAGCACTGAGCTCGCCAATCAGGCAGCCACTGGTGGTTCTGCTGCACGCCCACAGTGCTCCAGTGGGATGCACCGCCAAAGCGAGCAGGCGGCTACCGAGCAGGTCTTGCATCGGGCGCTCGTTACCCTGCCAGTCGATCAACGACCAACCCCCGGCCTGGGCCACCAGTAGGCCGTCACGGTGCAGCTCCATGGCCCGCACTGGCATGTCCAGGCGGGTCAGCAGCCGGCTGCGTTGGCCATCCCAGCAATGGATGGCCGGAGCCAAGGTGTCGGCCCAATACAGTGCACGAGTCTCGGCATGCCAGCGCGGAAATGCGCCGTGGAAAGCCCAGGGTCCCGGTACGACATTCATGGTGCTAGTCGGACGGGGTGTCGGATCGGGTCGCAACTGCTCGCCGACCCGACGCGCCGCGTCCGCCAGCTCCGGGCCGAGCAGGGCCAGACGCTCCAGGGTCAGGCGATAGGCTGGCCCGGCTACGCTCAAGGCGCCGCGTACGAAGCCTTGCTTGTCAATGATGGGCGCAGCGACGCAGCGCACACCCAGGCGGATCTCCTCGTCATCCAGCGCGTAGCCGCGGGTCTGGGTGATCTGCAGTTCTGTCATCAGACGGCGACGGTCGGTAATGGTCAGCGGTGTCAGGGGCGTCAGCACCAGGCCTTTGAGGATCTCGTCACGGGCCGCCGGTGACAGGGCCGATAGAATCGCCTTGCCCTGGCCGGTGCAGTGCACGGGCTTGCTTTGTCCAAGGCTGGCAGATGAGCGCAGGGTATGGGCGCCAACACAGCGCTCCAGCGACAACACCTGGTTGCCATCGAGCACTGCCAGGTAGGCAGTTTCGCCGGTGAGGTCGCGCAGGGCGCGTAGCTCGATGCTGCTGGCCGCTACCAGGTCGGGCTCCAGATAAGCATTGCGCACCATCTCCAAATAATTGAAGCCCAGGCGGTAGACCTTGCGTGTCGGATCACGGCGGATCATGCCGCGCTCCACCAGGGTAGCGATGATGCGGTACAGCGTGGTTCGCGGGAGCTGCACCTGTTCAGCCAACTGGGCCTGGCTGATCCCCATGGATGTCGCGCCGATTGCCTGCAGGACATCCAGGGCCTTCTCCAGCGCGGCAGTACCTTCTCCTGTTTTCATTGTTGATTCCCACTATTTGGTACTGAGTTGATCATGGCGAGATTTTGCCGGTTTTCCACGAGGTTTTCCGCCATAGAATCAGCCTCGGCAGGACTTGGAATGAAATTATGTCCCATTCTGTGGGAATTTCACTGGGTCACTGATCGGATGAACCCCGTTTTGGAGAACTTACAAGAATGTCCGTCATCCACAATTACGCCGATGCCCATGAGAGCGTCTCCGGCAAGCAGGTCGAGGTCAGTGACCAAGTGCTGGCCAAGCTTGCCGCCTGCAGCAGTGGCTCGCTGACCACCCAGTTGTTCAAGCGAGGCTTCCGCCAGCCTGCGTTGGTCGGCCTGCGCGCCATGACCCGCGACATCAAGCCCTTCGCCGGCCGGGCCTTCACCATGCGTTTCATCCCCGCCCGTGAAGACATCGACACCTACGCCACCATGACTACCAAGCCCAATGACGACAACCTGCAATGGCAGGGCGTCGAGCACATCCAGCCGGGTGACGTACTGGTTATCGACAGCCGCAACGACCCGTCTGCCGCCTCGGCTGGCAACATCCTGGTGACTCGCCTGCTGGTCCGTGGTGCCAAGGCCATCGTTACCGACGGCGCCTTGCGCGATGGCAGCGAGATCGCAGCCATGAGCCTGCCGGCCTATGCCCGTGAGGTCACGGCCACTACCCGTATTTCCTATCACCACGTGGCGGACCTGCAGGTGCCGATCGGTTGTGCCGGCGTGGCCGTGTATCCCGGTGACATCATCGTCGGTGACGCTGATGGCCTGACCGTGGTGCCCGCGCATCTGGCTGCGGAACTGGCTGACATTTGCACTGTGCAGGACGACATCGAGCACTACCTGGCCATGCGTATCGCCGCAGGTGAAGCCCTGTGGGGGGTTTACCCGCCTAGCCCTGAAACGACCAGCGATTACCACGCTTGGGTTGCCGATGGCCGCCCACAAATCTCATCGATCATCACTCGCCAGGAGGATTGAGCATGGCCGAGCATACCTACGCCCAATTGATTCGCCGCTACTTCGAAGGCTGTAACGAAGCCGACTACGACAAGTTGGTCTCCTGCTTCACTCCGGACGCCGTGCATTACTTTCCGGCCGGGCTGCCGGATATCCCTTGGCGCACTGCCGACACCATCGCGCGCAAGTGGATCTGGTGCGTGGATAACCTCGGCTCGCAGTGGACCATCGAGAAGATCCTGGTCAGCCACGACAGTCATGAAGCAGTGATCGAGTGGACCCATTGGAAGAGCAACCTGGGGACCGCCCTGCGCGGTGACGAATGGTATGTGTTCGATGAGCAAAGCGGCCTGATCAAGGAAATCCGTGCCTACTACGCCTCACCTGCCGACAAGGACGTGCCCATCAACGAATGGGTCGACTTCGACTATGCCGGTCGGGGCTACAACCTCGGCCCCAATACACGCTGAAGGGGATGCACATGACCGATCATCAAGACCTGGGCCTGGGCGCTATCGACCAGGCGGTGAGCAAGGCTGTTGCCGCCGCCGACTTCTGGGCGGACGCTACCCCGAATGTGCGCGCTACCTTGCTGCGTGGATTGGCTGATGCCCTGGAGCTGCACCAAGTCGAGTTGGTTGCCATCGCCGACCGTGAAAGCGGTCTGGGTGTAGGGCGCCTGAACGGAGAAGTGGCACGTACCGCTTTCCAGCTACGTGGCTTCGCCAGCGAAGTCGAGGCTGGCGTGCCGTACCGCCGCGTCGAGGATGAGGCGGTAGCGGGTCCGCCGCCAGCAGGCCGGCCGCACCTGATGCGGGTACAGCGTCCGCTGGGCCCGGTGGCCATGTTCTCGGCCAGCAACTTCCCGTTCGCCTTCTCGGTGCTGGGTGGTGATACTGCCTCCGCGCTGGCAGCGGGCTGTCCAGTGGTGGTCAAAGCTCATTCCGGGCATCCTGAACTGTCTCGCGCGGTGTATGAACTCGCCGCTGCTGTGGTTCGTGCCCAAGGTCTGCCGGAAGGGCTACTGACGCTGGTTGAGAGTGTTTCGCGTGCTGGCGGCACCTATCTGGTACAACATCCGCGCATCGCCGCAGTGGCCTTCACCGGTTCTTACCAGGGCGGCAAGGCGTTGTGGCAAGCGACCAACGAGCGTCCTCGCCCGGTGCCGTTCTTCGGCGAGCTGGGCTCGATCAATCCGCTGGTGGCGTTGCCGGCTGCCCTGGAAAAGGACAGTGAAGGACTGGCCAAGACCCTGGCCGCCTCTATCACCCTGGGGTGCGGCCAATTCTGCACCAGCCCGGGCCTGATCGTCCTGTTGGCGTCGCCTTACAGCGAGCGTTTCGTCACCCAGTTGGCCGAGGCCATTGCGCCGATCGCCACACACCGTATGCTCACTCCCGGCATGCACAAGGGCTTCGAGGCTGCGGTTGCCGGTGTTGCCGATCATGCAACGCCGGTCTTCGACAAAGCAGCCGATACCAGCGGCCCGGCCCCACGTCTGTTCGCTACCGACGCCGCTTCGTTCATCGCCAATCCACACCTGCGTGAAGAGATGTTCGGCCCGGCCGCCTTGGTGGTCACTGCCCAGTCGAATGAGCAACTCGTCGAGCTGCTGGAGGCTGTCGGTGGCACCCTGACCACGACTCTGTGGGGCGTGGATGACGCCAGCGAGGCCAACCGGCAATTGGTACGTGCCGCCGAACGGATCTCCGGGCGCGTGCTGTTCGCCGGCGTGCCGACAGGTGTTGCCGTATGCCACGCCCAGCAGCATGGCGGCCCTTGGCCGTCGTCCACCGCGCCACAGACCACCTCGGTCGGCTATGCCGCCCTCGAACGCTTCCTGCGTCCAGTGGCGCTGCAGGACGCACCGACCTGGGTCCTGGGTTGAGCGGAGGGCAGGGCGATGATGCGACATATTGTGATGTTCCGGCGCTTGGCAAGCGTCGCGCCGCAACCTGAACTGGAAGCTCGCTTGGTCGACCGCATGCGCGACCTTGCCGAGCAGATCGATTTCATCCGCGACTGGACGGTCGCCGCCAACGAGCTGGACCGGCCAATTTGCTGGGACTACATCCTCGACTCCAGCTTCGACGATGCAGCAGCGGTAGAGCGTTATCTGCCACATCCCGCCCACCAGGCGCTGGTGGCGGATCTCAAGCAGTACTTCGAGTGGGTGGCAGTGGATTACAGCGTCTAGACCTCAGCGGCGCTTGGCCGGCTGACTGCTCCAGGCGCCATAACAACAAGATCCGGCATCGCAGGTGTCGGGCGGAGACGTACATGAACAAGAAAAAGAATTACCGCTGGACGATCCTGGCGATGCTCTTCCTCGCCATGATCATCAACTATGTCGATCGCGCTGCCTTGTCGATCGCCATGCCGTTCATCACCCAGGAGTATCACCTCACGCCTTCAGAGAAAGGCATGATCTTCAGCAGCTTCTTCTTCGGCTATGCGTTGTTTTGTTTTATTGGCGGTTACCTGGCCGACCGTTTCGGCCCCAAGCGTGTGCTGACCTGGTCCATGAGCTTCTGGTCGTTGCTGTGTGGTTCGACCGCGCTGGCCTTCAACTTCTGGTCGCTGCTGATCGTCCGTGCTCTGTTCGGTGTGGGTGAGGGACCGGTGTCGACCACCGCCAACAAGGCGGTCAATAGCTGGTTCCCGATCAAGGAGCGCGCCCGTGCCATCGGCATCAACCAGGCCGGTGGCCCACTGGGTGGCGCCTTGGCGGGTCCTATCGTCGGTTTCTTGGCCCTGTGGCTGGGCTGGCGTGTCGCCTTTGTGGTGATTGCGGTGATCGGCCTACTCTGGGCTATCGCCTGGTACCGCTTGTCCACCTCCACCCCAAGCGAGCACCCCAAGGTGTCGGCCGAGGAACTGGCCGAAATCAACGAAGGCCGTGAAGCACCGGTGACCAAGGTGGAAAACGCGCCTCGCACTCCGGTGCTGCAGATCATCTTGCAGCGTTCGGTCCTGGTCACTGGCATCTCGCTGTTTTGCTACAACTACATCCTTTTCTTCTTCATGACCTGGTTCCCTACCTATCTGATCGAGGCCAAGGGCATCGACCTCAAGTCCATGAGCATCGTCACCTCATTGCCTTGGCTGGTGGGTACGCTCGGCTTTATCTGCGGTGGCCTGCTGATCGACTGGGTGTTCAAGTGCACGGGCAAGCAACTGTTGTCGCGCAAGTTGGTCCTGGTGCCTTGCCTGCTTATCGCTGCTGCGTGCATCGGCCTCACCGGCCAGGTGGAGAGTGTGACCAGCACCGTGGTGGTCATGACTGTCGCCATCGGTTTCCTGATGCTCACCGCGCCGGCCTACTGGTCGTTGATCCAGGACGCCGTGCCGGATCATCAGGTGGGTACCGCCGGTGGTTTCATGCATGGCTTGGCCAACCTGTCCGGTATCGTCGCACCGACCGTCACCGGCTTCATCATCCAGTCTACGGGTACCTATGGCAGCGGCTTCGCCCTGGCTGGCGGCCTGGGTATTGTCGGCGCACTGATCGTGGCGCTGTTTGTCGGCGGCAAGCCGGCAAAGCAGGGTACGGTGATCTCGGCGGCCTGACCTGAGCCCCGGCCTCGGGCCGGAGTCCGATGCAGGGGCACGTGGCGTTGACCGACGCCTACCCCTGTGAATAGCCGGCCCTGCGCCGGTACCAGATTCGATTTTGGGAACCTGTTATGCCTACGCTTCTCATCACTGGCGCTGCCGGTATCGTCGGGACCGCTGTACGGCCCTTCCTGCGCCAGCGCTATAATCTGCGCCTGCTCGACCGCAAGCCCATCGAAGGCCTGGCGGAGGGCGAGACCGCTTTGGTTGGCGATCTGACCGACCCATTCTATGTGCAGCAGGCCGTCGAAGGCGTTGATGGCATCCTGCACCTGGCCTGTGCCCACGGGACCGACATCCAATTCCAGGACACGGTCGAGCCCAACTACCATGCCACCTTGTACCTGCTGGAGGCGGCTCAGCGTTTTAATGTCAAGCGCTTCATCTTCGCCAGTAGCCACCATGTGCTTGGCCAGTACCGCAACGATGCGGCCGAGTTTTTCGATGACATGCCCGTCGCCCCGGACAGTTATTACGCCATGAGCAAGGTGTTTGGCGAAGCCGCTTGCGCCACTTTCTCCCAGCGTGGCGACCTGGCCACCTACATCGTGCGTATTGGCAATGCCGACCCTGAGGTCGCCGATGCCCGCCGCCTGCGCATGTGGGTCAGCGGCCGCGACCTGGCGCAACTGCTGTTGATCGGCTTGGAGCATCCCGAGGTGCGTCACGACATCGTCTATGGCGTCTCGCAAAGCCCTGATCCACTGTTCCACAACCAACGCGCCCGTGCCCTCGGTTACCAACCGCAGGATAATGCTGGCGATCATCTTGCCGATAACTACATGGCCTATGAGGCAATGGCGCCGGAAGGTTCAGGCCGTGACTACTTGGGCGGCGCCTATGCTGGCGCCCCATTGGCCAGTGTGTTGGAGCGTGTATGAAGATCGTCCGTATTGATACCCGAATCGTCGAGATCCCCTTCCACGACGGTGGCAAGGGGCTGGGCATCACACCCACCACCTGGAATACACTGGAAAACGTGTTGATCCGCCTTGAGGACGAGCAAGGCAATGTTGGCTGGGGCGAGGCCTTTGGCTACTTCGTCGCCGATGCTACCAAGGCGTTGATCGATCGCCTGATCGCACCGCTGCTGCTGGACCGTGAGATCAGCGATATCGCTGCCTGGAACCGCGAACTGCAGCTTCGTCTGCACTTGTTCGGCCGCTATGGCGTGACCTTGTTCGCCATCTCAGGCGTGGACATCGCCCTATGGGACCTGGCCGCGCAACGTCGGCGCGTGCCTCTGCATCAATTGCTTGGCCAGGCGACCCGCGAGCAGGTCCCGGCGTATGCCAGCCTGGTGCGCTATGCCGATAATGAAGTGGCCCCGGCTATCTGTGAGAAAGCACTGCAAATGGGCTTTAGCGACATCAAGCTGCACGAAGTGACCCTCGACGAAATTGCCGTCTGCCGTCGCGCCGTGGGTGCCGAGGTGCCGCTGGCCACTGACGTCAATTGCGGCTGGAGCCTGGCGGACACTCGTGAATGGTTGCCCGCCTTGCGCGAGATGAACCTGGCCTGGCTGGAAGAACCGATCTTTCCGCCGGAAGACTTCGCCGCCCTGGCCAGCCTGCGTGGGCAAGGCGTGCCGTTGTCGGCGGGGGAGAACTGGTGCACCTCGGTACAATTCGAGCAGGCGCTGCTGAGCGGTGCGGTGGATTCGATCCAGCCCAGCGTGACCAAGGTCGGTGGCATTTCCGAATGCCTACGCATCGCCGAGTTGGCCCGCCAGCACAACACCATGGTGGTACCTCATTGCCCGTACTTCGGCCCCGGTCTGATCGCCACCTTGCATTTGGCGGCCGTACAACCCTGGGTGACTCAGGTGGAGTACCTGTTCGTTGAGCCGGCCGCCTGGCTCTACCCTGTCGAGCAGTTGCGCAACGGCAAGCAAATGCACATCCCTCAAGGCCCAGGCCTTGGCGTGGATATCGACCTGCAGGTGATCGAGCACTTCCGACGAAGCTGAACAACCGCTCGCTTCTGTCCTGATTGATCAATGCAGCCGCTGCATCAGCAGCGGCAGGGGGTTGTCATGCCTGCTCAAGGCACCGGAGGTCCTATGCAACCTGTTGCTCTGAGTAATTCGATCTGGAGCTTGAGCCTGCTGCCCGCCTGGGGGGGGCGTATTGCCTCGCTGCGTGCGGACGGGCTCGACCTGCTGCTGCCCATCGACAGCGAGTCGTTCGATCCGCTGGACTGGCCCCGGGCAGGTGCCTATCCGCTGATGCCGTATTCCAACCGCCTGCGTGATGCGCAACTGGGTTTCAATGGCCGCCATTACCGGCTTCCCGCGCATCCGACCGCACAACCTCATACCTTGCACGGCGTGGCGCACACACAGGCCTGGGAAGTGCTCAGCGCCGATGCCGGGCACGTTCTCATTGCCTGTGACTACCAGGGCGAACACTGGCCCTGGGCTTTCCGTGCCGAGCAGCACTTTGCCCTCGACGGGAGCCGCCTGCGCATTACCTTGACCCTACTCAATCAGGGCGATACCCCGATGCCCGCTGGCATCGGCCTGCATCCGTACTTCCTGCGCCATTGCGCTATGCGCGCTCACTATCGCATTGGTCGTGACTGGCAGATCGATGACGAGTACCTGGCGACGGGTGATTACCGGGATGCCCCGCGTACTGTCATCCTCGACGGCGACGACCCGAGTCCACAGGCCCATTACCTGTCGCGTTGGGATGGCCATTTGCACGTGGACTATCCGTGCGGATCTCTGGACCTGCACGCCTCGGCGCCGCTGAGCCACTTCGTCGTCTTCGCACCAGTGGGGGCTGGCTACCTGTGCCTGGAGCCAGTCTCGCACTTGGCGGACGCCTTCAATCGGCCCCCTACGCAATGGGATGAGGTCGGTACCCATGAACTGAAACCAGGCGCCTGCCTGGCCGCGACCCTGGATTTGACCTGGCAAGGCACCTGATGCACCGCCTCGACCGCTGAATTTCCAACCCACCATCGAGAATAAAAAATGAAACCATCCTCGTCCGGGGCGGGCCTCGCTCGCTCTACAAAACCCCTGGCACTGCTGCTGGGCTTCGGTCCGCTGTGCGCCAACGCCGCGTTTTTCGACGACGCCAAGGCTAACCTGACCTTGCGCAATTTCTACTACAACCAAGACTTGCGCGACTCGACCAAGCCCGCGCAGTCCAAGGTGGAGGAGTGGGCCCAGGGGTTCATCTTCAAGGGTGAATCCGGCTATACCGACACCACTGTTGGCGTTGGCATGGATGTCTATGCGGGCCTCGGCTTGAAATTGGACTCGTCACCTTCGCGCAGTGGTTCGGCACTGCTGCCAGGGGCATACGACCGTGCTGGCGGCCCACGCAATGCCAACCCACGCTCGGTGGACGAATTCTCCGAAGCCACGGGCGCGATCAAGCTTAGGTACTCGAAGTCCGAATTGAAGGTTGGCGGTTTGTTCCCCAAGATCCCTTTGGTCAGCTCGGGCGATGCTCGTCTGCTGCCGCAATTCTTTGAAGGCGCCATGCTGGATATCCGCGAGTTGGACGACCTCGACATCAGCCTGGGCCAGATGCGCCAGGTCAACCAGCGCGAGTTCGCCGGCAGCCGCGACATCCAGGTCGGTAACTACTACAGCGTATTCAGCGACCGCTTCAATTACCTTGGCGGCACCTGGCGGATCACGCCGCAATGGTCGGCGGGCGTCTGGGGTGGGCGCTTGGAAGATGTCTACCAGCAGTCTCTCTACACCGTGACCCATAACCGCACGCTCGGTGACTGGAACCTTTCCGGTACCCTCAACTACCTCGACAGCGGTGAGTCTGGCGCCGAAAAGGCCGGCAAGCTCGACAGCCGCATGACCTCCACGATGCTCAGCGCCAACCTCAAGGCCCAGACCTTCCGTGTCGGATACCAGTACAACGCAGGTGACAGCGCCTTGCCTTTCATCCACGACACCGACCTGCCTGGCGTTGCCAACGCCGTTCAGGTGCTGCGCTTCGACCGTGCCCAAGAGCGTTCCTGGCAAGCCCGCTACGACCTCGATTTCGCCCCGCTGGGTGTGCCGGGGCTGACGGCTTTTGCCCGTTACGTCAAAGGCGACAACTTCAAGGTCGCCGGTGAAGATGCCAGCGAGTGGGAGCGCAACCTCGACATCACCTATGTGGTCCAGAGCGGCCCATTGAAGAACCTTGCCCTGCGTTGGCGCAATGTCGAATTGCGAGGGGATGCCACCGGGCGGCGTGATGAAAACCGGGTGATCCTCGCCTACACCTTGCCGCTGTTCTGAGCCGCGGATCACACATGCCGCCGGTACGTAAACAGACCGGCGGTTTTGCCTTTGTGGAGCCCACTTCAACATGACCCAGACCTACACCCTCGACTCGGCCATGCAGGCCTATGTCGAAATCAGCCAAGGCTTCACCGCCGTTGACGACAGCGTTGCCGCCCGACGGGAGGCCTACCTCCAGGCCTGCCGCGCTTGCACACCTACGCCGCCTGAGGGGTGGCGGATAGATGATATCGAGCTGGACGGCTTGCGTTTGCGGCGCTACAAACCCGAGGGCGAAGCGCCGCAGGGCGGTTGGCCGACGATGCTATATATCCATGGCGGCGGCTGGGACTTGGGTAGCCTCGATACCCACGATTGGTTTGCTTATGCCATGGCCCGGAGAGTACAGGTGGCTATCGTCGCCGTGGACTATCGTCTTGCGCCGGAGCATGCCTATCCCGCTCCGTTGGAGGATTGCCTGAAGGCCTGGCACGGCCTGCGCCAAGGTCAGGTCGACCCTGACCTGAGCACGGGGCGCCTGATCGTTGCGGGGGACAGTGCAGGCGGCACCCTGGCCGCCGGTCTATGCATCGCCTTGCGTCGGGATAGGCACGCGCAGCCGCTGGGCCAGATCTTGATCTACCCGGTGTTGACGACGTCAACCCACCTGCCGTCCATGACGGAGCATGCCCATGCGCCGTTGCTGACCGTGGCCGGACTGACTAAATCACTGGCGGGCTTCCTGACGAACGAGGAGGACCGTCGGGATCCTTGCGCGATGCCCCTGGAGGACACGGATTTCACTGGGTTGGCACCAGCCTTCATTGGCGTGGCGCAGATCGATCCCTTGCGAGATCACGGCCTGGCATATCGGGATGCGTTGGCTGCCGATGGAGTGGCAGTCGAGTGCTATGTGGCGCAGGGGATGGTGCACTCGGGATTGAGGGCCTTTGGCATAGAGGTGGTTGAGGTGTTCTACGATCGAATTGGGCTGCAGATCAGTGCATGGCTGGAATCGGACACGCTCGTCTAACTGTGAGCACATGGTTATCTCCCTCAGCCACGCTTCAACACACTCTCCCCAGCACCCTTGGGCAACCGCAGCACGTCAATCAACCCGGCAAGGCCCAGCAGCGCGACGCCGAGGAAGGCGACTCGAAAATCAGCGACCTGGGCCTGTGCCTCGTGGCCTTGCACGAACATCGAGGTGCGTAGCAGCAACGCGGCCGCTGTCACCCCCAGGCCCATCGACAGTTGGAAAAACAGGCTGAACAGCGCCGATGCCTCGCTCATGCGTTCCTTGGGGATATCGGCAAAACCCACGGAGTTGTAGCAAGTGAACTGCATGGAGCGGGACAGGCCACCTGCAAACAGCACGGCCGCCACCAGCGCGAAGGGCGTTTGCGCTGTGAAGAAGGTGCAGGCCACAATCGAAATGACGCCGATGACGCCATTGACCAGCAGGACGTTACGAAAACCGTAGCGTTGCATGATGGAGGTCGTGAACGGTTTCATCGCCAGGTTGCCGGCGAAGACGGCCAATACCAGCAACCCCGCGTCAACCGGAGACAACCCAAAGCCGACCTGGAACAACAGCGGCAGCAGAAATGGCAGCGCGCTGATCGCCAGGCGAAAGAACGATCCGCCCAGGATGCTGGCCCTGAACGTGGTGATGGACAGGGTGCCGAGCGGCAACAGTGGGTTGGTGTGGTGACGGCAGTGATGCACCGCCCACACGGCGAGCAGCGCGCCCGCAAGCACCAGGCCGGAGCCGGAGAGCAACGCATTGCCGTCCGGGCTGCCGAGCCATTCCAGCCCCCATAGCAGCCCAGTGCAGGCGCCTGCCAGCAGCACGAACCCCTTGCCATCGAACTTTCGTACGTTTTCCCCGTGGCCCTCCGGTATGAGCCAGAGCGCGGCGAGCAACGCCAGGGCTCCCAGCGGTACGTTGATGTAGAAGATCCACGGCCATGCGGCGTGGGTCACGATCAGGCCGCCCACCCAGGGGCCGAGAATGGGGGCGACCAGGCCGGGCCAGGTGATCACTGCAATCATTTTGACGAGGTCTTTCTTGTCGGTGTTGCGCAGTACCGCCAGGCGTCCCACGGGCACCATCAGCGCGCCGCCGATGCCCTGGAGCACGCGTGCCGCTACAAACATCTCTAGGCTCTGGCTCAGCCCGCATAGCAAGGAGGCGAGGGTGAAGACGACAATCGCGCCGGCGAACACTCGCCACGTTCCCAACCGGTCGGCTATCCAGCTTGAAAGGGGGATGAAGACCGCCACGGCGAGAATGTAGGCGGTGATCCCCACGTTCAGGTCGACCGGCGTGACGCCAAAGGCGGCGGCCATGGTGGGCAGGGCGGTCGCGATCACCGTTGCGTCAAGGTTCTCCATGAAGAAGGTCACCGCGACCACCCAGGCGATCAGGCGCGTTTGCATGCTGAGGCCGGTCTCGGTCGTGACACTGGGGGCTTGCGTGGTTGGAAATGTCACCGATGCGATCCTTATTGGGGTCAGCGGTTGTTGAATGCGGGCGAGACCAGGCTCAGCCCCGCCAGCCGCTTGGCGTACTCCTGCAGCAGAGGGGCGACCGCTTCGACCTTCTCGGGCGTCATGCGTACGGACGGCCCCGCGATGCTGACCGTGCCGATCGGTCGTCCATCGTCCACATGGCGGATGACCGTGGCAATGGCGCTGGTGCCGGGCTCATACACGTCGCGGACCACGCCATAGCCTCTGGTGCGGGTTTCTTCTATCCGCTCCATCAGTTCGCGAAGGGTGCGTGGTGCGTTGGGGCCCATACCTTGTGCCCGCTCCATGCCCTGTTCGGCAATCAGCTCCAGGGCTCGCTCTTCAGGCTCGGCGGCCAGCCAGGCCAGGCCATTGGCGGTTGCCGGAAGGTAGACATCGGCACCGGCATCCGGGTCGTAGCGCAGCCCGCTCCGGGCTCCCTGGGACTTGGCGACCCAAATCAACTGGTTTTCTTCAATGACCGCGAGCCGGATCAGCTCGCCGGTTTCCTGGGCCAGTTCGTCCAGCAGCGGCTGGGTGGCATCGATGATGCCGCTGGAGGCCAGGTAGGTGAGTCCCAGTGAGGCGAGTTTCACCGTGAGCAGGTAATGGGTCGTCGAGGGGTTCTGCTTCACGTAGCCCATTTCCTTGAGCTCGCCCAGCAGGCGATGGGTCGCGGTGCGCGGGATACCGAGCTTGTCAGCGACCTCCGACATGGGCAGACCAGCGACGTGCTTGACCAACAGTTCAAGAATCGACAGGGCGCGGTCGCGGACTGAAGAGGGCATGGGTAGCTCCAAAGCGTAAAACGTCATTCTAGGGCCGTATGGAATTGCAATCCAATTGGATGCACAGTCCACGCGTTTATGAAAAAATGGTTCATTATTCCACTTGGAATAGTATTCCAAATATGTAAGATGGGCACACCTCGCCCAGCGCGAGGTCGATGATCCACCTCGGGGGAAGGCATCGCACCCCGCACAACAATAAGTAGGAGTCACTCCATGAAACCCTCCAGCCAGTTGGACATCCAGGCCTTCCTGGACTCGCGGCCCTTCGGCCCCTTCCAGTGGAAGATCCTTTTGCTTTGCCTCACCGTCCTCATTCTCGATGGCTTCGACGTCGTGGCGATGGGCTTTATCGCGCCATCCCTGGTCGCTGACTGGAACATCCCCCGGGAAGCGTTGGGCATCGTCATGAGCATGGGGCTGTTCGGCCTGGCAATCGGTGCCTTGATGGGCGGACCTCTGGCTGACCGTTTCGGGCGGCGCAACGTGATCATCGTCGCGATTTTCTCCTTTGGCCTGATGAGCCTGCTCTCGGCCTGGTCGCCCAACGTGGAAGTGCTCTCGCTCTTGCGTTTTCTCACCGGCCTGGGGCTTGGCGCCTCGCAGCCCAATGCCGCCACGCTGGCCGCGGAATACGCGCCCAAGAAGTACCGTTCGTTGATGGTGACGGTGGTCTACTGCGGCTTCACCCTCGGTGCCGCAGGCGGTGGGTTCCTCGCCAATGCGCTGATCGCCAGCCACGGTTGGGAGTCGATCCTGGTGGTGGGCGGCGTGGTGCCGATACTGTTTGCCTTGCTGCTGTACTTCGTGCTGCCCGAGTCGGCCAAGTACATCGCGATGAAGCCTGAGCGCCGTAGCGAACTGCTGAACATCGTCAATGCCGTCGCGCCGGGCAGCGCGACGGGCGAAACCCGGTTTATCACGCCCGAGAAGGAACACGTCGGCAAGGGCGCGATCAAACTCATTCTTTCTTCGTCGCATCGGCTGGTTACCGTTGCGCTCTGGGTAGGCCTTTTCATGAATCTGCTGACGGTCTACTTCCTCAGTAGCTGGCTGCCCATCATCGTCAAGGACGATGGCTTCAGCCTGGCGGATGCCGCGCTGGTGGGGGCGATGATGCAGGTCGGCGGAACGCTCGGGAACATCATCATCGGTTGGGAAATGGATCGCTTCAACCCGCACCGGGTCATGATCGGCACGCTAATTGGTGCGGCGGTGATGACGCTCTCGCTGGCCAACTTGTCGCCCGGGCTCTATGGCCTGATGGCGATGGTCTTCGCCCTGGGTTTCTGCATCCAGTCCACCAATACCGGCTGGACGGCCATGGCCGCTACGTACTACCCGACCGAAATGCGCGCGACCGGCACCAGTTGGATGACCGGCATCGGCCGCTTCGGCGCCATCCTGGGGGCTTCCGTGGGCGCAGTGTTGTTGGGCTTGAAGTGGGATTTCAGCCACCTGTTCATGTTCCTCACCCTTCCAATCGGCCTCGCCATGCTCGCTGCCTACGTCAAAGGCTGGCACGAGCAGAAATCATCGGCGCCCTCCAGTCAGGTCCTGGCCAAAGCGCCTCGGTCCTGAGCAATCACTTTTCAGCAGCGACCGGCGGCGTGTGCCCCGGTCGCCCGGCAATAGAGGAATCCCATCATGAAAATCGCCATCGACTCCTACTGTTATCACCGCTATTTCGGCGAGGTGTACCCCAACCTGGAGCAAGCGCCGGACCATCGGATGAGCCTCGATGACTTCGTGGCCCGGGCCCATGCCCACGGCGTGCAGGGTGTGTCGATCGAGTCGTTCATGCTCGATGACAGTTCGCCGCTTAACCTGCAACGCCTGCGAGGCCTGCTGGACGCCGCGCAGCTAGAGCTGGTCTGGGCCTGGGGGCATCCGCATGGGCTGGGGTCGGGCGAGCGGCCAGAAGCGTTGCCGGACCTTATGCGCAACGTCGATATCGCCAAGACCTTGGGGGCGCAGGTCATGCGCATCTGCGCGGGTGGACGACGCACCCGGCCAGCGTCCTGGAGCGAGCACAAATCGAAGTTGGTGCCTTTGTTGCGTGAAGCCGCTGCCTACGCGGCTGACCAGGGCATCGTCCTGGCCATGGAGAACCATGTCGACTTGCTCGCCGCCGAGGTCCTGGAGCTGCTGGAAGCGGTCGACAGCCCGGCACTGGGTGTATGCCTGGACACCGCCAATAACTTGCGGATGTTCGAGGACCCCATGCTCGCCATCGAGATGCTGGCGCCCCACGCCAAGGCCACCCATATAAAGGACATCTGTGCCTTCCTTGGCAGCCCCCGCGACTTTGGTTTCTGGCCAAGCGTGCCGCTGGGCGAAGGGTTGATCGATATTCCAAGAACCTTGCAGTTGCTGCGTGGCCATGGTTTCAACGGCCTTCTGGCGCTGGAGATCGACTACCTGCACCCCGGCCATGGCACGGAAGAAGAGGCGATCGCCAAGAGCCTCGCCTTTATGCGCACCGAGCTGGCGGCGTCGCCCTCAATGAGCTGACTTGAACAACGCCAGCATGACCCCCCGCAACCAGCGGTTGCCGCTGTCCAGGTGATAGCGTGAATGCCAGTGCTGCTTCACTGAAAATCCTTCGAGGGCCACCGGGCAGTCGTGTACCGTGAGGTGGTGCATGGCGGCCAGGGTTTCGCCGATGTGGCGGGGCAGGGTGGCGATCAGGTCGGTGGTGCCAATGATCGCGCCCAGCCCCAGGAAGCCGGGCAACTCAAGCACGATCCGGCGTTCGATGGCCTGGCGTGCCAGGCCCGCCTCCAGCAGTTTTTGCCCGGTGCCGGCGCTGACCTGTACATGCCCTTCGGCGCAGTAGCTGGCCAGGTCCAGCCCTTGCTCAAGGCGAGGGTGGGTGCTGCTGCTCAAGCAGACCCAGTCCTGGGGGAACAGCACCTGCTGGTACATGCCGCCGCCCAACCAAGGGACGAACCCCACCGCTAGGTCCGCCTCGCCCGACTCCAGCGCGCGCTCGGTATTGCCATCGATACGTGCCGCCTCCAGGCGAATGCCGGGCGCATGTTTGCGCAGGTGCTCAAGCACACGGGGTAGCAGGGTGATGTGGCTGGCGTCGCTGACACACAGGCGAAAGCGCCGTTGCGCGGTGCCAGGCACGAAGTCGATTTCCCAGGCGGTCAGGCGGCGCAGCGACTCCAGCACTTCCCGGCAAGGCCCGATCAGCGCATCGGCTTGGGGCGTAGGGGCCATGCCGGTTGGCGTGCGCACGAACAATGGGTCGTGCAACTGCTCGCGCAGGCGGCCCAGCCAGATGCTGATGGTCGGTTGGCTTTGGCCCAGTTGTTCGGCCGCGCGGGTCACGCTACGGGTGTTGTAGAGCACATCGAACAGTTGCAGCAGCTTGGGTTCGGGCAGGGCTGGAGTGTTTGGCATTATTGTGAATTTCAATAGACCTATTGGCTTCATTGTATCGCGCAACATCCGGCGGGTGCTTAAGGTGTCGGAAAACAGGAGGGCGTTTCTTGAAAATCTGCATTCTTGGCGCTGGCGCACTTGGCTGCACCATTGGCGCAACCCTCAGCGACGCCGGCCACGACACCTGGTTGTTGAACCGTTCGGCAGCCCACGTCGAGGCGATGAACCGGGATGGGCTGAACGTTCACGACGAGCGCGGCGAGCGCAGGGTGAAGGTGCAGGCCAGTACCGACCCCGCCGAAATCGGCCCGGTCGATCTGCTGGTGGTGCTGGTCAAGTCCTTCCACACCGCCGAAGCGATAGCGGGCGCCATGGCCCTGGTCGGCCCGCATACGCTGGTGCTGTCGCTGCAGAATGGACTGGGCCACGAGGACATCCTGGCCGATGCCGTGGGGCGCTCGCAGGTGTTGGCCGGCAAGACGTACGTCGGTGGCGTGCTGCTGGCGCCGGGATGTATCCGCTCCGGCGTCACCGGCAAGCACACGTACATCGGCGAACTCGACGGCACGCTCACCCCCCGCGTGCAGGCCATCGCCAACGCCTTCAACGCTGCCGGGCTGGCGACCACGGTCAGCGACAGCATTCTGGGCACCATGTGGGACAAGCTGCTGATCAACGTCGCCACCGGCGCACTCACCGGCATCACCCGGCTCACCTATGGGCAGCTCTACAGCGAACCGCTGCTCAAGGCGACGGCCCTGGCGGCTGTGGAGGAGGCCATCGCGGTGGCAACGGCGGCGGGCGTGCGCTTGGGCCTGACCCACGCCGACGCGGCCTGGAACCTTGCATCCCAAGGCCTGCCGGCGTCATTCAAGACCTCCATGTTGCAAAGCCTGGAAAAAGGCTCGGTCACTGAAATCGAGTTCATCAACGGTGCGGTCGTGCGCTGGGGCCAGCGCCACGGCGTACCCACGCCGGTCAATGCAACGCTTGTCGCCTGCATGAAGGGCATCGAGCGGGCCATGGCCGACCACCCACAAGAGGAAGCCAACGCGTGAGCATTCCCAAAGCCTACCTGGAACACGTCGCAATCTGGGTGAAGGACATCCACTGGCACATTCGCTTTTTCCATGACGTGTTCGGCATGACCCTGCGCGAAGTGCAAGGTAGCGTCGAAGCGCCCTTCCAGTACTGGACCCTGGGCGGCATGCAGTTCATCAGCACGCCCGAGTTCGACGGGCCGGAAGGGCGCCTGGCGCACCTGGGGGTGATGTGCGAGGACATGGAGGCGGCATTGGCCGCCGCCTGGACGTTCGATGTCAGTGAAATGCCCCAAGGCCGTAACTGGCTGCGCCTGCCCGACGGGCTGGCCGTGGAATTCATTCAAGCCTCGCCAGTGGCCTGCGTCGCCCAGGCACTGGCCATCAACCCGCGTTCGTGAGCTGCCGACCATGACCATCATTGAAAAATACTGGGACGATGCACAGGTGGGCGATGAATGCGTCAGCCCCGAGTACACCGTCACCAAGGCCCGCATCCTGGCCTACGCCGACCTGACCGGCGACCACACCCCCGTGCATGTGGACGAAGCCTACGCCAACGCCAGCCATTTCGGCTGCCTGGTGGCCCATGGGTTGTTTGGCCAGAGCATCGCCGACGGCCTCAAGACCCAGAGCGACTACCGCTTCCTGCCTGGTATGTCGCTGGGCTGGACCTGGGATTTCCTGTTGCCGATCAAGGTCGATGACGTGCTGCACGTGAAGTTTCGCGTCGGCAGCATGCGCCCCAGCAACAGCAAGCCGGGCTGGGGCATCGTCGTTCTGCCTTCGGAACTGATCAACCAGAAAGGCGAGGTCGTGCAACGCGGCGAACACCGCCTGATGGTCCCACGCAGGGTGCAGCCATGAGCCAGCCATTGCCGCTCAGCGGCCTGCGCGTGATCGACTACAGCCACTTTCTCGCGGGCCCCTATGTGGGACGCTGCCTGGCAGCCCTGGGCGCCGAAGTGATCAAGGTGGAGCGCCCTGGCAGCGGCGATGCTGGTCGTCAGCATGCCTTTACCCTCGATGAGTATCAGAGTGGCTACTTCCTGCAGTTGAACATGGGCAAGCAAGGCGTCAGCGTCAACATGAAGGACCCGCGTGGCAAGGCCTTCATGCACAAGCTCTGCGACTCGGCCGACGTGTTCATCGAAAATTACCGCCCTGGCGCCCTGGATAAACTCGGCCTGGGTTACGCCGAGCTGTCGGCACGCAACCCCAAGCTGGTCTACTGCTCGATTTCCGCCTACGGCCACACCGGGCCCGACGCCCACCGGGCCGGCTTTGGCCTGATCGCCGAGGCCAAGAGCGGGATCATGCAGATGGTTGGCACGCCGGGTGAAGCGCCGCCCTTACTGCGTATCTCCCTGGGCGACATGTATACCGGCATCCACGCGGTGGCGGCGATCAATGCCGCGCTACTGGGCCGAGTGAGCAGCGGTCGTGGCCAGCATATCGACATGGCGTTGTACGACACCTTGTTCTCCATGCACGAGTACGCGGTGCAGTGCTACACCCTGTCTGGCGGTACCGTGGTGCCTGAGCAGACTGGCCATGACATGCCCACTTCGACTTTGTACGGGGTGTTTCGCGCCGCCGATGGCGACCTGGTGATCGCCGCCCAGGTGGACGATGCCTGGAGGCGCTTTGCGCTGATGCTGGAAGCCAATGGCGCACCGGTCGGTTTTGGCAGTGACGCGCGCTTGCACAGCCTGGACGGCCGCAACACCCATCGCCTGGAGATCCTTGAGGTGGTCAAACGTTGGGTGGCGGCCAATCCTGTGGCCAGGATTCTCTCGCTACTTGATGAGATCGACGTGCCCAGCGCCAAGGTGCAGCGTATCGACGAGGTGTTGGCTGACCCGCAGATCAAGGCCCGTGGCATGGTGCTGGAACAGGAGCATCCACGTTATGGCACGCTCCGTATGCCCAACTTGCCGTTCCGTTTTTCCGATTGTGATATAGCCGTTGGTCAGGTGGCTCCGAGCTTGGGCGAGCACAACACCCAGGTGGCCACGGCGCTGGGCTTCAGCGCTGCGGAAATTGCCGAAATGCAGGCCGATGGCGTGCTGTTTACCCAAGGAGATGTGCAATGAGTGATCGCTACGCAGTGATCGGCCGGCCGATCAACCACACCAAGTCGCCGCTGATTCATGGACTGTTTGCCGAGGTGACGGAGCAGGACCTGACCTATGCCGCCATCGAAGGGGCGCTGGAGGATTTTGTCGGTGATGTGCAACGGTTTCGCGACAGCGGTGGGCGCGGGATGAACATCACCGCACCCTTCAAGCTGCAGGCCTATCAACTGGCGGATGTGCGCAGTGAACGCGCCACCCTGGCCAAGGCCTCCAATGCGCTGAAATTCGAAGACGGGCAAATAGTTGCTGAAAACTTCGATGGCATCGGCCTGCTGCGCGACATCGAACATAACCTACAGGTGCCGCTGAGGGGGCGCCGGGTATTGGTGCTCGGTGCCGGTGGTGCCGTGCGGGGTGCGTTGCTGCCGTTTTTGTCCGCAGGCCCGGCGCGGTTGGTGCTGGCCAACCGCGACCTGGACAAGGCCCGCGCCCTGGCTGCTGAAGTAGGCGACGCCTGTCTGCAGGTTTGTGGCTATGACCAATTGCCAGGGCAGGTGTTCGATGTGGTGATCAACGCCACCTCAGCCAGCCTTACTGGCGAGTTGCCGCCATTGACTGGTGCGGTGTTCAGCCAGGCGCTGCTGGCGTATGAACTGGCGTACGGCAAGGGCCTGACGCCGTTTTTGCGCCTGGCCCGTGAAGCAGGCGCCGCACACCTGGCCGACGGCGTCGGCATACTGGTGGAGCAAGCGGCCGAGGCTTTTGAATGGTGGCGCGGCGTGCGACCGCAAACCCGTCCAGTCATCGATCGATTGACCGTACCCCTGGAGTAAGTACATGCCGGTGAATCAACCAAGGCGAGTGCTCCTGCATGGCATCAACCGCAACATGTTTGGCAAGCGTGACCCTGAGCAGTAGGCACCATCACCCTGGACTAAATTGATATCAACCTGCGGGCGCTCAGCGAAGAGCTGAGCGTCAGCCTGGAGCGCTTCCAGACCAATTTCGATGGGGCTTGCGAAAGTGGTTGGGCAACGGTCACTGAGAGCCGACCTTATCGGTCGGTCTATCAAGGTAGTCCGCCCATTTCTGCATTAACTCCTTGCGCTTGTTGAATAGGTCTCCGCGGCGGTAGGCGGCTTCGACGCGATTCTCGATGGCATGAGCAAGGGCCATCTCGGCAACTTCGCGAGGGACGCTGGTGCACTCGGCGCACCAGTCGCGAAAGCTAGAGCGAAAACCATGCACGGTGAAGTGACCTTGCCCCATTCGTCGCATCTGCATCAGGCCAATCATGTTTGACGCCGGCTGCCCACGCTTATGATGCTCGAAGACAAAGGCTCGACTTGGGTGTTGCATGGATTTAAGTAATGCGACGGCCTGTTGGGTAAGTGGGACCCGATGGACGAGGCCGGCTTTCATGCGTTCTTCTGGAATAGTCCACACCCCAGTGCCGAGGTCAAACTCCTCCCAGCGGGCATTCAACGCTTCGCTGGTGCGGACGGCAGTGAGGATGATGAACTCCAGTACACGTGGGCCGATACCGGGTAATGTGCGTACTTGTTGCATGAACGTCGGTACTTCTTGCCAGGGCATCGCCGGGTGATGGCGATGCTTGCTTAGGCTCTTTCCAGAGGGCAGCAGTTTCTCTAGATGGCCGCGCCAACGGGCAGGATTCTCGCCACGGCGCATGTCCTTCGCTTTGGCGTAATCCAGGACCAGTTCGAGTCGGTTGCGCACCCGGCGAGCGGTTTCAGGTACTTTGGTCCAGATTGGCTTGAGCACATTCAGGACGCCTTCGACATCCACGCTATTCACGGGGCTGTCGCCAATGACTGGGAATGCATATGTGGTCAGGGTGTTGGTCCACTGCTGTGCATGCTTGGCATTTTTCCAGCCTGGACGATGGGTTTCGATGTAGTCCAGGGCGCAGGTGCGGAAGGTATTTTCCAGGCTCTTCTCTTGGGCAATCCGCGCAGCTTCAGCCTGCTGTTGTGCTTCGGCTCTATGTAGCAACGGGTCTATACCTTCGCGGATCAGCGCCCTATGAGTGTCGGCGCGTGAGCGGGCCTCTTTTAAGCCGTAACGAGGGTACGGACCCAAGCCGATTTCCTTACGTTTGCCTGCGAGTTGGTAGCGCAGGACCCAAGCTTTTCCGGACTTGCGAATGACTAAACGAAGGCCGTCGCCATCGTCGTATTTGCCAAAGTCGGTAAGGTTTTCAAGCAGTTTTGCAGTGAGTTTGGGCATGGCGGAAGTCTCCGGAGCTTTGAATCTGGTCCCCCATTTGGTCCCCCACTCACAACCCGGATACGGATGGAACACGGCGGAACAGGCCAGACACTTTGAACCCTAAAAGTACTCCAGAAAAGCCGCGGTAGAGCGTCCGGGCGTCCGTTAGTGGATACCGGTGGTCGGAAGTGGAAATGGGCTGATAATGACTACGCTTCCGCCATCATTCCTCATTAAAGCCCTGATTATTCAGGGCTTTTTTGT
>RCUS01000116.1_pt1 | contig 63435 bp, 58 predicted proteins | sample 2166221 | NCBI WGS metagenome assembly RCUS01 (sample SAMN09932758, study PRJNA488358) | compost metagenome | isolation source: compost soil in cyclohexanecarboxylic | place: Germany: Experimental Botanical Garden
TCGGTAAGAATGCCTCCCAGCGTGGCCAGCAGCAGCGGCGTGCCCGCGGAAATGGCGGCGATTAATAGTTGAGTCATAAAATCCATGTCTTCATTTCCTCCTTTGGGCTACGCTCCCCGGCGAATGCGGAAGCGGGTGACCATATCGCCGGCGATCAGGAAAAACAGGATCGAGCCCTGCAGCAGCTGCGAAATGGATGACGGCAGGCCGATAGTCTGCACGCTGTAGCCGCCGACGATCAGGCCGCCGAACAGCACCGAGGCGATTACCAGTCCGAGCGGATTCAGCTTGGCGAGCCAGGCCACGATGATGGCGGTATAGCCATAGCCCGGAGAAATGCCCTTGATAAGCTGATGGCTTACCCCGGACACCTCGGCCATACCGGCAAGTCCGGCGAGTCCGCCGCTGATCAGCATGACGATAATAATATGGCGTTTGATATGAATGCCGGCGTAACGGGCGGCCGTCGGATTGGCTCCGATCAGTCTCAGCTCATAGCCCCAGCGGGTAAAACGCATCATCAGATAGTAAATGACAACCGCGACCAGCGCGAAGATGAGGCCGATATGCAGCCGGGTTCCCCCGAGCACGGGCAGCGACTGGGCGTCTGTAAATACCGGCGAACCCGGCATGTTGAAGCCTTTCGGATCTTTCCAGGGACCGAATACGACATAATCGAGCGCCAGCAGTGCCACATAGTTCAGCATCAGTGACGTGATCAGCTCGTTGACCCCGAAATGCGTCCGCGGGATAGCCGTAAGCAGTCCCCAGAAGGCACCGGCTGCGATCCCGAAGATCAGCATCAGTGAAATCGACCAGAATCCGCTCAGATTTGGAAAATAAATCGTCACCGCAGTAGCGGCCATTGCGCCAACGGTCAGCTGGCCTTCCGCCCCGATGTTCCACACCGAAATCCGGTAAGCCACGGCGATGCCAAGACCGCACAGCAGCAGCGGAATTGCTTTGACGAGCGTTTCGGTAATGCCATATGAGGAGCCGAAGGCACCCTTCCACATTTTAGCGTAGACAGTAGCCGGGCTCATGCCGTTCGCGTAAATGAAAATCGCGCAGAGAACAAGCGCCAGCACGACCGATACGATGGGGGTCCACCATGGCGTACGAACCCGGGAAGCGTCATACTCCAGCCGCCAAGGCAGCCGCCCTCCCGAAGTCTGCTTGTTAACAGGTTCCAGCAGCGTTCCCCCGCTTGCCTTTTCCTGACTCATACCATGCTCTCCTCTCTCCCGCGAATGCCCGCCATCATCAGACCGATGCTTTCTCTGTCCGCATTGTCGTGGGTCTCTTCACCAATAATCGCTCCATTGTAAATGACCAGAATCCGGTCCGACAGCTGCATCAGCTCATCCAGGTCTTCGGAAATCAGCAGCACGCCGCTCCCCGAAGCCCGCAGCTCCATCAGCAGGTCGTGAACGCCGGAGGTGGCTCCGACATCTAGTCCCTGAGTTGGATGCACGGCCACCATCAGCTTGGGGTTATGTGTAACTTCCCGGGCGAACAGCAGCTTCTGCTGATTGCCTCCGGACAGCTGTTGTACAGGTGTATCGAGCTCCGGCGTCTTCACATCGAATTTACGCACCAGATGCTCCGACCAAATCCGGTTCTTGGCCGCCTTCAGAAATCCTAGCTTCGAATGCTCTTCGGAGCGGTAAGACTTGAACAGCAGGTTGTCGACCGAACCGAGCCGTCCGGCAAGCCCGCTCTTCATCCGGTTCTCCGGTACATGGGAGATGCCGGCATCAATAGCGCCGCGAACCGACGCCGTCTTGACGGGACTTCCGTCAAAAACAATTTCGCCTTCCCGCCAAGTCCGCAGGCCGGTCAGCACCTCCGCCAGTTCCTTCTGACCGTTGCCGGCGACCCCTGCAACGCCGACGATCTCGCCCTTGCGGACGGTGAGCGACAGCCGGTCCAGCGCCTTCCGCCCGTGATCGGCGACAACGCTCAGATTCTTGACTGCGAGCAGTTCGTCGCCGTCCGTCTCCTCGCGGTCCCGCCGCTCAATCACCACTTCCCGGCCTACCATCAGCCGGGCCAATTCCCGCTCATCCGTCTCTTTCGTAATGAGTGTCGTAATCATTTTGCCTTTGCGCATGACCGAAATGCGATCGGAGGAGGCCATAACCTCCTTCATTTTGTGCGTCGTCATAATGACGGTCTTGCCTTCTTCTTTCATCCGTTGCAGCGTGCTGAACAGCCCCTCCACTTCACCGGGCGTCAGAACCGAAGTCGGCTCATCCAGAATAATAATATCGGCGCCGCGGTACAGCGTCTTGACGATCTCCACCCGCTGCTGCTCTCCCACGGAGAGCTGCCAGATCGGACGGTCCACCGGAAACTTCAGCCCGAAGCGTTCCGCCAGTTCTTCTATCTCCTTATGCTTGTTTTTGATCCAGTTTCTTCCGCGCCAGAAAGACGATTTTTCGCCAAGCACGATATTTTCCGCAGCTGTCAACGTTTGAACCAGTCTGAAATTTTGGAATACCATGCCCACGCCGAGCATGGCGGCGTCTTTCGGAGAGCGGATTTTTGCAGGATTGCCGTGAATCAGAATCTCGCCCTCATCCGCTCTGTATACGCCCGACAGCATACTCATCACCGTACTTTTTCCCGCCCCGTTCTCGCCAAGCAGCGCATGAATCTCTCCCGCGTCTGCCGAAAAATCGACTTGGTCGCTCGCGGTTACTGAACCGAATCTTTTGACAATTCCGCGCATTTCCACCGAATGTCCCCGCATATGGAACGCCTCCTTTCTCATAGTTGTAGCATGGGTGAGGCAGGTACTTCCCGAAGGAGCCCGCCCCACCCATGGTTTTCTTCCTATTAAAGAATATCCTGAATTGGTAAAGACAACCTTATCATTTCGGAATTGTGCCGACTACGCCTTTCGCCAGCCAGTTCATGCTGAGCACTTCGTCAAGCGTAAGCGTCTTGCCTTCCGGAACCTGCACTTTGCCGGTGTTGTCGCTGATCGGACCAGTGAAGACGTTCAGCTCGCCGCTGATAATCTTCGCCTGCGCGTCGGTAACAAGCTTCTGTACATCTTCCGGAACCTTGTTGCCGAACGGAGCCAGCTTCACCATGCCGTCAGCCATGCTGCCGGAGTACTGCTCGTTAGTCCAGGTGCCGTCCATTACGGACTTAACTGTCTTGGTGTAGTATGGACCCCAATCCCAAACCGGGTTGGTCAGGTAGTTGTCAGGCGCGTATTTCTTCATGTCGGAGTCGTTGCCGCCTGCGAATGCGCCGCGTTCCTGTGCCGCTTGAATGGTAGCCGGGGAATCCTGATAAGCCAGAAGGACATCGGCGCCTTTATCCAGCAAGCTGATAGCCGCTTGGCGTTCGGTTGTCGGATCGTACCAGGTGTTCGTCCAGACAACGTCAACCTTGATATCCGGGTTTACGCTCTGCGCGCCGAGCGTGAAGGCGTTGAGGTTATAGATAACTTCGCTGATCGGGAAGGCGCCGACATAACCGAGATGGTTGTTCTTGGTCACTTTGCCCGCTGCGATTCCTGTCAGATAACTGGCTTCATAGTTCTTGCCGAAGTAGGTGCCCATGTTGGCTTCGGTTTTGTAGCCGGAAGCATGGTCGAATTTAACGTTGGGGAATTTCTTGGCTACGTTGACCGTCTGCTCCATATAGCCGAAGCTTGTAGTGAAGACAATGTCATTGGATTGTGCGAGTTCTGTGATGGTGCGCTCGGCGTCCGGTCCTTCGGGGATGTTCTCGACGGTTGTCGCCTTGATACCGAGTTCTTTCTCCATTTCCTGACGGCCTTGGTCATGCTGATACGTATAACCGCCGTCGCCTGGAGGTCCGATATAGACGAAAGCCACTTTCGGCTTCTCTCCGGATGGCTGTGTCGATGCCGCCGCTGTGTCGGCGGATGCAGTTGCCGCTGCGCTCGCAGCCGGCTCGGAAGACGCTGCTGTGTTCCCCGATGTGTTGTTGTTGCCGCCGCAGCCTGCGAGTACAATCGCAAGCACAAACAGCAGCAGGAAGCTGAGTTTGAATGCCCGACCCCTTTGTTTCATATTTCTCCTCCTCCTAGATGGTGTGAGAGCTTCATAGCCTTCTCACTCTATGAACTGGCCGATTGCGGCCTGAGCTCCTTTAATGGGCTCTGGTCAATTATATATGCTTAACTATACCGGAGGCTAGAGTCTAGCGTAAATTTATATAACATACGTTTGTGCAAGTTTATAAAAAAGAGGGGGATTATTGTGCTTTTTGCACGAATCCCCAGAGTTGGATATTTCAAATTGTAAGCATTCGTAACACAGCATCCTATTTCCCTGAAAAATCCTCCTGCCGGGCGTTCTGCAGCAGCCATTGACGCTGGACATTCAGAAAATCGCCTTCCGTATCGGCATCCATCGCAAAGAGCGGCGTGTCATCCTCGATAACCGCCCCCTTGAATTCGGAAGAATTCAGAATCCGCCCCGCCCCCCGGTCGCCGTCCAGCTGCTGAAGCGACGGAAATACCGACCTCGCGAACAGTGCGGGCGGCATCATCGTTCCGTTCCCGGAGCTTGCTGCATAATCCAGTCCGGGAGTGCGGCGGAAGGCTTCGATCAGACGGTTCACCAGATCCTTGGTGACAAAAGGCTGATCCGCCAGCGCCACAACCACGGCGTCCGGATCATGCGGAAGCACTGCATTCAATCCGCAGCGCAGCGAGAAGGACAATCCCAGATGCGCTGTCAGGCATGTCTCGGTGCGTCTAGCGCCCGGCTCTCCGATTTCGGGCGGCAGCCACTCCAGCTTGTCGTCAGCCCTGACAACCACGACCAGCGGCGCAAGGCCGCAGCGCTCCAGTTCAGCGAGCGCGACGCTCCCGAGGGCGACGCCCGGCGACAGCTTCCTTGAAACCTTGGACACCCCCATCCGAGTGCTCTGCCCTGCCGCCAAATAGATTCCGGCAATTTTCAACGCGATCATCTCCTTTCATCTTCAGACGAATATCCGCTCTTCTGACCTGAATCAGCTCGGCAACGATGCTGACTGCGATTTCTTCCGGACCGTCCGCCCCGATCGGCAGCCCGACGGGCGCATGCAGCGACTCCGGCTTCTCCAGTCCGTCAAGCAGCAGCCCGATTCTTGCTTTCGATCCGATAATGCCGATGTATTTCGGGCGGCGGGGAATTACCCGCTCCAGAAACTGCCGGTCCCGCTGGAGCTGATGGCTGCAGATCAACACATAATCCCCGCTGCCGATATTCAGCCTTTCCGGCGCTTCCTCAGGCAGGCACAGCGCCCGCTCTCCGGCCGGGAATCCGCTCATGAGCGGCCCTTCCCGCCAATCGGCGGCGGCGATGCGGAAGCCCGAACGCGAGGCCAGCTCCGCAACGGGCCGGCTGTCCTGTCCCGCACCGAACAGGACGAGTCTCGGCTTCGGGACCAGCGGCGTAGCGAACGCCGCTTCATCGCCATCGCTGCCGGCATACTGCCACTGCCGCTTCTGCGGCACCGAAGACGCCTCTTCCAGACTGTAGGCATATCCGCCGGGCGTCCGGCTGCGACGCAGCAGCAGGCTTTTTCCGCCATCCATTTGAGTACTTGCCTCCGCAAGCAGCCGGCGAAGCTCGCCCCGGACCGGTTCCAGCACCACTTTGATCTTGCCGCCGCATCCGACGGCTTCCCCCCAGGAGAAATCATCGGATGACCGCATATCGTACTCCACCGTCTCGGGGCGTCCGGATTCCCAGATCTCCTCCGTCCGAAGTTGAAGGTCGCTCTCAAGGCATCCGGGGCTGAGGCTTCCCAGCGTCCCGCCCTCATGGAACAGCATGACCGCCCCCGGCTTGCGGTAAGAATGGCCCTCCACGTTGATCAGCGTAGCCAGCACGGCGGGAAGGTCGTGATTCCGGATATACGCCGCAATTTCATAAGCACTCATGAACGCCCTCCCCTTTATTCAATGGTCTTCCGGATGCGGTGCAGACCCCGCACAGCATGCGAACATTTTCGCTTCCTGCAAGTAGAAACAGCTTCGCCAGCCCCGAACGGGCGAGGAGCGCATCCGTTTCCCGAAGAAACACAGGATATCTTTGGGGCACAGCTTATTGATTCCTATTTTAAAAAAGACGGCCGGCGGCCGTCTCGTCTGGTGCGTCCGGAACCTCAGCCCCGTTCCAGCATGTTGCGGAACAGGAAGGCCAGCCGGAGCCGCAGCAGATCGTCGGTCTTTCTGAAATCGACATCCAGAAGTTCGCTCAGCTTCTCCATGCGGTAGGTGGCCGTGTTCCGGTGAATGAATAATTTTTTGGCCGTTTCGTTGATGTGGCCGTCGTTCTCCAGGAAGGCTTCCAGCGTACGCAGCATCTCCCTGACATAATCGGGCTCCCGTCCGAGCAGACCAGCCAGTGTGCGGCTGCAGTATTTTTGCATCGCCTCGGAAGGAATCTGGCGCAGCACCATCGCGAGCTCAAGCTGCCGGTAATGCGCAACCTGCTGCCCCGGGTTCCAGTAGCCCTTCATCCGCAGAGTTTCTTTCGTCTCGCCGAGGGCTTCCTTGATCTCATCCGGCTTGCTCTTGCGGCTGCTGACCGCTGCGCAGGGATAACAGCTCTCCTTGGTTCCGATCTTGTCGAAGCAGGCTTCGATGTAGCCGCAGACTGCCTCAGGCGACATCCGTTCTCCCGACAAAAGCGACAGCAGACCTTCCTCCGTCATGAGATGGAAGGATTTCAGCTTCGACAGTTCCGGGTGCTGCACATATTCCTCCTTCAGACGGTTAAGCTCATGCTGCCTCAGCTCGCCCGCTTCCGGAACATCCGTCAGCACCAACAGGAACGGCGCCTGCAGCAGCCCCGGATTCAGGTTCTCGGCCGCCTGGGTCAGCTCGGCGCATGAGAGGTCGCCCTTCAGGAACCGGCGGAACAGCCTGCCGAATTCCCGGTGCAGATCCTGCTCGAAATAATCCCGGCTGCTTGGCGGCATATGATGCGCAATCAGCTCGGCAGCCTGAACGAACAGACTCTCCTCCATCGTCAGCATAAGGGGATCGATGCCGAAGAAGATAAGGTAACCGCCGCATTCCTCGCCTTGCGCCAGAGGGAGGCGGTAAGCCGTCTCCTGGCCGATCCGGACCTTGCGGCTCTTGGCCTGCCAGGGCCAGCCGGCCAGAATCTCCCGCTCCTGATGGGAGCTGTTCTGAAACAGCAGCTCGCCCCGGCTGCCGACAACCGCAAGCGGATGGCCGACGCATTCCGAGACCGATTCGAGCATGGACCGGCTCCGAACCGGCTGCAGCGCGAACCGCATAAGCCGCCGCTGCTTCTCCAACACCGTCTGGAGCGCTCCCGTGCTGCGGGACAGCTCCGCCCGGAACAGGCCGTTCATCTGGTCCGAGAAGGTGAACTGGAACGGCAGCTCGATCAGCGGAAAGCCGAGTTCATCGGCTTCGGCGATCAAAGACTCGGGCACCGCATCCCAGAAACGCCCCAGCTTGATACCGAGACCCGATGAGCCTCTGCGGTTCAGCTTGTGCAGCAGCGCCGACGCCTGGTCGGGGCTGTCTTTGATCAGGTAAGCCGTCGTCAGCAGCATTTCGCCTTCCTTGATCCAATCCGAAATATCCGGCGCGTCCATCACATTTATCGATTTGACAATTCGCCGTGTTCCTTTGGAGCCGGCAATCAGCTTGGCTTCCGACAAAGGGTAGACCGATAACGCCTCTTCGACCGTCAGATGCATGCCGTTCCCTCCACTCTATCTATAATTTACTCCTTCATGATCCTGTGTTATTTTATGTAACATTATAATGAATACAGCACACTTTGAAAAGATATTTGTTTAAAAAATCCGCTTATCTATGTCATATTATATGACAAGCTTGGCTAATTTCTTAATGACAACTCCTTCTTCTTGGTCCCTTGTTAGTCACTTGTTCGTCCCTTGTTAGAGGACATCTCTTCTTTGTTTCAGCGCTTCGCAAAAAAGCCCTCCGCGCTTGATTAAGCGGAAGGCCTAGGTGTACGGCATATTTTCATTTCCAATATTTATGAGTCAATTCCATCCTCATTCGTTCGATCACGATGCCGATCCCCGTTATACGGGGGCCTGCTTCCACATACGGCTTGCCCAACCCAACAGCCGGATATCCTGCCCCGGACCGCCGATGACGGACAGACCAAGCGGCAGCCCGCCCGGACCTTCAACCGGAAGCGTAATCTGCGGAAGCCCCGCCAGGCCTGCGATACAGCAGAGCGACATGGCTCCGCTCCGGTTGCGCTCCAGCTGCTCGGCATCTCCGCCCACGAGGGGAGCGGGACCCGGCACGGTCGGAATAACGAGCGCGCCATCTTCGCCGAGAAGCTCTGTCAGACGCCGGACGATACCGCTTCGCAGCTCTTGAACGCCGGAATGATCCTGCCGGGCCAGTTCTTCCGCAAGGGCGAAGCGGGCAGCGATATCGGGAGCGAACACCGGGTTTTCCCTGCGAATCCATTCACCATGCGTGTCCCCAATCTGGCTGCCCTGAAGCTCGCGGAAGACATCCATCCAGGCTTTCAGCCCTTCGGGAGCAATTTCCTCCTCTACACTCGACGCCGCGGCCGCCTGCACATGCCGCAGTGCCCCGTCCCACGCTCCCGCACACTCCGGGTCGATCAGCGCCCAGGCTTCTTTGGGCATGTACAGTCTCGTGATCCCGGAGTCACTCCATGCGCTGTCGCCGTTCTCCCCCTTTGAAAAGGGGGCGTCCGACACAGCGGAACCGCTTGTATTGGGGAAGCCGGGATGCCTTGATGCGCCGCCAGCTTCTTCTGCCTGCGGCTCCTCCCGGGCGAGCAGAACCTTTCCCACCCGCAGCAGCAGCTCCGGGCTTCCGGCCATCCAGCCCACCGTATCAAAGTCCGGCGCCAGCGGGATGACGCCGCTCATATCGACCGCACCGTGGCTCGGCCGGAATCCGTAAATCCCGCAGTACGAGGACGGCACGCGGACCGAGCCGCCTGTATCCGTGCCGATCGCGAAGTCGACGACTCCCGCCGATACCGCCACCGCCGAGCCGCTGGACGATCCTCCGGGAATTCTCCCGCTTCCCTTGGGATTTATAGGCGTTCCGTAATGAATGTTCTCACCGCCCAAGCTGTACATCAGCTCATCCGTATGGGCCGCTCCTTTCAGCGACGCCCCTGCTTTCAGCAGACGGAGCACCGCCGCAGCATGATCCGAAGCCGCCGGATGGCTCCGGAGCCAATCGGGGTTGCCTGCCGAGGAGGCATGGCCCTGCACGGCGAACACATCCTTGACCGCAAAGGAGGTGCCGTTCAGCGGTCCGCTCCCCAGCGGGCTTACCTCAAGTTCGGGATTAATAAACGCTCCAAACCGGTTGTCGAGGCCCATCGTTTATTCCTCCCTTGTTGTTGATCTTCTATCTCCACCCGGGCCGCTGCGCGATCCCGTCTGACTGTCATTATCACCAGCCGATGGCCGCGCCATCGCAGCGCGGATCGGTTCCACCGCTCCGGTAGCCGTTCTCATCAATCGCAATCATATGGGCGTGACCGGCCAGCCCGTCATAATCGGAGACCTTCCGCACCTTATGCCCGGCGGCAGCCAGTTCCTCAAGCACAGACTTCTCCACCCGGCCTTCCACCGTCAGCTCTACCGTCGGCTCTCCCCAGGTTCTTCCCCAGACGAACCGCGGCTGATCCACCGCCTCCTGGGGATTCATCCCGTAATGCAGCAGCCGGGTCAGCAGCAGCGTCTGTGTCTGCGGCTGTCCTTCGCCGCCCTGCGTACCGTACAGAACGGCGGGCTTGCCGCCTTGGCAGGCCATCGCCGGCATCAGCGTATGGAAGGTGCGCTTGCGCGGCTCCAGCGTGTTGACTGCCGACGGGTCAAGCGAGAAGAACGACCCGCGGTTCTGCAGCAGGATGCCGGTGCCGCCGGGAGCGGTTCCCGAGCCGAATTCGAAGTAAAGGCTCTGGATGAACGAGACGGCGTTGCCTTCCCCGTCCACCACAGCTGCATAGGCGGTATCGCGCCCGGTCGGCTCGCTGACAGCCTCCGCTGCGCGGCTTGGTGAGATGGAAGCCGCCAGCCCCGCCGCATAGCTTTTGTCCAGGAGCCGGGCCAGCGGAATGGTGCTGAAATCGGGATCGGTCAGCACGGCATCCCGGTCACGGAAGCTCGCTTTAATGGCTTCGGCGAGCAGATGATAATAAGCGAACGAGCCATGCGGTATGCCCCCGAAATCGAAGTTCTCGAGTATATTCAGCGTCTGCAGCGCCGCGAAGCCCTGCGAATTGGGCGGCGCCTGGTAGACGGTATATCCATGGTAGGAGGTCGAGACCGGATCGCACCAGAGGCCGCGATGCTCCGCGAAATCCTGGGTGGTCAAATAACCGCCCGAGGCCGCAAGCCCGCTGCAGATCGCCTCCGCGATCTCCCCTTCATAGAAGGCGTCCCGGCCGCCTTCCGCCAGCAGGGAGAGCGACCGGGCCAGCTCCTTTTGCACGAACCGCTCCCCGGGCTTTAGCACCCTGCCGCCCGGCATATAGATTGCCGCCGCTTCGGGAGAGAGCGCGGCTCCGGCCAGCACCGTGTTCGCATGCTGGTCCGGCGACATGGGGAATCCCCCGGCGGCATAGCCGATGGCGGTCTCCAGTACTTCCGCCAGCGTTAGGCGTCCGTACCGGGACAGCACGGCGTCCCAGCTGTCCGCCATGCCGGGGACAGTAATCGCGGCGCGCGGGCCCCGCCGCGGAATCGCCGCTTCGCTTAAGTAGCGCTCCCGCGTCACGGCCGAGCCCGACCGGCCGCTGCCGTTGTAAGCCCGCACGCGTCCCTCCTCCGCGCTGTAGGTGAGCCAGAAGGCGTCGCCGCCGAGCCCGGTCATATGCGGGTAGACGACGGCCAGCGCCGCGCTGACCGCTACAGCCGCGTCAAAGGCGTTGCCGCCTTTTTCCAGAATGCGCGCTCCGGCGGCGGAAGCCAGATAATGCGGGCTGACCACCATCGTTTTGGTGCCGATTACCGGTCGTTTTGTCATAAGCAGTTCCCTCCCGTGAATTAATGTCATTTAACCTTACGCCTCCTTGCGGAGTCAACACCATGGACGGAATCCCCAGCCTGTGCACTCCAGATTTGTGTACCGTGCACAAAGTTGTGACTGCCGGGGTTCAAGACAAAATATAATGAACGAAATATATAAGTATATGTCCATACAAAAGGCGCAAATGGGGTATTTCTATAAGATGAGCAGTACCGCAGCTCGCCTGTCATTTGATGAATTTGATTCATTTTTTACAACATATAAGGGGGAAACCGCTTGAAACCAAATCAGCAAGATTACATAGAACTGGGAACATCCATGGTTCGAACGGGCATTCTCGGCTATGGCGGAGGCCCTTCAGTCATTCCGCTGATCCGCCATGACGCCGTTATCCGCTACAAGTGGCTGAGCGATGAAGAATTCGCGGAAATCCTAGCTATCGCCAACGCTCTGCCGGGTCCGATCGCCACCAAAATGGCCGCCTATCTCGGCTACAAACGCAGAGGCGGAGCCGGCGCCTTTTTTGCCGTCGTCATGCATATCCTCCCCAGCGTCCTTGCCATGATCCTGCTGCTGTCCGCAGTCAATGTGCTGGCCGGCTCGAAGGTCGTCAAGGGCATGATCGCCGCCGTATCGCCCGTCATCGCCGTCATGCTCGGAGTAATGGCCTACGAATTTGCCAAAAAAGGCGTCAAAGGTCTCGGCATCGCCGCCGGTGCCGCCTTCATGCTTCTGGCTCTCCTTCTGCTTGAGGTGCTGCACGTTCATCCCGCCATTGTCATCGTGCTGTTCCTTGCTTACGGAACCGTGCATTACCGCGCTGTCGCCGCTCTTCGCAGCGGACGCGGAGGGAAAGGGGGCACGCCGTGATGGAATGGCTTGATCTGATTATCGGCTTCTTCATCGCCAATCTGCTCGGCTACGGAGGCGGGCCTTCTTCGATTCCGCTGATGTATGAGGAAATCGTACCGCACTATCACTGGCTGTCAGACGCGGAGTTCTCTAATATGCTGGCGCTTGGCAATGCGCTTCCCGGACCGATCGCCACGAAGGTGGCAGCCTATGTCGGGTATGAAATTTACGGCTGGGCTGGCGTCATCCTTGCCCTTGCAGCCACGGTGCTTCCTTCCGCCGCGGGTCTCATTCTGCTGCTCCGTCTTCTGTCGAAGTACCGGCAGTCCACAGTTGTCAAAGGCATGACCCTGATGGTTCAGCCCGTGATTGCGATTATGATGGTGACCCTGACCTGGCAGATGGCAAAAGGGCCGATCAACTCTATCGGCATCTGGCAGACGCTGATTATCGCCGCCATTGCCTTCTGGGCCATGGAGCGGCGCAAAATCCACCCCGCACTCGTAATCGTAGTCGCCTTTGTGTATGGCGGATTGGTGCTCCGCTACTTCGTATAGCTTTCCTTCGCAGTCATGGATATGCCCGCAATAGGGGGCGAAGTTGGGAGTTGCTTTATGAAGCGAACTATTTTACAATGACAGTAACTTTGTTTAAAGGGAGGTGGAGAAAGATGAATCACGCAGGTTTGGGTAACATGGTCGGCCGTTTGCCTATCGCAATGGCAGGCATCGTTCATGCATATGGCAACAACGGGAGAGGTCTGTCCTTTTACGCCAATATCATAACGCCTGCCTACTGTGAAATGTCTTTCCTGCCTTCCATCCGCCGGATCTAGCAACCGGCATCCGGACAAGGCCGCGGGGAACGTTTCCCTGCGGTCTTTTTGCATATATAAGGACGTATATGCTTGGCGCTTCATCTTGTCCTTATATATCCCGGTTAACGCATGACGTCTCTGGACTGCGTCAGGTCGTTTAACCGTGTTTGTCTGCCTATGCATGAGTCGTGCAGGGGGCGTTCTCCGGTAGAATATACCCGCTTGCGGAGCTGAATCAGCCTGCCGCTGAAGCGAACAAGGAGAATCCCTATGATTATACAATGTCAAAATGTTAAAAAGTACCACGGAGCCCAGGAGGTGCTGAAGGACGTCACGCTTGGCGTTCGCGAAGGTGAACGCGTTGGCCTGATCGGCCGCAACGGCTGCGGCAAGACGACGCTGTTCACGCTGCTGAGCGGCGGCGAAACGCCGGATAGCGGCCAGATTTCCATCCGGAGGGGCAGCGCCGTCGGCCTTCTGGCCCAAATCCAGGATGGAGCCGGGCAGAGTGTCCGCTCCGTCCTGGAACACAGCTTCGCGGAGCCTCTGGCCTGGCAGACCAGACTCCGGGAGCTGGAGCTGCGCATGTCAGCCATGGGCGCGGAGGACACGCAGTGGAATGAATGCCTGCGCGAATACGGCGGACTGCAGGAGAAGTTCGAGCGCGCGGGCGGCTATGAGATCGAAGCCGAGATTCAGCGCGTGGCCACCGGCCTCGGCATTCCCGCCGGGCAGTTCGAGCGCCCCTTCGCCTCCCTCTCGGGAGGCGAGAAGACCAAGGTCGGCCTTGCTGCCCTTCTGCTGCGGCGGCCGGATGTTCTGCTCCTTGATGAGCCGACCAATCATCTCGACATGGACGCGATCGAATGGCTGGAGCAGTTTCTCTCCGGCTATGCCGGCACGGTGATCGCCATCTCCCATGACCGCTATTTTCTGGATGCGGTCGTAACCAAGATCATCGAGATCGAAGACGGCGAAGCCTTCATCTACCACACGAACTATTCCGGCTACCAGAAGGAGAAGGAAGCGCTGCTGCTTCAGCAGTTCGCGGACTATCAGGAGCAGCAGAAGAAGATCAAGAAAATGCAGGAGAGCATCAAACGGCTGATCGAGTGGGGCAACAACGCGAATCCGCCGAATCCTTCCTTTCACCGCAGAGCGGCTTCCATGCAGAAGGCGCTCGACCGGATGGTCAAGATCAAGCGGCCGGTCCTGGAGCGAAAATCGATGGACCTGCAGCTTGAGCAGCAGGACCGCTCCGGCAGCCGGGCGCTTGTGCTGGAGGAGGTAAGCAAATCGTACGGCAGCCGCCTGCTCTTCGCCGGGGCGAACGCCGTGCTCCGTTACGGAGAGACAGCCGCCCTCATCGGCGGGAACGGCGCGGGCAAGAGTACCCTGCTCCGCATGGTGCTGGGGCTGGAAGAAGCCGATACAGGAAGCTGCGCAATCGGCTCACGCGTATCGGTCGGCTACCTGGCCCAGGAAGCCGTGCCCGAGAATTCCCGGCAGTCCGTTCTGAGCTATTTCCGTGAAGAGGCCGGAATGGAAGAAGGCGAAGCCAGAGGACAGCTCGCACGGTTTCTGTTCTACGGCAGCGATGTCTTCAAGAGCGTCGGCGGCCTGTCAGGCGGTGAATGGACCCGTCTGCGGTTCGCCGTACTAATGCACCGGAAGCCTAATCTGCTGCTTCTCGACGAACCGACCAATCATCTCGATATCGATTCGCGGGAAGCACTCGAGGAGGCGCTGGAGGAATACCCCGGCACCGTCCTTGCGGTCTCCCATGACCGCTACTTCATTAACCGCTGCTTCAGCACCATTTGGTCGATCGGCGGCGGCACGTTCACTTCCTTCCCGGGAAGCTACGACTACTTCAAGGAGAAACAGGCGGAGCGGCGTATCGCTGCTGCGCCGGCTCCATCCTCTGAATCAGGCGACCGGGCAGCCGCCAATAGAATTCACGCTCAGGCCGCTGCCGATCCTGCAGCCCCGGCGCCACGGCGTAAATCCAGCCCGGCCCGGGACGCCGCCTATTGGGAGCAGGCCATCGGGGATGCCGAGAGCCGGCTTAAGGAACTGGATACGGCCATGCTCCAGCCGGAACTTGCCAGCGATGCCGAGCGTCTGGCTGCGCTGCATGCCGAGCGGGAAGAGCTGGCGCGGGAAATCGACATTCTGTATGCCGAATGGGCCGAAAGCCCGGAGCAATGAACTCCTGACCAAGCAGCCGGGAGCGCCGCCTTTTGCCGGGAAGTAACAGGCAGTTATGGCGCGAAGCTTATACCTTCTTGTCTTTCGGGGGACAATCATCCACTGGTGTCCTCCAGAGACTGGTGGGTCCCTCCATTACAACAACAAGAGCCGCCTCCTCCTTAACCGGAAGAAGCGGCTCTTGTTATCTGCTCGCTGCTGACACTGATTGTTCATTGGCATCTATAGTTATGCTTGCTAAAGACACAGCAGTTGATGTTGTCGTCAAAAGTTATTTTACCAGGGTCATGATCCATCCGATGGATGAAATCCACAAAGGGATGCTCAGCAATAACCCCCACGTAAGTCCTACAGAGAAGCGTCCTTCAGTAGGTGTATTTACACCTTCCTGCTGCAATGGCCATCTCAGATTTTCCCGTTTTTCCATGCGATCCCCTCCTATACTACTCTTATCGTCACCCAAGAGGAAAAAATGTAGACCGCCGGACCTAAAAATATCACGAATTTTGTACATTACTTTTTAGCTATAAAGACTCAGCGGGTGATCGGTAAATGTAAGCACTTTCATAACTCTATTTTACCCGATCCTCCGCAAATTTAAAACCATTAATTAATGATTTTTTGGATATTTGGGCATGATGCATAAATCCATAAAAGCGATTACAAATCAGCCATATATAGATCAGACGGATTGGATCTGTCTATATATGGCTTCAATAAGTGTTTCGAATCGGATGATGCAAATGCTGAGTGAATTGACAGGCGTTTAATCCAGAAGCACCGGCTTGTCCGGGTCGCGCAGATACTCGAACATCGTCCGGATTTGCGCCTCCGTATTGCGGCTTACCGACAATTCCGGCAGTTCTTCCTCTCCGAAGAAGCCGACTTCGCTTGTCTCCACGCCTCCAGCCGCCTCTCCACCGCTAATTTCGCAGAGGATAAACAGCTTGTAGATATGATACGGGTCAGGCGGATGACCATGGAATTTCTTGTCCATCACGGCAAGCAGGCGAATCGGTCTGGCCTCAAATCCGGACTCCTCCCAAATTTCCTTCGCCGCGACTTCGCTCGGAGAGTAGCCGATATCGGCCCAGCCGCCGGGCAGTGCCCATTTGCCGTCGTTTTTTTCGCGGACCATCAAAATCTTGCCTTCCTGGAAGATAACTCCCCGAATATCGACCTTGGGGGTGGAGTACCCTTTATCATCGGCAAAAGAAAGCTTGATCTTCTCTCTGCTCTCAAACGTGTAATTCTCCATAATGTCGATGCTCAGCTCCCGCAGCGCCTCATAGCGCTCCAGGTCATACACATCCTTGCCGTATTCCAATCCCGTCTGTGCGATTGCCTGAATCTCCTTGGCCCAGCTCAACCATTTGGCTTCCATATGCTTTCGCTCCTCCCGATCCTGCGGATCATATCTATGTTCTGAATTAACGATGTCCAGCTGATTTGTCCCAGTCTATCACGCCCGAGACGGGCAAAACAACCTACTACGGAACACCATGGCCGCGGCATTGGACGGACTTTGATTGTAGCGGGCCGACTCCGGTATAATGTTCCTGTAGAGCTCCTCTCACGGGGAGCCATCCGAACGAAGCCGCCGTTAATCGGCTCCGCAAACCCAGGAGGTACATATTATGTCTTACACTGCCTATTTCGAATCCCGCCGGGAAGAACATCTGAATGAGCTGAGCGAATGGCTGCGCATCCCGAGCATCTCTGCCCTGTCCGCCCACAAACCGGATATTCAGGCAGCCGCTGAATGGCTCTCGAAGACGCTCAATCAGGCAGGTCTCGAGCACGTTACGATTCATCCTACAGGAGGCCATCCCGTTGTCTATGCCGACTATCTGCATGCCCCAGGGAAGCCGACCCTGCTTGTATACGGGCATTACGACGTTCAGCCGGTGGACCCACTGAATCTTTGGACTACCCCGCCGTTCGAGCCGAACATCCGGGACGGCAAGCTGTATGCCCGCGGCGCAACGGACGATAAAGGCCAGGTCTTCCTGCATATCAAAGCGCTGGAGGCTGTTCTGAAGGCTGAGGGTACCCTGCCGGTCAACGTCAAGCTATGCATTGAAGGCGAGGAGGAGATCGGCAGCGTCCATCTGACGGACTTCCTTGAAGCCAACAAAGAGCTGCTGGCCGCCGACGCCGTGCTTGTCTCAGACACCTCGCTTCTGGAGCGCGGAAGACCGGCGATCTGCACGGGTCTTCGGGGCCTTTGCTCGTTGGAGGTCGACGTGACCACCGCCGCTACGGACCTCCACTCCGGCTCTTATGGCGGCGCCGTTCCCAATGCACTGCACGCGCTTGTCTCGCTGCTGACCTCGCTGCATGACGACAAAGGCCGCGTCGCTGTTGAAGGATTCTACGAAGGCGTTCCTGAATTGTCTCCGATGATGCGGGAAGAGTTCGCCAAGCAAGGGCTTGATGAAGAGAAGATCCGGGAAAGCCTCGGCCTGAGCGCTCTCTACGGCGAGGAAGGCTACACCTTCGTCGAGCGTGTCGGCGCCCGGCCGACCCTCGAGCTTAATGGCGTATACGGCGGCTTCCAGGGCGAAGGCAGCAAGACGGTTATTCCGAAGGAAGCCCATGCCAAGATTACGTGCCGGCTGGTCGGGGATCAGAATCCCCAGAAGGTGCTGGACGCCATCGAAGCGCATTTGAAAGCCCAAATCCAGCCGGGCGCAGAGGTCCATGTCCGGCAGATGGAGAAGGCGTTCGCCTTCAACATCGACCCGTCGAACGAGTTCCTGCAGCTGGCTGCCGATGCTTATGGCAAGGTGTACGGAACCCGGGCGCTGTTCACGAAGGATGGCGGCTCCATACCGATCATGGAGAGCTTCTCCCGCATTCTGAAAGCCCCCGTCGTGCTGATGGGCTTCGGTCTTGATGATGAGAATCTGCATGCTCCCGACGAGCATTTCAACCTTGAGAACTTCGACAAAGGTCTGTTGACAATCGTCGAGTACCTGAAGTCGCTGTAAATCACAACAAGTCAAAGGGCTCCCGCTGAAGTAGCGAGAGCCCTTTTTGATGAACCAGGCATAGAATAACCTGCATATAAAAAATAAAATCCCTGCGGCTCAGGGGATGTTCTGACGTAAATTTGGAGCGGGTGATGGGAATCGAACCCACGCTATCAGCTTGGAAGGCTGAAGTTCTACCATTGAACTACACCCGCAATTTATTGAACATTTAACATTTTATCACTTCTGCACCGGGATGGCAATTCCAAATCCTGACGTGGTCGATCAGGAAGGCATGCCGTACAGCGCAGACCGCAGAAACGCATTCTCAAACTCCTGCGCTTCAATCGGCTTGCTGAAGAAGTAGCCCTGCCCCTCATGACAGTGCTGCTGCCGGAGGAACTGCAGCTGATCTTCGTTCTCCACGCCCTCCGCCGTCACCTTCAGCTTCAGGTGGTGGGCCATGGAGGTAATGGTGGAGACGATGGCGGCGTTGTTGCTGTCCTCCAAAACCTCCGAAACGAATGAGCGGTCAATCTTCAAACGGTCAATCGGCATATTCTTCAAATAATGCAGCGAGCTGTAGCCTGTCCCGAAGTCGTCGATACTGATGTATACGCCGATGTCCTTGAGCCGCTGCAGCTGCTCGAACGCCTTTTCCTTGTCGAGAGTCATGCTCTCGGTAATTTCAAGATCGACAAAGCGGGGATCAAGTCCGATCTCTTCCAGGAACTCCTCGATCTTACCTGCCAGATTGGGCTGCATAAATTGGCGCAGACTCAGGTTGACTGAGACGCAGATGGGACGGTAACCGGCATTCTGCCATTCCTTGTTCTGACGGCATGCTGTCTTGAGCACCCACTCTCCAAGCGGTACGATCATACCGCTCTCTTCGGCGATCGGAATGAACTCAGCCGGCGATACAAGTCCTCTCTTCGGATGCTGCCATCGGAGCAAAGCTTCCATCCCGACAAGCTTCCGTGTCGAGAGCTGAATCTGCGGCTGATAGACGAGGTAGAATTCGTTCCGCTCCAGCGCTCGCCGCAGATCATTCTCCAGCTTCAGCTTTTCCTTCGCCTTCATCTGCATCAAAGGGGTGTAGCGGCGGATGTCCACGCCTTGCTCCTTGGCGCTGTGAACGGCGGTGTCGGCGTTCTGCACCATCTGTTCGGCGGTTTCGCCGTCTCCGGGGTAGATGCTGATCCCGAGGCTAAGCGAAATATGGTACTCGCTTGAATCAAGCTCGATAGGCTTGTCGAACATCTGCAGAAGCTCCCTTGACCGCGTCATGCAGCTCTCCACGCTGACCCGGTCGGTCATCAGGAAAGCAAATTCGTCGCCCCCCATGCTGAAGAGCTCTTCCCCATGAACAATATCCTCTCCAATCCGTAAGGCGACGGTTTGAAGCATGCTGTCACCGGCAACGTGGCCAAGTGAGTCATTAATGTTCTTGAAGTGATTGATATTGAGAACGGAAAGCGCCGAATATCCGCGCAGACTGGAAGCCGCATGCCGGGCGATCATTTCATCGACCTGCTGGAGCAGTCTTCGTCTGTTCGGAAGGCCTGTCAGGTCGTCATGATAAGCCAGATGGTTAATCTGTTCCTTAACCGCCCGTTCCTCGAAGAACGGTTCTTCGATCGTCAGCCGGTAGACGCCTTTCAGCATCAGATAGTAGGCTACGACGCAAGAGAAGGCTCCAAGCAGCAGATCAACAGCTCCCTGCTCCTCGCCCAGAATGTAGAAGGCCTGGCTGAGTGCCAGGAACACAAGCGAACGGATGACGATGAGCAGCGAGGAGGACTTCTCCACATTCCGGGGATATACGATGAACCCTATCGTGAGCAGATACAGCATCAGAGCCGCAACATTGAGAAACGTCCGGATTCCTCCGCCGGCATCGGAATTCAAGGCTTCAGAGAACATGTAAAATACCGATAAAGCCGCGGCCAGTGTTACGGCGGTCAGCAGAAGGGCTCTACGCAGCACGCTGTTCTTGGCCGATACGAGCGTGGAGGATACTTCTCCGCCGAAAATAAACAGAATGCCGAAGCTGCTGACGAGCCGGGACAGCGTGAGCAGCCAGAGCGATTGGTCGCGGCTGATCAGGTGGCTGATAAAAGGCGTGCCAACAAAGCCCAGGGTATGTAAAAGATCAAATACGCAGACTCCAAGAAACAGAGCTGAAGTGTACAGTCTGCCCTTGGACAGCTGGCTGGAGAATAATAGCCAGCCTTGCGCAAAAATGGCGAATCCAAGGGCGCTGGCGAGCCAGCCGGCGATTATATACAAAGCGGACATAGCCCCAATATCGCCCGCTCTATTCAGAGCGGGATGCAGGGTAAGAATAAGCAGGAACAGCACCGCACCGCCGGCTACCGTCCATACCGTTTTTTTCTGTTCACTTTTCATAAGCCCTCGCGTCTGTTTTTCCGTATTTTTTTGATCATTCTTTTTTATCTCTACTAATAAATATCGGTATGGCTTCTTGATAAAGTTACAGCTATATTCATCAAACTTGTGATACGCGGACTACATCTTCCGGAAGAAGAAGTTCCAAATACCTAACAGCACCAAACTGAGCCTTGTTCCAGGGCTGGCAGTGCAGAAAATCCATGTGATGAAAATCACTGTAAATTTCGATGAAAAAGTGCTAAATTACAAAAAACGAAATGAGATTGATTATCAGTCTCCACCGGAGGGATTTAGGATGATTGCTTCAGTTTGTCAATTAATGCAACTGCAGATCGGTTCGAGCGGCTCCATTCAGGGAATTGAAGGAATGAATCCTATTCTTCAGCGGCGTCTGGCTGACCTCGGCGTCTCGGAAGGCTGCACAGTCTGTCTCAAAGGCAAAGGCCCATTCTTCGGACCTGTCATGCTGGAGTGCAACGGCCAGCTTCTGGCCATCCGGCGTAACGAAGCCTCCAAGATTACGGTGAACGTGTCATGAGTTCGATCGCACTTCTTGGAAATCCCAATACCGGTAAGACTTCTCTTTTTAATACACTGACTTCATCTTATGAATATGTAGGGAACTGGGCAGGCGTCACGGTGGAGAAGAAGGTCGGCGATCTGAAGAACGGGGCCGGCACGCTGATCGATCTGCCCGGCATCTACTCCCTTCATCCCCTCTCCCGCGACGAAGGCGTAGCTACCCAGTATTTGCTGGAGGAAGCTCCCGAAGCTCTTGTCAACATTGTGGATGCTTCCCAGCTTGAACGCAATCTGATGCTGACCGTTCAGCTTCTGGAGTATGGGAGGCCAACCCTAATCGGTCTAAATATGGTTGATGTCGCCAAATCCAGAGGCATTATCGTCGATCCCGAAGCCCTTCAGAGGCGGCTTGGCGTCACCGTGCTTCCGCTGGTAGCCAGAACCGGGAAAGGCAGCTCGCAGGTGCTCAGCATGCTTGAGAACTCCGCTGATATCCCGCCCGTCACATTCCGGCTGGATTACGGGCCTGTAGTCGAACAAGCCGTATCCGCCATTGAACGCGAGCTGGGATCCATCCCCGGTCTACCCAATTCGCGCTGGGTTGCGCTGCAATTTCTGGAGCAGAACCCGGTCATCTCACAAGTCCTTACTGGTAAAAGTGATCTTCAAAAGCTGACAGCCATCCGAAATTCTTGTCAGAGCGAACTGCAGATCAAGAAGCTAGCTCTTACCCTTCCGCAGTGGATCCGCTCCATCCGCACTCAATATATTCGGAATCTGTGCCAAGATGCACTGGATGCGTCAGGCATCAAGCCGCATAATCTCACAGAGCGCTTGGACATCGTTCTCACCAACCGATATCTGGGACTGCCTATATTTTTAGCATTTATGTACGTGCTGTTCAAAACGACCTTCGAATGGGTGGGAGCGCCGCTCTCCGATCTGCTCGACGGCCTTATTTCAGGCCCGATTAGCAGCGGAGCGACCTCGCTTCTGGATTCCATTGGGGCTTCCGACTTCTTACATGCCCTGATTGTCGACGGCATCATCGGCGGGGTCGGCGGAGTTATTGTCTTTGTGCCACAGATCTTTATCCTCTTCCTGATCATTTCTTTCGTGGAAGATTCGGGATATATGGCCCGTGTCAGTCTCGTTATGGACAGCATCATGGAACGGATGGGGCTGAACGGCAAAGCGTTTATCCCTTTCATTATCGGCTTCGGCTGTAATGTGCCCGCCATCATGGCCGCACGCAGCATTGAGCAGCCCAAAGACCGGATGTTAACCACTCTTCTGCTGCCGCTTATGTCCTGTTCCGCCCGGCTTCCGGTATATCTGCTCTTCGCCGCCGTATTCTTCCCTGCCAACCAGGCCGCGGTGATCATGACGATGTACGCCTTGGGAATCGTGTTCGCGCTTCTGCTGTGCAAGCTGTTCTCGAAATATTTGTTCAAGAACGAGTCTTCCGTATTCGTGATTGAGCTTCCGCCTTACCGGATGCCGCAGCTCAAATCGCTGTCCCGCAGCACCTGGGAGAAGGGCAAAGGCTTCCTTCGCAAAGCGGGCACCATTATTTTGGCAGGCTCGGTCATCATCTGGATCATGTCCTATGTCGGTCCGAGTGGAGTTAACGTCGATATGGACCACAGCTTCCTCGCCAAATTCGGCGGTTTGATCGCTCCTCTGCTTCAGCCGCTCGGCTTCGGGTTCTGGCAGGCGGGCTCCACGCTCGTACCTGGATTCCTGGCGAAAGAAGTTGTCGTATCAACGATGAGCATCATTTACAACACCCAGGAGGGCGCCGGTCTGAATGCGCTGATCTCCCAGATGTTCACGCCACTAAGCTCGGTAAGCTTCATGGTCTTCATTCTGCTGTACACCCCTTGCCTGGCTACGGTTGGCGTTATTAAGAAAGAGACAGCTTCCTGGAAATGGACCCTGTTCTCCATCGGATATGCCGTTGCACTGGCCTACATCGTTAGTCTGGTCATTTATCAGGGAGGACGTCTGCTGGGCTTCGCCTGATTCCATCATGTCTTCATACGCGAAAGTGAGGTAACCAAGATGAACATATTGGTTAATGTATTGATCGCTGCCGCTATCTTCGGCTATTCGGGCTGGACTATTTATCGGCATGTTCAAAAAGGCAAGAAGGGCGCCTGCGCAGGCTGCGACAAAGGAAAGAGCTGCTCGGCCGCTTCCATGAATTCACCGCTGTCCTGCTGCGGAACCCAAGAGAATCCGCCATCCGGCATTCTGAAGCACAGCGGGCATTCTGGTATTTAATTATTGGTTTAACTCCCTGGGAAGGCGGGTATGTTTCTAATAAGCAACCGCATCTCGACTGACAATATCAGGGAGGTATGCATCATGAATACGAGAAAAACGTTATTGACCACACTGGCACTCGGAGCGGCTTATCTGCTGAAGAACAAGGATGTCCGCACGAAATTGAGAAATGGAGTGCAGTCCTTTACCGACCAAGTCAAAGCGAAAAGAACCACGGGCCGTTCGCTCTAATCCCCGGTCCTGCCGATCTTATATCCTTATTCGTATTAAAAAAGGCTGTGCGCTCTCCGTGAGCTGCACAGCCTTTTTGATGTGGGTCCGGCATATAGGGTACTCATAAGGGTCTACCAAGGTTAAATCAAGCCTTGTAGCTTGTTGTCAGAGGGAGAGAAACGATAAAGCATGTTCCCTCGTTAAGCCGGCTGGTGACGGAGATATGTCCGCCATGATTCTTGATAATCCGGTCGCTGACGGACAGCCCAAGGCCCGTTCCATTCTCCTTGGTCGTGAAGAACTGGTGGAACAGCCGGCTCAGGGTGCAGGTATCCATGCCTTTCCCATTGTCAGCGACGGAGATCCGTACTTCATTGCCGTCTCTGTCCGCACTTAGCTCAATCCGGCCCATTGTGCCATCCACACGGTCGGTAATGGCCTCAAGCGAGTTGCGGATCATGTTGATAAGCACCTGCTTGATCTGCTTCACATCGGCGTAGAGGCAGAGGTCTCCGGCAACGCCAGTAAGCTCAATCTGGCCTCCCTTCATCAGCACCTCGCTCTCGGTAAGCAGAATCACTTCCTTCAGCAAATCTGAAACGGTAATCAGTGAAGCTTGGGGTGATGAGGGTTTGGACGATGACAGAAACTCGTGAATTATATCATTGGCACGATCAATTTCCGCCAGGATAATTTTGGCGTACTCTTCTTTGCCAAGACCTTGAAGGTGAGGACGCAGCAGTTGAATAAAACCGCGGATCGCGGTCAGCGGATTGCGAATCTCATGGGCAATCGACGCGGATAATTTGCCAAGCATGGCCAGGTTATCGTTCTGGTACGCGGTCCGCTCAATCTGCTTGTACTCGGAAATCTCTTTAATAAGAAACAAGTAGCTGCCGTTCATCTCCGGTCCATAAGACGCGGATACCTGCCAGTACCGGCCGTATTCATCCGAAAACTCATGAGACCGTCTGCCTTTGTACACCGTCTCCCGGTACAGACGGAGCAGTTGCTTTCTCTTCTGACGGCTTAAAACCGGATGAGTCAGCAAAAAAACCAAAGAACGTCCTGCCAAAGAATAGTGCTGAAGTTCGAGCATCCCATATGCGCGAGCGTTTGCGAAAGTAAGAATCCCGTCCTCATCAAATAACATCACGCCACTGTCAATATGCTCCAGAACATTCTCGTATGTACGGTCCAGAAGCCCGGCCTGGAACGGTCGCGCTGTTAGTAGCCGGCTTTCCTGAATTTCATGTAACACGATGTGAAGTTCCCCCTTCAACTGAAATGGACGAAGCAGGACAACCAAACGTACATGTATCTACGACCTCTTCCTTGATGAACCGGTCTTATAACCTATGTAGGGAAGCCGCAAATGAATTCGGCAAACGCTTTATTTAGTTATTGGATGCATCTACTCATATTCCAATCATATCCAATTGCAGCCATATACGCAACCGGATATACTGTCGAATGCTTAAAAAAAAGGAAAATGATTCTAAAGGTATGCCCGTTTGGGCGTAACGAGCGGTTTTTTGTCGAATTAGAGAGACGAAAACGCTATCAAAAATCGCTAAACAGGCTACAAAAAAGACCCCTGCATCATGCCGAGGCCCTTTACCGATAAATGAGTTCGAGCATTGTCTTCTATGCTTTCTGCTGAAGGCGATGACGCCGCTGGCTCATTACTGCAAGCCGTTTTTTCAGCTCTCTCTCCCATTTGGTATCACCGATCTGTTTCGCTACCGCCAGCAGGTCAAGTGACATATCAATCTGACTGCGAATCACGGACAGCACATCTTCGCTCTCCATATTGACGACATTTTCGAAGATCGCCTCTTCGTCTTCCATTACATAATCCTGGAAGTCAACATCCGTTACGCCATCTCCATGAGCATACTCAGCCAAAATTTCATATTCATTCTCGACCTTGTAATGAACCTCTACCCGATGGCATACCGGGCAAAAAAGCAGGGGAACATTATGGACTTGGGTGCGATAATGCTTCAGTGTTCCCTTGGTACCTACCATACTCGCTCCGCAACAAAAACTCATGATTGTTCACCCTCCTTAGGTCACTTCCGGCGTATCATTTATTTTCGCCTTTACTTATTATATTTGACAGAGACAGCCGAAATCCCTGCCGATTTAAGGTTTATATTAACCTTTTCGCCCATTTTCAAACGTCAACAGGATTAGTACCTGTCCGGGTGCAAAAAACCTCCTTAACCGGATGCAAATCCGGAAGGAGGCTTTCATTACCTTCTCAAAGAGCCATGGCCGGACAAATCTGCAACTTACAGGTTCTTGTCGCCAGGTTTCCAGTTCATTGGGCACAGACCGCCCGATTGCAGAGCCTGCAGCACGCGAAGGGTTTCTTCTACGCTGCGGCCTACGTCGTTATGGTTAACGACCTGATATTTCAGTTCGCCTTCCGGATCGATGATGAAGAGACCGCGGAGCGCGACGCCTTCTTCTTCGATCAGCACGCCGTAATCGGCTGCAACCTTCTTCGTGATGTCGGAAGCGAGCGGGAAGTTGATCTGGCCAAGACCGCCAACTTCTTTGGATGCGTTGATCCAGGCTTTGTGGCTGTGGATGGAGTCCACGCTGACACCCAGAATTTCAGTGTCCAGCTCTGTGAATTGATCGGCTGCTTCACTCAGAGCGGTGATTTCAGTCGGGCACACGAAAGTGAAATCCAGAGGATAGAAGAAGAATACCAGCCATTTGCCGCGATAGTCGGACAAGCTGACCTTGCCGAATTCCTTACCGTCCCCTGTTGCGGTCTCCAAGGTGAAATCTGGAGCCGGTTTGCCTACCAAACGTTCTGCCATTGCTAAAATCCTCCTTTGATTATGTAAGAAAAACGTTCGCCGGACCCTGCCGGATGCAGAGTTCAGCAATGTCTTTCTTGATTATTATGGATGTGCGTACCTGTCGGTTGCTACAAACCAAATGGTATCATCGTACAAAATCAAAGTCAATATTACAGTCATTATTTTTTTATAATAATTATAAATAAGCAGAATTTTGTGACAACTGTTTCATTCCGCCTGCTTAGGGGTATCCCAAGCGCAGTGTTTCCGCTGATCCATTCCGAACTAAATCACTCTTAGTATCGCCTAATTATTTGCGGATAGCAGCTACGATGCGGTCGCCCATTTCGCTCGTGCTGAGTGCCTGGCTCTTGTCTACGGCAATATCGCTTGTCCGGTATCCGGCATCCAGAACCTCGGCAACTGCCGCTTCGATGGCATCGGCTGCATCCTCGTAACCGAACGTCAGACGGAACATGAGCGCTACGGACAGAATCGTCGCGATCGGGTTCGCCAGTCCCTGTCCGGCAATGTCAGGTGCAGAGCCGTGTACCGGCTCATAGAGGCCGTAGCTGCCTTCACCGAGGGACGCGGAAGCCAGCATGCCGATAGAACCCGTCAGCATGGCGGCCTCGTCGCTCAGAATGTCGCCGAACATGTTCTCGGTAACGATAACGTCAAAGCTCGACGGACGGCGAAGCAGCTGCATGGCGCAGTTGTCGACCAGCACATGCTCCAGCTCCACTTCCGGATATTCGGGAGCGATGCGGATGACCACTTCGCGCCAGAGACGGGAAGTCTCCAGTACGTTCGCCTTGTCTACGGAAGCCAGCTTCTTGCGGCGTTTGCCCGCGATCTCAAAGGCCTGGCGGACAATACGCTCTACCTCCGTCACGTTGTATACGCAGGTGTCGACGGCTTCTTCGCCCTGCTTGCCCTGACGGCGAAGCTTGTCCCCGAAGTAGATGCCCCCCGTAAGCTCGCGCACGACCATCAGATCGGTGCCTTCCAGCACTTCAGGCTTCAGCGTGGAGGCTTCCTTCAAGCAATCGAACACGACCGCCGGACGGAGGTTCGAGAACAGGCCGAGAGCCTTGCGGATTCCGAGAAGTCCAGTCTCCGGACGCAGCTCCTTCGGATTGTTGTCCCATTGAGGACCGCCTACAGCACCGAGCAGAACGGCATCCGCGCTCTTACAGATTGCGAGCGTATCCTCCGGCAGCGGGGTTCCTTTCTTATCGATTGCAATACCGCCGAACAGCGCATGCTCGGTTTCGAACTTGTAGCCGAATACCTCCTCGGTAACTTTCAGCACCTTCTCGGCTTCCGCCACAACTTCCGGACCGATTCCGTCGCCTGCGATTACGGCGATCTTCTTCACTTCACTCATCTTCGTCACTCCTCAGGTTGGTTCCGCATCACGTGCGGACATAGTTCTTCTGTATACTGTTGTAACATACCCTGTTCAAAAGGACAAAGATATGGAATCTATCATATTAATAGGATTAGCCTATAAGCAGAGATTGAAGCAAGGCGATGCAGCAAGATGTGTTTTTCCGCTTGACGCCGATTGGTTATGGAATGAGAAAATCCGAATTCACTCTATAGACAAATGAACAATCAGGCATTTGCACCCTGCGTATACTATCCTATATCCGGTAAAGGAGGCGCTGAAAAATGACATTTTGCCCTGACTGTCCGACTCAGACTGTTGTTGATCCGCCGCAGGCAGTATATGAGAAAGAATTCCATCCGCAAATCGTCCAGGTCATACACCCGATTGAAATCATCAGGCAGCACTATTGCGTTCCTGTCCCCCAACACTTCTATACTTGTACTGTAAAAGATGTCATGTGCTATGTGTCCGGAATCAAGAAAAGCAAAAAAAGCAGTAAAAGAAAACATCGCTAACTCTTATCCTTGAGTGAAAAGGAGAGGTGGTTGTGCTTCATTGTCAGCCCTTCTCCTGAATTTTCCACCGAGCCATTCCCCGTCACGGTCATTCTTATGCTACAATTTGCCTCCGAAGCCTCTTACATATTGCCCTGCCTGCAGCCGGCAAATTGCATTCACTTTCGAACTCATTTAGAATATGTACGCAAGCGTTTTCCATATCCAATATTCTTCATTCCGGGGAGTGATCGAAAGGTGCAGTACAGAAATCTTGGCAAGTCGGGCTTGAAGGTCAGCCGTATCTGTCTTGGCACAATGAATTTCGGACCGCTGACGGATGAGCAAGAAGCCTACCGCATTATGGATGCCGCGCTGGATGCGGGGATCAACTTTTTTGACACGGCGAACATTTATGGCTGGGGAGAACATTCCGGCCTGACGGAGAGCATTATCGGCCGCTGGTTCCAGCAGGGCGGCGGACGGCGTGAAAAGGTCGTACTCGCCACCAAAGTATACGGTGCGATGAACGACAAGCTGGACGGGCCCAACGACGACCGCGGCCTCTCCTCCTACAAAATCCGCCGGCATCTGGACGCCTCTCTCAAACGCCTGCAGACGGATCATATCGAACTCTATCAAATGCATCATGTGGACCGCAGCGTTTCCTGGGAAGAACTGTGGGGCGCTTTTGAACTGGCTGTCAGCCAGGGTAAAATCGGCTATGTCGGCTCCAGCAACTTCGCAGGCTGGGATATTGCGGTCGCCCAGGGCGAAGCGAAGGCACGCGGATTCCTCGGCCTTGTCTCGGAGCAGCACAAGTACAGCCTGACCTGCCGCCTGCCCGAGCTTGAAGTGCTGCCGGCCTCGCAGAGCCTCGGACTCGGTGTTATTCCGTGGAGTCCGCTTGACGGCGGCTTGCTGGGACGCAATGCGCTGAAGAAGATTGAAGGCAGCCGCAGCGGCGGCAATACGGAGCGCGTCGAGCAGCACAAGAACCAGCTGGAGCAGTTCGCCAAGCTGTGTCTGGAGCTCGGAGAACCGCAGGACAATGTGGCGCTCGCCTGGCTGCTGGCCAATCCGGCTGTTACCGCGCCGATCATCGGACCGCGGACGCTGGAGCAGTTCGAAAGCTCCCTGCGCTGCCTTGAAGTGAAGCTGGACGAGCAGGTCCTGGCAAGGCTTGACGAGATTTTCCCGGGGCCTGGCGGCGAAGCGCCGAAGGCTTATGCCTGGTAATCGCGCCGCCTAGAGTCCGGAACAACCAAAGCCGTACCATCCGGTGATCAACCGGAGGTACGGCTTGTATAATTGTTCGAATATTCCGAAATGATGAATCTCAGGTCGAGTCTGCTTCTTACTCCTCCACATCCGCCGTGACACTGCCGTTACTCGTGTTGAGCTTCACGGTATGCGTACCTCCGCCGATCGTCGCGGTTCCGTGGTCGTCCCCTTCCTTCTGCCAGTCCACGCTGCCTTTCATGGAGCCGTTGCTGGTATCCGCGATAATTCGGGCGTCCGAATTCTTGGGCACCGTTACCGTAACGGCGCCGTTACTGGATTTACAATCCCAATCTCCTGAAATGCCGGAGTGGATGACGATCTTGCCGTTGCTGCTCTTCGCGTGCACCTTGCCTCCCACATCCTCCAGCGTGATCGCGCCGTTCGAGCTTGTCACCGAAGCCCCTCCGTCCACCTGCTGAAGCAGTATGGCGCCGTTGCTGGAGCCCGCTTCCACGCCTCCCTGAATATCCTTCATCTCGATTCTGCCGTTCGAAGTATCAGCCTTCACCCCAGCCTGCAGATCGGACACATTCAGCGCTCCATCGGATGTATGGATGGTTACTTCAAGATTCGAAGGCAGACTTACATTCAGATAGGGCGAGCTGAAATTCAGCCCGATCGTGATATTGGAGAGCCAATTGCTCTCGGATGGAAGTTCAAGGGTCACTGTATCCCCTACTTCCGTCGCCCGCCAGTTCTTGTTCAGCGTCTGCTGGCTTTCCTCCTTGGTTTTGCCCAGTGCCATGAGACTGCCGTCGTATTTCAGCACACCGCCATCATTTCCGTTGACGGTCACTTTGCCGCCGGGGATGGAGATAATCACCTTTTTGACGGTATCCTTGATCGGCACCTCGCCCTCAATGGCTGCCAGGTGGCTCCGTCCCAGCAGCGAGCCAAATGTTCCGCCTGCCAGAACGGATTGTCCCGCGCTGACGCATCCCAATACGACAATCAGCACGATGGCCCAGCCGCTGGTCCGGCTCTTCGTCTCGCTTCGCCCAAGCAGCCGCAGCAGCATTTCGAGACCGAGCATAATAAGCAGAGCCGGCCAAAGATAACCGAGCACCTCATAGGTAAGAACGCCGACCTGGGCCAGCGCCAAAATCACCCCAAGCGCAATGCAGCCGAGCGCTGCCGTTAAACTTCCGATTTTCCATCTGCCCATAATCGATCACTTCCCCGTTTCTACGCCTTCTTATTCTTCTTGAGCATGTGGTAGCCATAGCCGATCAGACCCAGCGACAGCAGAATCGTGCCGATGTTGATCTCAGTAAGCAGCCGCCACAGATCGGGGAACGCCGTAATCAACAGGAGCAGGAAACCTGCGAGGATACAGGCGCCTCCCACCCAGGCCGAATCCAGATCATCCTTCGGATAATCAGGCATATGCGGCATGGACAGGGGCGGCCACGGCAGGTCACCGCCATACATATCCTGGCTGTACATCATCCGGTCGTATTCCGCAGCGGCCATTTTGTTCCAAGTAGCCCTCTGCAAGGCGTCGAACAGCTGGTAGAACCACAGCGCCGCCAAGGCGAAAGGAAAGACCGACGGCATCGAAGGGATGAAGATGATGCAGATAAAGGCGCCGATCATAAACTGCAGGCCCTGCTTCTTGAAACCCAGATACAGATGCCCGACTCCGGGCGCCATAGCCAGCATAAAGGTAAGCCAGCGTTTCTTCTTGATCATGTAAGTTCCTCCCGAATACATGTAAATAGATTCACCCGGCTATTGTGCCGGAGCTTTCACTCGTCATTTGCCATGAGGCTGATTGCCTGAAGTGCTGAAGAATTCCGTAACCGAGGTTGACATATGGCCGTTCATTTCCGACAAGCCGTAACCCAGATGCTCGAATACGCCGAATTGAACAAGCACGAAGGTAAGACAGGCGGCAAGCCCGTAATGCAGCCATGAGGTTCTGACCTGAAAGCGTCTGCCCGTAACCTGCGGCTTCGCTTCAGCATCCCTCCGGCGGGCATCCAGCCTCTCGATTTCGGCCATGACCGGCCCGACGAGATCGGGAATCTCTTCGCTCTGCGCCGAGTGCATGCCGAAATCCGGCTCCATCTCTTTCCAGAGCGCCTCCATCTCCCGGACTTCCTCCAGCCACCGCGCACAGGCGGGACATGATCCGAGATGGCGCGTAACCTCACGCGTCTCCAGGGGAGACAAGCTGCCTTGTAAATACCAGGGAAGCCATTCCATTATCTGTTCGCATCTCATTCCCACATCTCCCCTTTCCTTCGCATCATCTGTCTGGCGCGGTACAGCTGGGATTCTACGGTCTTGACCGACACGCCCCTGGCTTCCGCTATTTGCTGATAAGACTGCTGATTGAAGTAGTACAGCTGCACGACCGACCGGTACGGTTCGGCAAGACTGTTCACACTCTGGCCCAGCTCTTCGGAGGCCTCTTTGCGCAGCACATCGTGCTCCGGCGTCCTGGAGGTGACATAATCATTCTCCGTGACATCCGCCGAGGTGCGGTGGCGCCATTCCCTGTCATTCGACCTTTTGTAATCGAGACAGGTACGATAGGCAATCCGATACAGCCATGTAGAGAACGAGGATTGTCCTCGGAAGGAGGGGAGCGCCTTGTAAGCCTTTATGAACACTTCCTGGGCCATATCTTTGGCCGACTCGGATTCTCCTGTAATTTTGACGCAAACCCGGTATACCATCCCCTGATAGCGCGTCACTAAATGCGCAAAGGCTTGACGGTCGCCGCTCAGCACGGCAGATATCCATTCCGCTTCTTCCAGCTTTCTCCCCTCCCCCTCTATATATCATTTGACGAACGAATTGAGTTTTACCCTGCAACAAAAATGAATAACCTTCGTCCCATATCTTACACGAAAAAAAGTCCGTACGGATAAACGGATATGATCCATTTTCAAGAAACTTGCGATCCCTTATTTGAAAAATGGACCGGTATGGCGATATAAATGTTATTGAGTATTTTTTCCGGAGGTGAATGGATGTGATTCAAGCAGTGCTTGTCGATGATGAACGGCTTGCTTTGATCAAACTGGAGCTTATGCTGAAGGAATCCCCGGATGTGCAGATTGCCGGGACGTTCATTGATCCCTTGGAGGCCATTAGAGCGCTGCCGGCGCTGAAGCCCGATGTCATCTTTCTGGATATCGACATGCCCGAGATCGACGGCCTGGAGGCGGCAGTTCGGATACTGGATATCTGTCCCCAGACAGAAATCGTCTTTGTTACCGCGTACAACAAGTATGCGCTTGAAGCCTTTGAAGTGAATGCGCTCGACTATGTGCTGAAGCCTGTCCGTCAGGAACGGTTTCACAAGACACTGATGCGCCTCAAAGACCGGTTATCCCGCTCTGCGAATGTCCAGTCCGGCCCGGAGAAGGCCATTATGATTGGCTGCCTTCAGTCGCTGCGCTTTCTGCGCGGAGGCCGTCCGATCGAAGGAATGAAGTGGCGCACAGCAAAAGCGCAGGAATTATTCGCCTACCTGCTGCATAACCGGAATCGCTTCGTCAGCAAGGACCGGCTAATCGAGCTGCTGTGGCCGGACTTCCAGCCTAAACAGGCTTACGCCCATCTGTACACAACCATTTATCAGGTCCGCCAATGCCTGAAGCAGGCGGGAGTCGAACTCCAGCTCGTCAATGCCGATGGCGGCGGATATTCACTGCTGACCGAAGGCATCCGGATTGACGCCGTTGAGTGGGAGCAGGGCATCTTCCAGTTGGGGACCGTTAATGCCATCAATTCCGGCAGTCATCAAAAGCTGTTCGAGCTATACACCGGTGATTATCTCGGGTCATACGATTATATGTGGGCCGAAAGCGAACGGCAGCGGCTGCGGACCATCCTGCTGCATCATGGGGCAGAACTGGCCGAGTTCTACGCCGGATGCGGAAGAGCTCTTGAAGCGATTACGGTCTACCGGAAAATCGTCGAGCTTCAACCCTTTTTCGAGCAGGGGCATTGGGGCTTGATGAAGTTATATGAGAGCGTGGGAGAACATGCGGCTGTGGAAGAGCAGTACCACACGCTGGAAAAACTGCTGAGTGAAGAGCTTGGCATCGCAGTCCCGTCGGTTATTGAACAGTGGTATGCACAGTGGAGAGGCCATAATCTGAAAATGCTGTAACTGCAAAACACCCTGACCGGAAGCTTGGTCAGGGTGTTTTTGCGATTAGCGCTTATTCATCATTGTCCGGAACGGCCGCTGCGTCTGGACAGCCGCGTCAGGATCAGTCCGATGAGGACAAGTCCGGCTCCGCCTAGATAGAGCGGAATATGGCTGGCTTCTCCCGTCTTGGGAAGAACGCCGGAGCTGCCTTTCTTGTCTCCAGTTCCTTCTGGAGAAGGTGAGGCTACCGCTACCCCGGTTGGTATTTCGTCAACCAAGATGTCGATTACAGTCTCCTGTTCATTGCCGTTTTCATCGGTTGTAATAATGGTAAATTTATCAGGTCCGGTGTAGCCGGGATCTGGTGTATAGACCCATTTGCCATCCGGTGTCAGCTCAATCTTGCCATGGTCAGGCTGTTCGCCTACCTTTGGATTGCCCCCAAGCGGTATTTCGCCCTCAATCGGCGTATCCTGGGTAGTCTTCTCCTGCAGCGCAGCCGGTGTAGGAACTGCCGATGGAGAAGGCTGCGGCACAGCCGGAGTGGCCGAAACCGCCGGAGTAGCCGAAGGAGTCGCTGTAGGTGCAGCCGAGGCCGGCGTAGCTGATGGCGTCGGCGTTGCGGACGGAGTTGTTGTCGGCGTCACCGAAGGTGTTGGTGTCACCGATCCGCCCGCTATCGGCGTAGGTGTTGGCTGCTCAGGCGTCGCTGAAGGCACTTCCGAGGCTGGCGCTGCCGAGACCGCTGGTGCTTCTGACACCGTTGGTGCTTCCGACACCGTTGGAGCTTCTGACACCGTTGGAGCTTCCGAGACTGTCGGTGCTGCCGATGGCGTTGGTGTTGGTGTTGGCGTTGGTGTTGGCGTTGGTGTTGGCGTTGGTGTCGGCGATGGCAATGGTGCCAGTTTATTCGTCCGCGTGATTGTTGTCGCCGAATTGAGCGTTACGGAATATTCCTGGTTATCCAGCAAATAACCGGTCGGCGCCCCGGTCTCGATCAGCACATAGCTGCCGGCCCACAGATTCTTGAATTGTGCCGTTCCATCTACGCCCGTGGTCGCTGTACCTGCCAGCGCCCGGTCGGCGCCGGACACGCGATACAACTCGTAAGTCGCCCCGCTAAGCAGCTTGGACGTATCGTTCTGGTCCACCTTTTTCACAGTCAGAACGCTTCTGACGCCGCTGCCCGTACCCGAGCCACTGGTGACGCCTACGATGATTTCCTTGGTCGTATCTTTCTTAACACTAACTCTGTTACTGCCTTCAAAGGAGACTTCATTGCTGACTTTATCCCCGTTATTCGCTACAATCAGCGACTGATATTCCAGAATGTACGCATTGTCAATAGCCGAAGTGAAGCCCAGCGTAAAGCTCTGCTTGCCGGTATTATCATCGGTAACAATCTCAAGCGTATAATCCGTGCCTTTGACAAGCTCCGGCTTCGTCGTATCCTTGGTCACTGTTCCGCCCGTTGTTACCTTGGTCGGATAGAGGTGGAAGGAATCCGGCAGCAGAAGCTGATTATCGCTTGGATTGTCCTTGATTACTGCATCTTCCACATGTGATTGGTTGCGGTTGATGTTGACGGTCCAATTGATTTTGGCGCCGCTCTGCGCGCCCGTCTTGTCGACGTACTCGCCCCCTTGCGGGATGTTCACCGATGCGGTTAGAACCTTGGAAGCATTGTCGCCATCTGCGGTCAATTGAGCCGAGTTGTTCGCGGTGGCTCCCACCAATTCTCCGGTCAGGCTCGTCTTGAACACGACATAATATCCCGAACTAATCGGATGTTTGAACGTAACCTGGAGCGGGTTGGCATAATTCACTGTATAATCGTTCTCATCGACGCTTGTCCCCTGGGATGGGTTGCCGTTTGACGCAATATCCATTTGATACACTTTCACCGAATCCGGAACGATCGCTTGTTCTTCAGCTGCCGGAAGGGTATCCGTCAATATGGCATTGTTCAAGCTTTTACCATTGTAATTGAGGCCTACAGTCCAGGTGATTTCCTTGGTAACCGCGTTATATGACCCGTTCTTGAAGCCGTTGTTCTTCACTTCACCGCGCGGATCGAAGGTCGCCGTATCATCCTTGTCCAGCACTGCAGTAGCAGACGCCGACTCCTTCCATTCAATGTGCGCGTTGTTCTTGTAAGACGCCGTTTTTGCGGGATCAAGCCAATTGTAGTTCAGCCAGTCATTATTGAATTCGGTCTGATAGCTGATCGTGTATGGCCCATGCAGCGGCTGGGTGAATTCAATCGTAAAGCCCCCGTTCACCGTTACCGGAGTGGCATAGGTCACATTAAACACGGTAGAAGGAACAGTGGCCCCGCTCTCGTCCTTAATCACCAGGGTGGAAGGAATAAACTTCAGGCCGCCCTGCGGGAAGCTGTCCGTCAGCGTGACATTGTACATATCGTACTTGTCGCCGTTGATTTTGATGTTCCAGCCAATCGTCTTGTTCACATAATCAGCGGTTCCCGTACCTTTATCGATGACGACCTGTGATATATCCTTCTGGGCGGTTGCCGGAACGGCAACGGTTCCCGAGATCACGCTGTTATGAATCGTGGCCGAATCATAGACGCGGTCATCCGATTTGGTCTGGTACTCGATCCGGTACGCGGACGTGACATTGTTGTTGAACTGCAGCTTGAACCCTTCCAGATGATTGGCCGCGTCAGTCTGCGGCGTCACCAAGTAATCCGAAGGCAGCAGCGCAGCGCCTTTCGTCTCGTTGCCTGAGGAATCGAGCGTGACCGGATAGACTGTCAGCGAGCCGGGAACAAGGCTGTGAATATCATCGAAGTAGTCGCTGATCCAAGCAACGCTCTGGTCAATGGCTCTCTCATTGTAATTGTATTTGACAGACCAGGAAATGGTCTGCGTGCTGGCATTGTACTGATCGGCGGACTTGGCAAGAGGCTTGCCGTAATTCACAGTCGCCGTTGCTGTTGCCGATGTTGCCGGCTGATTGGTCCCCGAGATGATAGCCTTGTTCGTAAAGCTGGCGATGTTCACATCATCAATCTTCGTGGAATACTGAATCCGGTATGCCTTGGATATCGGGGAGTTCACGAAGTTCAGCTTCAGGTTACCGCCGGTTGTATCCAGCGTATACAGGCTTCCGTTAACCAGGCTGCCCTGCGATGCCGTACCGTCAAGATTAACGTTCAGCTCATAGACTTTAACGTCAAGCGGGGTCGTGAGCGTCAGTCCGGCAGGAATTTCGTCTGTCACCTGTGCCGAATATACGCTGTTCAGCACTTTGTTCACATCGACCTGCCAATCGATCGCTTTAGCGTTAAATCCGCGTGGGATGCCGGATTTTTCAATGATTGAGGCGTTCGCCGGCTTGAAAAACAGCGTTACGTTGCAGTTCCCTCCATTGAACGGAAACACGACGGTCTGCTCTGAGGAGCCTACGATAACCTGCTTGTCAAATTCCGTCTGAAGGGTCAGCGTGCCATGAACCGGATCATGCGTTTCCATATAATTGTTGAACGTCATGACCACTTCATGTGTGGCTGCAATGGCCGTAAAATTGCCGACACTTATCCCCTCAAAGGTCAGCGGTCCTTGGACATCATTGTACATTTTGAACGCGTCGGGGAGCTTGAATGTGTAGGTGTCCCCGCTTTGATACTTGGGTGTGGAAGGAAGCTCCCAGGTGTAGTCCAATTGAACCTTGGAACCTTGCTCGTACACTGCATCCGTGACTGTATTTCCGTTCTTGTCATAGACAGCCATGGAGACACTCGTAATGATATTTCGATCTTGATCGATTTGCGCAGCTTCCGCACGCGGTGTCGAGCCAAATCCATAGGCCAACTGGGTGACAAACAGCAGAAATATCAGAATCTTTGCCATATTCTTTTTACGCATCGGCCTTATGTACCTCCGTTGTTGGTTAGATGGTGGTGTTAGAATGGAATATCCCATGTTTCCTCCCCTCTCTCCTGTCTACTCTAGCCCATCCATCTAAACAATTTCTGAACAAGACCTCCTCTCACTGGGAAACCAGGCCTATCTCTCCGAAAAAAAAGACTGCCGCGCCGCCGGATACATCCGGTCATGCGCAGCAGTCCTTGAACAACACCTTGCCTGTAACGAATATACAGGCCAGGTTATGAGTTATAGATGAGCGTTCTCACGCTTCGTATACGTCTTCCGCTTCTCGATCAGCTTGTTCAGCGCGTCCAGGTACGCCCGGGCACTGGCTTCCAGAATATCGGTGCTGAGTCCTCTGCCCGCCGCGGCTACAATGCCTTGGGACAGGATGACATGCACCTCGCCCTGGGCATCCTTGCCCTGGCTGACGGATTTGATGGAATAGTCGTCCAGCTTGACTTCCTCGCCCGTCGCCTGGTCGATGGCGTTGTAAATGGCGTCTACCGAGCCGTTGCCCTCGGCCACGGCGACAATCGGCTCCTCCGGCGGGCCGTTCAGCACCAGCTTCGCCGTAGGCGTCGCCTCATTGCCGTAGGTGACATAGAGTGTGCGGAGGCTGAAGACCTCAGGCGTGTTGACCAGCCGTTCTTCCAGCAGCGCCAGAATGTCCTCATCGGACACTTCCTTCTTCTTGTCGGCCAGATCCTTGAATTTGGCGAATGCCGCGTTCAGTTCATCTTCCGGCAGATCATAACCAAGATCGCTCAGCTTGTCGCGGAATGCGTGGCGTCCGGAATGCTTGCCGAGCACCAGCTTGCTCTCCTTCAGCCCAATCGTCTCCGGCGTCATGATCTCGTACGTCGTCTTCTCCTTCAGCATGCCGTCCTGGTGAATGCCGGACTCATGCGCGAAAGCGTTGGCGCCGACGATCGCCTTGTTCCCCGGCACGACCATGCCGGTCAGCTTGCTGACGAGGCGGCTGGTGCGGGAAATTTCCGACAGCACAAGACCCGTCTTGGCGCCGAAAAATTCGCTCCGTGTCTCAAGGGCCATGGCGACTTCCTCGATCGCCGTATTTCCCGCGCGTTCGCCGATTCCGTTGATCGTGCCCTCGATCTGATCCGCTCCGTTCTGAATGGCCGCCAGCGTGTTGGCCGTCGCCATTCCAAGATCATTGTGGCAGTGCGCGCTGAGCTGCACGCGGTCGATATCGGGAACATTTTCTTTCAGGTATTTAAAGATCGCGCCATATTCGGAAGGGTTCAGATAACCTACTGTATCCGGAATATTGACGACGTTCGCGCCCTCGCGGATCGCCATCGCGACGACTTCGGCCATGAAATCCAGCTCGGTCCGGCCGGCATCCTCCAGCGAGAATTCCAGCTTCGAGAAGTATTTCTTGGCATAACGAATCGCGGCCTGGGCTGTCTCCAGCACCTGCGCCTTCTCCATCCGCAGCTTGTGCTGGCGGTGAATCGGCGAGGTCGCAAGGAACAGATGGATGCAGGGGTCCTGTGCACCCTTCAACGCTTCGCGGACGGCGTCGATATCGCTCTCCCGCGATCTGGAAAGGCCAATAACCGTAACGTTCTTGACCGCCCTGGCGACCGCGTCCACCGCAGCCAGATCGCCCGGCGATGCCGCGGGAAACCCGGCCTCCATCCGGTCGATTCCCAGCTTCTCCAGCTGGTAGGCGATCTCCAGCTTCTCGCGAGTGTTCAGGTTAACGCCAGGGGACTGTTCGCCGTCACGCAGCGTCGTATCGAACACATATATTTTCCGCATGCCGGGCACCTCCTTGTACTTGTAATCTGCAAACGCTCCAAATGCGGCCCGCATTCTCGCGGAGCCGCACCTGAAGATGTACTGCTTATAAATTGCAACAAGATACTATATGAAGAGAATTCTTAAGTCAGGCTTATGTGCTGCTTATTTCTTGATCCAGGCCATCATTTCACGCAGCTGTCCGCCAACCACTTCGATCGGATGAGCAGCTTCGTTGCGGCGGGTAGCCGTCAGGAAAGCGCGGCCCGACTGGTTCTCCAGGATGAAGTCGCGGGCGAATTTACCCTGCTGGATGTCGCTCAGAACAGCCTTCATCGCCTTCTTCGTCTCATCGGTTACAACGCGCGGTCCGGTTACATAGTCACCATATTCAGCCGTGTTGCTGATGGAATCGCGCATTTTCGCCATGCCGCCTTCATAGATCAGGTCGACGATCAGCTTCATTTCATGCAGGCACTCGAAGTAAGCCATTTCCGGAGCGTATCCAGCTTCAACCAGCGTCTCGAAGCCCGCTTTGATCAGGGCGGTTACGCCGCCGCACAGTACGGCTTGTTCGCCGAACAGGTCGGTTTCGGTCTCTTCGCGGAAGGAAGTCTCGATAACTCCTGCGCGGGTACAGCCGATGCCTTTGGCATAAGCCAGGCCGATTGCTTTGGCATTGCCAGTAGCGTCCTGCTCGATTGCGATCAGGCCGGGAACGCCGAAGCCTTCTTCATAAGTGCGGCGCACCATATGGCCCGGGGATTTTGGAGCAACCAGCAGCACGTCGGAATCCTTCGGAGCCACGATCTGGCCGAAGTGAACGTTGAAGCCGTGGGAGAACATCAGAGCCGCGCCCTTCTTCAGGTTCGGTTCGATTTCGTTCTTATATACGGCAGCCTGTGTTTCGTCAGGCATCAGAATCTGTACCACATCCGCACGGGATACCGCTTCGGAGACCGGCAGCACTTCAAAGCCGTCGTTCTTCGCAGTCTGGAAGGACTTGCCTTCGCGGAGCCCGATAATGACCTGCAGTCCGCTGTCGCGCAGGTTCTGTGCCTGGGCATGCCCTTGGCTGCCGTAACCGATAACCGCGATCGTTTTACCTTTTAATACGCTAAGATCTCCATCCTGCTCGTAGTACGTTGTTACTGCCATTGTCAAAATCCTCCTTTTATTTGGAACCCGGATAAAGAGCGGGTGCTTCAGGAGAAGAACAAGGTCCTGCTCTCCTCCTCAAGGCCCCGCTCTTCGAAACGGGAACCCCTTCGTGAAATTATTATACCGTGTATCAGGCCTCTAGTTATAGCGCCAAAAAGCAGTAATTCGTTAAAGCCGTAAATTAAAGGGCTGCCGGTTCAAAATCCCGCTTCAGGCGGCTCTCATCGGGAGCACCCTCAAAGCTTTCAATATTTTCCTTCTTATAAGCTTACGCTGCCTTATACGTTGCCGCGGATCATGGCCGTCACGCCGGTGCGGGACAGCTCCCGGATACCGTAAGGCTTCAGCAGCTCGATCATTGCGTCGATCTTCTGCGTATCCCCAACAACCTGCACCAGCAGGCTGGTGCTGCCGATATCGACGACGGACGCGCGGAACGTCTCGACAACGCCCATGATTTCCGGCCGTTCGGATGGATCGGCCTTCACCTTGATCAGCGCAAGCTCGCGTGCAACCATCGGCTTGGAGCTGAGATCCACCACCTTGATGACATCGATCAGCTTGTAGAGCTGCTTCTCGATCTGTTCCAGCTGTTCTTCGTCACCCAGCGTGACGATGACCATCCGGGAGAGCCCTGTCTCCTCGGACTGGCCTACCGTAATGCTCTCAATATTGAAACCGCGCCGGCCGAACAGGCCGGACACCCGCTGAAGTACTCCGGGCTGGTCGTTGACCAGCACGGAAATGGTGTTTCTTGCCACTATTCTTCATCCCCCATCAGCATTTGATCGATGGTCGAGCCCTGGGTTACCATCGGGTAGACATTCTCGTCCTTCGAGACGAGGAATTCCACCAGCACCGGTCCCGGCGTATTCAGAGCTTCCTCCCAGGCCGTTCTTGCTTCTTCCTTAGTAGTGGCCCGGATTCCCTTCACGCCGTATGCTTCGGCCAGTTTCACAAAGTTCGGGCTGCCGGCGAGATCCGTGTAGCTGTAGCGCTTCTCGTAAATGAGATTTTGCCACTGGCGCACCATGCCGAGCACCTGGTTGTTGATTACAACGATTTTGATCGGAATATTATGGATGGCACAGATCGCCAGCTCCTGGGAACACATCTGCATGCCGCCGTCGCCGTTGATCGATACGACCAGCCGGTCCGGCTTGGCAAAATGGGCGCCGATGGCCGACGGGAAACCGAAGCCCATCGTTCCGAGTCCACCCGAGGTGATCCAGGACCGCGGCTGGTTGAACTTGTAGTACTGCGCAGCCCACATTTGATGCTGGCCAACGTCTGTCGTTACGATCGCTTCGCCTTTGGTCGTGTCATTGATCAGCTCGATGACCCATTGCGGCTTCAGTACGTCTTCCGTGTCGTTGTAGCGAAGCGGCTTCTCCGCCTTCCACTTGGAGAGCTGCTCTCTCCAGGCATCGGCCTTCGAAGCGCGGCCCACTTCCGGAATCAGCATTTCAAGCACGGTCTTGACATCGCCGACAATCGGAATGTCCGGCGTCACGTTCTTGCCGATCTCGGCCGGGTCAATGTCGATGTGGACGATCTTGGCGTGCGGTGCGAAGCCGTCCAGCTTGCCTGTCACCCGGTCATCGAACCGGGCGCCGATGTTGATCAGCAGATCGCACTGCTGAATCGCGTTGTTCGCGGCGTAGGTGCCGTGCATGCCCGGCATGCCCAGCCACAGCTCGTTGCCGCTCGGGAATGCGCCTAATCCAAGCAGCGTTGTCGTGATCGGAATCTCGGTCCGCTTCACGAATTCATACATCGCTTCATGCGCTCCGGAGTAGATGACGCCGCCGCCGGCGATAATGATCGGCCGCTCCGCTTCGGAGATGGCGCGAACCAGCTTGTCAAGCTGAAGCTTGTTCGGAACCGTACGCGGGTTATAGCCTCTCAGGTTCACGTTCTTAGCCGGAGTGAACAACGTCTTCGCAGCGGATACGTCCTTCGGAATATCGATCAGCACCGGGCCTTTGCGTCCGGTGGACGCGATGTGGAAGGCCTCGTGGATAACCCGCGGCAGATCCTCCACGCTGCGAACCAGGTAGCTGTGCTTCGTTATCGGCATCGTAATGCCGGTAATATCCGCTTCCTGGAATGCGTCCGTGCCGATCAGGCTGGAGAAGACATTGCCGGTAATTACTACCAGCGGGACCGAGTCCATATAAGCCGTCGCAATACCGGTGACCAGGTTCGTTGCTCCCGGACCGGAAGTGGCGATACAGACGCCTACCTTGCCGCTCGCTCTTGCGTAACCGTCCGCCGCATGAATGGCTCCCTGCTCATGCCGGGTCAGCACATGGTTGAAATCCGTAAATCCATAGAGCGCATCGTAAATATACAGAACGGCGCCGCCCGGATATCCGAACACGGTATCGACACCCTCCAGCACCAGGCTGCGGAGCAGAATTTCCGAGCCGGTAATCACTTCCGGCGTTTGCCATTTCTCCCGCAGCTCCTCAGTCGACCGTGCTTCCGGTATTTGCGTCATCATTCAGTCATCCTCCTTGCAATTTGTCAGTCTTCTATAACAAACGACGATCGCCATTTTCATCAGAACGTTCCGGCACACAACAAAAAGCCTTTCGCCCCCCACTAACCGCATAAGCGTGTGAGGGACGAAAGGCTGAGCTTCCGTGGTACCACCCATTTTTGCAGAGCATCTCGCGATGCAATGCCTTGGCAGGTATGCAAAAACCCATCGATGTTGGCGTAAGCCGATCTTTGCAACCCGAAATCCGTAACGCGGATCAAACGATTCTCCCTAATAATTCCGCCCTTGAAGCAAGCGGACCTTTCAGGAGAACAGCTCCGAGGTGAGCTCGTATATAAGGGGTTTTGGCGGTGGTTTCAGCTGTTCCACCCGCTCTCTGGTCAAAAGAGCCCTTAAAACTTCGTCCTCTTCATTGCCGTTACATATAGTCAATAAAATGTTTAGACACATTATATGATTCCTTACACGGTTAGTCAATCCCTTTATTTTGTCGCAGTCCCTGCGGAACCTGGAACCCCCTGCCGGACATATGATATATGACCAAAGTGGAAGGGGGGAGCATCGTGATTCGCTACCGCAGACCCAAACAGGATGATATAACCATCCATCGTCTGATTGAGACCGAGCTTGTACCGTTATCCCATCTGTCCGAAAAAGCGTTGATTCAGATCAAAAAAGAACTCCCGCGCCGTCTCGGGCGGGGAGTTACTCTGGTGGCCAGCTCCGATTATGACAGCAATCCGCTGGGATTTGTCCACTTCCTGCTGCACGGGGATCTACTGTTTATCGATATGCTGGCCGTCGCCGCTCCCGCCAAGCGGAAGCGCTGGGGCAATCTGCTTATGGATCATGCGGAGCGGTTTGCATTATCACGCGGCTGCCTGCGCTCCAAGGTTGCCGTGGATATCGGGAATACTGCCGGTCTTTCCTTTTACGAGAAGCTCGGTTATTCGATTATGCGCTATTCGCCGCAAAGCATGTGCTATGAGATGGAGAAGCGCTTTTTTCCGCCCGGCTTATAAGTTACCTGCATATTAAAACCTTTGGTTAGAACGGTCTGTATGGATAAGGACCGACAGGGCCATAGCCCGGTCCGTAACCGTGGCCGTATCCAGCGCCATATGGTTTAGCAGGGTAGGCGGGGTATCCGGGATAGCCGTAAACATAAGGTGCCGTTCCTATGGCAAGCAGATCGAACAGGACCAGCGGGATCAGCGCTTTGGTTTGCACTTTTTTGCCTTTGCGTGGTTCAACGATCAGACGATTGCCGGAGACGCGGACCAGTCTGCCGCTTACGCTGGTGCCATCCTTTTTCACCGCTATGATATTTTTGCCCACCAGCTTTATTACTTGCTTCTTGGTCACCCGTTGTGCCATAATATCCCTCCTCTTGACTCTTGACTTGAACAGCATATTTCCGGTCAAAGCCAATGGAGAGTCTCGTCCCGCGCTCTGCTGCCCAGCCGCAAAGACTTGGCTCCACTTGTATTACAGACCGTTATGCTGTGTTCAAGAGCAGTGTATGCCTTCTGTCCTCAAAGCGCCTGTATATCCGCCCACTCCAGATGACCGAAATGCAAACGTCCATATGCAAACAACCGCATGCTCCGGACATAGCCGGTACATGCGGTTGCAGAGAGACGTATGCGTAATCTCCGGCGCCGTGCCGAAGACGCATAGCGTCACCGTTTGCTTGGATCGTAGGGCTGGCCCAGCGCCTTGGGCGCCGAGGAGCGGCCTACCGCGCTGACGAGAACGATGATGGTCAGCACATACGGAATCATGTAGATAAATTCCTGAGGGATATTCTGGGACCATCCGAACAGCTGCACATAGTTGCGGATCGCCTGCGAGAAGCCGAAGAAGACTGCGGCGCCGAACGCGCCAAGCGGATTCCATTTGCCGAAGATCATCGCGGCGATCGCAATAAAGCCCTGTCCGGAAATGGTGTTATGAGCGAACGTTCCGGTCGTCGTAAGCGTAATGGTCGCACCGCCGATGCCGGCCAGAAGACCGCTGAGCATAACGCCGATGTACCGCATCCGGTTGACCTTGACGCCCAGCGTATCTGCCGCACTCGGATGCTCGCCCACTGCCCGCAGGCGAAGACCAAACGGCGTCTTGAACAGTACCAGATATACAACAATTACCAGGATGATAGCCAGATAGGTCGTCGGATAGTTGTTGAAGAGTCCGGGACCGATTACCGGAATCTTGGACAGTCCCGGAATGGCATATTTGTCGAAGCCATTGATCAGCGGGCTTTCACCAGCCCCTTCAAACAGCAGCTTGACCATATACAGTGTACTGCCCGCCGCCAGGAAGTTGATTACCGTACCGCTGATTGTCTGGTCCGCCTTGAAGGTGATCGAAGCGACGGCATGAATCAGCGCGCCGATCACGCCCACGGCCATGGCGCAGAGCACACCGATCCAGGGAGCCCAGGCGCCAAGACCGGCGTCCTCGGCATAATAACCGCCGACAGCTGCCGCGAAGGCGCCAAAGGTCATCAGACCTTCAATTCCGATATTGACTACGCCCGAACGTTCAGAGAAGATGCCGCCCAGAGAGGCAAATATGAGCGCTGTGGAGAATACGAGCGTCGTATTGAGCATTTGGCCCAGCGTGGTCAGATCCATCTATAACACCTTCTCTTTCTTGCGCTTGAAATAAAACGGCTTGAGCACAAAGCGCACAATACCCTGGGCCGCAATGAAGAAAATAATGGACCCGATCACGATCCGGATAAGCTCCGGCGGCACGTCCGCATTGAAGCTCATGCCCGCTGAACCATAAGTCAGCATACCGTACAAAATAGCGGCCAGAATGACCCCAAACGGATGGGTCAGACCGAGCAGCGCGACGGCGATGCCGTCAAAGCCGTAGCCAGGTGACGCAGCGAACACGGACTGGTAATGGAACACGCCCAGCACCTCGCCTGCGCCGGCAAGGCCTGCGAATACGCCGGCGATGAACATGGCCTTCATAACGTTGCGGCCCACGTTCATGCCTGCATATTCGGCCGCATGCGGATTGAGACCGACCGCGCGCATTTCGTAGCCCTGCTTCGTCTTCCAGAGATAGACGTAGAAGAACACAGCGGCAAGAAGCGCAATGATCGTGCCCCAGTGAAGACGGGCATTGTCAAAGAGGGAGTTCAAGAAAGTCATGGACATGGATGCCGGAATATCCTCCGAACGGTTCTGTCCCGGAATCAGCAGGAAATTCCGCACGATATAATTCGCGAAATACAGTCCAATCCAGTTCAGCATGATCGTCGTGATAACTTCATTAATGCCCCGCTTGGCCTTCAGGTAGCCCGCAATACCGGCCCACAGGCCGCCGCCCAGGGCTGCTCCGATGATTGCCAGCGGAACAAGCAGGAATGACGGCATACCAGCGAACTTGATGCCGATGACGGAAGCTACGGTCATGCCGATAAGCACCTGTCCGTCCGCCCCGATGTTGAACATGCCGGAACGGAATGCGAAGGCCACGGACAGACCTGTCAGCATAAGCGGCGTCATCTCGCGGATCGCTTCACCGAAGTCGTAGGCGCTGCCGAATACGCGCTTGAACAGCGCGCCGTATGCGGCGATCGGATCATAACCGCCGATCAGCATGACGATGGCTCCGACGAGGAAGCCGAGCACAATCGCCACCAGCGGCACGATGTAGCTGTCGCCGGATAATATTTTTCTAAACTTGTTCAACCTTCTTACCTCCCCGCTTCAGGCTGCCCGCCATCATCAATCCAAGCTCCTGGTCATTTGTATCCTTCGGATAAACCTCTCCGACAATCTGTCCTTCGTAGATGACGGCAATCCGGTCGGATACGTTCATGATTTCATCCAGCTCAAATGAGATGAGCAGTACGGCCTTGCCTTGATCCCGTTGGGCCACCAGCTGCTTCTGAACAAATTCAATAGCCCCTACGTCAAGTCCGCGGGTCGGCTGAGCCGCAATCAACAGTGTAGGATTCTTGTCTATTTCCCGAGCAATAATCGCCTTCTGCTGATTACCGCCCGACAAAGAGCGCGCTTTGTTCTGAATCGACGGCGTACGCACGTCAAACGCCTGAACCAGCTCTTCCGCATGCTTATCGATAAGATCGAAATTCATAAAACCGTTGCGGTTATAAGGATGCTTATAATAGGTTTCCAGAACCATGTTCTCACTTAAGGTGAAGTCGAGCACAAGCCCGTGCTTGTGGCGGTCCTCCGGAATATGAGAAACGTTCAACTCCGATATTTTGCGTGGTGACAGATTCGCGATTTCGCGGCCCTCGACCTCAATGGAGCCCGAATCGATTTTGCGGAGACCGGTAATCGCCTGGATCAGCTCGCTCTGCCCGTTCCCGTCGACCCCGGCAATGCCCAGAATCTCTCCAGCCTTGACTTCAAAGCTCAAGTGATTCAAGACAGAAATGCCTTCTTTATTCTTGCTGTTCACGCCGTCCACCTTCAGGACAGTGTGTCCGATCTTCGGCTCCTGCTTATCGATCTTGAACGAAACACCACGGCCGACCATCTTCTCCGCCAGCTCGTTCGGATTCGTCTCGGAGGTCTTGACCGTATCAATCACTTTACCGCGCCGGATGATCGTCACACGGTCTGAAATGGACATAATCTCTTTCAGCTTGTGAGTGATCAGAATGATGGACTTGCCTTCGGCGACCAGACGCTTCATGATGGCCATCAGTTCATTGATCTCCTGAGGGGTCAGCACAGCGGTCGGTTCGTCAAATATAAGGATATCCGCGCCGCGGTACAACGTCTTCATGATTTCAACCCGCTGCTGCATACCGACCGAGATATCGTGGATTTTGGCATGCGGATTCACTTGAAGACCGTACAGCTCCGACAGCTTGCGGACCTGCTCCGCTGCGGATTTATAGTCGATTTTAAGGCCTTTCTTCGGCTCCATTCCAAGGATGATGTTCTCAGTTACGGTGAACGGCTCCACCAGCTTGAAATGCTGATGCACCATCCCGATCCCAAGCTCAATAGCTCGGTTCGGACTGTCGATGACAACCGGTTTCCCGCCAACTTCAATACTGCCTTCATCAGGCTGATACAGCCCGAATACAATGTTCATCAATGTGGATTTGCCCGCCCCATTCTCACCGAGAAGAGCGTGAATCTCGCCTTTTTCGAGCGTGAGACTGATGGAGTCGTTGGCGACAATACCGGGAAATCGTTTTGTGATTTGCTTCAACTCTACGACAGGAGCCGCAGCACTCATGGAATCACCCTCATTACAGAATGAAATACTCATATAAGAATAGCTGGACATTCCTCTAAGGAAGGCCGGCCGTTACCTTCTTAACTGCTCTAGGCACACGGATGGGCCTGCATCATAGCCAGGCCCCAAGTACCGCATCTGCTGTTTAACTGAGAACAAGGCCAGTTATAGAACCGGCCTTGATCCTCATATTCAAAGTATTCGTTTGGTTACCGATGGGACAGGATTACTCGCTAGGAACGGTAATCTTGCCATCGATGATTTGTTGTTTGTAGTCGTCAACTTTAGCCAGGATATCCGCGCTTACGTTAGCTTTGGATGTATCCGGCAGGCCTACGCCGTTGTCTTTCAGACCCAGAACGGTTGTCGAACCGCCTTTGAACGTGCCGTCCATGATTTGCTTGGAAACCGTCTTAACCGCTTCGTCTACGCGTTTAACCATGGAAGTCAGTGTTACGTCATCGCCGAACTCAAGGGATTGGTCTTTGTCGACGCCGATTACCCAAACCTTCGAGCCACCTGCTTTGTTGCGGGATTTCGCTTCGTTGAATACGCCGTTGCCAGTTGCGCCTGCAGCCGGGAAGATGATGTCGTTGCCTGCGTCATAAAGCGTTGCTGCAAGGGATTTACCCGTATCAGGCTTGTCGTAAGCACCTGCATAGGTAACTGTTACTTTAGCACTAGGATTAACCGCTGCAACGCCTGCTTTGAAGCCGGCTTCGAAGCGTTTGATTACCGGGCTTTCCATACCGCCGATGAAGCCAACCTTGTTGCTCTTCGTAGTCAAGCCTGCTACCACGCCTACGAGGAACGAGCCTTCGTTCTCGGAGAAGGTAACGGACTCAACATTAGGAGCGTCTACCACGCTATCAATGATCGCCAGCTTGGCATCCGGATTCTCGGTAGCTACTTTCTTCACAGCGTCCCCAAGGTCAAATCCGATGCCCCAAGTCAGGGCGTAACCGTCTTTCACGAATTGGTTCAGGTTCGGTTCATAATCAGCATTGGACTTACTTTGCAGGTATTGAACTTTAATGCCGCTTTCTTTCTCAAGAGCCTGGAGAGCTTCCCAAGCGGATTGGTTGAACGATTTGTCGTTAACTCCGCCTACGTCGGTAACCATACCGATTTTAATGTTCGAGTTATCTGTTGTTGCTTCGCCGGTTCCTGTATTGGCTGCCGTGTTGGCAGCTGCGTTAGTGCCTGTGTTGGTACCAGTGTCTCCGGACGCGTTGTTGCCCGCGTTGTTATTGTTCTTGCCACAACCGGCCAGGATGACCGTGAAAGCAAGCAGCATAACGAGAGACAGCTTCATAACTTTTTTCATCGATTGAGATCCCCCTTAGATTTTGGATGTCTTCTATACTCTCATTTGGACATGCCATTGAATCAAATTATAACGGGTCGAATAGGTAAAATCCAGTCACTTAATGACCGAAGGTTAAATAAAATTTGCATTTTTCTTCAAGAAATCGCTTACTCTGACCTATTGTGTTAGATAACCATCCAAAGTATGTCAAATATAGTCGAGCAAAATTGCAGCGTCCAGAGACATTATTAATAGTATTGCGCGAATTGGCGAATTCTATTATTATTAAGGCTTATCATTACACGGAAAGGAAGCCGATATCATGAGTGAATCCTCCCAGCCGGCCGTCCCGGCTTCAAAATATTGCAGGGAGTCACGCGTGTTCAAGACGGGAAGAGTCTTCCCGAATGACATCAACAATCATAAAACCCTCTTCGGCGGCAAGCTGATGAGCAACATCGACGAAGTGGCCTCCATCTCAGCCATGCGTCACTGCCGCTGCAACGTCGTTACCGCCTCCACCGATTCTGTCGATTTCCTTCTCCCGATCCGTCCGACCGATTCCTTCTGCTTCGAATCCTTTGTCTCCTGGACCGGAAGAACCAGCATTGAAGTCTTCGTCAAAGTCATCGCCGAGAATCTGTACACCGGTGAACGCGCCGTAGCGGCAACCGCATTCCTCACCTTCGTGGCGGTCGGCCAGGACGGGGCTCCAAGCCCGGTTCCTGCCGTCATTCCGGAGACAGAGGAAGAGAAGCTGATCAGCGATCTCGCCGAGGAACGCGCGGAGCACCGCAAGGTAAGACGCGCAGCGAGCAAGAACTTGGCTTCCAAGCTCACCACCACCAAATATTGGGAATGAAAATCCGCCGCCAAATAGCCCCACTAAGTGGGGCTCGGGCTTCGAAGCGGATTCATGTACCTTTGCGGGAAACCCCGGAAAGCGCGAAAGCGGCATGTTCATTCACATTAAAAAGCACCGCTCTCCGGGATACCCGGCGCGGTGCTTTTCATTTGTCGGTGCCTGGCTTACGCGTTGATCTTCTCTTTGGCTACGGAAGCCAGGGAGTTGAATGCGTTCAGGTCGTTAACAGCCAGATCGGCCAGCATTTTGCGGTTGATGTCCACACCAGCCAGCTTCAGGCCATGAACCAGCTTGTTGTAGGACAGGCCGTTCAGGCGAGCTGCAGCATTGATACGCACGATCCACAGCTTGCGGAAGTTGCGCTTGGTCTGGCGGCGGTCACGGTATGCGTAGACCAGGGATTTGTTGACCTGCTCTTTGGCGGTCTTGAAAATGCGGTGCTTGGAACCGAAGTAACCCTTTGCCAGTTTCAGAACTTTTTTATGTTTGCGACGTACGACGATGCCGCCTTTAACTCTTGCCATTTGAATAAACCTCCCAAATAAATGTAGACATCCATGCCGCCGTTCACGGCGCCATCAGATGATAATATGCCGATCTGTGACCCTCGCTTGGGCTTCGCCAAATCCGGGACTTCCATAACCATGCCCCATAAAAGAGCCCGGTTATTTCAGTAAGGAAATACTATTTCAGGTTAGCAAGGCCTTGTTTCAGGCGTCTTACATCGCCAGGAGCCATTTCAGGGTTGGTTCCCAGTACGCGCTTCGCACGTTTGGATTTGTGGGACAGCAGGTGGTTCTTGTACGCTTTGTAACGCGTTACTTTACCGGTTCCAGTGATCTTGAAGCGGCCTTTCAGGCTGCTGTGAGTTTTCATTTTAGGCATTGTGTTTCCTCCTCGGGAATAATGGTTCTTTAAGAAGATTTCGGCGCCAGGATCATGATCATGCTGCGGCCTTCCAGCTTGGGCTGACGTTCCACAACGGAGATTTCGGCCACTTCCGACTTCACGCGTTCCAGAATTTTCTGACCGATATTCGCATGGGTAATTTCGCGTCCGCGGAAACGGACGGAACATTTCACCTTGTCGCCTTCATTCAAAAATTTGACCACATTGCGGAACTTCGTCTGATAGTCGTGTTCTTCAATGTTCGCGCGGAACCAGACTTCCTTGATATCCACGATCTTCTGGTTCTTGCGGGCTTCCTTCTCTTTCTTCTGCTGCTCATAACGGAACTTGCCGTAATCCATGATGCGGCATACCGGCGGCTTCGCTTGCGGTGCAACGTTGACCAGATCCAGATTCAGATCGATAGCCATCTGCAGCGCTTCGCGGATCGGTTTAATCCCGATTTGTTCTCCTTCCGCACCAACCAAACGGACTTCTTTCGCCCGAATTTCATCATTGATCATATGTTCCTTACTGATAACTCTCCACCTCCGGATCTAAATGGCTCTTTCATTACAACAGCTTCTTTCATTAAAAACGGGCTGCCGGCAATTACCGACAACCCGTTTGATCAACGTTCATGAATTAACAGCATTCATAAAGCATTGAGATCAAAACCAGCCGGCCAATGGCCGTTCAGGTGAGAAGCCGGTGCTTCTGCTTGTAATCTCTAAGTTTAGCGCACTTGAATAGTCTACACTCTTAGCAGAGTATTGTCAATCTTTATTTCGGATTATTTTCCCGCTTCCGCTTTAATGGATAACCCGGCTAGCCCTGCTTGCTCTGCACTTCCTCAAGCCGTACGACGCGCGTATGCTTGGTGTGGCTCCACTGCTTGTTGTTCTGGGTGAAGAAAGCATAGAACGTAATCGGATACCAGGAGATCAGGTAAATCGGGAACAGCAGCATGTAGAGATACACCTTCTTGAACTTCACCTTCTCCAGAATCATCGAAACGAAGAAAGTGAAGACATTGGCAGCGATGGCGGCATAGCTGAGCCACATCGGCAGATGTCCGTATAGATTCGCGATATGCGGTCCCCCGAGCAGCGAGCTGTCGATCCACATAACCGCAGTCATCAGGAACGTCAGCAGCACGATGTAGACATTCACGCCATACAGCGCAAGATCGAATTTCGTGAGGCTGCGTTCTTTCACGCTTTGCCACAGCAGAGGGAAGAAATAACGGCGCGCGACAGTGAAGTGACCCTGCATCCACCGCAGTCTCTGTCTGGAAGAAGCCTTGAACGTGAGCGGCTTCTCGTCGAACACCTTGGCGTCGTAGTTGAATCTCGGATATACACCCTTGGAAGCGCTCCGCATCGTGAACTCCAGGTCCTCGACCAGACTCGTCGCTCCCCAGCCCATTTCTTTCAGCAGATTCGTCTCAAAGCACATGCCTGTACCGCCAAGGAAATTGGCCATCCCGAGATTGTGGCGGGACAGCTGCCACAGCCGGTTGATATACCAGTATGAAATACCGTAAGCAGCAGTAATCCAGGAATCCTCCGGGTTCTTCGTGTCGATGTAGCCCTGGATGACCTTCGCGCCGGTGCACAGGTCGTTGTTCATTTCAATCAGGAAATCCGTATGCGCCAGGTTGTCGGCGTCGAACATCACGACAGCGTCATACTGGCGCGGCATGCTCCACAGGTTCTTGAGCATCCATTCAATGGCATAGCCCTTGCCGCGCAAATCCGGGTTGACGCGCACGCAGGCGTTCATGCCGTGCTCACGGACGATCTTCGCCGTGTTGTCCGTACAGTTATCGCAGATAACGAATACGTCGTACAGCTCTTTCGGGTAGTTAAGCTGCTTGAGATTCTCCATAAGCGCCCCAACAACCTCTTCTTCGTTGTGGGCTGCTACCAGCACCGCAAAAGATTTCTGCGGCGGAAAGTGCTCCTTTTTCTTTTTCTTGCGCAATCCGAACAGCGAGAAGCCAAACTGATAGATGGCGATCAGCGCCAAGATGGCTTGGAGCGATACAAAAATTGCGTCTGTCATGATCCGGTGATGCCCCCTTTTTAGGTTCAGGTTCTTTTTTTCTCTGACCCTTGAGTGTGTTGAATGACCCTTTGCTGCGAACGAAGAAACCTTCATACAGCGCTTATCCGTTTTAATTTGTTTTTAAACGTTTAGAGGTAATGTAATAAGCGTGATTTGATTTAACAAACCGCTTGATTTTCTCTGCTACCATAATAAACGTGGAGAAGCCGCTTGAATCATTGTACGGCTTTGGGCACGTCAAGTCAAAGCTGTCATTTTTCTCCTGAAATCGAGCTTTTTCTTGAAATCGCCATATTTGAAAACGTATGATGAGAGTAGTTATAAAGGCTTAAGCGGGTTATCCTAAATCTCGCCGGCTCGTCCGGCGGCCGTTACAGCGGAGGGACCGAATATGAGACCTGGAATAACAAAACTGCTTACTGCGGAGCGCCGCCTGTTTCAATGGATTAACGGACGTCTCCACAACCGCTATCTGAACTTTTGGCTCTTTTATCTGACTCATCTGGGCGGCGCCACCGCCACGCTTGGCATCAGCCTTATCGTCTGGGTAGTTGCCCCGCAGACCCTTAAACAGCCGGCACAGCAGGCTCTGGCTGCGATTGTGGTCAGTCATTTTCCCGTCGCCGTCGCCAAAAGAATGTATCCGCGAATCCGGCCCTATCTGGCTCTCCCCGGCACGAATACCTTCCGCAATCCGCTGAAGGACCATTCGTTTCCGTCCGGGCATACGACAGCGGTATTTGCCGCCACCATACCCTATATGGCCGCATATCCTCCGCTCGCATTCATTCTGCTGCCCGTCGCCGTTCTCGTAGGCTTCTCGCGGATTTATCTCGGTCTGCATTATCCGTCCGACGTTGCCGCTGGCGCGTTGATCGGGACCGTGGTCGCGGCCGCAGCGGTTGCATGGTGGAGCTAAAACCTGTTAACGTTAGTTCAATAGTATGCAGCATTGCTGGGTTGAATCACGCCATAGATTCATGCACAATGCTTACAATTGGGAAACAGGTGAACGACATATATGCGCAAACTACGAATACTGCTGCTGTCCGAGGGCTTTGGAGCAGGGCACACCCAGGCAGCCTATGCCCTCTCCAGCAGCCTCCGGCAGCTGTCGCCGAACATACAGACCCGGGTCCTTGAGCCGGGCAACTTCCTGAACCCCCGAATCGGACCGCTGATTCTGTCCGCCTACCGCAAGACGGTGTTAACCCGTCCCAAGCTGATGGGGTATGTATACAAGCATCAGAAATCGTTCAATCGTCTTACCACGCTTGCCCTGCATCGGCTTTTTTATACCCATATGAAAAATATTGTTCAGCAGCTTCGCCCGGATGTCATCGTCTGCACCCATTTCATTCCGAGCGCGGTCATATCCCGGCTGAAGCGGCTGGACCCTTCCTTCAAGACTCCGCTCTGCACGGTCATCACCGATTACGACGCGCATGCCACCTGGATCAGCCGGAAAGTGGACCGCTACCTGGTCTCGACCCAGGAAGTAAGAACCAAGCTTCTCCTGAAAGGGGTCTCGCCCGGAAAAATCAGAGTGACGGGCATCCCGGTGCACCCCTCATTCTGGGAGCATCCAAGCCGTGAAGACATCCTGCAGAGGTTCGGACTTAAGGACATGCCCACCGTTCTTGTCATGGGCGGAGGCTGGGGGATTATGAACGACCAGGTAGTGAATCATTTTATCGCAGGCTGGCGGGACCGGGTTCAGCTTATTTTTTGCACCGGGCGCAACGAGGAACTGCTGGAGGAGATGCGGAACGACTCGCACTTTGATCATCCGAATATCTCGCTCATCGGCTTCACGAAGGAGGTCGACAAGCTGATGGAGGTATCCGATCTCCTGGTGACGAAGCCGGGAGGCATGACCTGCAGCGAAGGACTGGCCAAGGGCATTCCGATGCTCTTCTACCATCCCCTTCCCGGCCAGGAGGAAGAGAACAGCCGGTATTTCACCTCGCTTGGGCTCGGCGAGCCGATTCTGTCGCTGGAGGTAGTCGCTAAATGGATGGACAGGCTGCTGAGCGACCGGCCCGGATTCCAGACCAAGCGCAAGGCCCATCTGGCAAGCATCGCGAAGTACAATCCGCAGCAGAGCGCCCAGAGCATTCTGGAAATGCTGAAATAACCGGAGTTAAAATAACCGGAACAGCATAGCCACGGATTTCCGGGAACAACCCAATAAGGCCCTCCGGTGCATCCAGGGGCCTTATTCGTTGTGCTCGTATTCGCTTTACCTACATTCTATATTTGTCGAGTCTTGACGCCTTGTACCGTTCAAGCGCGTCCGCCCCGACTATCGCCTCGCAGCGGTGAATCTGAATCCCTTGTCCGACGAATTTCGTCTCATACTCGGTCATGACATGCTCTTCATTAATGCCGCCCGCATGCAGATCCAGGGATATATTCGTCATTTGCAGCCCGAAATCGGCAAAAGAGTTCAGCGAGAACTCGAACAGGCTGCGCGAATCGGTCTTCTGATGAATTTCACCGAGCGGGTTCAGCAGCATCCGGTATTTCTCCAGAAAACGGGGATGCGTCAGTCTGCGCCGCGCATGCTTCGATTTGGGCCACGGATCACTGAAGTTCAGATAAATACGCTCAAGCTCGCCTTGGGCGAATACTTCCTCCGCATATTCAATATTGGCCAGCGCCAGCTTCAAATTGGGCGGCGTTGTAACCCCCTCCGGCTCCCAGATGTCCCGTGCTTTCTCCGAAGCGCGCCGGATCAGTTCATCATACATGTCGATCCCGATGAAGTTGATCTCCGGGTATCTATGGCTCATCCGGCTGATGAACTGTCCCTTCCCCATGCCGAACTCGACATAAATCGGATGGTCATTGCCAAAGAGCTTCGACCATTGTCCCTTATATGATCTGGGATCAAGCACAACCAGATCGGTCTGCTCCTCCAGATTCTCTCTTATTCCTTTTCTACCGCGTAAACGCATGCTGACTCCTTTCGCCTTCAGGCCATCCAATCATAATTCCTTGCAATATTGTGCCTAATTTACCCCCAAAAGTAAAGATAAATGATGAAGACACGCCTTAGTTCCAAGCATTCGGGAGATTTACAAAAGAAAAAAGGAATTTCCCAAGAGCGCACCCGGGAAGCCGGAGGCCTTGCGGAAATTCCTTCTCTGTTGGATTGGAATTGGGGTCCCTTTTTCAACAAACTATAGTCTATCTTGCTTCTGTATGAAAATCAAATGTCTTCTCGAATGCGTTGCGAATCTTCCGCTGAGCCTCGGTTTTGATCTTTGGATTTCCTTTAAATTCTACTCCTGTAAGAGCAAGCGCTTCATCTGGAGTCAGCTGAACATCAATTGGACCTTTACCTACAGGGTTGACTGTTTGAGAATTCATGTAGATATCACCTCACGGTTATAGTATGGACCGGACGACAGGGGATTATGAATTCAATTCATTTCATGGATTTGAATCAAGCGATTTCTACTTAAAATATAACATGACGTGTAAGTAATTTCAAGTATTTTTTCTCCGACTCAAGCCCTATTTTTGGAAAAAAATTATTCAAAAAACCGCTTGGCGGCGCGGATTTTCTCCATTTGCCAGCTATAACTTTTTTTTAGGATAACCGCTTAGCATCTTGATGTTACGCTTGCCTGCTTTTTTTGATACAATGGACACGATCATTTATTTCAACACCAACAATTTTAATCGAATTATGCAAAAGCTGGCTCACCAAGGATAAACGCCTTACGGCGTCCTTAGACGCCATGCGTTTACCGAGAAATAGAAAACTGTGATAAACGCGCAGCTTATACTTTCTTATATTTCAAAAAAGGAGACATCCATGACTATACTTCAAACTCCTTCCTCAGCGCCGCTGTGGGGAGATAAGCGGTTTCACACCTGGAACTACGAAATGCGCGAGATGTTCGGGGAAAAGGTATTCAAAGTGATGCTGGATGCCGGATTTACCTGCCCCAACCGGGACGGCACGATCGCCAAGGGCGGCTGCACCTTCTGCAGCGCGCGGGGTTCGGGCGATTTTGCGGGAAGACGCCGCGATGATCTGGTAACCCAGTTTAACACCGTCCGCGACCGTCAGCATCAGAAATGGCCGAACGCTAAATATATCGGCTATTTTCAAGCCTATACTAACACGTATGCGCCCGTCGAGGAGCTGCGGGAATACTTCGAGGTCATTTTGGAGCAGCCCGGAGTCGTCGGACTGTCCATCGCCACACGTCCCGACTGCCTGCCGGATGATGTCGTGGATTATTTGGCCGATTTGAACCGCAGAACGTATCTGTGGGTCGAAATGGGACTTCAAACCATTCATGAGTCCACTTCCGTTCTTATTAACAGGGCGCATGATACGGACTGCTACCGCGAGGCTGTGGCCAAGCTGCGCAGCCGGGGCATCCGCGTGTGCACCCATATCATCCACGGGCTTCCGCAGGAGACCCATGAAATGATGCTTGAGACCGTATCCGCCGTCTCGCAGATGGATGTACAGGGCATCAAAATCCATCTGCTTCATCTAATGCGCAAGACACCGATGGTCAAGCAGTACGAGGCCGGCTTGCTCCGCTTCCTGGAGCAGGACGAATACGTCAAGCTGATCGCCGATTCACTGGAAATGCTGCCGCCGGAAATGATTGTTCACCGTTTGACAGGCGACGCGCCGCGCGACCTGCTGATCGGCCCGATGTGGAGCCTCAAGAAATGGGAAGTGCTGAATGCCATCGACGACGAACTGGCGCGCAGGGATACGTGGCAGGGCAAGTACTGGAGAACACGCTGATGGGATTTCTCTCCGTGCTGAGCTATGCCCACAAGCTGGTGGAAGAACGCCTCGGCCCTGGAGGCCGCGCTATAGACGGCACCGTGGGGACAGGAGCGGATACTCTGTTCCTCGCCAAGGCGGCGGGTCCGAAGGGCGCGGTATACGGATTCGACATTCAGAGCGAAGCGCTGCGCAGCGCCGAAGAACGTCTGCAACGGGCCCGGGAAGAAGGAGCCAAGCTGGCTGCCTCCACGCTGCTGCTGGAGAGCCATGCCGCTATGAAGCAGGTCCTGCCTTCTTCCTGGCAGGGAGGCGTGGACGCTGTGATGTTCAATTTCGGTTATTATCCCGGCGAGGAGTCGGACAAGAGCATCATTACGCTGCCGGACAGCTCCGTGGCTGCACTTGCAGCATCCCTGGACATGCTCCGCCCAGGCGGAATCATCACCGCCGTTCTCTATCCGGGGCATCCGGGCGGGGAGCTTGAGGCTGCGGCGGTGGAGGAGTGGGCCGCCTCCCTGCCGCAGCGTTCGGCTGGAGCTATCGTGTACCGGCAGCTGCAGCGCAGCACTGCTCCTTATGTGGTCGCCGTAGAGAAAAAAAGGAACTGAGCTGCCGTACCGGCCTAGGGCATCCGCATCAGACAATACGTTTCCCCGTTCAACAAGAGAGGTTCTTGGCTGCCTGATCAGATAGGAGCCTTTCTTTTTGATATACAAAGATTATTCAATCCGATACGGAGAGGAAGAAGAAATCATGACGAAACCTTATCCATTAAAGTTTCAACCTGAATTCAAGGAACGGGTATGGGGCGGCAGAGCCCTGGAGAATTTCGGTCTCAATCTGCCCGAGGGCCATATCGGCGAAGGCTGGATGATCGCCGACCATCCGAACGGCGTATCGTCCGTAGTCAACGGCGAGCTGGCCGGTCTTGGATTGGACCAGATCCGCGAGCGTTTCGGCAGCGAGTGGTTCGGCAGCAAAGGCCACTCCGAAGACGGCTCCCGGTTCCCGCTGCTCATCAAGCTGCTGGACTGCAACGACAATCTGTCCGTCCAGGTTCACCCTACTGACGATTATGAAGGTCTGCCGAAGGGCGAACTGGGCAAGACTGAAATGTGGTATGTGCTCGACGCCAAACCGGACGCCAAAATCATCTACGGCCTCAAGGAAGGCGTGAACCGCGAAAGTCTGGCCAAGTCGCTGGAAGACGGCACCGTGATGGATCTCCTTCAGGAAGTTCCGGTATCCGCAGGCGACACTTTCTACATTCCGGCCGGCACGGTCCATGCGCTGTGCGCGGGCGTAGTTGTGGCTGAAATTCAGCAAAACTCCGATACTACATATCGGATCTTTGATTATAATCGTCCAGGACTGGACGGCAAGCCTCGCGAGTTGCACATCGAGGACTCCCTTAACGTAACGGCTTATGAAGGTGCCGGCGCGACTTCCATGAAGACGGACGGCGCCGTGCCGGGACAATGGCTGGAGCTGGCCCGCTCTCCGTATTTTATCGTGGAAAAAGGCATCGTGAACGGCGAATGGAAGCTTGAGGCCGATAAGGAAAGCTTCACCGTGCTTGTCATCTGCGAAGGCAGCGGCCATCTTGTATGGGAAGGCGGCTCCCAGCCGTATGCGGCCGGCGAATGCTACCTGCTTCCGGCAACGCTCGGCTCCTATTCGATCGAAGGGCAGTCCACGCTGCTTCGCTCGTACCTGCCTTAAGACGGGGAGCTTGGCCAAGTATAATTGAAGTCTCCTTAGATTGGATTCGGCCAAGCAGCAGGAGCAAGAAAACTCAAGGCGGGTACGCCGGCATCGCCGCCCATGCCTGCACAGGAGGATGAACCGTGAGGGAAGAACCCTTTACCATGACGGACCCTGTGGGCGTAGCCGTACATGTGTATGTATGGCTTCCCGACACAGGCGCCCTCGTACGCGGAATCGTTCAGATTGCGCACGGCATGTGCGAGACGGCGGCGCGCTACGCTGAAACGGCTGCCCGCCTTACCGGGGCGGGATATGCCGTATATGCCGGCGATCACCGTGGTCACGGTCTGACCGCCGGCGAAATTACAATGCTCGGCGATGCGGGCCGGGACGGGTTCTACTGGATGGTCCGCAACATGCTTCAGATTGCCGGAATCGCCAAGCAGCGCCATCCGGGCCTTCCGCTGTTCCTGCTCGGACACAGCATGGGCTCCTTTCTGTCGCAGAAGGTGATGTGCAGCCCGGGAAGCCGGTATTACAGCGGCTTCCTGCTGACCGGAAGCAACGGGCCTCGCGGCCTGCTGCGGTTCGGAGAGACTCTGGCCAAGGCCCAGGCCATGCTGTCCGGGGAACTGCACCGGAGCTTCCTGCTGAACATGATCGTGTTCGGCGGCAACAACCGGGCGCTCCCGAAGGCCCGCACCTCCTTCGACTGGCTTAGCAGCGATCCGGAAGAGGTGGACCGCTTCGTCTCCGATCCGTACTGCGGAGCCATCTGCACCACCCGGTTCTTTCGGGACTTCTTCCGGCTGCTTCAGAATATACATGATTCCGCGACTCTGAAGGGACTGTGTAGAGACAAGCCGGTGTACCTGTTCTCGGGAACCGAGGACCCTGTCGGCTTCAACGGGAATGGCGTCCGCAAGCTCGCCGGGCTGTACCGGGAGCGCGGCATCAGCGATGTTGAGTTGAAGCTGTACGACGGCGGACGCCATGAGGTTCTGCATGAGGTCAATCGCTCGCAGGTCATCGGAGACATGCTGGATTGGCTGGCGCGGCATCTTCCGAAGGGCCAAGGCTTGCTCCGTGTGCCGGAGTAGTATGAAGCTGTTCAGGGCTGAAGCTAAAGCGAAATGAGAATCGCCTTTTGTGGCAGCGGTAGAGCCGAACATCGGCTTGCAGAGCGCGAGTACCGGCCTGCCGCATAATGAAAGAAGACAGGTTCCGCTATGGAGCCTGTCTTTTGTATTTGGAGTATCGGGAGCGAGGGGTCATCCCCTGCCGGATGATCGGCTGCTTCGGGCTTCGGACCTGACGGGTGCATCAAACAGTCATGGAGAGGGACGTGGGGATGCAATTTTTTTATAAAAATGCCGCCAGTACCGTATATCCTTCCAGCCCTTGTTCTCACGCTTTTCGCCCGATATAGAGTCCATGATTGCTGATCCCAAGAATCGACGGCTCCGAGCAGGTTCTCAGATGGTACGCCATCCAGAGCTCGAATTCCTTATCGTCCAGTTCGTCTATCCGTTCCTCCAGCATGACGCCGATTCCATCGGTTCCTGCATGCTCCAGCTTGACTATGCCATGCCCGTCCATCAAATCCTCGATTTCCTGCGGAGTGTGAAAATAAGCGTCTGTCCAGAAGCAATCCTCGTCCGCCGCGCTGATCCTCCCCTGCTCCAGCAGCCGTTCCATCCAGCTTTCCTTCAGGAACCGCCGGTCTCTCTTGACCAGATAGGGAAAAATGAAGAACTTGTTAACATAAGCCGCCGCCAGAATTCCTCCCGGCTTCAACACCCGCAAGGCTTCGCTTAGGCAACGGTTCTGAAGCGCGGTGTCCGTCAAATGGTACAGCGGACCCAGGCACAATACGGCGTCAAAGCTGCCATCCTCAAAATAAGACAGATCCGAGGCGTCCGCTATCCGGGTACTCATGCCGTCATAGCCCCCGGCCTGGATACGCTCCTGAATGACCTCCACATGCTTGGGAGTCAAATCGGTCGAAACCACCGCGTTCCCTCTATCCGCGTAATAGAACGAATAGATGCCCGTGCCGGCGCCAAGATCCAATAAGGCATGATTCGAAGCGAGGTAACGATCCAGCAGATGCGTTGTGGTCAAAAACTCCAGCTTCCCGGAATGATCCCGTTTCAGCCGGGCATCTTCGTCATATTGTTCATAATAATCAGTTACCGGATTCAAGGCTGCTCGTCCTCCCCCTGCCAGGACCGCAATCAGGGCTTTCGGACCCGGCTTATTTGCTTCTTTGGCGTCTCACCCGCTTCGCCCTCCGGCGGCGAACCCGAATGACGCAAATCCGGCTGGAGGTATGATAGACAAGCCTGCCGGGACCAGCCCCGTTAAATTCGGCAGAGACATCCTGCTCCGCAACCGTCCGGATCGGCTCGACCTCCTCGATCTCTCTCCGGGTCCCCTTCTGCTGAAAGGCAAGGACGGAGAACAACACATACTGATTGGGATACAGCTTCCGTAATTCTTCCCACTTCAATTCGGACAACCCCCTGCGCGATCCCGGTGTCAGACAGGCCCGCGGCTTGCCCGGTCGCGGATTTTATTGAACACAGTGTACCATGTTTCTACAAATCTTAATAGACACGCCTGGATGAACGAAAAATGTGAAACGTTAAATGTGACACAGCGGGGAGCATGGCTTAAAGGTATTCTTTGGAAAAGGAGGGCTGGGGATGAAGAATCGAAATGATGGCTTACAGCAGATTAGAGACTATTATGATGCGGGAGCGGAAATTGGACGTCTCCGAAGAGGGATTGGCGTCATTGAATGGGAGCGAAGCAAGGAGATCATTTCCCGCTACTTGCCGGCGGACGCCGCTACGATCTATGACATTGGAGGCGGAATCGGCGAATATTCAAGATGGCTGGCGGGACTTGGACATGAAGCTCACTTATTCGACCTTTCCTCCGCTTCCGTGGCTTATGCGACGGATATCCAGAAGACAGGAAGCTTGCCCCCGCTGGCTTCTATTGAGCAGGCAGACGGCCGGGCGATTAACCGTCCCTCCGATAGTGCCGATATCGTGCTGCTGATGGGACCGCTCTATCATTTGACAGACCGGTCGGAGCGCCTTGATGCGCTGAAGGAAGCCCTCAGACTGCTGAAGCCCGGCGGAATCCTGCTGGCAGCGTCGATCTCAAGGTTCAGTTCCACCCTTTGGGGCCTGTCCGTATTCGGTCAAAAAAATGAGGTGCTGGAGGAACCGCCCTTCCGTTCGATGATCGAACGCGAGCTGGAGGAGGGCCAGCATATCCGGCCGGAGGAATATCCGGGCTTCATTGCCCGAGCTTTTTTTCATCTGCCGGAGGAGTTGAGGGAAGAAATCGGGGCTGCCGGCTTTGAGCAGCCGGAGCTGTTCGCAGTGGAAGGACCGCTCTGGATTGTGCCGGCCCTGGAGGATAAATGGAACGAGCCGGACAGCCGCAAGATGCTGCTGGAGCTGGGTTCCGCGTTTGAGACGCAGGAAAGTCTGCTCGGCATGAGTCCGCATCTGCTGGCGGCGGCACGTAAAGGTAGGAACGCTTAGGATGAAGCATCTCATACCGAAAGCAAAGCGGAAGGCATAAATGGATGTGCAATCCGGTGGCTTCAGCTTCTCGTGTGCGGCCGGCTTAGAGAAGTGGCCCCGGATAACTCAGGAGCAGAATGACTCCGGATCAGGGTGACTCAGGAGCAGAAAGAATGATTCAGGGATAGAGTGACTTAGGAGCAGGATAACTCATGATCAGAGTGACTCAGGAGCAGGATGTCTCAAGGTCTGGATGAATCAGGACCGGTATAATTCAGCCCGATCCAG